>JAAUXU010117388.1_pt1 | contig 53993 bp, 61 predicted proteins | sample 7278151 | NCBI WGS metagenome assembly JAAUXU01 (sample SAMN14350113, study PRJNA611818) | marine sediment metagenome | isolation source: surface marine sediment (1.8m) | place: French Polynesia: Moorea | collected 2018-08
CATGCTGCAGCAGCCTGAGAACAAACGACTGGACTGACATTCATTCACCATGATCGGGTCAAGAGAAGTGGTGTCCAGACACTTTCTATATAAAAACATACTAAGCTTCTGTTCGAAAAATGCACTCTGTTCAGAGGGACTTGGGTGGGTTTGATAAGAAACGATTTTCTGCCATGGACGTTTACTGCTCTGCTCCAGTTGCATGAATTGCAACAAAGTTGCAGCCTCCCCCGCCTTTCTGTGTGCCACAGCTCAACTGTGCAGTGCATATCAAAAAACGAACAGAAGAAATGGTGATCACGGTTGTCGGCAGGTGATCATGGCTGTCAGAGACCAGCTTCAAATGTGGAACAGCCTTGCTGAATTAAATTTCAGCACATCACACCTATTCAATCATAAAATATCTAAAAATACCACATCTGCTTGTCAAAAACGAACGCGCTGTAGACGCGAGTAGGAAATGACTGAACGTCCCCCCCCGAGAGAAGAGACTCGTGTGTAGCAAAGGTTTGTTGTACAAAAGGTTCTTTTTTTGGCTCCGACTCCGCGCATGTCCATGGGGGAGGCGGCGGAGGCCGAGGTGGGGAGGGAGGCAGGGCAGCGGAAGGCCGAGGACGAAGCCTCGCTGCCGTCGCTGGAGAAAGGGATCCGTACTGACTTCTTTTCAAGACTCTCCTCTCTTTTTTCCTCATCCCAAATTTACGTACTTGCGGAGAGAAAAGGGATCTGCGCGCGCGAGGGGCCCATGGACGGAGAGAGCGAGAGAGACGCGCACTCGCGCGCGCATTTCTATCTTTAGCTCGCTCTCCGCACTTTTGAGAGAGAGAAAGAAAGAAAGAAAAGAGAAAGCGTCAGTAGGTGAGGATTGCCGGTTGCTGCCGGACTCGGGTTTTCTCCTCGTTCCACCATAGAAGAAGGTCCACAGAACTGTAGATGACACCATTGTTTTCCTCTGCCAAATCACGGACTGCGCGCATGGAGCAAAACAAAGTAATGGGACAACCGAGTTCTGCAGCGCTTCCCCCAAAAAGAAAACAAGTGTGTCCTCCGAGGCCCAGGAGAGGCCTTCGTCCTCCCCCCCTCAAGAGGGGGATATGAGAAGAGAGCCAGTTTTTCCCCTTCGATTAGGTTATTCTCGTCCCCCAGCGGATGTAAAAAGAGAGAGGACAAATTTGACTTCCCCTATGTGTGTAGACAAAGTCCAAGAGGATCCCTGAGCAGGAAAGGAATAAGGTAAGAGCAGTGCCAAAGGGACAATGAATTGGTCAGGCAGAACCGCGTTCTGCTGACGGAACACGTGTGTGTCCAGTCGGGGGCTGGCCTGGCTTGACTGGGAGGGGGGGGGTAAAATCTGGGGCTTGCTTCACTGGACGACGTGGCAGATATTGGACAGACACACGACGCTCCCGGGGGCAGTGGAGCGGACGGAGCCAGAAGTCAATCATTGACTGGGTGGCGCTGAAGCTCAAGCTGCACGCGTCGTCGTTGTCACACTACTGATGGAAGCACGAGCGGACCCCCGGCCAATGAAGTCAGCCCAGATTGATTGTTCAGTAGAGCGTGCGTGGTCTACGGACCCGGCAGCCACGTCCACGTCCGCGAACAATTTGTGACAGAAAAGAATCCTCCCAGCTCGGTAGGCAAAACAAAAACAAAAACATTGGCTGCACAGATGCAGGAAGTATGAGAGATGTGACAAGACAGGAAGGTGGGAACAGTTGCTCGGCCTTTATGTCTGTCTGTCCGTCTGTCTGTCTGTCTGTCCGTCTGTCTGTCCGCGGCTGGTTCTTTCCCGCGGCTGACGGGCCCGTTGCGCGGCGGATTTTCGCCAACTCGCGGCTGACCGGTCCTTTCGCGACCGATTATTGTCATTTTCGCAGCGTTTTTTGTTCGCGCGTGGCCGATTTTTCTGACAGGCCCTCGCTGCTGACGGGCCCTTTGCGCGGCCGATTTTTGTTCGTGCGCGGCCGATTTTTGTTCGCGCGCGGCCGATTTTTGTCATTTTCGCGGCCCTCGCTGCTGACAGGCCTTTTGAGCGCGAAGCGCGTGGCAAACAGACAGACAGACGGACACATGCACAGCGCTTTATATTTTCCTAACAAAGCGCGGAGCGGGTAAGTGCTAGTATATTATACTTTTTAAGGGCCCTATTTATTCGGCTGAAGTTTTGCGTCTCTCTCTACTTCTACCTCGCTTTGTCTGACATGCCTGCACTTGCTGCATGAAGAACCCAGGTCAGCTTTAGTCCCTTTTTTGCAATCGCTCTTTAGAATGATATATAACGTTGTGTTTTGAAAGTGAAACTTCCCATACGTCCTGATTATAGAGTCTGGCTGAAGTCAATCTGCGGTCTTAGCACATGTTTGGTGAATGCTCAGCACGTTGACTGAGTGAACTTCTGGCGCACCCGGTAGACAGGGTGTCCGCAAAAGACCTCGTGTCTCCATCATTTACGTAGTCAGTGTGCATGGCAGAAGAAAAGAAGTCACCCCGTCGTGCCCACGAAGAAAGGATGGATAAATCTCCCTCTTGTGAGACGCACACAGACTCCTCGTGGTGTTTATGTATGGGCAGAGCGAGTGAAGCGCGTACGAGCAAACATTGACATGTTCAACAGGGTCGATCAAAGAAGAAAGGAATCACATGCATAAGTAATTTCTTCTGGCTCAAAGGAAGACGACGACAACACCGACAGCATTTTTTTCTTTCACACTACGCTGTTGTTGCCACTGACCCACAAAAATAAGAGACGTGACGTAATGACTGTGAGGGAGACGATGTGTACTACATGCAGGAGTCCTCGCACGTACTGTACACAGAGGCGATGGAAAGGGAGCGGACAAAGACCGTGTCTGGGGAAACAGGTCCGACGTCTGCCTGAACCTCGGCAAGTTGTCTCCTAGGACAACGTTGCCCTATTGTCTCACTTTCCAGTGGCTTGCGTCTTGCTGCTGCCACGGCTGCCAGACAGCGTCTGCAGGCTGTGGGCCAGACACTTCTGCTGGCGAAGGCGGTCTCCTCCTCCTGTAAGTCCTCCTCCAGGTCCTCGTCGATGACGTCGACAAAGTCTGACGAAAGTGATGGACCACCCACCGTCCCTGCGCGTGTTTTCGTAGTCAGGTCAAGGCCTCTCTGTTTGTGCTGGTCGACGTGCGCGACCTGGACGGCCCAGGGGTCATCACAAGCTCTCGTCCATGAAGTACATGCGCACGTCATACATGGCCAAGCATCTCTTACGGTACAAGTTTCCACTGTGGCATTATTTTACACCATAAAGTGCAGCCGTTCCGTCGGAGAACCTCTCGCACCAAGTTGAATTTACGGCCTTCCAATTTGCGAGTAAGAAATGGCCACCATTTTGCCATGAATTTGCGAGCGAGCAAGCATCTCTTCGCCTTTACATAGCTCTCCAGACTTCCTGTGCAGCCTCGAGAGGACACACACGTCCAGCTTGTCGGACTCTGTTGCCTCCTTTGAGGCTCAGGCAGTCATGGCCACGCTGAACAGAGCGCGAGAGCAAGCGCTGAGGAGGGGGAGAGAGAGCCAGAGAGGCTCGACCTCTTAGTGGCGGAGGGCCCGTTCGACAGGAAGAGGAAATATCGGACCGATATGGCTGTGCAAACTTACCGCGTGTGCCATAAACTATCGTCTTTTCAGTCGTGAAAAGAGACCTCCAAACTCGTCGGGCCCCCAGCCGCAAGAGGACTCATGCAGTGGAGGACACGAGTCCTCGTCAGTACTTGCTGCTCGTGCGGGTCCGTCCACGCTACGGGACCGGATAGATGCGCATGTAAATGTGAGGAAAGTTTTCACATGTGCCAGAAAAGTATCCCTGCAGGGCTTTCACACACACAAAGCGTTACCTACGCGCGCTTTGAAGATTTCGCTCACTTAGTTGTCATCTTTGTCGAGATTAAGAAGCGCACGTCAAGCTGCAGGCGAACTAGCTGTGTTCCATTCCGTTCTGACATTTTTTTCACGCATCAACAGATGCTTTAAGGCTAAACAAGTGTGAACAACAGCAACGCTTTTAGACAGAAAGAAAAAAAGGAGCATTTGCCTTCGTCACTCACAGCCAATCATGAACAATGGTTTCAAACGCATTCACTGAATCACTCGCGCTGAAATAGACAACGTGAAAAAAGCTGTAGTGTATGTGTCGGCCTATTAATGACATATTTTTCTGCTCAAATGGACATATTGCCCGTCCGCATTAGAACTCTAATATATTTTTTGAGTTCTGAATGAGGCCATTTGACCTGTCCGAGGGCCTGCCAAGGCCTGAGGACAGCAAGGACATGTGCGGGAACGTGCGCTGCATTGAAACAGTTTGAGGGTGGACGTTTCACCCAAAGTCGATCGTTGAGGGGAGGGGGGTTGAGGCCCACAAAGAGCTGCAGCGCTCAAAGTTGTGCTATATAATAATAATACTAAAAAGGAACTAGTTATGCGTACAAAGAAACAGTAGAAGCAGCTTATAAGAACACCATCCGTTCTCGGCCAAAACGTTCTTCAGTTGGTTAACTTGTTCTTAAAAGCGACCTAACCTTAAGGGTCCATGGGAATTAACGACAAAAGAAGCATAGTAATGTAATTGTGTACTTAGAGCCTTGAGACAAGGCTCGTAAAGTTTCACAAATAGCGTCATTAGTCCTTGAGAGTGGAAGGTGTCGATGTTTTGCCTTTAGTTCTTTCCTCCAAACTTATTCATATTTGGATTTTGAATTTCTCAAAATGAATTCGGTTGCCACCATTCTCATGCAATTTGGGATGAAAATCGTCCTTATCAGCGGCTTTGAGTGTTCCTATAAACAGTGAAATTCACTATGTAAAGTGCATGTTGATTCTGTTCCGGAGAAATCTGTTCATAAGAACAGATGATTGTTCTTATATCCGGCGTTCTTTTAAGCGGCTCCTACTGTACCCTTGTATACAAAAAGTGACTGTAGTCGTAATTTGTGTTCTTTCTTCGACTGATCGACTTCTTTTCACTGAAAGTCAGTGAAAAAAAGTCTCTTTTTCTCTGATTCACAAATGGACTGTGGAAAAAGTCACGTAGTTATAGAAAATTACCTGTTTGACAGCAAATAAGTCGCCATTCTCACTAGCAAATTTAACTCTGATTCTCTGGCGAGAATAACGCTTCTTATTGTTTGTCAAAGAACTAATCTGTTTCCTACTGCCTGTGCGTCTGGTCGTTCTCCTCCCAGGACTCGTACGTGGCCGCAGACACGGCGGAAATCCTTCATCAGCTGTCCTACGGGAACGGTTCGGGTCCCCGGGTGACAACCGGAGACTCCATCTCTCCTCCTCAGTCTCATATCAACTATTGGCTGAGTCGCGTCATTGTGAGACTCAAGGAGCCCTCATGAGCATCCAAATGAAATTCTTTTCCCATTGCAACCTCGATTGAGCCTTGACTCTTCTGGAGAGACTCTTTGACTTCTCCGTATTTTTGGCGGAAGCGTTTGATGCTTTTCAAGCTTCCTTTTTAAGAATCCTTGGCTCAGTAGGAGAGTACGAAGAAGAGGGGATCTCTTTTTCGCCAATAATCGCTGTCTGATCTGCATAATGTGGAATACTTTGAATGAGAGAGAGAAAAGGCTTTTCCTCCTAAGGCGATCAAAGCTCGCACGTTCGACTCCAGGAAGATGCGCCCCCTGAGCTTAAGGACACAAAGAAAAGGGTCCAATCGGTGTCAGGGAGGAGACCAACTTCTTGGACCTGATTCGTGACGTTTGGCGCACGCACACCAACAGCACCGTGGGGGGAGGGGAGGGCCACACACACCCACCCCCAGTTGCTGGTGGTCTCTGCCACGTCACTCACGGTGTAGCAAGCCTAGCAGCATCTGTAAATCTGATTGCCGCCATAAAGAGCTTACAGATAATCCGATAACCTCCGCGGCCGCGGCACACGCCACGTACATCACACACGCCGAGGAGACGGAGAAGAGAGCGGTTGACGCGGTCGACCTTTGGCTGTCGTCACATTGACCCAGCACAGCGACCTGTGTTTCGGAGCGTCAGTTGTGGACTACGTGTGAGTTGGTCCCGCTGCGCACCTACAGGAGGACGTTGTTCCGGCAGCGTGAGAGCGTGTAGACGGCGCAGGCGGAGCTGGCGGAGCTGGCGGAGCTGGCGGAGCTGGCGGAGCTGGCGGAGCTGGCGGAGCTGGCGGAGCTGGCGGCGTGCGTGCCAGGCCAATTAATGGAGAGAGGAGTCCTCGTCCTCTCTTGGCCATGATGCAATCTCACCAAATGGAACAGCTCGAGCGTGTGTAGACTTACGCATGTTGTCATCGATACATGGATGTGGGATGAATGCAAAAGTGCTGCAGTGGCTCTTTTTTGTCCTTAACACCGGGCTCAAACACTTATTCGTTGAATATATCCAGGATTTAGGAGGAAATGAACTTTCCATTGCTATTTTTTTGGCATGTGAAAACTTTCCACTTTCTTTGAGTGCACCAAAGACAGACAGAAAAGGGGGGGGGAGGGACGAAGACCCGCTCCCCTGCGTGGAAGAATGGTTGGAGCTTGGCGAAGGCGTCTATATCGCTACTTCTGTGTATACACGTATCTATAGATATCTAGACATGCGAAGAAGTTAGTGACCTTTAAGCTGGATTAAGATTTGTCGGGGGCTTGACCCAGAAGGGTTGACAAACAGTAACAGGAGCTCCGGCAACACAACAAAAATAGCAGTGCAATGAATGGATGGGTGTACTGACATTCCTAAGGTAACCCCGATGCCGCTCACAGAACTTGTACTCTCTGCTTCAGGATGTCCAACTTGCAGTGCGCCTCCTCCCCGCACATCATCATCACGCACGACAGCGTGGACGAGGGCGGCGACAAAGAAGTGCAAGGGGCTGACGAAGAAGCTGTCGTGCTTGAGCAGCCCAAGTTCGTCCTCAGCGTGGAAGAAGAAGGCGAGGAGCAGCTGCGAAGAGCACCGGAAGGAAGAGGAGAGGAGGTGAGAAACAGAGTTCTACAACTAATCTCCTTAGGACAGAGTACAACATACAATGAGTCACTTAGACCTGCTCTAAAATATCCCTCACTGCATAACGTCATTCAGGTCATAGCGTAGAAGTGTGTTTTCGTTGCTTCGTGTGCACCGGATAAGCGGCCGCACCGTTAGACCCAGAGGGCCCAAAGTTTGGGCCGTCCGTAGGCATGGATCAGGTCATGGGCGGGTGGCCGTCGGTGCCCAAAGGGGCCTCCTAAGTGAGGGCCTATCGAGGGCCTGGAGAGCCATTTTAGTCAAGTCGGTGTATGAAAACAAAACATTGTAATAAAATGGCTCAATCGGTAAATGGTGACGCTGACATTTTTGTGGATGAAACTAACATTTCTAAAGCGATTTCACGGCAGTAAAATTCCCGAAATTGCAAGTTAATGTTAAACTTGAAAAAAAAAGAAATATTGTCCGCAATTTTTGAAAAAAAAAAAAACAATCACGATAAAACGCAGGAAGCTCCACAATTTGTGAAGGAGCAAAAAGAGGCGAAATAAAAAAACTGCAGTTGAGTTGAATTCAATTAAAATCTGCGCAACATAAAGAATCAGGTGTGCTTTACAGGTCTAGCAATTTTTCGATCGATGGACCTAACTTGAGAGTGGCAACCCTGACAGTGCAGTAGTCATAGGCGACGCCAGCGAAAAGCCTGATGAAACTTCTATGAAGTCTTCTTGAACAGAGATCCTGGAAAGAAGCAGGAATTTTGGGTTTATTTTAGGCGTCTTCGCAAATCTGGAAGTTGAGCTCTTCTTCATACAGCTGGAACCTAAAAGTGGAGGTGCAAAATTCCGCCACACTTTTCTGACATCACCTCAACGAGCCCGTGGGGAGGCAAAAAATGACCCCGAGCCCGGCCCGACCCAGCAGAGAAGCAACAGGAAAATTATGATAGCCATTAAGCTTAGTGGCTTTATGGCCAATTAGGCCGTGAAAGCTCATTAGTCCTGCAGAAATGGTTTCCACTCACCCACTTCGATACTGCCAGAGGCCTGCAGGAGGCCTGCAGAAGGCCTGCAGGAGGCCTGCAGAAGGCCAGCAGGCCCAACCAACCCAGGGCCGACAAGGCCTGATTCGGCCGCCCAACAATTCAGACGGAACATGCAAAAAAACTCGGCGAAACAACGATTTGCACCACAACGGTTGTTATCGTCCTCTTTCTTTGTCTTTCGCAAACCTTCCCTTCTTTTCGGCCGGAAGTGTTTTCCAAGATTATCCATCCCAATTATCGGTGGCGTCGACCACAATTTGGGAAGCTGTCAAGGACAAAAATAATCGGAGAAAGAGCGGGTAATTGAAAACAGCTTGCGTACACCTCAATTAGGGCCCGAGGGATTTGTCCTTCTCCTGCTTTTCGGGCTTCTTCTCCTCCTCCTTCTTCTCCTGCGCCTTCGCCTTCGCCTTCGCCTTCGCCTCTACCTTCTCCACCTTTGGCTCCACCTTCTTCGCATTCGCCATCTTCGCATTCGCCGTCTTCGCATTCGCCTCAGCCACATTTCAAAGAAGAAAGAGTAAATAAGTGAAAGAGCAGTGGCAGAAACCAATTTTTTGGCTCTTCAATTTTTCTGTCACAGGAAATGTTTCCGGAGAGCGCAAGCGACCTCAGAGCAGAGGTCGTGGCAACCCTTTTTAGCAGACGCGGGTGTTCGCCGGTTCCCAGGCTCCCCAACCGGCCTTTTGACATCTGCAGAGAGAGGCCAATGTGTGTCCAAAAAAAAGCCTTGCGTAACCTTGGAGTTGAGTCTCTCAACATCGGCGAGTGACGCCCCAAGACAGGTCAGCCTCACTCAAGACAGACAAACAAACCAATCCAGGAAGTGACGTCGGCTCATGACTTTAAATCAGCTGTCACGACATTCTGAGGGGGCCGAATTTGACGATATCGACTTCCACGAGACCCTGGCCAAGTCCGTGGCGAAGGCGGAGGAGGAGCCAGTGGAGAAGAAGGCGCGTTCAAGATTTCCCACTTGTCTCCTCTATCAATCTCTGCAGGTCCGGCCGAACAAAGGCAGTGGCTGTGCGCACGTTTGCGGGAAAAGCTGGTGCCAAGCATTGGCGTGAAGAGCAGCTCTGTCCTGAGCTGGAAGCCGTCAGTCAAGGAGTATCAATAATCCTTTCCTACTCCAGCAAACTAAGGCCTCAGCTGCAAAAGTTAATGTCGGCCCCCCCTTTCTTCTGCGCACCACGAGACATGAGAGGGAGAATTTGCACAGCAAAAAAAAGGAGGGAGAAAAGTAGTATTTGCCTCCTCACTCTCTTTTTTGTACAGTGGAATCTCCAAATAACAGCGTGGTCAAAGGTCAGCATCAGTTGCTCTTTTTGTGTGCCTGCAAAACCACTTGTGAGCGTTCTTCATTTCCGTGCAATCTTGGCCCAGCAGCATTCCCTGGACAGCTCCGGTCATTTCCAGCTTCCACTGTACACATAACTGCAATCCTGGTGCTGACATAGACTTCTTGAGCCAGCGGACGCAGCAATTTTGTGGCTCTAATCTCGTCTTTTAAAACCCTTTCTACTCCTCCCCGGGATTCCTGGTAAGCCACTCCAAGAAAGGCATGCATTTGTGGTCCCCTCGGCAGTCCAGCCAGGGCCGGCCGGCCCACGGGCCGGCCGGGGACTCCCTCTGGCCCGTCCCGGGGCCGGAAGCCGTCCGCACTCACGCACACGCAGGTGTAGAGCTGTCCGAGGTGTCGCAGCTCCCCCAGAGGAGGATTTGCCAAGTGTCCTCCCTGATGCCGCAAGAGGCATTCTGCAGAAACTGCAGAAAAATATTCTGCACGCGTGCGAGTCTGATTGCGTCGTTTCTATCAAAACTTGAAACCAAAAGAGTTTCAGGGGTCAGAATGTGAGGAGTTGACGAAAGATTATTTAATAACACTCCCTCCCACACTCGTAGGGTTTAGAAACAAGAACACTCACACTGTCTCTCTCTCTCTCTCTCTCTCTCTCTCTCTCTCTCTCTCTCTCTCTCCTAACAGTTTTCCTTATTTCGAGATAAAACTTTCTTTATGTTTTTTCATCCTTTTAGAGGGGGAAAAAGTGCATCGCGGACCATGCAAAAAGGGGAGGGGGCGCGAAAGTGCCTCTTTCCCAGTCGTTTCGGAAAGCCTCTCCAGCATTTTTTTTTTTGCAAAACATAGAATATCTGCTGATAAAAATGTGGTTCAAGGCCAGGATGGTTGTGAAACCTAAGAGATTACTTCTAGCGCTGCCTCAGGCAGGCTGGCGTGTTGTAAAGCAGCAGTGGCAACCAGGTCTGGATCAGCTTAGGATTGTTGTTCCACAAATCTGTGAAACTTTAGAGATTACTCGCTGCGCGCCTACACAGCATAAAGAGCATTGCAGTGCAATAATAGAGAAGTGACAGCGGCAAAATACAGCTAAGAGCAGTGCTGTCACGTGCCAAGCTGTGCACTATGAGAATATGTAAATACGTAATGTACTTTAAGAAGCCCTAAAGTGTTCATTTGGCATAGGTGGTTCAAGCTCAGATAACATTTCACAGTCACAGTCGTGCGTCACCGTCTACCTGCATGGATGAACTTTTCCCCATCACTGTACTCACACCCACAGGGTACAGAGACACTCAAAATATGACTGCTCAAATTTGTTTACATTCCTATCAGAGACTTTCTTGCAGTCGAGTTTGTGAAGACAGTCGATGACAACGATGGAGGGGATGACGACGACCACCTGCTTGTGCAGCTGGCACCGCATCCCATGGAGACCGGGCTGGCTGCACCCATGGTGGTTGGAGGCTCGGCCACCCGGTACATTCGTCAGTAGCGATCCATCCACTTGGTTAGGAGATTCGCCGAAAAAAGTGCAAATATCGTATTTGCCTAATTATTACTCTTCTCTTGAATAGAAGGAAGTTATGATGGCGTGTAGGCCCCTCCCCTTCAAACACAAGCCCCCTTGGAGTAGGTATTGCCTTGCTGTTTGCTAAATTTTACTGTAGTATAACACTGGCATTCAGCACAAATTCTTCAGCAAATAAGAGTTGCATAAGCCCACTTATATACAAAGTCAGCCGCCCTAGTTCCGTATTCTGAAGAGAACATCCCCTCTAAGGGCACATTAAAACCTATAAACCCCGGGGGTCATATTCGAGCAAAAATGGTACTTTTTGCGGCCCCGTCCGAAGCATGCAAAGAAGAAGAACTCTTTTTGTTTTTGGCTGCCACCAAAATCCGGTTTCTCCCCTTTGGTGTCCACTGTAAAACATTCACCCGGAGGACTGGTGTCACTTTTCATGTGATCACTGCCCCCAGACATGTTCACTACTGCGCATCACTGCCTCTGGACGCCGTTTTGTCGTGCTGCGCCAGCCAGACACTCGAATATTCGGTTTCCCACCAGGGGGTGATCACTACTTCCAGACGGACTTTGCTGTGTCCGGGGCGCTTTTCACACCGCATCCTCGCGGTTTAGCAGACTTAGAAAAGCATCCTTCGGCACCGATAGGCCAAATGAGCTCTCCCGGAAAAAAGGGGGACAATCCCAGGGAGGATGGGGGAAAAAAGCTGGAGGCAGCCTCAAACAGACAGCGCAATTTGGCTTCCATCGTTTCTCCTCTGCCATCTCTATCTCACACGCGGGCACGAAGCACAAACACGCTCGCGCGCTCGCATGGCAAACCCTTTCGCCTCCCTAATAAAGGTGAAAGCTGCTGGCTGCTACATACGTAACACTCGTATTTATGGCATGCTTTCCAGAGGCCCAAACAGAAAGAAAAGATAACGCCTCATAGGCCTGCAGGCCTATCTGACATGTCTGCACTACTGTACACCTACAATTGGAATGAGTGCCTGAGATGCGTCGTATGTACTGCGCAGCTCGTCCGCACTCTCTATGTGACACAAGGTAGCATTGACTTCTCCTGGCTTGCACTAATTCGGGCTCACGCTGCACCCGTGTTTGGACGGATGCTCTGCTCCACTGCTATTGACCTGGTACGCATCATTCGCCGGTAGCCACTGACTGAGATGGACACGGGAGACGTTATTTCACTCCTCAGCATTGCACTGAAGGCGGACAGGGTGTCTAGAAGCCACAAGAGGCTACAGCGCACACAATCTTAGTTGTGAAAGTTTCAGACCTGGACTAGAGTAAAGATGAAGGCTGAATTTGCCGCAGCGGTATCTGAGTCATAATAAAAGCCTCCTCTTGACATTCTGACTTGCGCTCTCTAGTCAAGAATGACTGAAGATGTCAAACATCGGCCAAGACGTGATCCGTGACTTCAGATGTTCGGCAGAGCGCGCAAAAGGTCTCTTCGGACGGTCATCGCGGACTCAACTCAAGTGCAAACACATAATTCGGCAGAGCCGACGTCAAACGCTGCAAAGGATTCGTGCGGACACACGATTCCTCCACTTGTTTGCTCAACACATATACGGTGACCACTCTGGAAGGAAGCCTTTGAACGCGTAATCTTTGTGGCACAAACTGTACCACTTTTTGGTTTTGCGCGACTGAACACGAACGAGTACACGACTGCGACTGACATCGGCCAAGTCGTGCGTGCTGAAAAGATGTGGAGGAGCTGAAATTCATGTCAGAGTGGCTCGAGGGCGGGAAGGAGGAGGGGAGGGGGGAGTGACAGTCAAAGGAGATCGAATAGGGACAAGACGGAGTCTTCAGGCCAGTGGGAGTGGCAGGAGGGAGGGAGGTGAAGAACGTCAGGGGCGTGTGGGTGACAAAGATGGGCAAATCAAGCAGCGAAACGCACTCGCTGGACTGAGAGATCGAAAGTTGGCGAAAGTCCCCACTTTTGGAGCACCATTTTTTTTGACACACCCTGCGGTTTCCTACGTGGAGCTGAAAGATAACGCGCAAATTAATGTGGCAGCTTGGTTGGGAAAAGTACACACACACACGCACACACAGGGAACTACTGCACTCACGCATGTACGTACGTGCACTGCTACATAAGTGACGTACCTCTAACCCGGAGTTGCTATGCAACGTTTACTGTACCTGTTGTGTGGTGCGTATGCATAAGCATTTATGATATTGAGGCACTTGCGCCCGTGCATAAGTGGACTTTGTGTTTTTCACTCGATTTTCAGGAGTAAGTCTTTTTTCTCTTCACGAATTACTCATGCGTTCACCCATTTAGAGCATTGTCGACTTATAGCCCCAGTCGCCCCTTCAGTCTCGTCACAGCGAGTTTTCCCCCTGGGGAATGTGACTTATTTGGCCTTTCATGCATAAATACTGCATTGCAAGGTGAAGACCGGGGTGCTGCTGGCTGGCTGGCTGGCTTCATACGACAATGAATAAATAGTGAGGGCATACAAAGGCCTTTTTTGCTATCCTTCTTTCTTTCGTGATGCGGTTTGATGCGGAGCGCCACTAAACAACAGCCAGTGGAATAGACCTGCAATGAATAAAACTACTCATGTATATGTATGTATATCATATGCGTGCAGGCAGCCGTGTACGCATAAACGCATGTACATACACGTGTGCAAGTTGCTCCATGGATCCGGACGTGCTCTACATATCAATGCTACCAGGTCTTGTCTGACAGAGCCAATGGTGTTTGGGGGGGGGGGAGGGGCCCAAAGGATCCTAAACCCCTTATCGTCATAATGGGCAGTGATGCGTGGACGGCGTTTCGTTTCATGATGCCTGCCGGCCGGCGGCCGGACTGGCGGGCAGCCACGGCCCAGTGGCGAACGCACTCGACTGGTGCTGTGCGTGACACGTCCAAGCAAGGCAACGGGGTCATCCTTCTTCTTCAAAACTCTGACTGCATCAAGAACTGAGAGCTCCGTAGGTGTGAGTGAGCCTCAGCTGGGTCTGCTCGGTCCATCTACACACTTTGTGTCAGCCTCGGCCTCTTTCATTTCGTGTGTCTGTTTGATGGGACTTGGTCACGCAATAATAATCTTGTTCTCCTCCAACATGAGGGTCCCGGCGTTGCTCGACTGCGCGCAGCACTACCTGATAGCGTTTTAGGCATTAGCAGCGCTTAATCAAATTCACCATGTTTGGTCGATGCTGTTGGCCCCTGCCAAAGAAATGGGCTCGTACTGTCTGAGTCACCAAAAGGGCCTCCCGTGCACTTCTTGTTGCTGCATACATAAACTTTATTGCGGGGCAGGCGATAAGGGAGAAGAGGGGGGGAGGTTGTGTGCCAACCCAAAGCCGCCAAGTCAGGTACATCGTCGTCGTCGTCGTGTACGTGTGTATGTAGATGTGGGTTATTGGAATAACTGGGACACAAGAAAAGACCGTGTGAGAAGGGGGGAAGAGAATATTAGGGTTTACACAGGCTGGAAGAGGGGGGTGAGGTTTACATAACAAAATTGGCTAGGAAATACAGAAGAGTTGTAGTCTAAAAGGGACAATAGAGATCACCTTTCGTGAGTCGACTGTCTTTGATGTCTTTGTTTGGACCTTTCTTTGTGACACATACGCCGTATGTGGAAAAGAAGGCAAGTTTCCAAATAGAATGTGTGATAAGAAAGAACTTGCTTACTCGCACGTACGCACTGTAGTTACGTAAGTAATTGTAACGATCCATTACTTCCATGCTGTTGCTTGAATGTTGCAGGATGCTTCGACTGATACGCAGACTCAGACAGTCCAGCAGCAACAGTTGTCGTACGTGTCCTCGGGCCATTCCGACCTCGACCCCGGGGGCAAGTCCCACCTGGGCCTGCCCCCCACTCATTACCACCAGCACATGTCCTCCTCCACATCGAGGGAAGACGACTGCTCCTCGTACGTCAGCTCGTGCGGGTCTCTGGCGGTGCCTCCGGTCCACACGTCCTCGGCGGCCGAAGACGACATCGACGTGGCAGACAAGCACCCGCCACAGCGGCCGTCATCCGCGTCGGCCACCATGCTGAGCGGCAGGGGCCTGAAGAGGGACTCCTCCACCAGAGAAGCCGATCCGTCAGGAAGAATCTTTCGGTAAGTGACCACAAAGACTTGTGCCAAGGCTTCCTGACTGACGACCCATTGAAATATCTCCTCAGGCGAGGCTGGGTGTACAAGGGCATCTACCTACCCTCAGTATCTAGTAAGCTCCAGGACGAGAGGTTGGAGAAAGCCTACCAAAAGTATGCACATAGGCAGCGTCAGAAGAGTCTCACGTTGGTCAACTCGGCGGACCTTTTACTCAAGATCATGTTCATACTCAAGATAACGTGCTACCTGGATGACGACGACAAGGGAGGCAAAACTGACGGGTAGAAAAAAAAGTTGCTGCATTCTTCGTTGTCCTAATGCGTAGGAGAGGAAATTTGACTATGTAGCTCACAGTACAGCCCGGTCCAATTTAACTGGGCACGATGTTCTTGTCCACGTCAGACACCTTGATTATGTTGGCGTGCTTTGGGGACATGTCACACCACTGGTTGCCTGACGGCGCCGAGGTGGCCGACAATGCCAAGAACGTCTTGCCCTATTCGAACCAGGCCTCGAGAATGCCTACCTAAGGCAAAGTGGGCCCGAGATCATCACTGCTGTAACACCGTCTCTTTGACAAATTTCCTCTTCAGTATGATAAGGTTATTACGCCACCACCGCCCTCAGGATCTGGATTTTGCGGCTGTTGGATTTTACGGCGTCTCTGGCAGGGGCGGAGGTCGCCCGGCGAGCCGTTGAACCCAGCATCCTTCTGGTGGTGGTGGTGGTGGCGTGACTTAATTTATCATTATCAAAACGTCCCGCAAACTCTGTCAAGAGTTTCCTAAGACTTCTCTCAGGTTCTACATAAGAACATTGCACAATGATAGGTCCCCTCTCTCTTCTCCCTCCATGGAGGGCCAGAGCAGCCCCAACGTGACCGGCAGGGACGATCAAAGTGTCGAAGAAGAAGAAGGACGCCTTTGCTACCTGGAGGAGCCCAAGGACTACGTCCCTTTGCTGGCTTGGCTCTCCTTGGCCATGGCGCTCAACATCCTGCTGGGGCTGGCGTCATGGTGGCGCTGCTACGCCAACAACTTCCTGCACTGGGGGGCCATGGCCACGTGGCTTCTGCTCGTCGTACAGGGTGAGCTTGGGATGGCACTCGCCTTATTGTAACTTGGCATTGTTCGAGCCAACTTCGACTCTTGATATCAGTCGCTACCCTGGTTTCGCTCTGGTTGTGTGTTTACAGCTGGTGAGAGTTGGCTATTATTCTCGTTATCAAAACATTGGTCCCAAGTAGCTTCTTCTGTGCTGTCTTCTAACCTTAACTAACCTGCTGTGTTTGCCCTAACAACAATATTTAGACGGGGAGACAAGAGGTGAAAGGCGACGCTTCCACACTAGCAGAAACCTATGAAAGGGTAGACCAAATATCGATAACTCATTTTCCTCCCGTACATTAGGTCAAGTTCTCGGCAAATCGATTTTACCCTCTGGTGGCATAAAATAGGGGGGCTAAAAGCGTCATTACGATGATTATCGTCATTATCGCGATCCAGCCGAAGCTTCAACGTGACCGTGGAGGTTGAGGCTGAGCTCGCATGAAGGCACACAACGCCGATGGGAGGGACATACTGTACATGCCTTATTTGCCCAGGCCACTCATCATCCTATGACGAATGCCTCAGCTCTCTTCCCCGCCACGCGCGCGCTCACACACACACCCAGACACACGCGCACACACACACGCGCGCGCGCACACTCATCTCTTCCCTCTACACGTGGAAAGTGTTTGCTCACGTTGAAAAAAGTATCTGCCTCTGGCACAGATGTATGCGTGTACGGGGAGGGGGGTTGAACCATGTGCATAGTTCGTGCAGGTTATGTTTGTCTACTCATTCAATGACTGATGTGCCTTGGCTAAAGCCTTTGCCTTCTCCTTGCAGGCTGCATCTTCTACGGCCTCAGAGCCCAGCAGAGCCGCCTGCAGCTGTACGGAGACATCATGGTCTGGTACAATCTCTTCATCGTGTTCGTGATGTACTGCATGATGCCCGTCCCGGTCAAGTGGTGCACCATCTGCTGCCTTATCACGGCCCTCGTTCATATCATCCTCGTCGCATCCATCACCTCCTCGTCCCCGGAGAAGCAACCCAGCGTGAGTACGAGGTCGTTACTAGGGAAGAGGGGGGCGGGGGCGGCAACGTCCGTCTACAACTTTGTCATGAACATCATCATGGACAATGGCTACTGTGGCACAGATAATCCAGGCTTTACGTGGCAAAGAAAGAAGTGATTTTTCAAAGTGTACTGGAACACTGGTGCTCCACAGACTCAGTGGAAGTCACATAAGGGAAAATCGCATCCTAACCGACGTCGTTGGTCACCTGACCGATTTTTCTTCTTCTTTGTCTGCACAACAGAAATTGTTTAAAGTGATAACATGTTAGACTGAATAAGTCACGCCAGCCATATAATTTTGGGCAGATATTATAATTTTGGTCTTATCTACAAAGGGTACAACGAAGGGAAAACACGCGTGTTTGTCTTGCTGGCCAGCTAGAGGGTTCTTTTCTGCTGGCTCATTCTTTCTACTGCTGCTGTCACCCTCCCCAACCTGATCCAATAGCATGTACATCGATGTCAACTTCAGCTACAGCGTGTGCAGCAACATCACTTCAACAACGTACATTTATTCTGTAGCTTAGGTCCATTACTGCGTTGGAAGTCAGTACAAAGTTGTCACAGCCCAAAGAAGCACACACATACACATTGGACGTACTTGCATATGCATACGTTCGTTAAAGGAAGTGATATTGGTGCTGTACGAGAAGTGACCTTGACTGGTCCTCTTTCCACGCAAAATCATTGGACGAGTTGAGGACTGCTGACCCAATGTGTGTGCTCATCCGATCGGTCCCCTCACTTCTGCTAGCAGAAAGACTCAGTCAGTGACAGACAGTTATTGCAGGGGAAAAAAGAATGTGTTTTGGAAGTTTCCACGTCCACATTCGGTCTCTCTGAACTGCTGCAGTCAAGGTCAGACTGGTCAAGAGCATAAATAGTAATGAGCACGAAGTCAGATTATGCTTCGTCGTCCCGAGTGCACTGGCTGCCTGGCTGGTCCCAGCATAATAATGACAATAAGACGCATAAGCCTTAGGACGCACATAACTGCAGGAGAGAGAGAGTAGATATGTCAACTGGCCCCCCAAGGCTTGGGAGTCGTGCTGTGCACCGGGGTCAGTCCATTCGGAGTTGTTGCAGACTGATGTTTGGAATGATCCCACCATTTAATAATTCTGGCAGTCGCCCATAACTCATCCCTGGACTCATTCCTGCACGTTCATACCAGCAGCCAAAGTTGCACGAAAAGAAAAGCTCCATCAGCATTTTGTTAGAACTTAACGGCAGCTCCAGTTAGCGTGGGCAGGAGGGGGATGGTGGTGATCGGGGCGAGGGAGCGCAACGTTGCTGGGCTTGATCCTCCAGTCCCGAGGGAGCGCCAAAGTACAGCTGGGAGACGTACAAATAAGTCTCTGCACATCCCCATGCTGCAGGTTATTGGTGCTCCATTTTTTTTTTTACATAGGAGAAACTTTTCTTTCTTGCTGATGCTTTCGCGCAAGTAAGTGCGGACTTGATGCGATACCTCATTTTTGCAGCAACTGCGAAAAAGGAGCTTTTCTTCTGCCAGAAACGTTGTCGCTGGTTCAGTCCATAACTTCCTCAGTCATCATGAACTGAGACAGTTCTGTCCTCGGTGGAAGAGGAAGAAGCCACCCAGCCATGAGGCTCCCAGTCTGCTACTAAAAGTCCAAATGCAAAGTACTTCTGGCTTTTGTACTCGACGCATTGAGGCTTCACTGAACGTTGGCGGGGCTGCGTCTACTGGCAGAGAAAAGAAAATGTTTTCTTAGACCTTTCTATAAGAAGCTTTGTGGACGGATGCTCGACGCTTAATGTTTTTGGGCTGCGCCAGACACAAGAAAATTTCACCTTGAAACATGATTCTTGTCAGGAAGGGGGGGGGGAATTCCTACCCCCCCCCTCCTCCTTCTTCCCTCTCAGCTGCGTCAGTCCGCAAAGAGAAAAGACAGCATGCATTTTTCACACATGAAGCTTGGATTCTTCTGGTGCACCAGCTGAAAAAAGAGGCCCACCCGGGGGAAGAAGATAGAGCCCAGACTCTCCGTGCGTGCACCCCATTGTCGACAACCTAGGCCTAGACCCATGGGCCTGGGCCAAGAAAGCGCGTTCCTATGATAAGTTGTTGGTGCCAGCCCACTTTTACTGACCTGCGTCACGCAGTTGGTCATCACGTAGTGCTGGCAGATGAAGATTGTCCAGGGAGGTAGGAGAATTTCCCCTCAGAAATCACGAGAGTTTCTTTTTCCAAAGATCTGGCAACAGTGGAATCAAAAACTTTGAAGAAAAGACTCTCCTCAGATCTCGTCTTCCTGAAAAGGAGGGAGTCTGGCAGCAAAAGTTTGTCGGCAAAGATGACATCCAGGAATATGGTCGGATATTTAGTCATCCCCTTACCCAGACGCCCAAGAAAGAATAATAAAAGTTGTCACCCTATTTTCGCTCTGAAAGAGGTCGTCCTCTCATTGGGGAACTCGTGACTGCAATTTGCATACGCGTGCACGTATGCATACTAAGTGTGCACAACGAGTCAACAGATTATTATTCAGAAATTCTTGCTCACTTGCTTGATGAATAGAGTGTGTCGAAGGCTTCTCCACCCGGCCAGAGAACAGAAGTCCTTGTTGACAGTGCTCTTCTCCATCTGCCTGTCCTTCAGCTGCTCCTCGGCCAGTGACACGACTAAAAATCCGATGGGAATGGTTACGTCAAAGTGTTCTAGCCGCCTTCTCTCCCCTCCTCGAGTCATTAACGAAGTGTGTCATCTGCCCCATTGACCAAAGGACCTCACTCAGCTGAATGAGTCAGACACGTACGCACACTGCGTGAGCACAGTATGGGCCAGAAGAAACGTCGCTGTCAGGCTGGCCATGTATGTACCTTGCTACATGAGAGAGGTCCTACCTCCGCCCTTACAGTCACGCATGGATTCCATACGTCTTCGTCTGCCATTGACGAAAAAGACATTTAGTTCAAATGCCTGGCAGGGGAGCCAAAAGAAGGGATGAAGGGAGGGGGGAACGCCAGGAACTCCATCAGACACAAGCATGTCTTTGTACACGGGGTTGATGACAGGAGCGTGGTACACGCCAGCCATGTTGTACGTAGCTTTTCTCTCTTATCTTGCTTTTCAGGCTGCATGGAACGTCTTTTCCATTGGCTTCCTGTACCTGGGTGTCAACTGGATCGGTCTTTACACCAAGTACCTAACGGAGAGGGCCCAGCGGAAGGCCTTCTTGGAGACCCGGAGGTCCTTGGAGATGAGGTTCAAGACGCAGAAAGAGAACGAGAGACAGGAGAGGCTGCTGCTGTCAGGTGAAGAGCTCAAACATTGTACTCGAGCAGCGCAGACGCAGCATGGGCGCTCATTATTTCTTCTTCTCAGTGCTTCCGTCGTTCGTGGCCCAGCAGATGATTCGCGACATCGCCATGGAGGAGGAGAGGGCCCTCGGGGAGTTCCAGCCCGACCAGTTCCACAAGATCTACATCCATCGCTACGAGCAAGTGTCCATCCTCTTTGCCGATATCAAAGGATTCACAGGTACGTGCGTACATTGCACAACACTGCAAGTTGGCCAAGATTGTGTGAAGTCAAAGATTTGACTCAGCAGTTCAGACACTGTTCAAATTGGAGCCTTGCCTGCACACCCTGTTGTGCCATCCAAGTGCTGGGGAAACTGTTCGCTCTGACCAGGAATCGGTCAAGCTGATGTAGTGAAGGTTTCTACTATCAATGGCAACCCTGAAAAATCCCAACTGTGCAATGTGCACTGCAAACGCCGCGTGCAATTTGATGTGGGCCTCAGTACTTCAATTTCAAGCCTTTTCCCATGAGATTGCGGATATGGAGCGTCTGAAAAATGCAGAGATGAAAAGCTGCGGAACGTTCATCAGAACGTTCAAGATGCCTCTGATTCTCTCTACCCAATGCAACACATGTACAGATCGCTCGTCTACAACGCTGCAATCTACTACAGAGTATTGAAGAAGTCCCAAGTCGGTTCTGGAACATCGAAACGACCTCCCAGAATCGCTTCTTGAACAAGTCTCACAAAAGAGGTTCCTTAAATCGCCTTCCTTTCAATTGTATGAATACTTTCGAGCAGCCGTGGTGGGAGGAGGGGAAATTGCGCCGAGAGTTTCTCTTATAAATTAACGCCTGCTGCTTCTACTTACTTCCACTCACTGCTACTTACACTGGTCAATGGGCTAGTTCGAAATGGGCAATTTTAGTTTTTTGGGGTGGACACTTAAAGTTGGCATCAGACACTGTTTTAGCTGGTGCTAGTCGAATTTTTTGAGAGAGAAAAAAATGTTTGACATGGGCAGCTTAAACTCAAAGTTTGATGACATACTACTGTACATAGTAAGTGTAGTGGCCACTCCTTTTTTTCAGCCATAACTTTCGACTGGATTGAGCTGCAGGTGTTCTGTGGAAAGCTAAGAAGCTCCTCTAAAAGTGAACTGAATTTGCACTTTCGCTCTAGGACCTCATTTTTCCACGAAGTGAGGTCAAAGTTAGGTACTGTACATAAAAGTTTGACTGCATGGTGAACAAATAGGTGGTGGCAGAGCAAACGTGCAAATTATTCCAGTCTTAAATCAGAATTCTTAGCTTTCCATATCGTTGTAAACCGCTATGCACACGTGTACAGTGTGTTATCAAAGTTTGAATTTGATGTCCCCAGAGAAAAATGTCCGTTAAAAAAAAGCCAAACGTTCTTAGAAAAACCTAGATGAGGCAGCCCTTTAAAGAAATATGATATTTCCCTAAAAGTCCCTCTTCGAGGTGTCCCACTGGCCCAAGACCCGTGTACGTTGCCTCCTCACTTAATAGCGAGCAGAACCAAAAATCCGGAATCATGCAAGAAGAGTCCTGTGGCAGGCTGTACAGAACTTCCTCAATATCAGGTCCTGGTCCAACGGGTCCAACATTTGTCTCGATGATGCTTTTAGCGTGACGTCAACATCGCCCTCAGTGTTGGGCCCGAGGAAAGAAATCTCTCGTTTTCTTGCTAAGAGCAAGAAATTTTCCTGCTTTCTTGCGAACTTTTGAAGCAAGAAAAGAAGAAGTATTCGCCAAAAGATTTGCGGCTTCGAAGCTGGCAAATGCATGCACAGCACTGGGGATGGATGTTGAGGCCCAAAACCAAACAAAAACAGAAACAAGTCAAGAATTTGACTCGACTTGAGTATTTATGAGCCAAGTTAAGCTCGCAGGGTTCGCCGGCTTTCAGCCTTCGTCACCAAAAGGTTTGGGCTTTCTAAGAGGTCGGACCTCCTATGCTGAGAATACACATTTATTCGTCAAGTCACACACATATGTGGACTCTAAGATGTTCTTAAGAAAGTTCAACCAGCATTCAAGCCCACCAACTTGCCCTTGCCAGCCTCCTTGATCACCTGGTGAATCAGCGCTACGCTTTTGGTGGGCCAGACGATACCAGGCAGTGAGCAGCGAAAAATAAAGTATGCGTAGTGCTCGACGTTGCTTAGGCCCAATTGTGACAACATTACTAGCTCAGTTATAAAGATTGACTCCCATCAAACTCCGCACTCAGCAGCTGAGTCAGCAGAACCCCCCTCAATATAGTATCAACATGGTTGCTGTTTTCAGTTCATCAACTTTGATGTTGTTGTCCAGAAGATTTGGTCTTTCAATAGCAGCTGGTAAAAATTCAGTCCCTCCCCTGGGTGCACATGAACATTCAGGTCAGGGAAACCATTTGAGCAGACAAAAATATATGCTAAAATCATTTGCACTCATTTGTGCGTCTGTATACTGTACGTACGTTGGTAGCAAAGACCTAACCTAAGCTGTCCCCAGCCCTGTCAACCACGTGTGAGCCCGAGGAGTTGGTCCGAATACTCAATGACCTCTTCGCCCGGTTCGACAAGCTCGCCAACGTGAGTGTCACCTTCTTCGTGCCTGCCCTCACTGCCGTCCAATGAAATTTTGTGCTTCAGGAGAGCAACTGCCTCCGGATCAAGCTCCTGGGCGACTGCTACTACTGCGTGGCCGGGTTGCCCGTGGCCAGACCTGACCACGCCAGCTGCTGCGTGCAGATGGGCCTCAAGATGATCAAGGCCGTCAACTGGGTCAAGAGGAAGCGAGGATCGGTGAGAGGGTGGTTTTTCTTTCTTTCTTTTTCTTCCCTGGGGCCCCAACTTTCTGGATGTTGCGAGTGGTGAAATAGATAAACCCGGACTGGTGGCAGAAAGCGGAAAATACTAGGTTTTATGGTGCTGGGAAAGTGTTGGCGGGAAAAGTAGATTTCCGCGGGTATCTGGAGCGAATACGGATGTGAAAGCATCTCCACTGTCCGAAAAACTTCTTCTCCACGATGAGCGAGAGATGCGCACAATGGATTCTCAGACACGGGGAGGTAGTACGACTGCCACCAGTGCCTCAACGTCGTTGTCGCTGAGTCCCGGGTGGACTTTTTGCACGAGTGGTTGCCGCGTGGCAGCCAAGAAGGCCTAGGTCATGGCCGGCATAAGGAAGGTCATGCCAGCTGTCCTACGGCCACCATGTTACCTGCCCAGGCCATCAACAACGACAACAACGACATCGACATGAGCATCTGGGACAAGTTCCTCTGCGGACGGGGGGGGGGAACAGCTTCATCCTGCATCAAGACAATGCCAGACCTCATGTCAGCAGCGTTACCAAGGAATCCAGACAAAGATCAATCTCTTTGGGCTTGTGCTCCCCATAGTCCTGACTTGGCTCCAGCGGACTTTTGGCTCTTTCCACAGATCAAGAAACTTTTTCTTCAGGGACTTCTTTGCAATAAAGCAGCCAGCAGGAGGTGGAGACAGCCATTGAGGGGTGCATCAGGACCGGAGGGGGGAGGGCTCACGACAATGGTCCACTGGACATTTATGAGAGGTGACTAAAGAGGTTACCTAAGTGTGTGGAAAAAGGGGGTTTGGAGGTAGTGGCCTAATACATGGCTTATGGTGCCAACCCGAGTCTGTCCATTGCCCCCCCCCCCTCTGGGCCAGGGTGGACGCTGCTTATCAGGGCTGTCCTTGTAATCGGACTGCTGTCATGACCGAGGACTTCATGAGAGTGCGAGACATCTTTATTCTAACTTTTGGTGAATAGCGGACAATTTTGATCCCTTCTCCTGAGCAAGTCTGATCATCCACTGCTCTGGTAGACGCATAAGAACCATTTTTTATCATACACTGAACTTCTACAAGGATTTATCAACTCCACCAGTACTTTTTCTGCCTCTCTGACGATCCTAATCTGCTTTGGGTAAGAAACTGCGAAGCAAAAAAAAGATCCCTTATAAGCGGAGGATTTTACTAAGATCAGATGCCAAAATAGTTTGAGAGTTGTGCCATTGCTGCACCGTGTGTCCAACTGTGAGGTCACCCCCCCTGTGTTAACCACCAATCGGTTTTTTTGTGGCATCAAAGGCAACTTTATCCTTCTGCAGTGGGCACGAGCAAAAAATAACGTTTCTTTGGCCAAGTCAAGTCATCAGGGGCAAGAAAGGATGACTCCACTGTATTCCCATGGAGGATAAGTGAGGAGTGCAGGAATGAGAACAGTGCAACAGCGATTTTTTGCACAGCCCAAGAAATCTGAACAATCCCAAAAGTGCCAGGAGTCATGATGACACCCAGAGCAAGAATTCCATTCCTGTCCAACTGGCTGGACAATGAAAGAAACTGTCTGCAGCACCCGTAATAGCTCCCAAGTAAGAGATATTACTCGGCAGACGTCAGTGCCAACAGATGTCCATGCAAGAGCAGCTTCAGTCCGGAAAATCTATGACAAATTTTTTCAGTGCAGCAATATTTTCTCAGAAAAAAATATTGCTGCACTGAACACACACGTCTTGTATCACTACTGTACAGTGGAGTCTCGATTTGGGTAAGACTCCAGAGCAAACCGATCCGAAACTCGATTTTGGAAAGCCCCCAAAATGGGTGAAACCTCGATTTTGGAAAGCCCCAAAATGGCTGAAACCTCGATCTTCCGGAATGACTTTTGCCGTTCAAGATTTTACCGAGATCCTGAGTGAGGGACGAACGAGCCATTTCAGCACTCATATTAGGGCTCGAAGAACCGGCCTTTACCAAAGGGCTTCATCTCCCACTCTGCTATACCTGGAAAGAATCCGATTCTGTCAAGTTCTTCTCGACCTGACAAAGTCTGGACTTACCAAGATTCGACTGAACTCACAGCGTCGTTCTGTCTCGTCCCAGGGTTGCCAGACGGCGTAAGTTGTATCATTGTATTTTGCGTGAAGTTCAATTATTCTCAGGCAAAAATGGGCTGAAAGGACCGAAAAAATTGCGGCTTATAAGAACCTTTAATTGTTACCTCTCATTTTTTTTAATTCTTCGACGACCCTCTGAGGGTGTTCGTTTATATATAGCTGGGACTTTCCTTCCAGCTCGGCTGTGACCAAATGAGCTACAGATCTGACCTACTCTTTGGTGTGTCTGGTGACCCGGAACTGGCAACCCTGACCCTGTTCTTCGTGCAGTGCGTGCATGAACCAGCGTAAACACGTGCGAGGCCCTAACGTACGAGCGTACGCGCGCACGCTCGTCCACGTCAAGCAAGGAGTCTGTATGTACGCACGCGGAGTCCTCGGACCAGGAGAAAAACGTCTTGGGACATGGAACTTTTCAAATGAAGAAATTGCGCACTGCGACACCACACGCAAGCGCAGAAAGGGATCAGCAGAGTCCGCACGCAATTACACAATCAGCATTCTTTCCACAGTACATCTGAATGGGCAAAAAATTGGCACGATATTTTAAACCGGAAAATTGTCTCCAACGTTGTCTGGGCTGCGAAAAGTACTTTTAGAGGAAGGAAGGAAACTTACTTTATGCTCGACTTAATTGAAATGCCGCCCTGGCAAAGTTATTGCAGAATTCTTCCCAGGCTAAATAAAGTCTTGCCACGTGGGAGACCTGAATTAATTTGGCTGCACCAGTTACGCAACAATCTTTACGTTTCGTCACGAAAATGGAGGATTAACTGTTCAGAGTCAAGTCATTAACGTCGCAGTCGTCACTGGCCTTGACGCCAGTGGCCTTGCAAATGTTGCCAGGCCGGTTTAACAGATCTTTGTCATGGCACTGCACTTTTCTCGTTCATGGGTTTTTTTTCTGGTCTCGACAGGTCGAGTTGTCTATGCGGATTGGGGTCCACTCCGGGTCCGTCCTGTGCGGCGTCCTCGGGCTGAGGAAGTGGCAGTTTGACGTCTGGTCCAACGACGTCACCATCGCCAACAAGCTGGAGTCTGGCGGCATTCCTGGGTGAGTGAGTGTGCGTACGTAGTACGACGGTGCGTACCCTCAGCAGCACTGCCAAATCTCTCTCAATGCTGGCGTCGTCATCGGGGGGGAAAGGGTTGGAGCGAGTGGATGGAGCGCATGTTGCTCCCCAAATGGTTCCCGTCCATTGCTGTGCAGTCCTCTTCTGCTGCACTGACGAGGACTTGATTTCTTTGGCCCCTCACTCCCTCCCCTCCGGACACCAGTCGAGCTCATGCCGCTTCCTACGTTCCCCACAGGCGCGTCCACGTGTCCAAGGCCTCATACGAGTACTTGAGGGACGAGTACGAAGTGGAGGACGGCAGGGGCTTCGAGAGGGATCAGTTTCTCTCGGACAACGCCATTGAGACCTTCCTGATCGTGGGCAAGAAGAAGAAGCCCTCGTCGGGAGGCGACGCCGCCGCCGCTACCGGGTGAGTCGTACCCATCTGCGTCAGCGACGCCGTAGCACTCGTGTCTGTTCCTCTTGTGACTGCAGAAAGCGATACCATCATGCCGAGGCCAACGGGACCAAGAAGAAGGTGGCCCCGACGCCCCAGGTGAGCACCCGGACGATTGGCAGTCAAAGAGTACTTGGACTATGCTTTATAAGTCAGGGAAAGGAAAGACAAACGAGACAGTCGATCTTGCTGAAGAAAAATCAAGACATTATGCAAATGACTTTCGTATGTCATGGAAAGAACTGCGTCTTTCCTCCTTCCAGATGAGAACCATTTTCTCTCTCAAGAGCTAACAAAGCGTTTGATGACCGAACTCTTCAGCTTTTGATCTCCCAGACGTGTGATCGAGCAGCAAGATAATTTCTTCGCAGTCTCCGTAGCAATGAAGCTGTTAAAGTTTCCTCAAAGTTGTCCCCGATATTCGCGGATCATCTGATTGGTCGCAGAAGTAACGGCAGTGAGTGCGCGTTCGTCCGTGCCAGAAAGAGCACTAGAACTTTCTCGATTTTCCCAATGGCTGCAGCTCTTTCGACCCACTTCATTATCAAAATTCCTCTTTTGCCCAGGGAATGTGAATATCGGGGCTGCCTCTGGTCCCAGAGTGGCACAGGGTGTCCACAATATCTGGGCTGGCTGCCCCTGGTGGCACAGGGTGTCACGACTCAAAGTGTCACTCAAAATCGAAATCTCGTCATGTACATTCAGGTACCTAGAATCAGTGCAGTAGAGAAAAGGCCTGTAGGCCTGAAAGAACCCCCCCCCCCAAAAAAAAAAAATTGTTTATTTGGCTTTCTTTGCCTAAAGATAACTTTTTGCCGGATCTCTTAACTTTCCGCAAGGGCAAGCGCGATGACAACCAGCGTGTGACAAGCATTGAGAAGTACATTGACGTCCTTTGGCACTGCTTCCCCTCCAAGTCCAAGTTCGCCCCTGCTGTCAATCGTAATGTGGAGAGAGGCTTCTCCAGGTACAAGACTCTCCCTTGGACGAACAATTGACACAGTGTGACCGTAGAGAGCATTAGAGAGATTATGCAACTTTGTCAGTGCAACTTGTGATAGTCTTGCTGGAAACTGAACCAACTTCCAAGTTGCTGAGGCCTCACTTTTTGTGTAACTTTTCACTGAAAAAAAAAATAACTGTTTTTTGACTTTTTACTCACTTCTGCAGAGAAGTAGCTGAGACATTTGCAGAAATCACTCGAGGCTTTTACACTGAACAATGGCATGGGGTCATTTTCCAATAGGCACTTGACTCGGGAGCAAATCACTATCAGCACACTTGTACAGTGTGGAGCACAATGCCCTCTCCGGGACGACTCTTTGGACACCCCGTAGCGCATCTTGCGTTGTACGGACCTGCATATGTGTGGCAAGAGCCTTTTAAGAACGACGCGAAAGTATCCAATAGCAAGTTGGCAAGGAGCGGATGCATGTGATTACTCCCGTATGATATTAAATGCTAGCTAGTTCAAATTGAAAATGACGAGCTACAAATGATGTAAAAATCTAACAGGGTCTAAAAAGAGAACTTTTCGGTCTGTTTAGAATCTGATCCTGCCAACGTACTCTCGACAGAGCCTGAGGGCTCCTTGGCACTGCACAGGATGCTTGTCCTTGTCATCTCCAACATCCTTTCGCTGTTTCAAATCTCAGAGCGCATATGGGGTTGTCACTTGCGTAAAGTTTCAGCAACCTCTGGCTGATGGTTTCAGAGCTACGAGGATGTAAAGAAATTCTCCATTTAAAAACAATAACTCAGTTTATACACTGTGGCTACACTACTGACAGGGTGACCCCAGCGAGCAAGGACCTCAGCAAGCAGGACGCCGCAACCTCGTGCTGCTGTCGAAGCCCGCCGAGGGAGATGGCGATGCTCGGCTGAATGGACGCCCGCCAGGACAACAACTGCTTGACGAGGTCGCCGAGGAGGAGGAGGACGAGGAGGAAGCCGATTCGTCGCAGACCACATTGGCCGAGGAGGACAACAACGACTCCGGGGGCTGGAAGCCGCCAATTCCTTTCGAGAATGTGAGTTCGCCAAGGTGATGTGCTCTTCACGTGCGTCATTGCTGCTTTCTGGCGTACGATCTAGCTGGAAATATCAGATGACGAGGCCATAGAGCCGGCGGTGGCCGTCGTGGGGACGGCTTCAACGGGTGCCGGCACTTGTGCTGCGACTGGAGGGACAACGGTGGCTTCCTCTCACAACGGCGTTGGAGGCAGCGGCGGCAGTGGTGGTGGCGGCGGCGGCGGCGGCGGCGGTGACGGCGGCGGCGGTGGCGGTGGCGGTGGCAGCGGGAGCAGCGGTGGCGGAGGAAGCGGCGGCGGCGGCGGCGGCGGCGGCGGCGGCGCCGGCAGCGGCAGCGGCGAATCTGCGGGCGGCAGTGGCGGTGGGGCAGTTTCTGCGGCAGCAGTGATATCTGAGGAGCTGGACAACCTGATGGACATCTCAATGGAGATCGCCAGCAACAAGCGCATGAAGAAGGACCACATCAAGCCCTTCCAGCTCACCTTCAAAGACGACCAGCTTGAGAAGATGGTAAATTAATCATGCTTTGCTCTAGAGCTTTTTCATCGCAGATGCCTCCTTAGAGAGGGTGAGGGAGGGGAGAGGCCAACGTGTAGTTGTGATGCGCTGGCTGTGGTGTCCAGGACCACGATCGTCGAGTCGTCCACTCTGGTGAGGCTGCACAACATGAGCCTCGTGACAGTGGTGGAAAGAAACGTAACAGTCAGATGTATCTAACTTTCATTTCCGGCCCACAGATGCCTGCATAGCTCACTCAATCAGACCGCGACATCTGTTGCGTGTCAGATATTGAAGGCTTTTTCCGGAGCTCAACCCTTTCTCTTCCAACAAGCAGAGGCACTAATGTTTATAAACATAGCCTGGAACGACGCAGTCGATCTGTGCCAAACTGGGTCATATCTGCTCATTCGTTGCCGCCAAGCTACTCGCGCTGGCCCTCGAGGTTCTTGACGCACGCCAGCCGGTCAGACCCGCCGAAGAGAGATGCACAGACAGGAGAGGTACTCATGTACGAGGCGACCCTCAAATGGTTCTTGCTGAACGCGTCCGACCTGAGCAGCGCGGGGAAGCTCTACCCCCGCCTCGTCCGTCGTTGGCCTGATCCTCACCATTTCGCAACAGTCGACGTTTCCCTCTCTTAACATCTCCAAGTCCATTTACTCTCGTAATTGCCGAGTCCATAGACCCAAATGACTTCAGCTCTCCCTCCACTAACAATGTTCGTGCTTTGTACGACCTCTTTTCTCTCCCTTTCAGTACTGTCAACAGAAGGACTTGACCTTCAAGTCCAGTCTCTTCTGCGTCGTAGTCGTCTGGATACTCATCCTGCTCAGCGAGATCTTCCAGATCCCCCTGCATAACTCCTGGTGAGTGTTATTGAACCGATCAACGTATGCACAGCTACCGTTGCTTCCTCTGAATGGCGATTTAAGGCCTTATTACGCAAATGTGAAACCGACTCATTCTTAGAGCAGCTGAAGGCGCTGCACAAGGCCTGTTTCATATCGAGTCAGCTGTCAGGAATGCAAAGAATGCATGAATGCGTGCGCGCGCGCGCGCGTTCATGAGGCCACATTCGAGCCAGCCTCAATTCGAGGTCGCCTCTTTGCAACTCACTTTTCTTCGGGTTGACGTCCAACCTTGAAAGTTGGTGAGGACACACCATCAATCACGGCCAAGGTATCGTCTTGTATCACTTTTCAGGAGGTGGCAGCGATGCCAATGAAGCCTCAAAGTCATCCTGCTCTGACTGACGACTACATTTCACAAAGTGTTGCCACATTTCAGTCTGCCGTTGCTCGCCAAGCAAGCAACACGTGACGTAGGAAAAACTGTGGAATCCAGATAAATCGGACCACTTTTGGGGGCCCAAAAAATCCCATTTAAGCGAACATGCCGATAAAGGGCACAACTGCATCAAGGCCACCCAAGGCTTTTATGGTGTCTGTTGACTTTATGTAGTTCTAGTTGACTAGAGGCTTATGTAACTCGTTACATAAATGCACACTCGCTTTTTGCCTCCAGAAACGCCGAAAGTATCTCTTGTAAGTTCGCACTTTGTGCCATAAATGCGTCATAGCTATACTGTATGTTAACGACGCATATTATGGTGCCATCCGTACCCGACTGGGACTCAAATGCACAAGGGTCATCTCTCTTTGTATGAAACGAGAGGCCCGTTTGTACTTGTGTCTGTCCGCGGCTGATCTGCGGCTGCTTTTCGGACTTTTGCACAGTGCTGTGCGTGTGCGTGTGTGTGTGTGTGAGAGAGAGAGAGAGAGAGACAGAGACAGAGACAGAGACAGAGACAGAGACAGACAGTGGTTAGGTTTGTCTGTGTGTGTGTGCGTCTGTCTGCATCCGATTTCCAGCTTTCACGCAGCTGAGAGAGAGAAAGACATACAGACGGACAGACTCATGCACAGCGCTTTGTATTTATTCCTCCCCAACAAAGTGCGGAACCGCGTAAGCGCTAGTTTTATAATATAAAATGACTCGAGTGCTGTCAAGTCCAGGGAGGGCACGTCCGAGCACATATTGTGGCATAAATACACCCACATTACGCAACAATGAATTGCTATCCTGTAAATACTGTTATGTTTTGATGCACCAACCAACACTATGCATTATAGCTGGTACGTTAACGCTCCAACATTATACATCGGGAATTTATAATTTAACCAACGATTGTCGGGGTATTCACCGGTTTCAAAGTGTTGAATCATAAAATGTCCCTGTGGGGAGGGAAACATTCTGGCACAGAAGATGAGCGGGGAAAAATAAGTTGTTGTTAATAATAAAACATTAATACATTCTCAGGATTATAAATTATCTTGCGTTAAATACTCAGGTTGGCAGGCCCTATAGATACCACTCGTACGTGTAAACAATGTTTTTCCAAAGAAGTCCTCATGACCGTGATTTGCATGTGCTGAGAGATGAAAGTAGAGAGGGTTGCTGACTTGTCCGGGCTGCCCGGGCTGCCCGGGCTGTTCCGTCGACACAATGACCTACACTTCGAGACACTTCTTCAGCCCGCGAATTTGCACGAGTGGAACGTTGGTTCCACAGTTGATCTTATCTGGAGCGTCGAAAATTGCACACCAGGCTTTTCTCTTGCTTCGTAGACTATTTTTTTTTTCCACAACGTGTCAGTCAAGCGCTAAGATTTGGTTAGTGTGCATGAACAAGAAGAGAGCAGAAACCAAAGTTTCCAACCAGTCTTGTAGCGAAGACACTCAAGGAAGAGCCTGATGAAAGGATGATTTGAGGAAGAGCAACTTTGCCTCGGAAAGTTTCGGCGAATGCAGATTATATCTCGTATTTCTCTTTTTGGAAAGCCCACGCAAAAGTTGAGGTGGAGGCGGCGTCTTTTTTATTTTTGCTTTCACATCTTCAGGTGTTCCCTCCTGCCCGATGATCTGGACAAGTCTGGCGGCACGTGCACCATCACGGTGACCCTGACCTCGACCGCCATCGTGACCGTGGGCCTCTCCTCCGGACTGGGCATGGTCATCTTCGAGACCGTCCTGCCCAAGTCGCTGAGAAAGATATCGGACGCTCTCGTGCACCACCGCAGCAAGAGGAACGCAGTCACCTTCGCCACCTTCCTCGTCATCATCGGCGCCACAGCTCTCTCTGTGGTAAGCAGCGTCTCCTCTGCGTGTGCGCACTGACTTATGCATTCGACCTTTTGTAATCAACTAAAAATAGGTCGACAGACACATCCATATCCATAGAGAAAGTTTTCTTTCTTTCTTCTGTGACGTAGATCGATCAAGTGAACCAAGACGACCTTCTCTCTAACGTGCAAGACAATGACATAGCCGTTAAAAAGGCTGAAAAAGAAAACTCTCCCAATATGGCAGGTACGTGGTGGCTCAGCAATGACATGTCCGCGCTCGGCACAGAGTTCCTCGTCTTCCAGAGTCATATCACGAGTATACCTCTCAGTACCTGATCCATCTGTGGATCGTGACGATTCTCTCGCTGGCCGCCTTCATCAAGTTCTACTACCTGTACAAGGCCGTCCTCCTGCTGCTCATGTTCGCCGTGTACTCCACTCTGATCGGCACCCTCATGAACTGGACCTCGGGAATGTAAGTCGAGATGGACAGATAGATGACGAAGCTGCGAACACACTTGCACGAGCCCCAAGGGCTCACCTTGGGCGCCGTCCGGCCTCTTTTGACAGGCGATCAGCGTCTCGGCGATAAACTACACACTCACACTCACACACATTTATGACCGCTACGTGTTTTGAAGACTCTGGCGGACACCTTCTCGCACTTTTACTACCACGCTAATTTCGCCGAGACCTGTGTTATGTAAAAGTGCTGACACCACTGTGTGTGTGCACGTTCGCCATCAACGGACCTCCCTCCCCTCCGCCAAAGAGGCCCTTAGGAGGCCTGACATTTATTGCACCCCCTTCAACTTAAACCCCCAGGTAAGAGATGCCAGTGCGGAAACAGACATCGCAGGCCTACTCAAAGTCTGGAAAGCAATTGTCAATGCTGATGTGATAGCGTCTTCTGCAGCGCCAAAGAGATCAGGAAAGATCTGACATTTGGATTTGTCTTGTTCACTTGTCGCAATTTAGGCTTTGTTTCAAAGCCCCCCCCCCAAAAAAAAAAGTATCTCCTTCTATGAAGTGCTCGCAAATACATCGAATACCAAGGTCGGCAGGCCTAAACAATAGAGAAATACCCCTTTGATGTCTTGGACCCTTCTGTGGCTCCCGCACAAGAAAGACCCTCGGCTTGTGTCCCCCTAACTGCACCCCCCCCCCACCCCCTACAGTCAAAGTCGACGTCTTGCACACGTACGAAGACTCGGGCTTTTGTAGCGACGCGATCTCCCCTGAAAACTGCTGGCGGGTAAGCATTCGACTGCCTCCTGCTCTCATTGAGGCAGCAAAAGTCCCTCATAAAAGAGTTGCGCTTGCACCACGTGCAGATAGAAAGCCTGGAGCTTGAGCACAGAGAGGGAGAGAGAGGGCGTGAGGCCTTCAGGCCTTTTATTTCTTTTCGAAAAATTTCCAAAGTTAAAAGCAGCAGCTTCGTACGTACAGAGGTTCACGTTTGTTGTGAGATTGCATTTCTTCCTCCCTTCTCTCTCTACGTATATTTGCTCTCACGTTTGCCAATCTTTTTTGTTTGACTTACGTCGTCTTCACGTCCATGATTTGCCAAAGTTGTTCTGAAGTTTAAAATATACGTACCTATGTCAAGATGAGAGTCACACGTCGACTTGACGTAACCAGACCTATGTTCTGAGCGTGTTCAATATTGAGATACCCTCCGCTCTTACGAAAATGCCCCCTGCACGCTAAGAACGCGTACGACATCGTCAAGAACAACATGTTGGACTAAGCATTTCCCCCCCCTCCTGGGAGGTCGAGCTTGTGGGCGTCTCAGAGCCCCGGCCAGAACTTGGGTGTGGAGAAGTGGAACACCATCATCAACTCACCAGCCAGAAGGGTCGGTCTCTTCGAGTTCAGGAACGTTGATAAACAGTTGAAAAAGAAATGAGCAGATCTCCTTTTGTGTACATAGCTACGAGCACCAGTGATGGAGTGGATTTTTAGGTGATTTTTGAGCTATTTCAATTGTTTAAAGCAAAATTTCAGTCAAACTACATGAAAAAATCCAACAAAAATGTACTTTTTCTCTTGTTTTTTTGAAAGGGACAAGAATAACACTGGTGAAGATTCTGCTCTTTTGGGTCTCCATACTTGAAACAATACAGTCCTTGGCGTCGCTGTGTTACAGAGGCCAGATCTGGGTAGGAGAAAAAAAAAGACTATAAAAAGACCATTGTTTCATGCAAAAGACACCTTCGCCAGCTTTCAAAAACTGCTTCTGCCTAAATCCTAGGCCTACATCTTTTGACACAACAGCCATTTTTTTTTTTTAAAAAAAAAAAAAGATAATGCATTCAGTTGAGGACGAAATTATTGACACCCCTCATACAAGTCTGAATTTACACACATAACAATTCTGAAGGCAGGGATCCTTTTATGAATTTACATGGTTGAGGCTTACGCGCTCATTGACTTCATACTTCTCATTTTGCCCAATTGCACGTTAGTTAACAAGTACATTTATTGGCACCCCTGTGAGAAGACGTTTAGTAGCAAATAGTTCCAACATTTTTCTCAATACCTGGTGAGTGACTCAGAATGTAGGTTTTTCTGACTGAAGAAAGTGCAGAAAATATTTACCATTGTCACAGCCATCATGGTGAAGCCCATAGAGCTGAGCATGAACTAGACGGAGTTCATTGTCACTCTCAGGACTCTGGCAGACTGCAAGGAGCACTATGGTGTGGATTGCCTCAAGGCCCAAAATCTCCCGTGAGTTGGAGCACAAGATCACGCAGCACGTCCCAACCAAGCTGATGTCCAGTGGCCAAGATTTCAAAACATGACAAAGCCCAGATCAGACTGTATGAAGAGAACTTTAGGTGAATCCCTTGAACACACCCTGAGAGAACAATGAAATTGCTTGAACAGCAAAGCCCCAAACTTGTAAAGTTACATTCTCTCGACTGAGGTGAGGCCGGAACCGAGGCCAGTGGTGACTGGATGACCTCCACCCTGTCATTCGATCTCCGCCAGCCTCACCTCTTTGATCGACTCAACGGAGAGGAAAACATCACCATTGATCAAGTAGTCTTAAAATAAGTCTACGGAGAGAGTCGAACTGCACTGTCACTCTGGCCTTTTTGCACAAGCTAACATTGGAGGACCGACCTCGGTTTCCAGTCTCGTACGTTTGACGTGTTTGACGCACTCCCAACCCTTTCTGTGACGAGTTACCCAGAGTTGACCAAGACAACTGCCCCTTTTGTTCCCTGATCTCTGAAGGAGCATCCAATGAAGAGAGAGAGAGAGAGAGAGAGAGAAGGGCCTCAATGTGGCGAAAAATTGCCCATCTAAGCGTAACAAAAAATCTGACCTGGAGAGAGGATGATTGCTTCGCCGCTGGCTTTCTCTTTCTGTCTAGAAAGCAGAGCCCATCTTTAGCGGCAAAGTCTTATTATAATGGAGCCCAACTCTTGCAGGGACTCAACTCAACTTGCTCAAGTTACTGCGGGTCACACTTTCGACTCGCTCGACTTTAGATGACTCGTAAGATAAGGTGGGGTTTGTGCAGCCAGACGGTGCCCCCTGTCTGTCTCCGCCAAGGTCGGCGCGGCCACCAACCCTGGTGTCAGTTGTGACGGTTACTGAAGAAAAGATGACAGCCCAGAAACTAAATTCTTTCTCTCTCTTCCCTATTCAGCCTGGTGCTCGGCCTGATGGTGTTTCTGGTCGTGTATCACGGTCGTCAGGTGGAGATTGCCTCCTCCTTGGACTTCCTATGGAAGCAGCAAGCGCGCAAGGAGCTAGAGGAGATGACGGAGATGCGGAGACACACGGACCAGCTGTTGCACAACATTCTGCCGGCGCACGTGGCCAAGTACTTCCTCGAACACGACAAACAGGCGGAGGTCAGAGAGAGCTCAATGTACAGTTTAGTTGTGAACGCACCAGAGTCTTGATTCGAGGCCGGCGACTCTTGGAGGCCGGCGCATAAAGTGCACACAAGTATGAAGTCACACAAGGTGAGTGATTGAGAGAGAGGATGAGGCCGCAGATGTGCTGTCAATGTGTCAAACTTGGCCGAGTCATTTCTGACAGGCCCTCACTGTGACTAGGGTGAGTGCAGACAGCCAGTGGCGCAACCTCTGCTTGGCGGGATACACGTGCAAATAACCTGACTTGGGGAAGCAAGACATCCATCATCTTGTGCAAGATCAACTTTTGCGGGGAAAGCTAAGTCGCTGAAATGCAAACAACACCTCAGCCAATGATATAGGGGAACTCCAGGACAGATGATCAGTCCAGGATCACTATAGAAAAAAAACCCTTTCGGTCACCCCTGAGATGTGACAAGGCTGTCACCTCAAAGTCAAGTTTCATGAGAAGACCTCCCGATGGTGCTGTCGCCTGGTGCACCCTGGCTGACGTGCATCATCGCCCCAAAGGCCGCGGCCTTCGTCCCGCTGCCTTTGTACACACTTCCGTCGGTCATTGTTATCTCCGTTGGTGCAGGGTAAAGGCAAAGTCTTTCTGCTCACCTGTCAGGTGTCACCTAGCACCTTTCCGTAGCAGCCACTCAGGTGTGCGTGCGTGCGTGCGTGCACGAGCTAAAAGATTTGATAGCATCAAGAAACTTCAAAGTTGCTCGAGACGTCAAACACCTCGAGTGAGACACAAGTTTGACACCTCTCGTCTGACCCTCGTTGCCACCCTCTTCTATCGTGTCCTTTTTTTCATGACTCACACAGTGTGAGTCTCACTGTACACGAAGGCCGGGATGTCCCAAAAGTGGGAGTCGGAGTCTCATGGGCGCGTTTCCTTTTGATTGTTACTACCAGAGGTGCCCGGCATCGCTCGGGTTATTATAAGACTCGCCACAATCCCGCCCACCACAGACTCGACCATAGCAAACACGCGCTTCGCGCTCAACACGAAACTGGTCTTGCCTTGACTCGAACTCGCTCTCGAAGCTGATCTCACCCTCGAACTCGAAGGCTCGATCTCGAAGGCTCGAAAGCTATTTTGACTGGCCCGACCCGTCCCGAGCTCGATGTTTGGAAATCGAGCTGACCCGCGACCTTTCGAGCTCTTGCCATAGATACCAGCTGACAAAACTGGTACTGCACAGCTATTCCCAAGAGGCTGACCTATACCTACTGCATGGCCATCCATGGCCTGTGAAATGTAGGCAACGGATCTTTGGACCTCGACTTTGGCCTCAAAACGGCCTCAAATGTAAGGTGTGGCGGGATCACTTTCAAGCATGTGATGTGTAGCGTCTGCTGACGCAGCTTGGTGACGATCGGTGCGGTGGTTGTGGTGCCCATAGCCTGACAGGCAGACTCACACACTCCGACGTACCAGGGAGACTTTGCTTTATATGGAGAGAGATATAGAAGATAGATAGTGAGATATATTATTACGCAGCCGTACGTATGATGACCTCAACAATGGACGTACTTAGCAAGACGTGTTCCAGGACCTTTACGCGCAGGGGCGCAGCAACGCCGGCGTCCTCTTCGCCTCCATCCCAAACTTCTTGTCCGACTTCTACTCCGAGGACGTCAACGAGGGCATGGAGTGCATCCGCCTGCTCAATGAGATCATAGGCAAGTAGTCCACGTCCAGGCCTTCAACACCAAAATTCGAGTAGCCCTTCGGGTCCAACGGGTGCTGACCTACATGTATTTAGCAAAAGAAGTTGTGTCTTGCTGTGATTTTGGCGCACACGATAGATAATCATCAATCACCAGCGACTCAAGCTAAAGCGACTCTGCACTTTCATAGTAGGACGGGGTTAGATAGGACTTTCTACTTTGTGCACATTGAAGTTGATGCTTTTTCAGTGGATTTCGACCAGATCCTCGACGACGAGAAGTACTCCAGCATCGAGAAGATCAAGACCATGGGAAGCACGTACATGGCGGCGTCGGGAATCAACCCGAACCTGGATCAGGTACAGTCACACAACCGATATTCAGAAAAAAGACTTCATGTAGCTCACACTAGAGGTGATCGCGGGCCAGGCTCGAGGGCCGTTTTTCCTAGCCCGTAAAGCCCGCAGCTCGCATGTCGGAGCCCTCAGCCTACTTCAACTAATGTTGTTCTTCTGACTTTGCCAATCAGCTCGGGAGTTTCCAATGTTGATTTAGTACAGTGTTTATGCTCAATTCAGTGTGTGATCAGCAGTCATTTGCCTTTGGAAAGCTTCTGATCAGGTTGTAGATCATCATAGTAGCTTATGGCTATGCGACTTTTGGTTTCTTGTTCTTATGGCGCGGGCCAATTTCTAGCTCGCGGGTCATCCCGAGCCGGCATCTCAAAACCCGACCCGACCCGAGCCCGCCAAAGTCGGCTCGCGACGACCTTCTACCTCATACCGATTCAGTCTGAATTAGCCTATTCGGGAAACGAAGACACAGCTGCGCCTTTTGCGCACTTCACGAGCCAATGTTGGTATGAGGTGAAGGCAAATTTAGTCGGGACGCAACTTCGGGCCAAAAAGTACCATGTTTTGCCGCAAAACAAGAAGAAGCCGGGCAAGACAGCGTGAGGATGGTTCCGAGCTGGCTCTTGCCCTTGCTTCTGGCCCGTCACACCAGGGCTCGAGCTGGCTCGACTCGACTCAGCTCGTCCCTCTCTCCTGAACTGACATCACTACCATTGTCATTCTTATCCTGGATACTGTATCCTACTTCAAGAGACTGAAATGAAATATGGAGGTTGCAAGATGGGATCAGTTGCTCTTTTCTGCTCATCAGTCACCTTCCAAAGGCTGACGTAGGTCCCAAATGAGAGAGGCTGATGCACCCAAAGGATCGGTGCCGCTGACATTTTGAAAATGTCATTTAAACGAGGCTTTTGTGACTGCCAACTCTGAAAAGTTTGAATGTGGCACTTGGGAGAATAACAAGGCGAATCGGTTGCTTCTGAACTCATCAACTTCCAAGACGGTAAAGATCTTAAAAGTGAGGTTGTCAGTTAAAGTGTTTGTCACCACTGTTTGTTACCATCACTTTTAGTAACCATTTCCAAGTAAATAGAAAAGTTCATAAGAGTGAAGTTTTGAGTCTCGATCCTGATTTCCATTTTCTTTTGTAAGAATTTAAGTGCAAGTGGATATAAAAAGCTCGGTGTTTCAGCTGCAATTTTAGTTTTCAAAAGTGGTACACATGAGTACTTTTTTAAGATACAGCGAACTCTCTGGTCGACAGGGAAGAGTTTACTTTATCGAATGGTTGACTGTAACAAGAGAGGCACGTTTGAGTGCCCGGCGAGTGAGACCGAGTCAACTTCTAACTACTATGGAGCGACAGTGAAACTCTGCTCACTTTGTCGAGTCGCTATAGCGTTTAAAACCTGTATTATAACCAAGCGATATCAGTGTTTTGACTCCTCTGTGTTCTTTACACACCTGTTGGGAGCGGTGCAAACCGGCATGAGGCATCAGTGCTCAAGGACCGAGACAAAAGTCACATTTTTGGGTCCAACATTTTTGAGGTCTTATGAGCTCTGCCTGAAGGCAAAAATCCCGATATCGCCATTTGCCATCCATTCTGGATGATTCAATATTACGCAAGAAGCCCCGAACGTCGGATGACACGGAAATGTTTGCTTCGTTGAGAGGTTTCCTGAGATCGCGTACGCAATGCGTACATCGTGACTCCCGATGTACGCATTGCGTACATCGTGACTTAAGAAAAAGTGACTTAAGAACTTTTTAGAAGTATAACGTTGCACGCCTTGGATGACATGACCGTTGACCTGAGCCCCACCAACGTCAATGTCGGCCTCCTTGGTGGAGACTGCGTTATTTCGAGTCATACCATCTGGTCTGCTCAGATATCTAGTCTAGACTTGAATTGACGTCTCTGCTTAGACACCCGGTATTTCTCGTTCTGTTGTTGCAACTCGGGCGAAGCTAAAAGACGGCGAAGAATGTGATCAACTGAGCAGAAATGTTGCATTCATCAGAAGTTGCAACTTCAAAAGTTGCAATTATCCGATGCATTTTATGCCAGCGGCAAAAATCCATTTCTAATCCAATATAGCAACCAAACACCGACTTCTACCGGCATTCAATGTATGCGGAGTACGCAAGGCAATAAGTTATCAAACATGGATGCAATGAGAAATCCTATGCGAAATGTCGCGGTCATGTCGGTCGGGTTGATCATCCACACAGTCTGGCTGAAGTCGGCCATCTTGATTCAAGAGGAGGGACCAGCAGCTTGCGGCGCTGGAGAGGAAGACTGCGATGATGTTGGACAACTGCAGCAGCCGCCCCAAGGTGGAGCTGGAGAACACTGATTCGATCCAACACTAAAACCCTGAAGAAGTCACTTGGCCAAGTGGTCATCCGTAGAACTCGAAGTGCTTCCGCCAATCACAGCACCTTGAGCAGCCTCCTCATCGTCGGCCTTGATGTCGACAAGTCCAAAACAGCCCTGGAGTTGAAAAAGGAGATCTTCGCCATCTACATGGCGAACAACACACGGGACCAGGATGACTGTCCAGCCAATGCTTTTCGTGCCAGACCCACGCCGGTGGGAGGAGTCGACTCCAGGGTGAGTTTGATGTCGCAACTCGTCGCAACTCAGACTGCGGAGGTGAAGGACACGGACAGCGGGAGCCTCTCCTTCACCAAGATTGAGAGGGAGGTGTGCGTGAAAGCCTCCAAGATCCTGAAGCAGAACACTGTTAATGATTTCTTCCTGTGTGCGACCTCGTGGAGGCCATCAACGTTTCGTTGATGTCAGGTCATGCAGCTGACCTCCACTGATGACATCTTGGAGTTTTTGTGGCTCCTGCAGCCTTCGAGCCCCTTCTTGCTTTGAAAGACTGATTGAAATGGGTCGGGAGGGGACGTCGGGGAGACAGAATGACTAAAAATACCCCGCAGTTTTCGGGCATTACAATCATATTTAATGTTCCCAAGATCTGGATATGCACGAACTTCGCTTATACACAGACTCCACTGCAGCGCACATTCAGATAGTTGAAATGTTCCCTTTGTACCTGCAGAACGGTTCCACCCCGGACGAGCATGCTCACCTTTGCGACCTGGTCGACTTCGCCATCGAGATGAAGACCAAATTGGACGAGATCAACAAGCACTCCTTCAACAAGTTCCAACTGAGAATAGGTGAGAAAAGTGACCCGATAGCATGTTCCTGCTGCCGTCACAGTGTGACTGTATCTTCACAAGGTATCAGTACCGGTCCGTTGGTCTGCGGCGTGATCGGCGCCACCAAGCCCGTCTTCGACATCTGGGGCGACACCGTCAACGAGGCTAGCAGGATGGACTCCACAGGAACCATGGGATGTATACAGGTCTCGGAGAAGACTGCCACGGTGAGCAACCTCTGTTGTTTTCTGACTCGCAACTTAGCACAATCTCTCTGCGCTTCAGATCCTGAGTTCGAGAGGCTACCTCATTCGCGAACGCGGCAAGGTCCACGTGAAGGGCAAGGGCGAGATGCTGACCTTCTACGTGCTGGGCAGGAAGCTGACGAGACAGGGACCCCCGGGCAGGTCCATCAACATAGGTGGCAACAGCCTCGCGCAGGTCGTCTACTCAATGGTCCGGGCCAGGAAGAGGAGGACAGGCAGAAGAAAAGGTAAAGAGACGCTGACCTTGCTCACCCTGTTCCCGGACATCATGCCCACGACGTGCTCGCTGCGCCAGGAACCTTTCTGTCGCTGTCTAGTAATAACTGACTGGAGTAGCACCCCTCATTGCGATGACTAGGTGAACTCGCGAACAACAGTAACCCGGAGAAATCCTCCTCCGATAACGCCGCTTCCCCTGCTGCACCCCGCCGACCTCCCGGATTGGCAGGGACGCCGAGACCCAAGTTCAGGGACGCGTTGGAGACCTCCACGTGCTCCCTGGACTCCGAGGTCGGGTTCAGCGCCTTCCGCAAGAAGCGCCGCCGCCTCCGCCGCCACCTCAACCTGCCGACAAGTAGCGACCTAAGTAACTCAGAGGTGGGATCACCCACCAAGTCCTCCTTCACGGAGGTGTGGACAGTGGAAGGCGTCTGCAGAGACCCCCAGCTCATTCCCCGCTAGGAGAATGATGAAAAGGGCGGTGTCGACTGTCTGCGGAGAACGTACAGTACAGTACACACACAGCACGTACAGTATGTGCTCATCGTGACGTCCTGCGGACGAGCAAATGTTTTTCTTCTTCTTCGTGCATACGCATTCGTACATGTAAAACGAACGTGTCCTCAAGTACGTGTGGTCGACCTACAAAGGCTATTTTTTACGTCAGGAGAGATTCCTCCCCTACACACGTCAGTTCCAAACCCTTTCTAGGATTGTCCTCCGCCACTGTGATTTCCAAGGTTTCCTTCTCCATGAGTAGTCACGTGTGTTATTGTCTGGGGATTCGTTGTTTTTCTGTCTCTTGTCTCCAGTGATAGGTTTTCATCACCGAGCACTTATCATTCGGTCTTCCACTTTGCCCATACATGAGGCTAATTCTACCATAATGTGAAATGGCCAAGTATCTCTTCTTCTTTGACACCACCTGCACGTACGTGAGCAACTTCTTGCAGTTGCTTTTCATAGTAGTTACCATTGTCATTGCACTTGCCCTGATGCTGATGCCGCTTCTAAAGGATGTGGTCGTTCGACCCCTTCATCACCTCCTAGGCGAAGTCCAAGCTGAGTCAGAGGGATGCCTTTTTTAGCCAAAGTCCACTGGAGTCACGCCGAGGCTTTGGAGTGAATGCTGAAACAGCTTGACGCTCTCGGAGGACTCCCTTGAGGATGAGCATTGTCATTCGTCTGGCACTTTTGAGGTCTCTTCTCAAGGTGTTCTCGCAATCTCCTCCGGACCTCTATGCAAAACGGTAACCCAAGGTCAAGCTCGGCCGTGTGGGGCTGGAACACCATGCCATTAGAATCGGGGGTAAAGTCACAAAGTTTGTGATTCCAGGCCATTCATCCTCAGTACTGACTCAGCCATCATGACGAGGGAAGGATTCCCCGCCCCTCCGGTTCAAAGTGGACTTTCTCGGAGTTCATGGTCAGTCGATGTCACCTTCTGGGACAGACTGAGGACGTCAGTGACCGGTTGGATTCTGAGGCCAAGTCTTGGACTATTCTGCATCAGTCAGGCTCTTGATGTTGGCGGCAATGCCTTCAGGAATCTCTCTCTCTCATCTCGAGCTCTCTCCCCGCCATTCTTGTGCTCATTGTCTGGCCAAAGGCTTTCTCCCCGCAGTCGTTCTTCAGGAGCTCGTACGTCCCCATGGTTGTCCCTTTCCTCCCTGGGGTTTGATGTCCCCGTCCGTACCTCAAACGTTCAAGAGAAGACAATCCGGGACACGTTGTGACACTGGTTGTCAAAATTTGGCAGGAACATTCATCAGGATCATTTTCACCCTTGTGACAGATTTAATTCATTGAATCACTGAGTCATTTCGCATTATGCTTGGATGAGCCTCATACTTCTGAGTAGTGCTACATCATTTGATCAATTAATTGCACAAATGCATTAACTGTGGGCAGGCATGAGGTTTCGTCAACTATATTCAATATAGTCACAACAGTCGGGCAGCAGAGGGATTTGTGGCTGTTATGAGTAACAGTTCTTATGGTGAAACTGCATCAAATGGTTCAGTAGATGCGAATGGGAAAAGATGCATTTGCGAAGTTTTGGGGTCGGAAACATGGACTGATTATGTAATGTGAGATATTTTTCTAGCACAAGTTAGCACAGCTTTGAACGGAATGTCACTGCAGTAGAGTGGAACACTTTGAGAAAGACCCGACCATTAGGGACAGGGCCCTAGGGCAAAAAAATTACATCACGACATTGTTACACTTATAAGAGACACGTCATAGAGGACAACATTTGATAAAATTTCCTTTAGAATGGCTCCTGAAAAGCAAAAAGACAGGATCTCGTCACCCAACAAAGATATCTTGACTGCTCATGATAGGCTGTGGAGAGGATTCGAGGACTTTTCCCTGCTTTGTACTCTGGAGAAAAGAGTTGCAGCAAAGGCTTGATTCGAATGTAACTCAAAGCACTTTTTTCAATCACTTTTTCTCCGTCATTCCTCGTCAATAAACCCATATTTTGCCACTTTCCTGCCTTTCCGGGGAAGTTCTTGTGCATTAGAGACAAAATTCCCAGTTCAAAAGTGGCTCTATTACGAGTGTTCCACTGAAGCAGCTTTTGATCTTTGGATTAAATGGACCTGCATTAAAGTGTTCATAAAAGAGATAACAGTTGGACATTGTGACGGGCTGCAAAAAGTCATGGTTCAGGCCCACAAAAAAGCCTGCCTGGGTCTCAGGCTCGGGGGTAGCCCAATTTGCAAAGAGGCGGGAAAGGGCCAAAGTCAGCTGAAGAAAAACTTGCGGATTGCGGGATTTTTGTTGCAGCAGTCAGCAGAGTAATTGTGGCCATATTAAACGTAAGCTGAGCTACTTAGTCATAATGGAACTACATTGTATGATATATGCCTCCAGCACTCATGCCCTTCAGGACTACCTCGTCATGACCTTTGGATCCCCTCGGTCCTGTGCACAGACAGACAGACAGACAGACAGACGCACGCTCAGACAGACGGACAGGCGGGGAGTGAATGTCAGTATAGACATTTTTTTCACTGTGCAGAAGATGCTTATATCGAGGTTGACTGTAGACATGCAGTCGATATTTGAGTTTGAATACTTCTTCTGGGGAGGGTGCGACTTCCATTTTAGAAATCTTGTCAGGGAGGCCTACTCAATTTTGCCATTGTTTGGAACATTGTGCTTCAGACTACTTTTAGTACGTGTACAACATAGCACTACTTCAAATTAAAGGGAAATGCTGAAAACATTCAGGCAAGTCAGAATTTTTCCCCCATAAAGTGATGTGCTGCTGCTGCTGCTGCTGGTGACTTTGCTCTGTCAGGTTAATTTGTCTTTCTGATTGCTTCAGGGATTGTGTACAGGGTGGCCAAGGCCAAGTGCAAAGTCTGAGAAGTTGCACTTTGTCTTCTCCAAGCTGCATAATGTTTAAAGGCCTCGACTCCTTCCCTCCAACTGACTCGACAAAACCTAATGTAAATTCTGTGTGTCAAAAGATTTGCACTTCCCACGTATTCGTTTAGCCCTCGTCATCTCTTGGTTGCTTAAGGCAGCCTCTGATGTGTAGAACCAAACCAAAAAAATGCACAGTCCGCATTGTGTTGATCAAGGATTTTCTGACCATTGATCAATCTCGTCTCTTTCTGTAGGCCGCAAATCTGGCGGCAAGAGCGATCCGGACGAAGTCACAGCCGCAGAGCTGAGCTCCGAGTGCCTATCCAGCGACGCCACCATGGTCGCGGTCTCCACCACGGGGGCCAGCGGCGACTCCAGTGCCACCATGTCCTTCTCCCGGCTGCGTTTGAGGGCTGGCGAGGCGCCGGGGACCGCTGGGCTGCAGGCGGCGCACGCCGCGGGGCAGTGCGACCCTCTGATTGCCAAGGAAGGCGGAGGCGGCGTGGGAGGAAGCTTCATCGCTCGGGGTAGCGACATAAGGAGAAGTCTGCGGAGGATCAACTCCATGACCCGGAGGCGGCTTTCTCCGGCCACCATGTCATCGTCCCGGTCGGCGGCCCGAAAGTATTCCCAAAGCGCCGAGGACATCGATGGCAACAGCGACAATGTCGCCACGTCCGCCATCGACGCCTCGGCCACAGTCACTTGCTCATCTTCGGCCAACGTCAATCAGCCAGCCACTTGAGACTCAGATGTCCTCCGACCACTTCGCTTGCGCCTCCCACAGGTTGTGATTCATGGGGGTGAAGAACACGAGTCAGACTCACTCCATTGTCCGTGTGCGTTCGTCATGGCCATCGAGAACTGTTCCGGCAACTTGAATGTGAATGTTTAAAGGAAAAAAAACATTCGGCTGTGCAAACAATGATCGCCTACTTTATAGTGCAGAGGTAACATGCGATATCTTGCTCGAATTCATTCACTGACGCAGCATCTTGGGTCAGCACTGACATGAATGCATTTCATCAGTTTGGAAATGTTGGTCCAGAAAATGAAATTGTTGTGATATTTGTGCATTGGCTGAACGAAAATCTCTTTCTTCAGAGGCATCTGGTAATTTTGGGCCAGCTGTTTTCATGCTCATTCAGAACTCTCCTGTGGAAGAGAACTTTGTCTTGTCAATGATTAAGGTACCGCTGGACTCTAACTTAGCACATCGTATCGAATATCGTGATCTCGATTATTTGTCATATCGCACAGTCTTAGTTAATGCAGTACTTCAGTTTTCGCACTGAAACTGATTGATTTCGTTATGGCCCCGATCAGAGTCAATCGTCTTGGCCAATCATGGTCCTATGAAGTGAAGGCTACATTCGTCCTACTACATGTTGAATGCGTGCTACTCCACTTATTTTGGAAAAACTGGAATGGGCTTCACTTATTGTGACACACAGTGTATGTGCGCTGACAGTGAACGCTCCTTTTTGCATTTGCTCTAAGTGAGATTGCTTGAAACGCTCTAAACGACCTTTCACTGTCTTGGCGCCTGCAGATCTCGATCCTGCTAAGTTATCAGTCACTGTTCAGGGTATGTAGGTCCCTTCGAACAGACTGGGCAATCACGCAATAGGACAAAGATCAATGGTCAATGACCGGTCTTGGTCGGACAAATAATAGTGCTTCTCCAGTGGGGGTGGATCGAGTCCACTTTTTTCGAGTACGAGTTGAATTCGAGTATGGAGCTTTGAGTACGAGTCGAGTATAAGGATGGAGTTTTTGAGTGGGTTAAGTCCATTCCCCAAAGTCCTATTGAGTCTTGCTCAGACAAATTTTGAGCCTACTGATTATATGGAGCTGCATGAGACGAGTGAACTCTCGAATCTCTTTTACAAAGCAACATTTCACTTCAAGTTGGATTTCTGACAAACTAGGATTCTAAATATTGCTACTGCCACTAGACTAAATAGTCAGACACAAGTCTTTTGAGTACAAGTCAAGCATGATGAGTCAAGTATGAACCTAGACTCGATCCATCCCTGCTAGACTTGTGAGTATTTCGAGTACGCGCAAATAGCGTTGGAGTACGAGTATTTCGAGTAAGCGTCTAGACTCCGTCCATCCCTATTGTCCAGTCTGCTCTGAGTGTTCAAAGGAATCGCATCCAGCATTTGCGCTTACTACCGCACACGACCTCTACAATGGTGACAACTGTCCAACGACTGTCGTCTCCATCGACACAAAGGTGGAATTAAGGCACTCTCTATATATCACGTTGCAGGAAGCTGTCAATCTGCTCATAGTGCCAGCCAGTGCAGATTAATTCAGGTGACAACGCCCACCTCAAGTTTCTTTTGTTTCTAAATACTTATATGTAGGTTAACAACATCAAGGAGAATTGCAACAGTTCTTAAAGGCTATTGAGCTTTTTCTGGAAATTTACTAAACAACGTCAAATTTTTCAGTATTTAAAAAATTTCCTTTTTAGCAAAAGTTGGTCCTTATCAAGTATTTACTAAATAAAATTTTTGTCTCAGGCCGCATCGGCCTTTGCAGCGGTGAGGGCGTCCTCCATTTGCCACCCTTTCGGTGAATGTTCTTCCTAGGGATTCATTTGCCTATGGAAGAGGGAGTTGGCGACCTTGGCGCCAAGGGAGGGGTCGCAGACTCGGCCGACGACGGCGTCGGTGCACGCGCTCTGACTCCGATCTCCATGCGGTCGAGCCTCAGAGCGACTCGCCGCGTAAGAACCGGCGACGTCCCCGCGGGAAAACCCAACGGTGACAGCGACGGTTTCCCCGAAAGGATGGCAAGCGGCAGGCCCGACAGCATCACCTGCAGCTTGCATCGTGGCTGAAGGTGACCGTCGTCGTCGTCACTGTCACCGTCATTGTCACTGAATGGCAAAAACCTTTGCAAGGACAATCCTGCTGGACAGCCCAGGCTCGGGGACATTTTCCTGAAGACTAGCAACGTCATGGGAGGACGCTTCTTTGCCGAAGTCATGAAGGAGATCTTGCGGGGACTCGAAGAGTCTGGCTGCCACGCTGAGCTTCGCCTGCTTCTCTCTCACCCCGCACGCGCGCCAACGAGTGGATGAAGCTGGTGGAGTTGGTCCAAGCTCTCAATGTCCACTCGGACAATGTAGAACAGTGACTGCAATAGAAGCCGCTTGTAGGGGGTTGGTCAGACGTCCGTGTTTTCGTCCCGTGACTCGATACATGTGATGATGCAGAGGTCTAAACACAGAACTCAAGGTGCCAAATACGCATGAGAAAACGGACGTCTGACCAACCCCTACATCATGACATGTTTGCTGCCTTATCTAGATTCCCAGGATCTATGACCGCCATGGGTGACACGGTCTGGTCCTCAGGCGAGGAACTCCGTCCTGATTCCCCGCCAGGTGAGCGGACAACGTCACTTCTATCGGGTGAACATGCCTCTTATGCTTTATCCATCCCCAGATGCAGAATCAATGGCACGGCGCCAGTTGCGCCCGTTAGGGATTGGCTGGCAACGACGAGGCCAGGACCAATGTGCCCGACATCCGGATCAAGTACCGGAGGGAGATGCTTTTCAACGAAAGTGCACGGAGTGAAGGAGAGATTCGAAGGCCAGGCTGTTGTCAAGCTGAACGATCAGGGAGAGAAGTTCAGATTCCTGGTTGACGGACTCCCCGATCTGAATTATCCTTGATCCAGGCGGGAATCTCTCCACTCCCGAACCCGACTCTGACCTGATGGGAGCTTCCTTGTAGCAGAAACAAAAGACATGTGAAATTGCAGAGTGTATGTACTGGTAAAATTTCTAGTGGAAATAACTAAATGAAAATTTGGTGTAAACATTCTCGACAATTTTATTGCCTTTGATACATTTGCAACTTGACAGTAGATTGGGTTTTGCATCACTTCTCGATGTCGCTACCATTGGCCTTGATAATGGCCTCCAAACGGCCTCGAAGTCTGCGGCAGGTTTTGACGATGAATGTACTCGACAATGCCCCAAATGGGTGGGTAATTTCGGGCTGATATCGCCGAAGATGCTTCCCTGGCGACTCAACAACGATGCCTACGTACTACAGTGGCGGCGGTGCAGCCGGTCACAGACTACATACAAATCCTTGATAGAGAGAGATAAAATTTCTGAATCGATTCAAAAGTTTCCGAGTCGACTCATAATTAAAATGAATCGATTCACGAGTCAACATCTGGAAAATAGGAGAGAGAGAGAGAGAGAAAGATTGGTGAATCGATTCAGAAGTTTTATAGTCATAAATATTACTAAGTTGGGCCCTTCTTGTATGCTACCCAATGATTCGCGATAAATCGATTCTGTATAGGCAAAAGAATCACCGATTCGCGATTCGTAGGCCAGCCAGGAAATCCGGGCATCCGCTGTGAAGTGAAGCATCTCTTGTCCTTGACAGGTAAACAAAACGTGTCGACGACAGTTGGGACATCTTGCCCCTGATCCACCACCGAGTTTGATCTGGGCTGCAAGATTAGTTACTGGTGACTGTCATCTTTGCTTCATTGGCTAGTGCCGTGTGCGATCGCGCTGCATCTGCTGCGACCCGAACTGCTTCGCGTCAGTCCTGATCGCTGGTCTCAGAGAATGCAGCCGTCCCCAGCCTTCATGTCCCGACTGTCGTCCCCACGTTTTGTTTACCTGTCAAATTGTCACCCCGTCGCTCTCTTTTGACTGCTTCACGGAACGTAGCAACCTCTCAGCCCGGACACAGGGTTTTTGCATGCATGTGCATGGCTCATTACTTTATCTGAAATGGCTTCGATATCCTTAAGGCCCGTTGCTTGAACAGGGCCGGTCTCAAAAAATTGAAAGACCACCAAGACGGCAAAGGTCTCAAATAAGAGCCGCTTTGATGGAGTTACTTTGTTATAATGCTTTCCAAAGAGAGTCGCTCTCGAAAAAATGATCAAAATCTGCTGCGTTTGAAAAGAGCAGCAGTACTTAATGGATCACACGCAGTCTGCTGTGAAGGCTCTTTCGATAATGCAATTAATTTTAATCACTAATAATCATTAGCCAAGACTTTTCATGTCCGGATCCTGAAATTTTTTCGCTGTGTCAAGAAGGTCGGAGTAATTCATTGGGGTCATTCTGGCATAGAGGAGTGGCACTTTGTGCTTGCCTCAGCAATTGGTCGGATCAAAACCAGGATAAATTAGCGAGCGAGGCATCAATAAAGGAAAGCAGCATTTCCTAAAGAAATATTATGGTGAAGGAATTTTACATCTACCAACGATAGGGGCTGGAGAGAGAGAGAAAGAGCATGAGTGAAGGATAAAGTTCTTTCAATGCATTCGTCTTGACATCATGTGCGGGGCCTCCACTGACTTGACAAAAGCGTTCATCCTCTTTTTGCTCCACTTCGAAGAGAAGCAGTGAAGCAGTTGCTGCCACTGCTTCGGGTGCTTCTTTCTGCATTTTTTAGCCATTCCCGGGGAACAGTTGAGGCAGCAGCTCGGGAGGGTAAGGAAAGGCCAAGGGAGCAGAGTACTGACGCAGCAATAACAATGCATATAGTACCAAATTCTCCAATATTCACAAAGAATATTCAATATTCCAATTAAATGCGTCCTATGCGTAGGTTGGGAAAAAAGTCCCATTTGTGGGAAACTTGTGGGCCCACCCTTACAATTACGAATCTGTTTATTACGACCTACATTTTCATGCACATACTCATGTACATTTGCTATCAGCACTCTACTTTCAACTCATACTGTATGCAGTAAGTGTAGCGCACACTATTTCTTTCAGTCATGACTTTTGATTGGGTTGAGCTGCTGAAATGGCTCGTCCCTCTTTGGAAAGCTAAGAATCTCTTCAAAAATCAAGGTCATCATGGGACTTTCCCTCTATGAACCACTCATTTTTCCACAATCTGGGATCAAAGTATGTACTGTAGCACAATTTACTTCACAAAAGTTTCATCTTACTCGGAATGACAGAGGCCCAATTAGGATAGAAACTGACCATAAAGAGGACAACAACTTCATTCACTTTCAGCTTTTTAGAACTGCCTTTGCTGAAATTTTAGACCTATATCGTCTGTCACAACGGTCATTTTAAAAATGATTCATACTGGTGCGTGCAGCCAGGATGATACACTTACCCAATCAATATTTAACCATCCATAACTTTTAACTGGTCTGACGACAGAAATGGTTCGCCACTTTTTGAAAAGTTCAGACTCCTCCAAAATCAAATTGATGTGCACTTTTGCTCTAGGACCACTCCATTTTTCACAATATTGACACCTCCAAAGGAGGTCATCTTAGCTATACTCTCTTATGATACATATTTTGGGAAATCTGCTTAGGTTTCTGGTTCTTCATATAACTCAACCTCTGCTAATTCTTAAGATAGCTTTATGATTGGTGCTAATTAAACCAATTTGGATATTGCTATACAAAGTTTAACTTGACGTTTCTAGAATAGAGGCAATTTGTAGCCTAATCTAAGTTGGAATACAGGGGGCAACAAAAGCCACTCTCGTTTCTTCCCTTGGGCTTGTGACCAGCATTGGCATGTGTAGCGTTGTACAGTTCACGCCGGGCTACATGAGCGTGAGTGAGTGTGAGTCAGTCAAGAATGACCCGGAGTAACTCAGTCAGAGCGACTAGAGTAACTCAGTCAAAATGACCCGGAGTAACTCAACTCGGAGCAGCAACGATCGTAGCGGCGGAGCGATTGAGGCGGATAGTAAGACAGCGAAGTCTGAGTTCAGACTGGGGATAAAATGTATTCTGTACGGAGGGTTTATATACAGATAGATGAGGAAGGGGAAGTGTAACTTGGGTGTGTCTTGGTCTGGTTTCTGCAATGAGGAAGGTATTAACAGTCTAGACACTATTACAGTGTCTGCTTCCTCATGCCCATGACCTTTCATTTAGCAACACGCTACAGCATGGTTTTCTTTTCTTTTTTTTGTTTGTCATGTTCTGCTAATTTTCTTTCTTTTGTTATTCTTCCTTCGAAACTTCACATCCCAAACAAAAATTGTTGCACATGCTGGAGCTATAAACACCTTAAAGTTAATGTCAGCACTGTTGTGCAATGTAGTACTACACATGGGAGTTGTTATAATCAACAGCTGCCCAAAACGAAGACGATCTCCAGTTTCTAAATGACCCTCACTCACCTTATCCCTACTCCATGTTTTTTGGGGAAAAAAATCCTTTTAAACTGATTTACTGGCCTATTTGGTGTACACCACAAACCATGTCCTTCCTTCCAACAAAATTTTGCCACACATGTGAAGACACGTTGGGCTTTTGGGGTCACACTGAGCTCTAACTACATGTTTCCTTCCTGAAGTTGATTATGTCTTACAGAGAGGTGTCTGCTAGCTTTTGGCCAAAGCAGGCAGTCCTCACCTTTTCAAAATGCCTTCACAGTCAAGTCAAGATTATGGAGGGTGGGCTGGCAGCTCCCTGTGCAAAACATCAACAGCTCTAAGCAGTTTTTTGTCCATTGGTCCCTTAAGTGACCCTCCCCTATGACCAATGGCCCTGATGATGTTCTTTCTCTCTCCCCATGTGTTGACCCTGTCCTCAATCCAGTCCTCATTTAACTTGGCAAAAATCTTGTTGACCACCCCCTGCACCAAATGTTGTCCTGGTGGTGACAAAACATCACCGATAAATGTGCACAGCGGCTCTTGAAGGGGCTTATTGACAAAGTTTGGAATTTCACAGCTTTGTTCCAGGGTCTTTCTGCTTTGTCAAATTGCTGAGCCAATTCCTTGGCCCAGCCAAATGTGAGCAACTTTTCGCCTTATCCCCATGGGGCACAACCCTCACGCCAATGGCAGTTCAATGTGCCGGACAGAATCTGCTTCCCAAGAAGGGAAGGCTGACTGCTTGAGGTAATGCATGCATTCTTCAACGCTTCATATAACTGGACTGCGACCCAGAGCTGGGATATCAGTTTACATTTTGATGCTTTAAATAGCAGTAATCAGTGCGCTCCAACTTTTGTGTTGTTGGAGACAGCGCGATTCATGTCAATGGTGATGATGTCGCATCAAAAGTACTGCCCTTTCCCTGGTCACTACTTCAGTCCTCCCCCTACTAACTTCTCTCCACTCCTGTCCTTTTGGTCTATCGTTTAAATTTCTCTCCTTTCCAAGTTCATTCACTTCACATATGCAACAGACAGAGGATGATGATGCCTGTTGCTCGACTCAGCTTCCTCCTGCTCGTCTCACGAAGTGTGCTATATTCAAAATGAGGCGCAGGGCGCCATTAATTGGGACAAATATCCCATTGCGCTCTCTGAATCTGCACTTATGTTGCAGTACAGCAGAACGAAAGTCTATACAGGATGCGAGGGAGAATTTGGCGGGTCGAAACAGAAGAAACTAAACTAAAGATAACTTTCATTTTTCATGCAATTGGGATCATTTTTTTACTCTCACCACACACCCTGTTAAAAAAAGTTGTTAGCAAATTACAGTGGGGGCCACAAGTGAGCGTACAGCGGCGGGAAAGACGGAAAAGTTGATTTTTAGGGCCTTCTTTAGTTCTAAAATGTGACCTTTTTTGTTAAAGGGGGTCGTCA
>JAAUXU010115104.1_pt1 | contig 53958 bp, 45 predicted proteins | sample 7278151 | NCBI WGS metagenome assembly JAAUXU01 (sample SAMN14350113, study PRJNA611818) | marine sediment metagenome | isolation source: surface marine sediment (1.8m) | place: French Polynesia: Moorea | collected 2018-08
CGACAACGCAGAATTGCAGGTAATATGGTCACACAGTGGATAGCCTAGATTAAAGAAAAGATTTTGTTCTTTAAGATATCTCCCGATTGTTGAAAAATTTGGGAACAATGCTATGCTCTAATCCTTGACCAACTTTGAAATGGGTATGAGTGATTTTGGTGATACCAGACCAAGCACAACTCCCGCCCCCTTTTTTGTCCCCTAGGTGCATATGCCTCACTTAATAGGTCTGTCCGATGAACCTAGGCTGGACTGCAGGTTATATACAGTTACACGCATCGCCACATTTATATAAGTCAAGCTGCAAGTTTGCTATGCTATTATGCATAATGTGTGATTGCAAGATGGTGAGGAAGCGTCATCATTGCAGTTGCGCAATATGAGCAAAATGCAGTAACAACTTGCTTCTAGTGACGGACGCTGTTTGCCGAGACAAAATTGTCACTAAGACGGGCTTCTCGCCTTATCGACAAAATGAGCGAATCCTTAAAGATGGTTTTTGAATACGCAGTATAGATATGAAGATATCGATTTTGAGTGAAATGAAGAAAGAAACATAGGAAAAGGGAAGAATGTCATTTCTCAAGCAACCAAAAAAGTCGTGACTGCAGCCAGAGTTTCAGAAAGATTTTTCAAAAAACAGTGTAACCATGATTTGTTTCATCAGATCTACCGAGAATTAAAAAAAACTTTTCTAAAATGACGTGAAGCCCATCGCAAATTAAATATCCCTGGCAGCAAAATGAAATTGGTGGGTCCAGGAAACACTTTTAACCACCCTGTTGGAGAGCGGGCAATTTACGTCGCTACATCCGAATAGATGCGCCGAATGATGGAAATGATAGGGCAAGAATTTGTTCCTAGATGTCACTCCAGCATGGCAGCCTCATTTCGAAATCCTTAGAAACTGCTGAAGTTTACACGATGGTCAACAACGCAGTAAACAAAATCTCTCCGTAAAAAACATTGGACTTTGTGTAGTGATCCCATCTACTTAGGCCAGAAATCTGTTTGCCACACTGTACTCGCTTCACATCCGGGTATCACCACACCTTTGAGCGGGTCTCACTGGACGAGCATACATGCATATGTGATGAGTCACGATTTCAGGTCGATGAGCTGAGAGGAAAGCTGGAGGAGAAGAACAAGATGATCGAGAAGAAGACTCAGGCCGCGTTGTCCGCCACACAAGACAAGAACAGGATTTCTAACGAGCTCAGCGAGCTCCGGGACCAAGTGGACATCAAAGACAGGAAGATCAATGTCTTGCAGAGGAAGGTGAGGGAGGCATTCATTCACTTGCTCTATGTTACTTATTAGAAAGGCGAAATGGGCCCCGGGAATTTCCACTTCCTTTACGCTCTGGGAAATGGAAATTCTACAACTGCAACGTTGCTCGCTTTGGAGAACTTGAAGAAGACAAAAGCCAATTTTCTTCTCTAACGGCCGACGAAGACCCTGGGAATTGACGAAATTTATATCTTGACGGCAGAGAGAGAGGAGACGCTGCATAATCATATGTACAGGGTGTCTCATCAATCCTGTAATGAATTTCATCCTCGTGCTCTCCCAATATCGTGGTGCTGGACGAGCATTGCTTCCCCTAGCAATAACACTCTTCTTGACAGCGAGTTTGGTCTTCGTGCATCATTGAGGGAGAAGATAAAAGACAAAATCTCTTGCTAATGATGCCCCCTGTATATTGCAAAGCAGAAAAACCATGCACCAAGATAAATTGATGACCTTTCCAAGGATAAATAGGTAGCATAACGTTGCGTGCTTGTGAACGAACTGTGTGTGGCAGGCTTGTTTTCTGTCCTGGCAGTGCACAGTACGCGGGTATGTACATGGAGAAAGATGAGGAAAACAAGGAGGACGGACAAAAGATTAATCAGTCTCTCTCTTTCCTTTTATGCCTGCAATGAAGATCGAAAACATGGACGACTTGCTCAAGGAGAAAGACAGCCAGATAGAACTGGCGCGCTCCAAGCTGAACGCGGTGCAGGCGCAGACGTACACGTCGGAAGGCACACTAACGAGCCTGGAAGAGGCGCTGGCGGACAGGGACAAGCAGGTCAGTTCTCCTAGGCAACAGTTTGAATGGTCGAAAGTAACACCGTCAATGTGACAGTCAGTACAGGCGATTTTAACTTGCGCCAGGAAAGTAGTTAAAAAGTGACTTCAACTTGCGGAGGCAAGATAGCGTAGTAGTGATTTTGCTCAAGTGGTAATTCAGCTGTCTCTGTTATCCGCCTGAACTGCTACCACCACGTACCAGGGGTATTCAGTTGCACTTGCAGCACGTGTGTGAGCTCTTGCGAGACAAAGTATCTCCTGACCTTAACTACTGCATTGCGAACATTTCACAATCTTTAAATTACGTCGTCTTCCAGATCAATCAACTGAGGGAGCAGCGTGATCGTGCGGAAAAGGACAATAAGGAAGAGAAGGAGCTTCACGAGCGTGAGGTCTCCGATTACAAGATGAAAGTGCACTCGCTAGAATCTGAAGTTGAAAAACTGCAAGTCCGCCTGGAAAAGGCCTACACGGAGAAGGACAAGCTGGAGGCTAAGTTGGAGAACTCTCAGTCCGAGTTGGGGAAGGCCAAGGCAGAGTTGGAGAAGGTGCATGGCGATTCCTCTTACCGCTACAGCGATTACAACGACTGGAGGCAAAAACTGACCAAAGCAGAGCTTGACATTGACAGATTGAGGTAAGTGCTGCGCCCACGCACGTGCTATTCTAATATGTGCGTAGTTATGTATCAGATAGGTTGATAATAACTTTAGAGATACGTACAGGAGAGCTGAAGAGAAGTGTAGAGATGTACAGATATCCATAATTGTCGAGTCACCAACTATTCTTCAGGCAAGAGAACGACCGGCTCCACATTGAGTTGGATCGCGTCTCCCGCGATCAAATGGTGTATGCAAGTGAGAGAACTCGCGGACGCTCACCCGAACCCGCATTTGCCGCGCGATCCGCCGTTGAGATTGCGGAACTCCAGGACAAGCTCGAGAAGACACAAAACGAGCTGAGGAGGGCCCAAGCCGAACTTCGACTCAACCAATCTGACTATGATAGATCGCACGTGGAGCTCGAGCAGATGCAGGAGAAGGTATGTAATGTTACTTCTACTCCTGTACGAGTCGGATCATTTCTGTATGACTAACGTTCTTCTTCTTCTTCTTCTTCTTCTTACATCCGTCCATTCAGATTGAAAAGTCTCAGGGAGAGATTTATCGCCTCAGAGCCAAATTAGAGAGTACACAGACCGAGAACGAGAACCTCCAGGACGAGCTTGAGAAAATGCAGCAGGCGCTCAACAGATCGTACGCAGACAGGGACAAGATTGTCTCCGACCTGGACAAGCTGCGAGAGGACCTGGAGCGTTCACAGGTGCGCATATCTTCTTTCCTCCCTTCTTCTCCCTTTTCCTTTCTTTCTTCCTTCCTTTTTTCTCTTTTCCTTCCTTTCTTTCTTTTTTTCCTTCCCTTCTTTCCTTCTCTTTCCTTCCTTCCTTCCGCCCTTCCTTCTGTCCGTCTTTCCTTTCTCTAGCGAAACTTTTCGCATTACAACATGTTGGGTGACTTTTATTTTGCACTTTTCCTTTCATTCTTTCTTTCTTTCCTCCTTTACAGGCATCTGCGGGCAAATTCCAACTGGGTCAAGAAAAGACTCAGCAGGCGCTGGAGAAAGCCCAGTCCGACTTCGATCGGCTGCAGGAGAAGTTCGAGCGTGCCCAGAATGACACCAGAAGAGTGAGTTGAATTTCTGCTGTCGTCCTCTTCCTGTTCTTCTTTAGTCGAGGCTCCTTTTTTGACCGAGACATGAGGGGGGGGGGGTGAAATGGGGGAAAGGGGATAAAGGTTTAACCCTAAAGAGGTAGTTTTTTACTCTTATTCGCCAATCCGTGCGCGTAGAGAAGAATGCTTTAGCGGCAAGTATCGGCCAGCACCCTTGGGAAAACCATGTCGCAGGTTTACCTTGACCTTAAAACGACTTCGTTATGTTTGTGGGGACGAGCCTGCTAAATGATTCAGCTCTTTGTCTGTCTGGTCCGTTTTCTGTGTAAGATATGACAATAAGTCAGTTCTTCTTTCCATCGTCGTTGTCGTAGCAGATCAGTATGCATGCCTGTTTCTTTAAGTAACGTAATGATTAGGTCTACGTAGTTTAAACATGCGTACGCATCCTCGGTTCTGAACACTAATATTTTTTAGCGTCAGCATTACTGATAGATCAAGTGCTGCTACAGTTGTCACAATTTCCGCTGAGCTTGACCTTTATTCGCATGTGACGTGCGTATTTAGATGAGAGTTTTACTACGGTACACAGAGGTTGCAATTATACGCGACGAGCCTCAATCCTTCCAATGTAAGTTGCGATGACGTATGTTGGTATTAGACGACAGACTTCTTCAGTGGTATTTGCCATTCTCTGTATGTAGTTGTGATTACCCTCATTAGCATTGTTAATGGCATGCACGGACTTTCAACTATTGCGTACTGTGCTATGTAGACTTTGAAACCTTTACACATGTACTACGTATGTTGCGTTTCAGGTCTTGCAGTCCTCCTCACTGAGTTGTGCAAAGTATTTGCAAGAGTTCAGACGCAATAACACCCAGGTAGTTAAACACGACACTGCCCTACCTGTGTTTTTAGTAATATGTACGTATTACATAAATCTTGCTTTCTAACCTGTAATGGTTTAGTTGTTTCCTTATTTTTATCATCTCAACCGTGCTTCGGAGCTTAACCTTAATCTCCTGGCACTTCGAGTTGGCATATCAAGGCTGTGCGATTTATTGACACAGAGACAAACACATAATTAAAACTGCATTACTGAAATTTAAAATCGAATGAAGTCCTCCAACCACGATCTATTCGGTCATTTTTCGTATTCGCCATATCAAGTGTCAAGTAACAGGACAAGCTTGAAAACCTGCAGCATTTGTGCTACACGATTGCGAAATTACAAAACTTTGACGAAGGCCCAGGCAGTCAGTAAAGACGACAGAAACCCCAGCTCAATTTTGGTTTGATCTTCTAATCTTTCATTTTGGAAATAATCGATAAACGAACCGATAACGGAACCGAAGACCAAAAATCAAATATTTGGAATAATCGCACAGACCTTATAAGACACACCGCTGCTATAGAGAATACCGGCGTACTTTCACTTAGGTTGTATATGCACATACGTAGTACTCATAATCGTATGGGAGCAGCATGACAAAAGTGTAAAGCTCGACTGTATGCAGTGAAATTACATCAGCATGCATATTACGTAGGAATGAATAAGCAAAGCGTACGTACGCATTCAGTTCTTCCTTGTGTCTTCAATCCCCGGGACCTTAACTGCTCAAACCTGATACATTCCGTCAACAAATTGATGTCGGCTTTGAAATTCTCCTTTTCTTTTGTCTCTGTTGTGCAGGACTCTGAGGAGGATCTGTTAAAAATTAAGCACTTATTGATGCCACCCCGTGTTCTGTGAATAAAGATAATAGAGCATGAGGAGCTTTTAGAACCGACCTCAATTTTTTGACATGTGGTGCAAGAAAAAATGTGATTGGGGCCCGTAGCGCTTTGCAATCGTCAGTCACTGGTGCACGAAAGTTGGACTGCAGTGACTGAGGGTTGAAAATGCCCTTGTACGTATCATGTTCTGCGTCACATTCCATTTCCTGAAATTTGGATCAGACAATTTGTGAGAGAACATGGAATCTGACGTAGAAGCACTTGTTCATTCCTTTTCTGTGTGGCTTTCCATCGCAAGGAAGATTGTCTATCACCATTTCAGTGAAACTGATTGATATGAAAACCCCATAATGCTATCCTTCTTTCCCTATGGGCAGTGAACGCTCCAATGTCGACATTCTTTCACGTGAATTCTGCTGGTGAGAGGTAGACTCCAAGTCTCTCCTTTCTCCTTGCAGATCCAGGCAGACAAAGAGAAGCTTTTGTATGAGCTTGACAATCTGCAGAGCCAGCTGGAGAAGGCTCAGCTCAGCTCCACGCGCTTCCAGACCGAGAGAGAGGAGTTCCAGATGGATGCCGATAGGCAGCGAGAGAAATGCGACAAGTTACAGGTGAGTCGGTCTTGTCTCCCCCCGCCCCCAATTTCATTTGAGCACCCCGCGTTCAGCCCCTCCCCCGCCCCCTCCCCGTCCTCCGCCTCCTTCCCTTAACTGTGCTTCTAAATACAGTACTACACCCAATGCAAAGCCAGAGCACGTACTTTTGATTAACTGGGGACAATCTATTTGCTGTGTTTTTCCTCCCCTGTCGCGAATACTTTGCACGCACATCTACAGCACATGAGCCTTTCTCCAACGCAGTCAGCGTTCGTTTCCATTGTGTACATATAGTGTAGCAGCTTTTTCCCGTCCCTTTTGCCAGGAAGAAGCATGGTGAGACTCATCTATTAATACCCACCCTCTTCCTTTTGCTATAAATACATGCGTTGCTCCTTGTCTTCAAACCACGCATGTTCGTCTCACGCACGCTTAGAAGTCCCTTCTACCAACTGATGTGTCTCACTTTCTTCCCCTCAAAGGTGGAAATAAGCTGAGTGTACGTACAATAGTTGGCGCAGCCCAACTTGTTAGAAGAACAAAGATTGGAAAACTTTGTAATACTCAAAGAATGTGCAGCTGCCTTGGGAAAGAGAAAGGTCTTTTTTTAGGGCGTATCGATGCGCACCCACACCCCCACACCCACACACCCACAAACAGACAAACACAAAATAAGTGCAAAGTGGTGGCCTCCTCCTTGTGTCCCCACGTTTTGGTCTTTCTCCGCTTACTGCTTCGTCTTTGGGGGCTTTTCAGACCGCGCTGCTGCGCGCCGAGAGCGACAAAGACAAGATGGAGACGGATCTGTTGAAGCAGCAAGAGAAGGCCACCATGATGGAGGCGCAGGTGCAGAAGGCGCAGAAAGACAGGGAGAACTTGCAGGCAGAGATGGAGATGCTGCTTGACAGGATCAACAAACTGTCAGAGCTTCTTGACAAAGCAAGGGTACGTAATTATGCTACGACTCTTATAGGTGTGGCACACCGTGAATCAAGGATTGTTTCTACCTGTACACATGTACACGTGCAGTGGTGTTACGCTCCTGTCTTCTAGTACTTGTACCGTTAGTTCGTATGTACAGTTTTCAGTTCCATCTTGTACTACAAACGTATTTTTACTCACATAATAACTTTGTTTCCCACAACTGTAGTGTTGGACGTACCGTACTGTAGATACTGTTACCACGATGCTGCTGCCGCTGTTTCCAAAAGAACTAATCTGTCAGTTGGCTGCTCATTTGAGGCCATGAAGCAAATACCTACTTAAACCCTCAAAGAGCTTTGTTTGGATTATAATTATGTTCTTAGCAGTGCCCTCGGAGTAAGCAACTTAAGTAGGTTCTATTGCTGCTTATGCATAGCTTCTTGCATCCCACGACTGACTCTCCACGTACATGCCACTCTTTGCTTCATAACAACATTTTAGCGCCACGCCCTGACCACTGGCGAGCGTGACTTCAAAGAAGGATTAAAAGTGAAAAAAAAGTCCTCCTCGAGCTGTATTTCCATTTCTCTTTTTCCAGCGCGAGAAGGAAGAAAGTATGATGGAACTGGAGACTGCCAAAGACCGCTTGGAAATGGCTCAGTCATCACACAACCGGGCTGTCGAGGAGAAGGAGATTACCAACAAGGAACTCGAGCGGCTGCTCGAAAAATATGATCGGTGAGCATGCACGTTTCTTCTTACACATGTGGAGCACAATACATAGGCTAGGAAACACTCATGGCCGGGCTTTGTGGCCGGGGCGAAGCCAGCCAGAAACAATCAACAGCCATTAGTTGAGTCAGTAGGACTTCGGACAAATCTGGCGCTTCTACGGACTACAGCCTGATCGCTTGTGAGAAAGATCCTTCAATCGCCATTGGCTCCATCCAATGGAGGATGTCTTGTCTGCTCACCAAGGAACGATGGGACGTCAAATAGTCACTTTACTATACGGCTGTTTTTACTGAACCGTGGAAAACTGAAATCACCACATATAGTGTATGGACAAATTGGAATATGCGTATCAGAGTAGAACAAAGCGGGGATATATGTTTGGTTGTTGAAGAAGTCGAATTTTTCCACTGATGTTCCACTTTTTCCACTGATTTTCTACTACTTTTTCCACTGATTTTCCACTTTTTCCACTGATTTTCTACTTTTTCCACTGATTTAGACTTTTCTTCGCTTTTTTCTCCACCACAGTCCTGAGCCACTCTTGAGGCGCCATTTGTGCACCAAAAAACGATGTGAAAGAAAGTTATGTGGTCGACAAAAATAACCAGCCATTTTCACTGGCAAACTAAACTACGATCCTTTGCAGATCCCTGACACTTTTTTCGCTCGTTCCTATGGAGAAAAGTGTTTCTGGAGGATTAGTGAAACTTCCTCGAGAGAATTTCCATTTTTTCCGAACAAATGACCTAGTTTGGTTTATCCTTTTATAGTTGTATTGTATGAATGATGTCAGGCTTAACTGAATGTTCCGCATGTAACGTTGTTCCAAACGTGTCCACAGCGCCCAAGGCGACGTCTACAGGCTGCAGCAGAAACTGGACGCTTCGCAGAGCGAAAACGACCGGCTCGCCATGGAACTAGACAAGGCTCAGATTGTTGCCTCGAAGCACCGCGACGACCACAGCAAGTTGCAAGATGACCACAGGTCGCTGCAGGAGCTCTACGACCGGACAGCCATGCAACTGTCTCGAACCAAGGAGACTGAGGGCAAGTACAAGGAGGAATGCGAGCGGTCTAACTATGACCTTAGCATGATGCGGGAGCGCCTCGACAAGACCTCGGCCGAGTTGGTCAAAGTTCGTGGGGATAAGGAGAAAGCCTCGGCTGACGCAGACAAACTGGGCTACGAGATGGAGCGGGCATTGACACAGTATAACAAGGCACACGCCAATCTGGAGAAGAGCCAGGAGGAGGTAGCCAGGTTGCAGGTTGAGCTTGAGAAGGTGCACGACCGTTATGACAAGGCTCAATTGGAGTTGCGCAAGACGTCAACTGAGATGGAAAAGTATAAGCACGAGGCTGACTCTCTACAGGCAGAGGTCGAAAGATTCGCAGCGCGCATGGGCAAGTACCAGGACAACGAGGAGAGGATTAATGATGAGATGCACAAAAGTCGTCGAGAGACTGAGGTGTACAAGGATCGCCTGGAGAAAGCCACCAAGGAGATTGACTTCCTCAAGAACCACCGCGAGAAACTCGAAGTGGACATCGGACGGTTGCAGTCCGAGCTAGACAAAGTGGAGTCGCTGCGTGGAAGGGCCCAACTAGAGAACGAGAAGGCCCAGAACGAGAGGTCCTTGGTGCAATCAGAGGTGAAGAAGTGGCAGGACAAGTACGACATGACCCTCAAAGACCTACAAATGAAGGAATCTTCTCTTCAAAGGATTGAGGTAGAGCTGGAGCGGACCAGAAATGATCTGGATCGTAGCAAGTTGGCGGCGGAGAAGGCGGGGTCGTCCAGAATAGCTTATGAGAGTCAATTGACGCACCTGGAGAGAGATCTGGACAGCTGGAAGGAAAAGTACAGTAAGGCTCAGGGCGAGGTCGCCGACGCCGAAATGAGATTTGATCAGATTGAGACGGAGAACGCGAGGTTGCGCTTCCAGCTGCAGGAGATTGAGGCGCAGAGAGACAAGCTCATGAAGTCGACGCAGGAATTTGAGCGGCAGGAAGAGAAGTTCGCTCAGGAAATTGAACGCATGAAGGAAAAGGTCGACAGGGCGCAACTGCAATACGAGAAAGCCAAGGCCGATAAGGAGAGCATCGAGCTGAGCTCTCTGAAAGCTAATAGGGATCTGGAGAAGGTGCAGTATGAGCTTAAAGAGCTACGAGACCTTAGGGGGATGGAAGACATGCGAGGGGCCAAGGAAAAGATGGAAAGCGACCGCATGCTCAGAGAACTCGAGGATTTGCACGTTCGCTACGACCGTGCTCAACTCGAGATCAAGAACCTGAACGAGGACAAGGAAAAGTTTGAGGTGGAGGCTCGAAAGTACCGCAACCAGCTAGATCATGCCCGTAGTTCCCTGGATCACTCGTACGAAAACGAGACCAAGTTGAGGCAGGAGGCTGAGCAGTGCAAGCGCGAACTGCTGCGTTATCAGGACAAGCTGGAGCAGAGCGAGGCAGAACTAAGAAGAGTCATGCGGGAGAAAGACCAGCATACTGCAGATCGACACACCAAAGATGCCGACATCGACAAACTGGAGATGGAGATTGCTCAGTTGAACACTGAACGTGACCAGCTGGTCAGACAGTTGGAGAAGTCACAGGACATGCTACTCTCTTTCCAGCAGGATCTCAACCTTACGGAGAATGAGTTGAAGCGGGTGAGCGCCGAGAACAAGCGTCTCAAAGATGAGGCGGACAAGTCTGAGCGCGGTGCACTCGAGAGCAAAGAGAAAGAGATCAAAAACCTCAACGACAGGATCCGAGCCATGGAGTTCGACTACGACGACGCGTTACAGAAGCACGCCCGAGAGAAGATTAAGGCAGACAAGGCTGAGAGAGAGGTGATTACGCTGCAGAGCAAGATCGATCAGCTGGAGTCCGAGGTGCGCCAGAGGCGCAAGGAGAGTGTGGGAGGCTCTACTGCAAGGTCGGTCGATACTACCAAGTACGATGTGGAGATCGAACGTCTGACCAAGGAGAGAGATACTGCCAGGACCGAGCTGGACGTGTGCAGGCATGACCTTAGCAGAATTGAAAACGAGTTGAAGAGGACGAAAGAGGACAACGCAAGAATTCGTGAAGACATGAGCAGAATGTCTGAAGGAATGGAGAAGGGTTCCAAGGAGATCCTCCAGGCCAAAGACAACGAAATACAGAAGTTAACAGAGCGGGTATCTTCCCTAGAAAAGCAGATCCAGACTCTCAAGCAAGAAAAAGAGAACCTGGAAAAGGAGAGGTCTCAGCTGCAGAAGAGCCTTGAAGCTGGCACAGGGCAGGCTGATGACAAGGAGAAGCGCATCACCGAGCTCACCGAACAGATAAGAGTGTACAAGACTGAGCTGGCCGACAAGACTAAGGAGTTCCAGCACGAGAAGCAAGAGCTGCAGAAAGTAATCGGGGAGCAAAGAGAGCAGATCAAGAAGGGCGGGAGCACGACGCCGCCTGATGTCGAGAAGCTTAACACAGAGCTGAAAAAGGCTAAGAAAGAGCTGCAGGAAGGCGCCGTCGAGAGGGAAAGGTTCCAGGCGCAGCTGGAGATGCTGGTGCAGGAGCTTGAGCAGAAGCAGGTGAGGCAGCTTCAAATACGGTACGCTGTATGCTGCTAGTGTGTATGTACATTTGTACAGCGCAGTAGATGACAGTACTCATTTTCCTTCACTAAGTACGGCATATTACGTACGTAATGTTTTTACGTATGGATCAGTACCATAAGCATGTCACTTTAGCTGTATGCTTTGGTATGAATTGTAGTACCTATTACTCGTAGTAATAGTGACCACTGTGGCATTGACACAGATCATACGTTCGTCCCTTCATGATCTTCATATTCGCAAGTGTGCATCCTTCAGTAGTGCCTCCACATTGCTTTGCTCCACCATGTTTACACTAACTTCACTGGATAAAATGCAGTACATGGCACTTCTGGACATGAACTGTGCTTCCCTGTAGCAGAGTGCGTACGTACAAGTCCTCCACCTGGAAGCACTGCAAGCATATACAAAGTCACCTGAATGGGTGCACATGCAACTACCCTCAGTGCTAACCAGTGCGGTACACGCTCGTAGAATATACATGAATATTACATTGCACGTTCGATTGCTTATTGTCACATTAGTGTTTATGAGTTTAATTGTTCTGCTAGTGCTCATAGATGCTACGGATGTACAGCTCTTGCCGTAAGTAATTTCTCCAGGGATAACTGCACTGCATACGCTGCACTGGATCGTGTTGAGGGGGAATTTGGATTTGAAATGTGTAAATCTCATACTTAGATACTCTTGAGTAGAGAGGTTCAATGTTATGTCTGCCCGTTTTGATGTTACCGTGCTCAAAATTCAGCCAGCTAAAGAGGCAGCCAGAGAGGCTAGATTTTTGACTTTTTGAGGTTGACGTTGATTAAAATGGGCTGAAATTTTCCTGCGGTGCTCACGACCTCTGGGCCCCCAAATCGAGGGTGTGTGTGCCGCCTTCCTTGAACCTTCCCTGAGCATGCAAGCATGCCAAACCCACTCGTTCGTGGGGAGAGGTTGCAAAGGTTCCGCAAAGCATGAAAATGCATTTCTCCACTCCTCAAATACGAAAAAAACGACAAAACTCAGTCTTCTTCACTGCATCTATGTCCACATCAAGCGTAACATGCTGATATCACGCTTGAAGACACTGACCAGGACGGACCTTCAGGCTTTGCCCCGCCATTTAGGGAGCGTTTGAGCAACGAAGACATTGCTGATATCTTTGGGCGGTCACAGCTCCAAGTCCTGAACATACGTAAGGAAACCTTGATCTTCTTTGTGGTTCACGGAACCTTTGCAACCTCTTCCCACATACTGTGGGAATGTGGCACATGCGTTGTGACAGGGAGTCTGGTGGTGGTGGGAGGGGGCAACCCCCCTCGCCTGGCCCAGGGGTCTTGAGTACCCCAAGAACGTTTCAATCACTTTCATCAACAGAAAGCCAAAATTCCAGCCTCCTCAGCGTGCCTCCCTCTCCAACTGGCGGTGCTATGGCACTGTAGCATCAAAATTGACAGCCACAACGTTGAACTCCTGCCTTCAGTATTGCGTTTAAGTGTCATATTTACCCATTTCACGTCCATCACTACATGTTCTGGTACAACGTATGCTGTGCAGTCATCCCCGCGGAAATTACTTAAGGCAAGGACGGTACATCCACAATGCCTCAAGGAGGATAAGTTTCTCCTAGCCAGGACTTTGAGACTGTTGCTACCGAACGTAATGAACACAGAAGCACAGTCTTAATACCCCCTCACTCTTAGAATTCTCGGTCAACATTGACGATAGCAGTAGATAACAAGCAAACAAACAAGGACATAGCACACATGGGCACATGGGCTCTATAGCATTTCTATGAAAATGCACTCGTCTCACAAAAATCTGCTTAGAGCCGACCAAGCGAAGCAGCCGAACTCAGTCAGTAGTGGTGATGGGCTTAAGCTGAAACGTTAGATAATCTGCAAGAAACCCTGGTTTGAGTCGGGCCTCATAGACGATTTTGCTACGCTGCAAGTGTGAAACCAAGCCAACCCTTTGCTCTTTGGCTTGGGTTGTCAAAGGTGAAACTAAACCTGGCTGGTCTTGTACCCGAAGATACCGGAGCGTTTCAGTGCGTGATGAAAATCGACAGATGAGGGGTGAAACGCAGACTGTTGATGATAGTGTTGATGACTAGTTTCACTTGAACAATACGTACCTCGCCCTCCAGTAAAATAAGCACGTTACATACCTCAGTTTTTGTTCAACGTAACACCTATGTCGTGCTCCCTTCCTCTTGTTAATGAAGTATTGCCTCGACACCTAGTTTTTTAGCGCGTGGCCTTCTTTTCATTTTGCCGTAGATTGACCTGCATGAGGCTAACCAGCGTCTGACCTGCAGCAGCAATGGCGGAGGCTCCACAGTGGCCTCTGCCCAGTTGGCAGCAAATAGCGCGCAGCAGGAGATTAGCTATCTCAGGAAGACCATTGAACAGCAGAGAAAAAGCCTCAATGACTATCAGAGCAAACTTGACGAGAAAGAAAAGGCTCTTGTTCAGCTCAAACAGGTCAGTGACATAACAGCATGACTTAAACCTCCTCCTTCCCTCGTGGATCGTCCAAAGTCATATGATCCCTACAGATATATATATATATATACATATATATAGTGTGTTAGTCCTTGTTGCATCTTTTTGCCGTTTGCGTGATTGTATCTACTTGCCGCGGTCGAGGACCTAATGATTGACCGTTCCTTTCTCGCACACAGGGCAATGCTGACCAGTCCAAGCTCCAGCAAGAACTTGCCGCAGCTCAGACGGAAGCCAAGAAGAGCAAGGCAGAGGCCGACAGGCTGCTGCAGCTCGTTAAGACGACGCAGGAGGAGCAGAGCATCAAGGAGAAACTCATTAAGGAGCTTCAAGAGTGAGTGCTATTTTTCTTCAGTTCAACGATACGTGTACTGCACGGTACGATACGACGGGCGACAAAATGTTTAACTGAAAATTGGTTTGAAGACGCGTGGGCGTATCGTCCACTCGGGTCTGCAGGTATCTTCACTCATGTTGGTATTTTTCTTGCGCATGCTTTGGGCATACTGTTTGTTTATACGGTATATATAGCGCACACATTTTATTCTATCCACTCGTGATATGCGATTGGTTCAACCATTTATTTTTGTTTGTAGTACTTTTAGGTAGAGAAAAGTACGTTTTCACCTCATTATGCTTTCCAACTGCTCCATAAATACGCAGTTTTGAGAGAAGTCATGTTAACTTTGTGAGCTCTGTTCGTTACTTTACACACACAAGGCCGTTCGCATTACTGAGACACAATCTGTGCGATCCACGGCTAACAAAGGAAAAGGGACTGAACACACGCAAGGAACATTTACTGACATCTACTCATCCTGCACATTCCAGGAAACAGCGTCAAATGGAGGTTAACAAGGCCGCTGCGAACGCCAATGCCCCCGCGGGATCGCCTGGGCCCATGGGTCCAGCAGGCAGAGGCGAAGGTAGAGGTCGAGGTGAACAGAGTTCCAAAAGATATGTAGATAGAACGGAAGCTTAATTCCCTATGCTTTGTGGTCGTCTGTTGCAGGACCCGGAAGAGGTCGTGGCCGAGGGCGCGGCGCGGGTCGCGGCGCCCCAGTTGGCGCTGGTGGACCAGCGGGTCCAGCACCTGCGGGGCAACAGTCACCGCCTCCGACGCAAGTCGCCGCTGTCAAGCAAGAAGGTCCTGCTGCTAATAGTGTTGGTGCCAAACCGCAGCAACAACAGCACCAACAAAATAAGCCTACCGCTAATGGAGCGCAGCAACCGGCGGCGGTCAAGCCTCCTCAGCAAACCACTGCCAAACCAGCGGCTACTGCTGCTGCTCAAGCTCAGCAACAAGGGAAGCCGCCGGCAGCAGGCGCCGCGGCCGCGCAAAAGCCTCCAGGTCAGGGTTCACCTAAGCCTGCAAACGCCCCGGCTGGTGCTGCAACGGCCGCCAAACCAGCAGCCGCAAAGCCAGCGCAGGCCGCCGCAGCAGCTAAACAGCCAGTCCAAGCCGCTGCTCAAGGCGCCGCCAAACCAGGAGCCGCCGGTCCAGCTAAGCCCGCGGCTGGAGCCGCGGCTAAACCCGCCGCGCAGGGTCAGACCAAACCGGCTGGGGCTGGAGCCGCCAAACCTGCTCCTGCAGGTGGTGCAAAAGCGCCACCTAAAGCCGGTCAAGCGACGAAGGCGCCAAATGCGCAACAGGGCGCCCCCAAGCAGGGCCAGCAACAGGGGCAGCAGCAGCAACAGCAACAAGGACTCCCCGGTGACCCCATGGTAACTTATAGCTATATTTATGTGCTACATGTTTGTAGATTCACGGAGAAGGAGCAGGAGTCCCGGCGTTGCCCGAGTAACAATCCGTATAAAAAGCACCATGTTTGTCGGCATTTGTGTCTCGGGGTTGGCGCTCCCATCGCTGGATCGATCGCTGGACCGAAAGTTAGGCAGCACTCGCTACTTTTCTCGGTCGGAATAGGGGTTTTAAAGATGCATTTCGAGGTCGTCTCCAGGCCGAAATTGAAGTCCACAGTCGCATCTACTACAAGTTGCATCAAGTACACCGGTAGAAAGTTGCATCAGCAAAAGAGAAAGAGGAGAGGAGGAGGAAGAAGTGTTGCCATGGTCTCAAATACCGGGTAGGAGAGGAGGAGAGAGGAAGAAGGAAAGAGAGAGGAATTATTGCAAGTTCTCTGATGCGACTTGGCAGCACTGACGAGAGTGATGCGAGGGGCTTCTGGATCATCCAGCTTCAAAAGACAATCAACAGTACTCGATTCCGGCAGGGTGGAGAAAATCGAAGCGCACAGACAAGTTTGTGGACGATCGGTCCAGCGGTGGAAGTCCCAACCCCGCGAGAGCCACACAGACAAAGCGTTCAATATTTCGACTTTAGTTTTGCTTTTAAAAAAGTCGGGGACCTCCGCTTCGGCTAATCCTGGGAACAGGTCTAAAGGTTGAAAGCTGATCACTGTGCTTTCGCCGCCACCACGCCCCAAGCACTGGGCTAATCCGACCCGACCCTATGCTGTCCCTGCCTCTTAGAGAAATTTGCGAAACGAATGTTTCTTTGTTCTAGAGAGAAGCTGATTCCAATGAAATATGGTACTTGAGGGTCCGTCATCCCGTTATGCGGATAGTTTACGGGCAAAGAAACAGACTTAACCCTTCACACGGGTATAATGAATGTATCATATATCCGGGCTCAAGATTTTGACCCTTTGCTGTGTGGCAAACTAGAGATGTCTCATTCAAAAGCAGGGTGTGGTTGAAAAATGATTCTCACCCAATAAACATTTTTGACTTCATAAAAATCTTGAACGTGCACTTCGTCTTGTTTGTACATCAGGGTTGAGCCCGGATGTATTGGAGCACTCAGTATGCCGTACGTGTAACGTGATACCGTATGTACCCGGTAAATGCTCGATCAGCGAGAGAGATGGCGATATCCTCGTCATTCCCATGCATCAGTGCCCTACCATGTTAGTCATACTAATCTCATCAAATACACCGAATCCGTTAATCCCAACCGCATCTATTTCTTTAAGGCATCCCTACTGCAAGGCAACCCCATGGAGGCTCTCGGCGCCGCCTCCGCGGGCGCCAAGGAGGCGGCTGAAGTTGGTGCTAAGCTGACGAGCAACGTGGGGGGATTCTTCAAGAGTTTCTTCTAAAGGTCACAGAAACCCACTGTTTCTGAGTTCAAGCTGCCGTGTCGCTCTACTGCATCCATGTGTTCTCTAGGGATTAAGCTTGTACACTTTATTTCATACCACCCCGAAGCCTTTGACTATGCACGAACGCCCAAAAGTGACGTTGGCTAAAATAGAGACGCAGATCAAGACTTTTGCTTCCCTGCCTTACGACACTCCGATGCGTACAGTACAATGTATCATTTCTTCCTCGGTAATTCTGCTAATGCTGTTTCGAAAGAGGAGAAGAAATCGGACAAAACTGCCGATGGTTGTTGAAATGTGTAAGCGAGAAGGAAGAGAAGCATGCGTGACTTGCTCCAATCTACAGTACTGATGCCAGTGAACTGCTGAGCCTTTAGGCGTTCGGCTTAAAATATGCCCCAAGAACACGACCCTGAACCATCTGAGTCGAGCATAGCTCTCGACATGCTTCAAAGTGTTGCGTCCCCTACTGAGAGCGAGCGTGTGTTTGGACATGGTCTGTATAACTACTGCTTATGTCAGTACTCTGTAATAGTACCGCATTGCGCTAAAAAGAAGAAAAAATCGTTTTGCAATAGTGCCTCCGCGACGCGCTCTTTGCGCCGTTTCTAGGAAAAAAGATTAAGAGGTCTCCTACGTCCCTATATTGTTAACTGTTGAGTGTGGCGTTAAGTGGAACTGGAGTGAATCGGTCAATCATGAACCTGGATGAGAGCCTCTGCTTTAAAGTGGACGGGGTTTTTCCGTTGGGGATGCGAATGCTGCACGTTAGTGTACGTTACAGAGACCAAGCAGCGTACACAACTTTCGTACTAGCCAATTGGCGACAGTACGAGCAAAGCATCCTACAAATTACGCATACTCCAGAAGCATCGTTGCGAGTGCGTGACTTTTCTACCAAGTACATGAAGAACGCATTGTACCTACACAAGAATCCTATAAGTGCACTGCGTAACTGACGTGTCTGTCCTCGGTTTTTGATTTCTTATCAGTGTTAAGTGCCCCTACTCAGTGAGGCAACGACGGCAATGAAGAAGAACGTTCTACTCGTAGCAGTGGCACGAGTATCAGTAGTGTGCGAGTGTTGTGGACTAATTGTCTCTCCAATGTGACTACAGACTGGACTGGAACTGTTGCACGAAGGTCTTGGTGAAATGAAGAAATCGACCGAGTCTCCTTGGAAGTGATTTAAAAGGTTAAGCATTTTTACCTCCAGCCCTCGAAACCCACACGTCCCTCTTGTGTAAGAAATCAAGGAAATTCAATAATCTCTCTTTTCACCCCATAGGACTTGTTCGAGGCGCGAATACTGAATTTATTGAGGATGTGTACAGGATGTGTCAAGAGGGCCAAGGAGAAAAGAAAGGAGTTTCTTAAGGAGTACAATGATAAAGTAAGTACGCATAAAGTACAGCATCTACTGCACGAGTCATAAAAAGTGTCAGATGGGCGTAATGCGTGCACGCATTCGATGGAAGAGGTTCTTCACGCATACAGCAATTTGCAAAGCGCTTACGGGAGGAATACGCATGTAGTCACTGGAACAAGACAGCATGTACATGCAGCGTGTACATCTACCGTGTACTGCACGTGTAGCATTCACATACAGCACGTACATGTAGAACGCACAGTACGTCAGAATCGCTACTATGTACGATACCGTGTTGTAGCAGTTTGAAAAAATGTCAGTGCAACTGCTTAGTCTTGGGGGTTTCAACCACTCATTTGAGTTTGGAAGGTGTTCGGCACAAGAGCTTGTGCAGAGCAACTGATTCACCTCGTTTTTCTGCTGATGTACTGTTATATTTTTAATGTTGAATTGCGTTCATTTTTGATTTCCTTTCATCAGCAAGTATTTTTCTACTCAAAACTCCATCAGAGATCTTGAAGTTTATTAGTTGACTCATTTTCAAGCCAAATGGTGCTTACCCTTTATGTACCAACACACGCTTGTCCGCTCAGAGTTTCTCCTTGAGCACCTGGTCTCTATCGCATCCACTGTAGACCCATCCTTGCTTGGCATATGCCCAGCCCATCCTCCGGGAGTTAAAGGCCACCCCCACTTCTCCAGTCGGTCCGATGGCAATTCCTCCGCCGTCCCCGCCCAGCTTGGCGGTTGCGTATTCCATGGCTTCCATAACAGCTTCCTCTGGAGTCAGTCCACGTTCGCTCATGCTCGTGGCGATCCTTTTGGAAGCGAGAGAGCGGAGAAGCAACTCCCCAAAGCCAGTTACAGATACGGCTCCTACAATGATGAGTTAGTCTTGTTGAGGGATCTTCGCCTTCGATGCTCATACCGACTCCTTCCTCGGCGTAAAATCCAGCCCCGATGATTGGAGAGTCACCCACCCTTCCCGCCAGCTGCCCGGTCAGTCCACCAGTACTCGTGGCGGCAACTAGGTTACCTTCTCTGTCTAAGGCGACTGCGCCCACTGTACCAGTCTCAGCGTCTGCATTCTCACTGCTCTGCCCAAACTCGTTCCTCATGAGCGAGGTGGTAGCCGACTCACACAGAGCAGCACGCGCATAATCACTGACCAGACATTCCCCTGGGACCTCAGGAAATCCCTTCTGGCGAGCAAAGCGATTTGCGCCATCTCCGGCCAGCAGGCAGTGGGGAGAGTCTGTTAGGACACGGGCAGCCACTTGGATAGGGTTCTTCACGTTACCTGCGTTCGCATCGTTACATTAGCAGAGGAACAGCTTTCACGTAAGCACGGACGGTACATCAAGTGTTGTGTGGTGTGTATATGTTGCGCAGCACTTGCCAATTGCTGCTACGGCTCCGCTCCTGATGCCCGTACCCTCCATCACCCCTGCGTCCATCTCAACGGTGCCGTCCTCGGTTAGCGCGGATCCGTATCCGGCATTGAATGCGCCGTCGTCTTCCATCGACGACACTGCAGCAACGACTGCTCTTAGGGCAGTGCTGATCTCGTCATGGGTGGTCTCATCGCCTTTCAATGACGCATCCGCCGTCAAGATTTTGTATCCAACTCGCGCTGCTTTTCGAGTACCAACCAGCTGAAGTGCAAAATATTGAAGTGACAGAATACCAAGGACCAAGGAGAGAAATCAACTTGCGTACCTTTGGTTGCACCCTTGATTGTGGAATCTCTCCCGCTCCACCCTGAACAACAATCACTGGCTCGTAAGGAGCGAAGGAAGTGACTTTTTTTTCCATCTTTCCCTATAATGTGTTTACTGTAGTCCTGGACTGCTACATGTACGCTGTTGATCACGTGAGTACCCTACCCTATTCCTGTTTCAGGCAATCGTTCCCCTGTGGACGTTTATCGGAGGAAGGAAACATGGCTGTCAACGGCGACTTGAACTTGCGCTAACGATGACTCAGTGAAGTAAGTCAAGTTTGTGAGTGAACTCGCGATCTCGCATCTCGCCAGTATGTTTTGAAACACTTCTGACGCTCGCTCATTTTGTCTTGTTACTGCTGTCGACGTCACCTGAAGGACATTTTGCGCGGCGACTACGACTGCGGACTGAGTCTAAGATGTGTTTTTTCTACCTTCAAGGGACCAGTGACTTGAGGAGACTGTTCCACGCTCGCACTCACGTACGCGCTGCAGAGGGCGGGAAGATTTCTGTTCTGCTTCATCGCGAGGACGCAATTACTAATGCATGAACTGTATACTAGATTAGCTGAGCACATCATCAATCACCAACACAAGATTTAGTTTTTTGGAACGTCTTGAAGCACTTTTTGATCTCCTCAACCACGAAAATTAGGCTTTGTGCATTAGCATCGTACGCATGCGTACGTATGTCTGTATATAACAGTATACTGGCGTGAATGACAAAAACTTGGAACGTGCTGAACGAAATTTATCAGACACTTTTACGCACAGGCCCATGCTTTAGTCAAGCCTGCGTGAGTTAGGCCGCAGCCACCTCGTAGTGCTATCCATTCTGCCCTCCCTCGCTTCCTTTGCCTCGCCATATCAGTGTTCTCTCTCTTTCCTCATCCCTCCCAAAATTTGAGAACCATACTTATAAGGACGAATCTTGGGCGACTTCGAATCGATGAGAGATTTCACCTTCCTATGTTAACAACACTCCTTGGATACATGACTTAAGCTTCGTCACTTTAAACATATTCATGCTGATAGCTTCAACGTTCGGAAATTGTTAAGCTCCCCCTCTCTATCTACGATACCTTGTCGACAGTTCGGAAAGATGAATTCTTCTCAAATATTGTTTCTAGGATAACGATCACGTGTTGCGAGAAGAGCAGTTGAATTTATAATCTCTGTGCGTACTTGTACTATCAAGAGTACTACCGTATTCATAAATGATCACGTTAAGACATCTCTGCCAGTCAGCTTTGATTTTTGCATCTACAGTATAAGTACAGAACACAATACTACTGCTGTTTTGGGTGATCGGTTTTCTTTATCGAAGTAATGCAACTATCCTGTTGATTATGTGAGCAAGTACCCTTTAAAGATGTTAAAATATACATTCACTTCCATACAATGCTGACGGCATCAGGTCTGTGTAAGCTGAGGTCGCGCGGGCCCCATGATTGCACCATCCTGTAATGTCTCAAAACACAGGGTCGGACGTACTGGTACATGCTCCAGTCATGGCAGTCTTGTGGCCGCACCTTCACTCGCACGTTCGAGTAAGTACGAGGAGATATTCATGAGAAAGCCCGCATATGTCTATAGCAATTGAAAGTCAGCAGGTCTCATGGTGATGGAGTTTGTGGAGTCGCAGTGCTCAGGAGGAGGTTTTTCCTCTTCATTACGAGTAGGCGAGGGATTCACCAGAGCCCACATTCTCCCCCCGGGATATCTGTCACGGTCGCAGAGCGAACTTTTGACGCGTTAAGTTTAATAAGGTGATGTATTTCTCAGTCACTCGTATACACACGCTATTTACAGCCGCTCCAATTTTGCTTGTATCCCTCTAAACTGTCGCACGAGATGATCGCTGTCGGGCTTCGCGTAGAGCTTTCCCAAGTATTGACCGACGGCGTCCAGGCAAACCACGGTAAAGGGACGCCTGCAAATAAAAATGGAAATGACTACATTTGGCACTTTCAAACGACACAATCTTACGCTCACCTTTCATTGTACGGAACCAAAGATGGAGAACTGGCAAATGTTTCCAGTATCTTAGCCAAGACATGAAGCAAATGATTAGGAGCTCCTTTTGTCAGCCACATTGGATCGTTTGACATGTATAATCTTAAAAAGAGTTGGTTTCATTAGAATCTGGTCAATGGTTTCTTGCACATAACATGCTACAGCAATGGGTAGGTAATGGAGGTTGTACAGAATGTTATGACAAGGTCATAACATTCATAACATTGGAGGTGGGAGGAAACAGGGACTTCGACTGGAGCGGGGGATGGGGGTAGGAAAAGAGGGAAACTGGGAAGACAAAGGGTTTGCAAGAAGCAGTGGTTCCTTTCACTTACCTATTGTAGGTCTCGAGAAGTTTTGGCAGTGGTATGCTGACAGACAGCAAAGAGTTGAATACCCCACCATGGTCGGCCTGCGCTTGGCAGCTCAACAATTCCAGCTTGCGAATGATGAACTCTATACGAAGAACAAAAGCATTCACGATCTCCTCTACTGTTCCCACGCAAAGCTCCAGAGACTTACCCAAAGGAAAATACTTTTGTGAGGTGGCGTAGACCTTTGCTAGCGCCTTGGCCTTGCTGGTGACGACTGCGAGGGCGTTGCTCGACTCCTGTCCTCCAACTTGGTGAAGCTCCTCTTCGATTATGTTTTCCCACAGCGTTTCCACCAAGGGAGGATCGTGGTGGCCAGCGCACTGCAGGATACCGAGCTGGCATTCCCATAGTTGAAACGGCTCAGCAAAGTCGGTATACAACTGAAACATCGATTGCTGCATTTACTCAAGATGCAATCCATATTACTGTTCGTACGTTTCACGGTGCGTACGCATGCGTATATGCCACTATGCCATTGAGGAGTACCTGGGATATGTCCAGAAGTTCACCATTCAACCTAGCCAGAGCCTCTTCTCGATTTGGTCGGCCTACCAAGGCAGAGATTGCCTCAGCGATTTTGAGCTGAATCCTCGCCACTTCCATCTTTTCTTCCAAGTCATGCAGCAGCTCTCCCACAGCCACTCGACCCGACGAGGACGTGCTCACCTCACCAGACTTCATACATACAATGGCTCGGGAGAGGTACTCGAGCCGCTGCTTCAAGTTGATCTCGGTGCTGCCAGGAAAAATGAATGTATCTTGTGCACACGCTTCGAGGATGACATTTTTATACTACAACAGTCGTACTAGAGATAATAAGGGCGCAAAGACGACGTTAAGGATTTTACAGGGGCAGAATAGTTACCTGTGCCTATCGGCCAATTTGGACAGTATTTTGGCAGCAGCAGCATAGCTCTTGTTCTTCTCATAATGCTTCCACAAGAGATCGAACATGAGGATCGCTTCCGGCTGCTTCTTCGTGCCTCTGGTTAGGAAATCCTCGAGGAATGGTGTGCGAACAGAAAGAAGGCGGTCGTACTGACCCTGCTCAGCCAACCACTGATACAAGGCGACGTGAAATAACTCGTCGTCACTCGCCAGGCCCACCTGCGCAATAAATATCCCACGTCAAACCTTCAGACCCGCGTCACTTTCTTCATTTTTTACCTTCATGACAACTTCAGCGTACTGGCCAGCCTCCGCCGGTGAGAGCGAGTTAGGGTCGGGTGGAGGCGGCGGTCCTGGACTACGGGGAACGTTGGGCGTCATCGGATGAGCACAGGAAGCATCAAACAGGCGATGCAATAATCCGAGCACATGCTTATAGCAAGACATCCGCGACAGGAAGGCCTAATGAATGTGTAATGTAGATAAAGTGTAAATGATCATACGGAATCACAGGCAAATTGCATTAGAACAGGGGTTCCCCAACTGCGGTGCGTGCCACTGGTGGTACGAGAGAGAATTTTCGGTGATACACGAAGACCTCACGGACTGAAGAAAAGCATTTATAGAAATGCTGTGACATTTCCGGACTAAAAAACATACTTCTCTGTACTCTCTGTAATTCTGTGGGTCAAAACGCATGGTGATACGGAACGGGTGTTGAACGTGACAAAGTGGGAAGTCAGAAGTCAAAGCTAGGGAACCCCTGCTTAGGTGCCTAGTATCGAAAGCTATGCAGGAACTGTCAACTGACCTAGGTCAGCATTTTTCTGAGTCACACTGTTCATAAGGATTGATATCTACCTGCATTCCCTGTTGGTCGTCGATGGGTTCTCCATTCTTGTAGTAGTGCAGACCAAGTCTTTGCGGATCCCTCTTGGCGGCGGCGGCGAGCGCCACTTCCACCGCGCCTTCGTAACAGTGCACAGCAGCCAAGTGGGAAACGAGTACGTCCAAATTGATTCTAGCGGCGACCTCTTTACACATGCGCACCGCTTCTGTCAGCATGCGTTGGCGTTCGGTATCATCAGTTTGTCTCTGCCGTGCACAGGCCAATAGCTCGTGAGCTTTGGACGAAATGGCGTCCTCGGCCTGGTAAAGCGTTGGACATACTTCACGTAGGCGACGCGAGATGGCATCCGTGGAGGCGTTATCATTCAAGTACCTGAAACAGTGGTCACCAATGGTACCAAAGAAAAAGGAGCAACTAACATGAGGCATTAAGCTTACCTCTGAATGATAGCTTGCACAAGTCGGTTACAGAGTTCTCTTCCAGGAGCCGAGATCATTAGGTCTCTGAAGTACATGCCACGAAGCATGTTCTGTTCCTCCAGAGGTAGGGATGCGGCCACCACGTGAAACTGGTGATCGCACACCACTTTCCACAAACCAAGAACCTGTTCCGACAAGGGCGCAAGTCAGGTGTAAGTAGGGAATTACGTGCTTATACCATAAGTAGTTAATCTGATATCCCTAGTTTTTCATCCATACCTGCAGAGAGTGAGCGACGAGATGCTGAAGAAACAACAGGCTTTGTCTCTCCCTGAGCAAAGCCTCTTGCTGGGACTTTTGCTGCAGATTCGTCGTCATGTTCGCGGCCATGCTCGTCATGTCGAGAGTGCCTAAAGCTGGAGTAGGACCTCCCTGGGTTGTGAACTGGGCGTTTCGGTCGAGGAATGCCTTGAGGTCATTCAGTTGCGACATGATCCAGTCAATCTGCAAAGGAAGTAAGTTAAAAGCGTCATGCCGTCGTCGATACGGCCTCTTCTATACCTCTTCTGGTTCCACTGTGGTTGAGAGGATCACGTCCTTGCTGCCTGGCGTGACCAACGTAGAGAGCCAAACCGGACGAAGGAGGCGACTCAAGTAGAGATAGAGTCCGTTATGCTTAGCAGAGAAATGCATCTCGGGTATCATTGGCTGTTGTTGCTGTTGTTGTTGCTGCTGCTGCTGCGGTTGCTGGGGATTTCCAACAAATGTTTGCCCTGGGCTAAATGGCATCGGGGAGGTCGCACTTAAATTGACCGGTGCAGGGGTTGATGCCAAGTGAGGATGGAACGACGGCGACGCCAGCATGGACTGTTGCGGTTGTTGCTGCTGGTTCCTGGGGAAAACCAACTGTGGTTCTCCGCCATACAGGAAGAACGCCTTGGTTGCCCACTCCGCCACGTGAGCATCCTGAGGAGCACGAGACGCCGCCAACGCCAGGCAGGTGGCAGCTGCTTGAGCGGACTCGGCGGTGAAGAAGGCGCGTACGGCATCACATTCGGGACCTCTGCGGTCGATGAGTAGGCGACGCAGGCGGTCGACTGGCCGCAACTTGGTGACAACGTGTGTGCCGTGAGAGCTCACCAAGGCGAAGCGACGGGCTGGAGCAAGATGCGGTGTGGCAGACACGCACGCCGCCGAGCGACGCGGCAGTTCATCCAACGCCCAGACGCGACCTGGCAGAGGCAATGTTGTCTGACACTCCATCAGCATGGGCTGGAAGGGGAATGGGTCCGAAGAGAGAAGCCAGACCAAATCAGAATCATCACTTTGGGCGCTGCAGAGCAATAGCGTGCCTATCAAGAAGGAAATCGATGAAAAAATTCTTCAGCAAGAATCACGGCAGCTTCTCCTTACCTTGATGGTAGTAAGACATGTGCACTTTGGAAGGCTTTGGAACTGGCGAAGAGGCCGAGAAACCTGGCGGCAATCTCACGTGCAACAGATTTAATCCAGACGGCCGGTCGAATCCGCCAGCTCCTCCGGTTGAAAAGTAGAAGCGCACCCCGTTGGCGGATATAGCCATCAAGCTCAGTGGAATCGACTCGGACAGAGAGATGATAGAAATGCCCACCAATGGAGCAAAGTTTGACTTATCGATGTTGCTACGCGGAAAAGAGAAACGCTGGTGAGGACACGTGCATGTATGTGTAGAACGAGCAAAAGTTGACCAACCTTGCCACTCTGGCAGCCTCTTGGACGATCTGCCCCTGAGAGAGGGACGCCACCCTGTTCATGCCCTGCCCATCAGTACCCAGGTCGAACACTTGAATGACTCCCTTCTCTGAGCGGGTGTAAAGGACACCACGTGAGTCGTCGACGACAATCTGCTCCAGCGAATCCTCGTCGTAGAGCGCGGCAGCCACGAACGATGGCACCAGGAACGAGAGCGACGATGTGGAGTGGTTGATCTTGGACGCCTTCTTGCCGAACCAGCCTTCGTCTGCACGATAGGCAAATTCATAGAGGCAACCATCGCGGCCGCCCAGGAAGATGCGGCCGGTAGCCTGGCTTCCGACAACACAGGGCATGTACGTGGAGTCAGTGGGAAGTGCGAACAGCGGCTCTGGCAGCAGATGCATCTCCCCGTAGTGATCGCCTAGAAATATGAAGAAAAATAATATGCTTGTTGAGACACCGCTTGCAGTGAGACCGAATATAGTGGTACCATGGTTATGGTGACAGATTCTGATAGGACACTTTATGGCGTATGGTAAGCTAGTTCGAAAACGTCAATTTTAGTTTTTAAAAGATGAAAATTGGCGTTAGACAATGGTATAGCTGGTACAAGTCTCTCTCTTTAAAAAAATATTTTTCACCTAACTAAAAGTTTTATAGCATATTGTACGTAGTAGGCCACTTCGAGAAGGTGCTTATAACTCTACTGCAGTACGTAATGCCATATTACGGGATATGAGATATTGTAGTACTATATGTACTCGACTAGGGCTTGACTGCACGAGGAATTGAAAATGACGCGGAGTGCTGTCAAGTCCAAGGAGGAGACATATGAGTACACAATATGTGTCGTTAATGTGCACTTTAAGTCAATTTTCAGAACACCGGTATTTCCCTGGTTTCACATGTGAAATCACAATATGTCTCTGTGGAGGGGGACACATATTGCAAGAATATGTCGCTTCGGAGACTAAAGTGGCGAAACGTTCCGAAAGTCGTGCGTTAATTTTACCTATATGTGTAAAGCCCCAGCGAAGGGGGTGCGATGCGCTAGTTTATTTTAAAGGAGCTTCCTAGCTTGACAGTGAGGGGTGAGCCATTTCTGCAGCCCAATTCAATCAAAAGTTATGCCCAATAAAAAAGTGTGCACCACCCTTACTGCATACGGTATTTTATGAAAGGTAGGGTTAGAAGAGGCCATTGTAAATGGCCCTTAGAAACAAAATGTTTTTACTAAAATATAAATCTTGATAAAAGGCCCAAAACTCAGGTCAAACAGTATCATGGAAGGGCATCCAAAAGTTTGGGGGGAAATTCACGTGGGTGACATAAATGTCCACTATGTATAAACGGCTGAACTTGGAAGAAAGTGAGGGAAAGTAAAACTTTGAAGAAGTCAGTTCCTGATGCTCAGACCAAAACTTTCCATGGGAGCCCCGCATGCACGTCCAGGGGCGAAGACTTGGTCTCCGACGACAGTGCCAATGATGTCACTGAAACAACCTTTTTGCGCTGCCACAGAGAAACAGAGGACGGCAGGAGTGTCTTTTTCTCAGTATTGAAGTCGACTCCCTCTGTTCACACAACGTTCCACTCTTAAGACAATACCTCGCACCTACCAGACCAACATAGAGACAATGCCACCACACAACGACGCATGAAAACTTCAGAATACGTATATCAGGCAAGGGGTTCTCTGCAACACAACAAAGAATAAGAAACTTGGAGGACAAAAAGACATCAACCACGCTAAGTCAACCCATAGGAAGAGGAACTGCACCAAGTCTTAGAGAAAGGTTTCTGCAAGACTGTCAAATGTAAGAGCTGTGGAACGCGTACAAAAGACATGAGATGCTCGACCAGCAGCTCTCATCCGTGTCAATATACACTTTAAGATCCAGAGGCGGACTCAGGGGAACAGAGGGATACCCCTGAGACACTTGACACCTGGTCAGAAAAAAACAGAAGTCATGGAAAAGGTACTCGAAGCCTTTGAAGGAGGAAAAGTCCAGCCTCCTACAGAGACGACGGCTCCCAAAAGATTGGACCCTCTCGAGTGTTACGGGAACTTTCAAGACACGCTCAACAGCGGGGTCGTGTAGAGCAGAAACCGAGAGATGACGAACCAAGTGTGTTAGCCCGTCTGGAGAACATCAACGTGAATCCGGCAGACATTCGCCTTGAGATCAGCAACGGACTCGAGCTGTGCAGAGCTTCGACGACTGAAGTACGGGCGAGGAATGGTCAATTGATCAAGGCATTGATGAATTTCTTCACGATCAGGTCACTTGTTCCCTAGAGAAGAGGGCCAACTTTGCCGGGGACATAGCGATTAAAAATTGCATGCATGAGAAGTAAGTGATCCATAGCTCACCATCTACTTTGGCGAAGCTGACACCAAGCAGTACGATCTCGACGGCCGTGGTAAGGCAGAGAAGGTGCTTGATGTGCGACTTGAATATGTTCTGCTTCGGGTGCAGCAGGGCCACGCTTAAGATGGTATCGCCCAGCCCGTCAAAGTAGGCTAGATCTCCGCAGTCCTCCAAGCGCCACACGTACAGGTCGCTGTCGATGGTGAGCCACGCCCTCGATATCTCCGGGAAGAGTCCCATCATGCAGTTGCTCTGCATGTGGCCAAAGTGCTCGACCAGCTCTGCCGGGAGAGGCGTCTTCTGGACAGAGCTCATCTGGCGCAGAGAAGCCAGATCAGACGAGTCCGCGGCGACACCGGGGACAGTCCCTGCTCCGCTGGGATAGTCGGGCTCCTGCAGACCACTCAGACTAGCGGGGCATCCTGAGGAAAGCGAATAGGAAGCTTCTGAACGCTGCGACGTTTTCGAAACCTTAAGGAAATTACCTATCCTGAGTTTGTCTGCGAGAGCTGGGTGCTGAGAGTCGGCGTGAAGCATCTTCTCCACGCTTCGCCCCGCCAGCTCCAACGCCTCGAGAGGTGCCGGCAAGGTCATGGGCATCGTCCCGGACGAGGACATGTTGCTCTGAGTCTAACCCTCCTTCCTGCCGCCGATTCGTTCGTGTTTGCGAAGTTTTCGTCCTGCTGCAATCTCATTGCCTGCAACAGCTTCAGCTGTTGCGGCAGCAGCAGCCCCTTGCCCACATTTTGGCGCCGGTTGACAACAGCCCGCGAAATTTGAAAGTTGAAACAATTCCCTTCGTTAGTTACGTAGAAGCTTGAAGCCTTCTCGAGTCAACCATTCACCACCATGGTGGCCACGGGCCAGAACGTCGCGTGGCCGACGGCGAGAGGACGCCCACGAGAAGCATGCTCAACTAACGTTACAGAAGCACGCGGAGAAGATCCCACTCCGATACACTACCCGAGCCGCAGCTAGCACCAGGACGCTTGTGCATAAAAGTTGAATTGTAGAGAATGGTTGAAATTGAATTAAATACTGCGATGGAAGCAAGGATCTCTTTATTATAACCACAGGAGTCAATCTTCGCCACAGTACAATCAAGTTGGAATTTTTGACTTGGCCGCCGCACCTTGTTATCCAACAGGTCGCGTCATCACACTGCAGTCATGTCTGGAATAGAAGAGAACCATATTACGAAACGATCTCGACCTTGTGCAACTAGTGCTATTGTAATCGTAGGAATCAGTGAGGGCAAGTTTGTAATTCACTGAGCGTTGTTCATAAAGTCTGGGAAAAATTCATCATTGTCATTGTTTTTCGTCCTGTGACGTAAGACCACTCACCTGAATTATGCCGTCCTAGCCCCGGCGAAGTTCCAGTGATCATCTAATAAGAGATCAGAAAGTCAATATTGTTCGTTCAAACACTCCAGTGTAGTCTCAATGATGCTCCCAGCATCAGGAATGAAAAAATAATCACGCAGAAGTCAGGTGAAACACGGATACATTGAGATCATCATGTCAGAAGATGATATAAGTATTGTATTGATGATCCATACCTAATGCAAGATCCCCGATTGCTCCCGCTCGGCTTCCAGGAAGTGAAGAGACCTGTAAAAGCACAGAAGTACAAATCATGGTCGCATGAATTCAGGGAAGCATAAAACTGTATCAACAGCTTCTATATCTTCAGGTGTCAATAGGTCATAATTCATGGTGTCTTCATAACCCAATGCTCTTTTCTAGTTTCATCACGTCAGCAAACTTCACAAACTCATATAAAAGTGGATTAAGTAAGACGCTACCTCTTTCGTTTCTCGATGTCCCCCTCCTTGTGGTTCTTGGCCCAGCCATGGTCAGCATCTGAAAGATTGTCGTGATCAGTATGCAGCCGAACGAGCCAACAGGGAACGTTCGGGGATGAAAGACACTGTTTGCTTTAGCACCCTAAGTGAGTAATCCCGAAATTGCAAAAAACAGCGCGACTTCGGGTCGGAGGAGTGCAAGAACTGTAGTATAGTGACCCTAAGTCTCATACCTGCATTCGAGTCCCACAGCTCGGCGTTGGGGCTCATGCATGTTGGTGACCTGAAAAGAAAGGCGGCGACTTGACACGATACATACTCTTAGCATATAAATACGAGATACTCACCTGACGCATGCCACAAAAAATATAAGTAGTATATAGAATTACACCACGAGCATGAAAAAGTTAAGCGGTTCTGTTGTTTCTTTTTATTCGCCTCTCGGAGACAATCAGCTCAGTACTGTTTAACCTCCTGCTTCTGTGAGCCAATCGGTCTATGGTTCTTGGCCAAGTAGTCGCTGAACACCTGATACGGAGACTGAGTGAAAGTCGTCTCCTTCCACAAGTCGGGCGTCAGGTAGGCGTATGTCTTCGAGATGGCGGCATACGTAGCCTTGGCTAAAGAGAGAGAAGTATGTAAAAGTGAGTCCATTTGGATTCATTAGATGAAGCAGTCCTCGTAAGAGGGCGTTGTAGGTCACATGGTTTATATCCCTGGTCAAAGCCACGTAGTAGCTGCAGAAATCTCAGGAATATGCAACCTCTCTTCCTCCACAATGCCCAGGGGGCCAGGACGGAAGAATTGGTCTGCGACGGGGTGGCCAGGGGAATTTACCGCATAGTTAACGGCGGCTCCGAAGCCACAGGCGAGGAGACGGCAAGCCTCTTGGGAGACTCGGCCATCTCCAAGCAACCCATCGGCACAGTAGCAGCGATACTGTGAGGATTCTTACCGAAGTTTCCGAGGGTTCCGGTGGATCCCCTAGCCGAAGTGTAGCAATCCTCGATGCCGGCCATCTGAAGCAGCTTTTTGGGCACAGGAGCCGACACAATGCCAGTTCCGCGAGGAGCAGGAATCAACCTCACCAAGATGGAGCCGCACTTTCCGGTTACTTTGCACGGAACAGTGTGGGGTTTGCCGATCTTGTTGCCCCAGAATCCCCTCCTCACGGGTACAATGCTCAGCTTGGCAAGGATGATGGCACCCCTGATAGCCGTGGCGACCTCTTTCGAGCACTTGACGCCCAGACCCACGTGGCCGTTGTAGTCACCGATAGCCACAAAGGCCTTGAAGCGAGTGCGCTGACCGGCGCGAGTCTGCTTCTGGACTGGCATGATCTTGAGCACCTCGTCTTTGAGGGCCGTTCCAAGGAAAAAGTCGATGATTTCGAACTCCTGTCCGACAAAAGGAAGAGGGTTAGGATGCTTTGGCGCTACTCGCCGGAACGATCGGCGTCGTCGCCGGATTCGATCAGGACACAGGTTGACTTCACGTAGTTATTCAGAAGACCGTCGTGTTAAATTCTCATCACGATAACAAAGGCACGATAAGACATGCAACTATTACTTACTTTGATCGGCAGCGAAAAGAGATAAATCTCCTCAAGCGATTTGATTCTGCCGTCCTTGACGAGCCTGCCAAGTTTGGTGACGGGAATCCATTCCTTCTCCTCCTTTCCCCGGCCACCACGGCCACCGCGACCACGGCCTCGGCCCCGACCCCTTCCACGTCCACGGCCGCCAAAACCTCCGCGAAAACCGCTGCGATCGGCAGGAGCTGCGTCCGCCATACTAAGGAAAGAAAGAATGAGAGTGAAGAGAGATCCTTGGCGTCGTGAGAATGGACCCGACTACGAAGATGTGCAAGAAGTCGGAGGATTTCCCAAAGACGTCCTCACCCTCACCTGATCTGTTCGATTCTAAGATGAAACGGAAAGAGGGAAGAGGAAGAGAGTCCAGTGATGCTGTCGAGCGACAGCTGATTGTGACCAGCTTGTGACCAGTGTAAAGATCGAGGTTGACGAAACCATCTACATTTGGTACAAACAACGTCAACTCTGAAAGCACTTCTTGCTGTAGTAAAGATAGAAAGCGGTGCGGTCGTTCAAGGTTGCCACAATCCGATCCGATAACACGGACAATGATATTGTTGGAAGTCATTGCGACAAACTGTCCAAGCTGCAAGCGCCTGGATGAGACGTGCCTGCGAGTCCAACTTGCGCAACATCATCAGCACCGAGTTTGTCATCTGCTCCGCGGCCAAGGCGAACTCTGCCTCCTCTGGAGACGACAACGACAAGTTCGCTCTCTGTCCATGTTTCGAGAGAACAGACTTGGCGAGTGCTGACTGAGCGGGCGGGGTCGTCAAAGCCCATTTTCTATCGTAGTCGGCTCGGCTTGACTCAGCTCAGCAGCCTCGCCGAGCTCGGCCCTCAGCTGCGTCGCCGCTTCATCTTCTCCAGGCGCAAGCAGGGGTTCTGTAAGTCATCACTCAGCAGGGGCTGGGGGTCCTCATCCCTAAAAGTTCACGAATTCGTCGTCCGGAACAGTCGACTTGAGGCCGAGGGCCCCGACGAAGTCGGCGGCCCGACCGTCGTCGAGAGAAAGAACGAGTCTTGGGTCTCCTTCGCCTGTCATGACCTCCACTTCTTCGGTCACCGCGGTGTCGAAGGCGCCGGCCTTCCTCAAGAAGTCCTCTTTCTACCCAAAGCTTCGCAAAAAGTCGTCGACCGAGCCCCTTCCAAAGAAGTCAATCGAGAAAGAAGATGCAGAACTAGAGAGGTGAGTTGCGCTTCTTACCACTCCGTAAAGATGTGCGTACCACTGTCCTCTCGTACTTCCAGCTTAGCGGTCGCCGAGTTGGTGAAGGCCGCCAAGATCGCCTCAATATCGGCCTCAATTAGTGGAGCCTCAGCATGGGAGAGACCCCGGTACAAGTTAAACAGACGCTATGTCGGAAATGCCGTCATCTCGGCCGTTCAGAGTAACAAACGCAAGGACGAGATTGAGAAGAAAAAGACCTCCAGCCGAATAAGCAAGACTAAGTGAGACCTGCAGCATGAGTATGGAGGAAAACCATCGCATCTCCCGCGACTTGGCTCGAATGCCTGTCCGGCAACAGCAACAAGGAGGAGGCGGAGCAAAGGCGTCGCCCTCGATGGAGGCACTTGCTCAAGACTTGCACTCCGCGCTGGAAGAATCTACTGCCGATGCGGCCTCTGCGCCTGTCGGTATAGTGGCCCAGCTGCCACCACGACCGGCAGGAACTCCATCTCGCCGCAGAGCTTGGCGCCGAAGGTGCAAATCGACGAGCAACCTCTCAAGTCTAGCACAACCGACGGCGGCTGGCGGCGGCCAGCAAGAGAGTGAAGACTCGACGACCAGCAGCTGCGAAGACTTGGGCGTCTGTGGTATAGGGGGGGAAGTTCCTCTTGGAATCATTTCGCGTGGTGATAGGGGTACCTCCAGTTTGCAGCTAACAGACTCCGACGACGGCTATCAGCCGCCGCCGTCTTCTTCAGCAGCCGCTGCCGCCACGGCAGCCTCCAAGTCGAAGGACCATGCCCTCCGAAAGAAGCGCGGCGGTAGCAGCGATCAAGGTCAAGGAGGTGGCGTGAAAAAGAAGCAACTTCCAATCGAGTCAGATTCGGTCAACGAAAACTTTTCCCCCATCAGACCCAACACGAAGAGAAAACGCAAGTTCAAACGCATGGCGCTCGACCCTGAGCCAGCTGGGCCGAGTAACGCTATACACATGGCCTCCACGTCCAAGGCGGCCGCCGCGGCGATGGCAGTCAACAAAAGACAGAAGGTGAGGTACGCACCTACAGCAAGTGGATACAAAATAAGACACCAGCCGCCACCAGCCGCTTCCTTGAACATTGTTGTGGGCAAGAGAAAACGAAGCAATCGCGAGAAGTCCGTGGAGCCAGAACATCTACTTGCAACTCGACCCACCGCGATGAATGTGTCAGTCTCTTCTTCTTTCCGCTCCTCTGACCAACAGCAGGTCATGGACTGCGACGATGACGACGACGGTGACGACAGACAGAGCACAAGCAGTCTTAGCAGCACGGAGTGGGATGACGATGAGGACAGTGATAACCCGAATGCCCTCAACAACAGTCGCGAGGCCGACGATGAGCAATCAGACTGGCCTGGCTACGACTTTGGGGCCACCGTCATGACGGACGACGATGAGGAAGAAGAGAATGAGAGCAATGCCAGCGGTCTTTTTAGTCGAGGTGCAGCTGCAACTGTTTTGGCGGCTGAAGCCGCAGTACCCATGACCGCTACAGCGCGCCAAGCATACTTGGCTCGTATGAAGCGACTCGCAGAGTGTGTTCCTGGTCGAGAGATCCGGGCAGGGGCGCGTAAGTTGCGCCAGCGTCAGACCGCCTTCACCATCAAGTCCTCGTCCTCAGAGCAGCTGTCTCGCTTCCTCCAAGACCCCACTCGCTCTGAACTGAAACTCACGGTTTTGAGAGCCACCGACCGCAGCAAGTTGATGCATCTCGCTAACCTCTACTCCTTATCTGTGCGCTGCGAGGGCTCCAACCTACTCGTGTTGTCCAAGACCGGGAGGACAGTACGACTGAAAGAGTTTGCCGTGCCCGGAGCTCCCGCCAAGGCGCCAGTTGAATTCAAAAGGCGTCGTCGCACTCCGCCCAATAGCCCTCTGCTAGAGGGTTCCTCTGCGTCTAACGAACCTCCTGAGACCTCTTCTGCTGCCATGATCGCTGCTACAACGGCGACCACAACAATGACTATAACTCCGATGGCGGCGGAGACATTGGCTGAAGCATCGTCCGACGTGTCGATGCAGCCTTCGCCGTTCCACAACGATGAGGACGAGGAACTCATGCCACACGTCCCCTCGTTGGTCACTCCCACAGTCACCAGCAACAGGTCTGACAGTCCGACGTTGGGTGCGTCAGAGCCCAAAGCAGATAAAGCAAAATTCAGCGGTAGCTTATCTAACTAGAACATGAAATAATGATGATGTGATACAAAATACTTGGTAAAATACTATAAATTTCCACTGGATTGTATTGTATTCTGCCACGCCCTTTTAATAGCTGTTCCAGGGCATTAATTACTGCTATTTTGAAAGTGTCGCTCCTCATTACTCGATGAAGTAACGAAGGCTTCATTCTCTCGGCCTGTGAGTACCATTTATGAACCTGCACTATGTCTACGATTGGTATTCATCTGTTATATTATGGAAAATTTACTGTTAATTGCTACAAAAATACACGAACTATGTTAGATCGCGATGAATGTTGCCCATGGTGCAAGGCGGAAGGCGTGCAGTCGTGCACCTCTTCCTCCGTCAAGTTCGTATGACGCCTTGTGAAAACTTATTTCTGGCTCTGTTCTGCTGCCGCTACCAAGGTTGGATTGGTCGTCCAAACGAGGCGATCCCAATCGAGCAGCTGGGCTGGCTTTAGTTCTTGCACCGCTTTTTCTGCTCTTTTTTACCCACGTTATGTGTGAGTGAGAAAGAACAAGCAACGTCCGTCCATTAATGCGCAATGTACAATTGAGCTCGCTCGCCGTGGAGTTTATAAGAAAACCTCCGCCAAAGATGTTGTCCGCCATCGTGCTAATGAAAGATTTACTTCGGTGCATACCGAGGTGGCCGCCCTGGAGGAGGAGCAAGGCTGTATTGAACTGCGTTGTAGTGCCGGCGTAGGTGTTGACCACGTTATTTAGAGGAGTCAACCGAGTATCGAGAACTTTCCTCCAGTAGTGTTTGGCATTAGCCATCCCCGCCGCCCTCCTCGTGTTCCCAAACGTGCTTGTTGTAACCTTCAAGGGGATGCATTGCGACTGGTGGCATTGACCTCTCTACTTCCATTTTTGGCCATGCACTTAATCAAAGCATATAACTCAGCTGCATGAATCAGCCTTAGGAGAAGTGCATCTCTCTCAGTGATAGCGCGAAGGTCGAGGATAGATGATTTTTGCACACTTCAAACTCCATCTATCGCGCCTTGTGCATCAAAGAGAGAGTGAATGGCTTTGTCATTGGGAAGGCTGCTGGTGACATTGATCGCTTCAGCGCAAAGGTGACATCTTGCCAGAGAGACTTTTACGTGCACGCGTTGTAAGGCACGTAAAGTGAGTTAGTTTTTAGTTCTCGGCTTGCGCGCACCTGCACGACAAGGAAACGTAGGTGTCGTTTCAGTCCCCGACATCTCTGGAAATGCACCCTTCCTCAACCATATCCGACGTTGCTGGTCAGGAAGAAGGCGAGGGGCAGCACGCGCCAAAGCAAGGACGGGCAGGCATTGCCCCCGGATTCCTTGATTGCGGCGCGCGGAAGCAACAGTCATGGAGAGAAAGAGAAAAACCGGCGAAGACTGGATGGACGAAGTAAGCGAAATATCTTGTCGTTGTAGCACGTGCTGCATACTTAGAGTATTTGGACAGCATGTGCTCAAGCATACGTCACATGCAAGTAAGCAAATGTGTTTGCTTCATGTTCCTGCGGGGCGCCTCAGAGAAATTGGGGGTGGGGGTCCTTCTGCAGGACATGGGAGGCGTCCGACATGCTGAAGACCCTGTGAGTCACGAGAAACGTGTCATTGTAGAGCAAGGAGAGATCCGTGAGGAGCGGCCGCCCCGCCCCGCCCAGATCGTTAATACTACATAACTGGGGAAAGAGAAATTTGTCCAAGGAGGATGGATGAGTCACGCACCCTGTGGGCTACGCGCCAGTCCAGGAGTGCACAGCACAAGTCTCGTGTGATGATTTCGTGACATCGCAATCAAAGGCACCGAGTGACAAAAACTTCCCACTCTCTTTTTATCTACACTGTGGTACGTACGTGCGTACATGTAGCGCACGTACGTAAGTCGGTACAGTTTTGTTTTTGTTTTTCCAGAGCTCGCCACCATGACCTTGCTGGTGGTGGGACTGAGAAACGAGCCTCGCCAGGTCTCCAAATGTCCGGCCTTGACCCGATTTTTATACACGTGCATACTTATGTGCTACATATACCTAAGTAGCGAACGTGACAAGTTGGAAGTCATTGGCTGAGATTGGGCGTGCAGATTAGCACGGAGCAAGAAATTTTTGCATCGCTTGTTACCGTATCGTAAACTATTCGCAGGGTTGAGCTTTGGAAACAAGGTCTTGACGTGCGTTGCACGCGAGATAACACGAGATGAGTTTGTCGACTTCGTGCACCAAGTACGGTTTTTTAATGTCTTTGTGTCTTACAGGTCCACATGCATAAATGAGTGTGTGTGCCCATTTTTGTCCTACGTACGCACGTTTTACTTGCTTGAGGTCGGTGGCGGACCAGAGCACACTAATGGACAATGCTTTGTCCATCGGCGAGCTGCTCAAATCCGTTTTTTTTTCAGGTATTTGGAGGGTTCAATCGACTTCGTTGTAACATCCTGTGACGAAAGCAGGACTGTATCGAATTCTCTTCGTCCACTCACGAGGAGGAGAAAATCGTCATTGTTCTGGATCTATTACGTGTGTGCGAGGATCAATCGTCACCTCTTGCAAAATTCAGGTTCTTGCTGGGAGGGCACAGGTTCAAATCAAGGAAAAAGACTTGATTTTTTTATATTCCTGCCACTTAAAAGCAATTTCAAAATGGCAGCCATCGAAAATCTCGGTAAAATCACGCCTAACACAGTCCTTGGGAGGCACAATACTTTTTTCAAAAAAAGAGGGACCCCCAAGAAGCCCTGACCAGTCCTGAGCTCAATGCTTTGTTTGGGCAGTTGAAGGGGTTGATGTCAGGCGTCCCCCATCCCTGCAAGGCATTCCTGCACCAAGCCATTGTAGTGCAAAATTGATGCAGAGTTCGTACGTTGCTTGTGCAGTTGTTTCTGGTCAAGGCTGAAGATGGTTTGGGTTTAGAATGGAGACTTGCACAGGATAAAATCCGCCGCAAAATCCGCATCTGTCTATCCGAAAGATGTAGACACTTGATATTTGAAGCTGAATCGCCCGGCGAAGCAATTTGAACTGAGAGACCACGGGGATAGCGAATTATCAGCGCAGGTCTGTAATGCATGTTCTAAAGCTCACTCTTACCGGGACGCTCGTGGCCGAGCTGCACTACGCGTGTCCCCTGTCCTACGTGTCCGTGCACATTCGTCTTGCGTTGCATAAGTGCTTCACCGGCAGGATTGAGTGACGTTGGTTTCAGGGTGGAGATAATTCAAGTGCGTACTTCATTGTAGCATGCACGCCTGCAGCCCAAGCCTGTCGTTGCCGCACCAAGTTGGCGACAGAAAAATTAGCACCACTGCAAAAATACAAGCCTGTTTTACGTCTGGAGTCTTTGTTCCCCACTTTTTTAGCTTTTTTCTCCACTCAACCTGTTGCTTTGTGAACGGCAATGATTGGAGCTGGGCAAATATGCAAAAAATGTGACAAAATGTGCACATAAATATGCAGAAAATGCATTTGAAAATGATGCATTTTACATGTTTTTGCCTTCTCTTCTTATCCAAACAAATAATGAGCGTGCATGCGATGCATATTTTCGCATATTGTGTACACACAGTCCTTTGCATAGGCAATGTTCACGGAGAAAAGTGGGCCGCTTCTGGTGTGGAATCTGCGCCTAAAATTGGTCGTCGACACACTACAAGTCAACATCCAGTAGTCTGATCAACTTTGTGACAGCCCATTTTCATGCTAGAGCACTCAAAGTGCGCTGACCTGTCGTGGGGACCACATTGCTGGGCCTGATTTTGTACCTGTTTTTCTTTTTTTCTCTCTCTCTTTCTTTCTTACTCTCTCTCCCTTTCTGTCTGTCTTTCTTTCTCTCTCTCTCTCTCTCTTTTCTTTTTTCTTAGGACAACATTGGCCAAATTTCTCTAGGGGATGCGTGCCCTATGCTATATGTGCGAAAAGTGCATTCAGTGCTCTAGACGATAGAAACGTGCGAGGTCATGCTCACCCTCGTCGAGCACTCACATTGTGCACAATGACGATGAAGCTACAAGACAACAAAACTCCGAACGCTTCTCTTGCACTGTGCTTCTAGTTTATAACCGAGATGTTCCTCTAATTTATAAGCCAGACGTTGATGGTGCCGAGCGAGGATCCCTCATTCTTAATTGTGCCTAACCATTTGCACTACAATATGCAAAAGGTTTGAAATACGAAAAAGCAGCATGCAACAAGTGATCAGAACTGACATGACAGCAAAGTAGGGAAACGCAGAAATATATCCCAAGATCTCCAATAAAAATATATCCCAAGAACTCAAATAAAAATATATCTCAAGATCCAGTGGATAACGTTCTGCTGCCTGTGCACCGCGGGGAGCTGCCAACGATGTTGCGGAGAATCTTACTTGCATTGTTATGCAACACACTTCTGCACCAATTGGTGTGGAAGAAAAGTGAAGAGGAAAGCCCCCACTCAGGTTACATGACAACGGCGACACTCGTGCACATTCTAGTTTCTTCAAAAACAAGTGATAATACATAGAAGACTGGAACTGGCCTAATCCGGAACTGCGACAATTCAAGGAATTTTGTCTGCTCTCTATTTGTAAAATAAATCGAGTTGAGATTGTTTTTCTTCGTATTTAATAACAAAATAGTTGCAGGATATCCCGCGCATAACAAACACTCAGTTACATTTATAAAATGGTTGGAATTGAGCAAGTGTCACTGCAGTATGTACAAAAAGGCACACATGATTGGAAATAAATATAACAGATGTGATCAAGGAATGTGCATGAAGTATGTACATGTACATACAGTAGCAGGGAGTAAAGGAGAAAGCTTCGACAAGAAGAAGCAGAAGTTAGTACAAAATGTTCTAGTTTGCATTGTCTGACTAGAGACAAAAGTGCCTTTTGATGTGTACTACAATATTAACATGTTAAATAACACGCAATTTGCGTCCTGCGCGTCTGGATCTCTTTGTACTCGTGCTTTTCTTCACAAAAGCATAAAGATTGTATAAGTGTGAGTAATGCCCCTTCAACACAGGCGGTTCAGTGAATGTCCTTGCTTAACCGTAAGTCCTGATGTGAGAGGGAAATGCCTTGGCGGCGTTGGCCTGTATCAACCTGATCAACGTGTCCGCCTTTCTCGGCACGCACACGATCTGAAATTCGTGCGGCGAATGCGTCACCTCGCACTTGCCCGAAAGTCCTGGGAGCGATGGTGACAACGACGTCACGTCGAACATGTGGATGAGCGAGGAGAAGAAGAGGAAGAGCTCCTTTTCCGCCAGCTTGTCTCCCAGACAGCGCCTCATCCCAACCCCGAACGGCATGAACTGCTGTGGCTGCGTGAACTTGCCCTCGGGACTCAGGAAGCGCTCGGGTCGGTACTCCTCGGGGTCAGGGAAGAAATCAGGGTTCATATGCACAGCGTATATGTGAGGTATGACGTGTGCACCCTGTGGGATGGTGTAACCTTCCAACTTGCATTCACTAGAGTAGAAAAAAAGACTGTCTTGCCATAGGAGTCACACCAGATAGACACGGATGACCCGTGGTAATGACGACTTACCTGAATGTAGAGTGCGTGGTGCCAAGTGGTACGATGGAGGCTCTCCTGAGAATCTCACAGATAGCTGCCCACGTATATGGGAGTCTCTCTTTGTCTTCATATTCAGGCAATCTGTCCTCGCCGACGACACTGTCCAGCTCCCTCTGGATTTTTTCTTTGACTTCAGGGAAGTGCAACATGTACAGGATGGACCAGGTCAGCGCTGTCTTCACGGTCTCCACGCCAGCCGAAAAGAGATCCAGGATCACCTGTTCAAGCTGGCTGTCTCCGTCGATGCCTAGTTCTTTTAGGGCTTCTCCTGCTTTTGCCATCTCCACCAGATAGGCGTCAACAAGATCTCGAGGATTCGCCAGGTCAAGGTCTGCCCGATGCTCATTAATTACCTTGCGGGCAAATTTGAGCATCTTTCCATGGTTGACTTCCAGCTGCTTGACTTTACTGTCTACTCCGGGGAGATACTTCAGGGCGGGGACGAAGTTTGCCAAGCCGATGGAAGTGAAGAGCTCAAAGCCGTCGTCAAAGTTCTTCATAAAGCTCTTGAACTCGTAGTTATCATGCCTGAATCTGGTTGACATTACAGCAGCGCAGATGACGTTGGCCGCACTGGCACCCAGCAGATCTGACGGCTCAAACGGATTCCCATCATGCTGCTTAAAGATGACTTCCAGCATGTGCACCACCTCATTGCTGAGGGATGAGTCCACTCGGCGGAAAACGTGTCCGTGTACGTTGGTCGGCCGTAAGCCAATGTGATTCTTCAGCAAATAGTTGCGCTGCTGGCGCCACAGATCGCCCTCGGTATTGATGATTCCTAGAAGAGAGAACAGTGATTGAGCAAAAAATCATCGTTGAGTAATGCAGGCGACGCTGCCATGCTCTTCTCGCGTCGATGGCACTACGGCCACCTGCTTGCCTCCTTTTTACCGGCAAACCAATGATGCAATAGTGCTGCCCGCGTTGCAGAGGCAGCAGCAACAGCAGGTTGTCTCTCTACCTGGTGTACTTATTGTACGTGAACGTATGCACAAGTCTCTGCACCAACTTTTTTCTACGCATGTCTATTCCGTCATTCACGCGAGGCGCTTCCAGGTAAAAAAGGGTGCGTGGACTCTCCATCCGAAAGCAAGCAGCAATGTGACTCACCGAATTTGCCCAGAGGCTTGTAGAGGTCGGACTTGGGCTTGCCGGTGAAGATTCCCATGCCAAAGGCCTTTTTTATGACGTCGAAGTCGGACAGGACGATGACTGTTGTCTGGCCCATCATAAGCGAGCACACCTTGCCGTATTTCTTGCTCACCTCCAACAAGGTCAGGTGGAAGTAATTATTGATCCACGGCAGGTAGCCCGTCACGGGGAAGGAAATCGGTCCAGGCGGCATTGTCAACGTCTTGGCCACCGCGCGGACTGCGCAGCAGGCGATGACGGCCGCCACGAACACGCATGTCACTGGGCTGAGGGCGGCGAGAGCAATGCGCAAGGTGATGGCTAGCGCCAGCGGTATGCCTCTGCGCAGACGCTGGTCAGCCACATGGCGCAAGTAAGCCCAAAGACTAAGTGCGGGGACGGTGAAGATGGCCACCTCCATCAGTAGCGACTGCACCGTCATTTCGGCTGGCGGAAAACGGACCAGCATGGTGGAGCAGCTCCTTACAGAACTCCAACGTGTGTGTGTGTGTGTGTGCGTGTGTGTGTGTGTTAGAGAGACAGAGGATGATGTGCACGCGCCAGTCGACGAAGAAATCCGAGTAGTCCGACTTGTTGCTTTACTATCGCTCGTGCTTGAACGACGGTTCGAGCGTGAGTGGCTCGCAACCGGCGTTGGCTCTTTGATATGAAGGTGGGTTCAGTTGCCTTCCGGCGCTCTCATGGTGAAGTCGCGCGCTCTTTCTTCGACGGTCGCTCGCTCGCGGTCTTTTCTCGCCGGCGAACGGCGGCGCGATTCGCCCATCGGAAACAGAGGGCATTGCACTTTTACTTTCGACGCTTGCTTCTTCCAGGGAAGTGGCCATGAAACGTCGTTGGCTATGGGGGTGGGTGGCGTTTCTCGCTTTTTCCAGGAACTGCTTTCAATGTCTCCCTTTCACCCTAAGCTCTCCCACCACTCAAAGGGGTGGCAACAACGTTGTGTTAACCTCGGATCTGCGCGCCAAAATCGGCACACTTAGCAGTCGCAGTCATCGCAGCCTGGCTACTTGTATTGAAGACTGGCGATTTCACTGAAACGTTCAAATCAGGTGCAATTCGCATAATGCAATTGTGGCATCAGGGTGTCTGATGTCAGCTTTGGTACGGAGTGCAACCCTCTCGGTGGCTCCTCGCACCTTTTGCTTGTCCCGGTGACTCCTGACGTCGAGCTTCCCTCTGCACTCATTGCACAGTATGAGTGACAAAGAGGGCCCGGCGGCTTGTGCCAGCTTACGCAATATTGCAGGATTCTCTGACAGACATCGTGATAGACGTTACCCAGAAGAACAACTGTCTGTGACTGAGGGCAGCTGAAAGTGGAATTTGCTCTCGTCAGTGACGTCGCCACTTCGTCGCGTCAAGTTGGAAGAAACAGACCAGTGCTGCTTGTAGTAAACACTGCAAAAGCATCCCAGAAGAGAGAGAAACAGGTCTGTCTGATAAAACAAATAAATCCCAAAACATCGAGTGGATTTGCTCAGACATTCCAGGAAAGTCCTAGCGCCATCATCAGTCGTCAAGTGATCACGATAGGATGTGATGTCCGTATCCGCAGTGAGTGAAAAATGCCATCATTTGACGGAACTTCTGCTGTCAACATTTTAGAGAGTCTGGAGAGTGGTCATGACATGACACTGGATTGAAATGTACGTTTGGAGCGTGCATCACTGTCCTGTTCCCTATTTCATGCGCATCGAGCTACCTGTGGTGTATGCCGTACACGTTACGGTACGTGCTACTTTCATCCACCATCTGGCTGCATGTGACATCATGCAGGATAAAAGTTGGCCAGCACCACCAATGTCCTTGCTGTGTGCTTCGCTTTGCCCATTCAGCAGACATGAACTGCTACGACTCGTGATGGATCCAAGCTCAAGCCAACCCAAACTCAGTGCCAAGCTTTTGACTTTTAGCTGGGCCAGACAGTCCAAGCCAGGCTGAGGTCAAAACTTGGCATTTCTGGACACTTGGTCAGTTGCAGACTTGGTAAAACTCCACAGGTTCCACTGCCCTCTCGAGATGTCTGATTGGCCCCTCTCAAGCGAGTACCTGGCAGCCAAGCGTTTTAAATGCCCAAAGGCTTGGTCCTGGCTTGGTGGTGAGTTGAGGCTCGACACCCATCACTAGTAGACACGAGCTTGCCACGACCCCAAACACAGACGAGTAAAGCAAGAGTTCAAGGCTGCATCAGCCGACAGACCCACTTCCGTCCGTTGCCGCCTTTGGTTTTCACGTACGCTGAGGTCATTCACTCGTGTCTACGGTACCAACGACCGATCTTTGCTGTGCTGGTATGGAAGAGGCGCTCGACCTCTGTCTGCCTTCTCCTCCTCTCATAAGGGCGGGCATATGGAACGTTGCTTTTTTATGGTGGTTGCGCCATTCCTGAGCGAGGGCGATGAACTCCCGGTGGTGCTATCACCACCACCATGAGTTTTGTTATTTGCACGTCTGCTTTGGCGCCTAAATTCGGAACAAGGGGAAGGAAACGAGAGAGTTCATTGAACGTACTTGAACTGAGGTAGATCCGTGCAGATGAGAAATGTCCTTCTACAATAAGCGCAAGCAAGCATCAGGAAACCGTTTGCTTCTCCAAACGGGTTACTTTTGCTTGGTACGGGGTATCATTTCATGATAATGGAGGCAGCAGCAAGCGAGTTAGCTGACCGACTCTCCTCCTCCCTGTCTCACTTGCCCATATCCTTGACTTGAGCCGTCTCTCCGTCTTTTCTCTCAAGGTCAAAAAGATTCCATCACTCACTTGTTCTGCTAACTTACTACAGATGGGCAGAACGTCGTTTGACGCACTCACCGAGCGGCTATCGGGCAGAGAAACGCGCACGTGTTCGGCCGTCCATTCTCCACATGCCGGTCGGACGAGAGCCCCGCTTGTAACTACCCCCGGAGCGTAGTAGGTAAGGTACGGTACGTGCGAACAATCTCAGTTCAGGAATTCATATTATTGCACGGTTTTCGATAGCCGCACGTGTCCCGCGTGTCCCGACGCGTGGAGATGGGAAGATCATATGCAGTCACACGGACGTCTGGAGATTGTGTGTTACGCGCAGCTCCTTGGAATCTTAATCAGCAGTGAGCACGTCGATAGCCACGATCAGTTTTCTCAATACAGCATGCGTAAGACACTCAGGTGGAGGGACACGTGGTTTCTTTAGGGGTCGATATCCCATGATGTACTTTCTTGGTAAGACTCGTGTGTAAGTACCTGGCGTAGGCAGACACCGCAGGCACCGTTACTGCACCGTACTTATCCGTACACTCCCTACTAGCGTTTCAACATGTGGATGGAACAACGCCGCGGTCACACTCGTTGTAAGGACATCCACAAATACGAGATTGCTGGATCATAGAAAATAACTTTAACTAGTTTACTTCAAGTTCTTACACACTGCAGATGGGTTTTCCACCCCTAGGATCTCTGGGGAGCGCTAGCTCATGTCACGACAGACGTCTGTACGCATAGTAAGTTCAACAGTGCCGTGTACTGGTGATGAATCATGCAACTGTAGAGCAACGCCCGCCGGCAAGTTCTTACTCGACACCCTCATGATCATGTGTACGTAAAATAGTTTTCTGTACTTCTGTAAAATAGTTTGCTCATTGACTGCGCACTTGCAGAGGCTATCGTGACAACGTAGTAAACATGGCGATTTCAAGTTTCGCGACTGGCCTTGAGAAATCACTGCGACGGCAACAGAGGCCATTGGCCTCTCCGATACGCCGCAGAAGAAACAGCAACAATGAACCTCTTGTCATTCTGGGCGCATGAGCCTTCCTGGTTTCCCTGCTTGGGATCAGAATCGATTGGACCTTCCAAGTAAGAACGTGAGCGACGTGAGCGAGGTGGCGGGCAAGAGCAACTTCTAGGGAAATGACGTCATTAATAGAGGGAGAGAGATCTGTGTCCTCGAAAGTAGTGGAACTAAACAACTTTGAGTACGTGGGTATAAGCTGCATATTGAGCCAACTTCTTCGAAGAGTTGCTCCTCTCCGCTGCGAAGTTCCTTCCCGTGAGGGGTCTTTAACAGCCACTGTCGGTCGGTGTCTTTTAATGAAAATAGAAGTGATCATCTTCATTTGTGGACAACTCTATAGAAAAGCTTAAGAAAGTGGCGGCCGCCCCTCGAAGTCGGAAGTGTCTTTCTTAATCAATCAATGGTAGGTGACACTGGCACGTTGACCCCAAATCATGAAAGGAGATCCCTCACCTTTTCTTTTCTCAATGATATCTTCCTGGTTGGTGTCAGTGCTGCTCTTCGAGCATAGCACTGCTTGTCTACGTACAGGACAGCTCTCGTGTACGTACATTCGTACTGTACCGTACGTTCAGCGTGAGTTCAGTGCAGTACAGGACGAAGAGCAAGTAGTCCTCAGCAGATGCAGCACTGTACCGCAGTGTACCTATGTACAGTAGTACCATCAATCCACCTTTCGCTGAGCTGTGGTCCAGTCTCCCGCGGTACTAAATTTACCACAAAGGTACCGTTTTCTCCGCTAGCTGTTGCTGTTTATGCGCGCTTTGTACTATGTGCTAAAAATGCATGGTGTTGGTTGTGCATAAGGTTGGACGGCAGGAGGAGGACATGCTTTTACTGGAGACTTGGAGAGGGTCACGGCGGCAGCAGCGGCGGCAGCAGCAGGCGCGTGTTTGTTTGACCTAGGGGAGGGCATTCACCTGTCCTCTCCCACCCTTAACCAGGACAGCCAGATTCAGACGGTTCGCGCGTACGACATAACTGTAGGGAGGTAGCATAATCCTTCACTTTTGTAGGTCAATGCCGTAAACAGGAAAAAGACTCCGTTAAGGTTACTTTCGGCAATCGTTTTCCTCTCCTCCTCCTCCGTTGGTTGGCGCAAGGCAGGTGGCTGGCGCGGTCATCGTCGGTTGGAGGTGGAATGTCCTGCCGCCAAGGAAAATTCTTAGGAAAAGCGACGAAAAGTGAATGGGGAGGTATAGTGTACGGTCGACTGTAGTGCGTGCAGACAGTACTAGTAGTACGTCTTTGGCGAGAGTGGCGAAAAACCAGCAGGAATAAGTAGAGAGTGGTCTCGATTCCTCTGTAGAGTAGACATTGCGTAAGCAACTGAGAGTAACGTATTGTGCAAGTGCAGCTTTGGAGGTAAGCAATCGAAGCATTACTAAGTAGTACGTGTGCGGTACCTCAATTCCGCGTACTACTGAATTACAACACTGTCATTGTCAACTTCATCTGGCTTTCAAGCTGGACAACAAAGCATTGAAGGTCTGCATTGTGTTGCATAACGAAAGGACAGCTGAGCACAGGACAAAAAAGTGATTTACCTACTGACGTCCGACACAGACCTGTGCATAACAGAACCAGTCTTTGATTGGATGCTTGTACGTAGCCTATTTTTCCTATAAATGCATCGACGATCGACGTGTGCCTCTCCAAGAGCCTGGATCCTGTCAGGATAAAAGTGAACCTGCACTTCGATAGACATAAATCAGCACTCGATGCAAATATCCTGTACACCTGTTTAGCATGCTTAAGCCTACACACCTCCATTCCCCTGCGTGTGGGCAAATCTGGGGCTCGCTGGATCTTCATTCTGAGTGATATTCATAGCTGCCTCAACTATCCCATGAACAGGAGGGTCCTGAAGTGGCATTATGTCCCCGTTCCCCGTCTACAGTTGCCTACAAACACTGAAGAGGCAAGATTAGAAGAAGAGGCTTACATTCTCATATGCTCAGACTGTTGGACGTGGTGACCAGGTAGTGATTACTCACTGATCGTCAAGTACGTATGTACGAGGGTACATACCCTCAGGTCCAAAAGTCATCGGCCCCTAGCTTCTTGGCAGGAATCGAGCGTTAAAAGTATTGTGGTATGTTCAAAAGTCTCGTGAAATGCGTTATTCATGCATATATAATTATTAGGCCAGTTTGAAAATGTCAACTTTGCTCGGTCATGTCGGGAAATTGGCCTTAGGCGCAGTTATGACTGGTAGAAGAAGTCTCATTTTTTTAAGAATACATCTTTCACTATGCGCAATTTTAACTCAAAGTTTAGAAAACATAACTTTTGATTCGATTGAGCTACAAGAGTGATTTATCCGTGTATAATCTCATCTGAAACCGACGTGACATGCACTTTTACCTTAGGACTACTCATTTTTCCACCATATGGATGCAAGATTATTTATGATGACAGCGTTTACTATATCAACGTTTGACTATTATGTGAACAAACTAGTGGTCCTACGTAGAGCAGAATGTCCTCAAAAATATGTGACATACAAGTACACAAAACAATGCGAAACGCAGCAAGGCAATATTTATTTCATATGCATACTGTGGTTTTTTGTTCAGTATCAAAAATCGTATGAGAGGCTATGTCAATGGAAAAACATTTAAAATCGACTAAATGTTAAATGATAAAAATGTTACTGTCTTAATATTGCTGCTACTCGAACCCCATTTACGCCATTGCCAAGGTTGAGGCCTTCGAGTAGTTCAAGTTATTCTCTTCACTTCTGGACAGAACGACTTATTTAAGTAGGACCAGCAATTTTGTCTATGTGGTGCTTATGCACTGGAGTCGCTAACAGGACAACCTTTCCTAGTACTGCAGCTGTACAGTATTACAGTAAAGTCTTTTTTATTCTGCCGCAAAGCTCAAGGCCTTAAAGAACTTTAAGTTATTTACTTCACGTTTTGGACAGAATTGCACAAGTAGCGCTGGCCGGTTGAAGCACAAACTGCTACGTACCCTCAACCCCCTGAGGTAGATGGCGTTCAGTTCTGCATGACAGTGAAGTACCAGCCATCATAAATCTGCGTGTCTCATTATTAGGACTCTGAATTTCATGAATGAGGTATTTGCGACAAAATCACTTAAAAATCCCAACCCGACCATGATACATGTATCTATGGTAGTTACTCCAGTGGCAAACCATAAAGAATTATGACACGAGACCGATTTCAAGGTGAAGGATGAAATGAAAGGGTGAATAACTGCCTGGCACAGCTGCTCTGAGGATGGTTGAGGCTTGCTAAAAAACGAGGTGTATTTATACGTGACGTAAAATTGCTGGGTGTGCAGTACCAATGCTTGCTGTGCAGTCAGTCACTGTATGATCAGACTAGCGGACCCGACCAGCTTCGCTGGTGGTATGTACTAACGGCGTATGCTCTGAAGCTACACTGCCCGCCGCTTCATAAAACAGAACAGTACAGTCTGTGACAGACGCTCGCACAGATGCACGCACAGAGAGACGCCAAGGGAGTTACTGCGGTAACTAGTATTATACATAAGGTATAAGATGTGGGATGTATTATATGTGCAGCAGAACTTGGTGTGCAGTGCCAATGCTTTTTATACAGTACAATTACCTAGCCAAGCCGCACCCAACCTACGTGCTAGTTTACTGCACAGTAAGAAAATTTACAGCATAACAAGAAAATTTACTCTGCAGCGAATATCATCCCCACCTTTTACAGTACAGTGAAAAGGTTACCTGCACAATGAGTTGTTTTGAATGAAGCAGTAAAGAGTTGAATGAAGCTGTAAGTAATATTACTGGCATGGATAATATTATCTCCTAAAAATAACTTGTCGCTGATTCGTGAGGATCTGGCAGTTGATGCCAACTGTTCAGAACAGGCTATCCATGTACTTGTTGGGCGGTCAAGAAACTTCAAGCTCTGCAGAAGCTGGAAAAGGTGGCCATCAGACAAAAAGTTAGGTAAGTGTCAGGTGATTATATACCCAGCCCGTTGACTGTTTACAGTCCAGTGTGGGGATTTGCTGAGAAAAATGGATGAAATTCACCATAACCTTGCATTTGCATATCATGACCACAAGCAAAATCCCCACACTTCAAACAACTGTGAACATGAATGATCACTGATCAGTGAGAAGGCAGCCGATCTGGTGGGTCAGAGAGAGGAGAATCGTTCTCGGACCATCGCTATCTCAGATTCAATCTGGCAGGGTCCAAGATGAGATCCCGATGAGAATCTCAAAAGGTGCCAACGATGGGTCTTCAGGGATTGAGATGTTTGGACAAGAATCTCCAGCAGATCTCGTCACAGACTGTTGCAGCTTTCGGCTGCGTGAGGTCGAGGTGGCATTTAAAGAAAATGCTTAGTTAATTTCTCTTCTTATTTTGTGCAGACGCAGCTGCCGGCTTGTAATACGGCAACGTCCTGAATTCCCTGAGCGTGGATTTCCTGAACGTGAACCACAAGTATTTCATCGGCGTTGTAGAGAGCGGATTTGTGACGAATATGCAAATGTCAAAGTATTTTAGTAGCGTCGCTGCACCACAACTTTATTTCCGCAGTCGTATGAAAGCCACGGATGCTGCTACTGGGCAATTTCTGTTGTAGTGAGGTAGAGGTTGATGTATTGTGCATGAATCATGACCTGCAAAAATACTCTGCTCGAGTCGTCTCAACCAATGAGAGGAGGGTACTTTCAGGGGTGGAAAGTCTCCGAACTTTCTGCATCGTACTGACGTAGTAGAAAAGTGCGCATGTGCCGACAATGTGCTGCTTCTCCTCGGTTGACTCTCTTTTTACCACTTTCTGCAACAGCTGACCAAGTTTTGTGTACGTCTTTCCAGCATAGTTCATACAATCACTACTTGACCAGAATATTATGACCCCGCAAACCGTAGTCAAATGACACTTGAGAATGCGGCCAAAGCAGATCGAGGTGCATAGAAGAGAAAGAAGAGACATCGAACTGTAAATAGACATATGGAAGAGGGAGAAGAGACATCAACAACACCTGTATCGTATAAGTTTTTCTGTCTTAGCATGCATTTGTGATATCCATTTCCACGCACTGCAAGCACCTTGCATCGCTCTTAACGATTGCACATGGACATGCATTAACAATCATTCATTGACGGCCGACATAACAACGCTTCGTCCCTGATATCCCCTGAAGTGACAGGTTCAGGGTCTCCAGAGGATGGCTCCTCACCAAGGAGAATCAATGGGTTACTGGGGAAAACCAACCAGCACAGTCGACTGGTGCGAGGAGAATTATGCGGTATGAAGTTGACTTGCTTCGTGACCGCCGATATAAACCTCTCTCCTTCCGTCAGGTCAACTTCTACGTGGCCGAATTCTGGAATACTGTCACCAATGCCAGCATGCTCTTGCCAGCTGTTTGGGGCGTTTGGGACTGCGTGCGGGATGGGTTTGAGAAAAGGTGAGGGAACCTCAAGATCATCATCTCGACCTGGCATTTCGGAATCGACGGGCATGATGGCGTTGTCATGCATGTGGCAGCACATACAGGACTCCTGTAGAACGTACCGGCATTTAGGATGGCGCATCCAACTTTGGACTTTTGGGTTTACAAACTTGAGGGTCTCAGAAGGCCGGAGCCGCGTTAAAAACAAGTGGAGTTAGGATATCCCCAATCCGATCCCCGTGTACTCCGGCCACTAGATGACCATCCTAAAATGATTTGTTTACACGACCCGAGATGTCAACCGCTGCCTCTGGCCTTATGAAAAAGGTTCTTCGTGACTGCTTCGTAGCCTTAAGAGAGACTTCCCTCATGAGATGAAAACCCTTGTGCACACTCTAGCACTGTTGGCGGGTTTCTTATGTCGGCTTTCTTCTGAAGTTGTAAGTTGTGACCCTTTTGGTACCACGTGATTTTGGCACGCGTTCATGTTACAGAGCTCACGCCTCGAAAAGTTCAATTGGTTTATGTACCGGAGTTTTTTTCATACTCACACTGTACAGAGCAGGGATAACGGACCTCCACTTCCTGCAGGTTCCTTCTACTTTACTTTTTCTTGTTTGCAACTGGGGTCGGCTCACTTTGCTTCCACGCTACCCTCCTGTATTCAATGCAGCTGATGGACGAAGTGCCGATGATCTGGGGGATGTCATTCGTCGTCTTCTGTCTCTGGCAGGTGAGGAGACCATTCCAGCAAGTGGAGATGTTGCCTTAAGCTTAGACATGAGAAAATTGCGTCTCCAGTGTTATGCGTAGTTCTTGATCAATTGTTCGCTCGTTCTGTAGGTGGACGCGCCTAAGGGACAGTACAATCTCTTGCCTGGATTAGTGATGCTCTCGTTCGCCAGCGGAGTTACCATCGCCTACTTGTTTGCCGCAAAGCCGATTCTCTTTCAAGTAGGTGCAGTACTTGCAAGTCTTAGGCACTCCCTTACTCGAGTGCTACGTTCCTCAGTAATTGCATACTCTGGCCATACGTGACTACAAGATAGATATTATTACTTCCGTCGCTGTTAATCATATCGGACAAGTATTGCGCGCACAGCACGGCGAAGTGTGTTAGGTAAAAATGTACCGTGGCAGGTAGCGTCTCCACGCCCTGTGCATTACTTGCAGTTACAACACGACGGCTGAAGTCTTTGATGATGCTTTCAGAGCGCCTACGGCTTTCTGGTCTTCCTCCTGCTGGCTTTCAACCTCAAATTGAGCCTCAGAGAGAATAGCCGGATGGGGTATATTACGGTCATCGTGCCATTTGCCTTGTACGCACAAGTTTATCACTGAAAAAGTCAGACTTCGCTACTGCATCGTCATTTTTCCAGGTTTTTTCTGGCTACCGCCCTGTGGTTGATCGACCAGCACTTCTGCACTGAGTTGCGCCTCCTGCGCCTCATGACCAAGAGACTTTCGCCCCTCACGCAGTTGCACGCCTGGTGGCACTTGTTGGCCGGCTATGCCACCTACCTGCACATCCAATTTTGCCTTAGGCAGAGAGCTCTAACAGTCCAGTATGAGTGCCAGTTCAAGACGGGATGGTGGTACGGCGTGAGGCTGCGGAGGAAGACTAAGGAACACTAGGATTACAGTGCGCATAGCATGCACGAACTGAAACCACCACCCCTTACAAGAGTAGAACTGCTAACGGATTGTAGTATATATTGGACAAGTACTATATTATGAGTCACACAGCAACGTGTGTTACGTGGGTCAGAACAGCACTTTTTATGCTCAACCTCGTCACTCTGCTCAACGTAGCAACAGCACTACGCATGCACAGCGTAGTGGGCAAGGTCGAAAATTTGGATTCCCCATAGACATCCAAAATTTGTTACCACAAATCATATCAAGGCTTCGTAGTCAAAGGACAATGCAAAATTGCTTTAGCTGTGGCGGTCAGCTTTTGAAGTTTGATAACAAGAGCTGGATGTCAAGTGTTGTCAGCTAATAGTTTGATCTGTACATATAAGAAGTGATGTTTTTCATGACTGACATCGTAACTTAGTCACTTCAGGCCACCAGGAAACTTTCTAGGCAAAAAAAGCAGTAGCGAGAGGAGGCAGCCTGGATCACTCTCAGTAGTAGCAAATGTGGCAGTCCAGATCGAGATTACCTGACTGTCGTCAATGAGTTTCGTTTACTTGTCCAAGTGTCACCCCGTCGCTCTCTTTTTGCAGCTTCACAGACTGTAGCAACCTCTCAACCCGGACACGGGGTTTTTGCATGCTGGCTCATGGCACCAGAGGGCCTGTGGAGTGAATCCTGGTGGAAATGGTGGGTCAGGAGGTCAGGATTCTTCTGCAAAAATTTCAACCAATTTCATCCATGTTTACCCCCCGAAAAAGCCAAATTCCTCTTCTGTTGGGCATGGCCCCCACTCCAGGTGGCTTCCTTTTGAGCATTCTAGCACCAAAATGGGAATCCTTGACATTCTACCATTGCACTCAACATTGTGTCCCAGTATCACATCTACACGTTCCACATCAAAATTCCACCTCAACACGTTTC
>JAAUXU010027575.1_pt1 | contig 53909 bp, 51 predicted proteins | sample 7278151 | NCBI WGS metagenome assembly JAAUXU01 (sample SAMN14350113, study PRJNA611818) | marine sediment metagenome | isolation source: surface marine sediment (1.8m) | place: French Polynesia: Moorea | collected 2018-08
ACAAGCTCAAGCTCGAGTACAAGCTCAAGCTCGAGTACAAGCTCAAGCTCGAATACAAGCTCAAGCTCGAGTACAAGCTCAAGCTCGAGTACAAGCTCCAATACAAGTACAAGCTCCAATACAAGTACGAGCTCCAATACAAGTACAAGCTCCAATACAAGTACAAGCTCCAATACAAGCTCAAGCTCGAGTACGAGCTCACGAGCACAAGCTCAAGCAAAAGCTCAAGCAAAAGCTCAAGCAGAAGCTCAAGCTCAATGCATATTCCGTGATAACCTTTCTTTCACTCTCAACTCACTTGGTCAGCCAAGGGGCCGGAATCAGCTGAAGATTCATTTGCTGATGAGGTCGACGCCAGAGTATAATGACGGGGAGGTAATTATTCCACTCATTGTTCTGTGAGAGCTTGAGAAGAGCGGCAAAAAGTCTCCATTAAGATTTAATAGACGTGACTCCGGCTGAGCCCGGAGTTAGTGTCAGTCCACACACACACACGCGGACGATGTTGTTCTGCGTACACATGATTATCTCCGGTAGCTCACGCGTGCAACGTGAGCTACTTTCACTCCCGCAGCACCTTGGCCGCCGGATCCACGGGGGCAAAAACGTCGATAAATCTCAGTCAAGAATTCTTCACACGGATTCAACATTTTTGTCATTGATCATTCTCAGCATGAGTCGGTGTTACAAAGATAATTCGCAATCAAGGCGCGAATTAGGCGCGATTTAATTCGGAATTACCCCCCCATCCCGACAGCTGAGCGCGAAAAACCGGCCCATAATGACATGGACTTGGGTGCCCAAAAGTGTTTATGGGTCGCAAGCCCCGAGCAAGAGTTACCTTTGTACCTGAGGTGTCGGACCTGCCCATCAATTCAGAAAATAAAAGGAGAGAACGCATATTGCAGAAGAAAAACCTTCACCAACTCTGTTGTGATGCTAGCATTTCGGAAGTCATCGCTACTATTCTTCATCTGGCACGCAGGACTTGAGCAGCGTCCTTGTTCTGGGTGGCCGAGGTCAGTGGCTTCAGGCATCTCTTCAACATTGAAAACCGGCCTCAAGTTGGTCACCTTTGTTGTCTTTTTTTTCGACATGCCAAAGTGACGCTGTTCTTTGAGTATCAAAGGACTCGACACTAAATTTGGCACACACTGTACCCATGGATTCATACTACAGAAACGTGTAAAAGACGGTGTAAATAGGAATCTACCCGCTGTGCAGATGTTGGCCGATAGATGGCGCTGACGGCCAGAAGAGGGAATGGGAGTGTCACAATAGCGACATCTAGGGTACTTTTTTGCCTGTGCCTCACCTAAAAGTCACTCTTCATCGAGCACCTCAAGCTCTGGCTGGCCAGGAAAAGAAATAAGACATTGGAAAAGTCAAGACATCAGCTAGTGATGATTTGGTGACTCGCGAGTCAAGAGTTGAAGGAGTCACGTTTGACTCGCTACTCGACAATGGAGTCATGACTTCCAACCCTCGAGTCAAATCAGAACTTGCTATTTATTGAAAAAACAAATGTTAAGCAGACTCAAATAATTCCTATGGCAACTCTATTGCACCGATCGAAAGCTCATTCAAGGAGTCCTTCAAGAGAGTCAAATCCCAGGACTCTTTCTTGACTCCCCACATATGACTTTTGAGTTGACTCTCAGTGAGTCAAAGAACCCGGAGTCAGCACATCACTAACATCCGGTCTCTGTCGTCACGTATAAACAAGTCTGGCAAATTTCCTTTCAGGCAAGCAGTCATGTCCTCGTGCACGTCGGAGGTGTCGCTGTGCAGCGAGATCGACTCCCTCTCGGTGGGCGCGGGCGACGAGGACGCCTTGGGACCAATTCCGCCGCCGCCGCCACCGCTGGGCCTGGAGAAGTGGCGAAGAACTTCTTCACGGGGTCAGACGGCCAATAAGAAGAGCATCTTCAAGAGGTACCAATCTCTTCTGTCCCCAATCGTTGTCTCTTTCTTTCTGCCTTTGGCCAGAAAGTCTCTTTAGGCGTCTTCGCCCCCCCCCCCCAAATAAAATACTTTACTTTATTTGCAAATAATTTTATTGCCAAATTTCGAAACTGCCTCGCCGCACCTCCACATGGGCTTTATAATCCCCGTCTTCTGTCTGAGCCCCCCCGGTTTCTGACCTGTCCTCGCATTTATATGGCCGTGTAATACCTCGGGGAGGTCAAAAGCAGCCGGGGTTTGGCCAACAAAACCCGGATTATAAAGCCCCACTTTACGGCGATGCAGTACGTGGTTTGTGCTGTACTGTGCGAAATATAGGAGAGAGTGAGTCAACCCGTTGACCATGGCAGCTTTCGGTTCAACCTCGGGGTTCTTCTGACTCCCCCTGTGCATTTTCAGGTTCAACAGCCGCTCGTCCGACCTCTTCGCGCCAAAGTCGTCGTCTTCCTCCAGCTCCTCGTCCGAGTCTCGGCTGGCTGAGGACGACTCGGCCAGCCAGATCACCGTCATCCACAAGGGGGCTTTGGCCAAGCTCCGCTCCAGCGCGGAGGACTTGAGGAGGCTGTTTCCGTCGTTCTACGTGTCGTCGTCCACCTCCTCGCCGGCGGCCACGCTCAGGTCCTCAGTGCGATCCAAGAGCGGCGGCCGCAATTTGTTCGGCCGCCGCATGGAAGAGGGGGCGGCTGCTGACCCCGGCTGGTGCGAGAGGAGTCACGGCGGCGAGAGGAGCCGCGGCGGCGTCTGCGGCGGCGTCTACGGCCTGGAGATGCCGCGGCTGTCGCCGGAGAAGCGCTCCAACAGCGCCGACTGCTCCACGGAGAGGGAACCCGCGGCAGATTGGTTTTCTTCCGACGAAGAGGACGACGGCGGTGAGTGAGTTGTCCTTTGACAGCAGGAACTCTGAGACCTCCTGAGCTGTTTGAACCCATTTCCGCACGCGTTTTTGCAGCATATTGGCCAAAGTCACACTGTACAGGCCGGAGTCATTCTTTATTGCTCACACTGTAGTAGAAGGGTGACCTTAGACACACCTGCCCAAAGGTGAGGCATTCTGCAGCGTCCATATCGGTCACCCCGACGAGGGCGAGGACGTGGTCGTCGCACCTCTGGACGACGTTGTAAAGTCAGCGCGCGTTTCTGGGCGCGGACGCGGGCGGACGCGGGCGGACCTCCTGTCGACCAGCAGATTGATTCAAGGCGCTCCGACTAAAGATCCCATAAATATTTCCGTATTAGGTTCATGCTCTGAAGAAAAGAAGAAAGAGCTAAGCCGATTTTGAGGCCACCAACGAGACCAGGAACGATTTCCTAGATGAAAATACCAGATTGTCCGATAAAAAATGTGGACTCTTCTTCTTTTGAAGCTGAGTATTTTACGACTGGGTCGGCTGTAATTGACCGTTAAGCTCAGTTCTCTGTTCAGTCTTCACCAGGCAAAGTTGCCGACTGGACGTCGGGATGTAGCGGGCCGGGCCGGGCTCCTGACCGGGCTGTGAAGCTGCTGGGGTTGGTGGTGTCAGAAGTCTCGTTGCCACCAGCAGTGGCCTGGTCTCGGGCTCAGAGGTGGCCCGAACGCAGCACTAGTAGCAAGTCGATTCACTATATATGGCATATATATATTATATGCAGTATATGGAGGCCCAATTATATGTGGAGGCTCAGCAGGAGACTCCACAGCTTTTATCGTCCTCTTCTCGGAGCAGAAATGATTGCCGGTCAAATCGAACCACGAAGAGAAACTTGTATGTTATTGCACATTAAAAAGTGCTGTAAGGCCAGAGTCACAATTGTTCGACAGCTGTGAAATGGTTGCAGTGAAACTTTTATGACAGATCCTCATAACAATATGATGCAGACATCACTGGTAGATGTTGTTGAGGCCCAAATGCTGCGTGAAGACCCGCTTGAGTGCTGCTAATTGCGGCACCTTCTCCAATCTGCGCCTGGTCCACGGGCTGAGCAATGACAGAGATACCACATATCGGTTGTCTGGTCAAATGACTCTCCAGGACAGACCTTGGCACTCCATATGCGGAGCAGTATTTTCACTCCCAGGATAGCGGAATAAATCCCTTTGAATAAATTGACGCAATTCGTTTCCTGCTATCTCTCATCTGTCCTCATAACTTTGACACTTTTGGTCAGGCATTTGTCATGTCGGCTGTGCTCGGTTGGAAATCTGGCCATTGTCTGGCCAGAACTGCAGGAAAGTGCACTTGGACCTTGGTGCTTTCAGCTACAGGGTGAGTGGGAGCGGTGGGCTGATGCCCCACCTGGGTCTGGTCTGCGTCCTCGTCCAGGTGGACGACTTCCGCGGCACCTCTTTGGCCCACGTCGTTTTCCACCCACCATTTGTTTCAGTCGAGACTCCACACAGCAGCCACGCTCGTTCAGCAGCCCCATTGTGACCCCCGAACCCGGATACGAGTCCGCCTGGGCCGTGGTCCCACTCCGGGTGGGTGGCGGCCCCGCCGGGCTCGACCCCGGGTGCCAAATGGCGCTCCCACTGTCCGTCCAGCCGCTTTAATGAGGGCTCCAATCACGCGATGGCACCATTAGCAGACAGTAGTGACACGGCCAAAGATGCCCAAAGATGGAGCGAGGGAAGCGTGCAAAAAACAGGGTGGCAAAAGGAAGTTGCCTTTTTCGGCATCTGCGCTCAAACAATCTGATCGAGTTTTCGCCAGCGTCCAAATCGGACGTTAATAAGAAGAAGCAACGAGTTTTTCGCATATTCATTGGGGCGCGCGGAAGAAGTGAGCGAAAAAAAATGCGCAAAAGATTTCTGGCCTCCATGGGCGGTCTCATAACTCGGTGCAAATTTAACAGCTGTGAGATGTTTATGCCCGGGGAGAGCAAAACCTCGATGCATTTTCGCTCCAAAAAGCTGTGTTTTCAGATTAAATTCCCCGTGAAAAGGAGAATTGCTGCCCCCGAGTGGGCCCCGAGCCCGGCCTCCCGCCCGCCCGCTACAGGGTGTATCCGTTTACGACCCCTTTTCCCACTCGCCTCAAATATTTGTTCGCCGATAAAAGTCTTTTGCATGAGTTCTTTGCTCTTTTACCTCAGTCAATAATGACTCACGCGCGTGAGCCAAGCAAGTGTCGAATTCGCCGCCGACGTCGACGACTTCGACTTGGAATAAATTGAGACCGTCGCCCTCGTCCCCGACGCCAGCCGAGACGGCGACGTTTCCGCAAAAGTCCGACTTTTCCCTGTTCAGCCCGCCGATCAAATTTCAAAGTTGATCAACTCTGGGTTTGACCCCTTTAATCCACGTGCGTGAGGGCGCGTTTGCACTGGCGTCAGTCAGTGCAGCGGGCGCAGCGCGCGCCGGCGCACCCGGGCGCCAGTGCAAGCGGGCCCCAAGTCCGGACACAACACGTCGAGTGCATTAGGTGTAACAGCAAAAACTGAGCAGTCCCCACTTTATGACACTCGTCATCATCTTCTTGTCCAGGGCTCAAAGTCAAGTCTGGAGTGTGACCAAGCTTCAAGGTGGTGACACCGACGGTGTCAATGACGACCAAAACCGACATGCCAATGAAGATTAGGCTCGTTTGAACGCCGTCCTTTTTTTTTTGGACACTCCTCTGGGCTCTTTTTTCACTTTTTATTTCACTAAAAAACAATCCCTCCCAAATTTGCCCTCTTTAGGCTCAAAGTTTTATAACATACTGTATTTGGCGCGCACTTTTTTGAGGCCGTAACTTTTGAGCGCTCCTCTAAAACCAACTCATATGCACTTTTGCTCTAATTTGTTCACAATGCACTCGCACTTTTATGCAGTAAATAACTTGGCATCCATATAGTGAGAAAATGAGTGGTGCCAGCGCCAAAGTGCACATCCAGACGAGATTCTCAGGGTTCAACCACTCAAAAGTTATGAAAGCTCAGTACATAAAAACCACACACTTTGAGTTAAAGCTGATCGCAGTGAAACGTGTAGTAACTCAGACTTGCATCACCTATAATAAGTTTGTGCCTGAGGCAAATTTCCTGGCCCAACAAAACAAAATTGACTTTTTCTAACTAGCTTAATTTGTACGCACACATGAGAAAATAGTCAATTTTCTCTGCTCATTAACTCATTAACTAATGACTCACTGTAGTGAGTAGTAAATTAAGGTCCCGTCACAACGGAGGGAGGTGGGGGGCGCTGAGAAGCAGGTCTCTGGGATCGCGGAGAACCAAAGCAGAGTAGGCCTCTAATGATATAATGATCCTGTTTACACATGGGCCCAGTTGTCTGGGCCCATTGGCCACAATTCCCACTCGAGGACATCTCTGGGCGCGCAAATGTACAAATCATTGTTAAAACTGGCGCGATTCTCCGAAACTTGAGACTCTGGGGGGATTCTTTGGGTTACCGAGAAATAAACCGTGTGTGTGAGTACACAAGAGATTGAAAGCAGCAACGTTCGTCTGTGTGTGAGTACAAGAACTGCTCCATTCATGCATAGTCGTCCCTGCATCAGGAAAACTGTGTCATGTACGTGTGACAGAAGTCAGGGGAGGGGAGAAGGACGTTTATCCCCGACCTGCGTGTATGTATGGACTGTACTATGCTTGCGTCTCTCTCTCTCTCTCGCTCTCTCCGCGCGGGTGCGAAACGAGCGCCCTTTTTTCCTCTCTCTCTCTCTCTCTCTCTCCCCAATGATTCAGTGATTCAGAGGGCGTCACACGGAGAACAGTGATTTTTGTGCTTCCAAAACATTCACGAGATCAATAACGCGGGTCTCTTGGGGTTGGCGCTGCTCGACCGGACAAAAACAGGGCTCCTCGTGTCACGTCGGCAATCGATGATGCAACGAGACAGGGGTAAACATCCCCATCCCCCCCCCTTGCAGCGGAGAGAAGAAGATAAAGCGTGAGGCGGCGACATCATTTTCATCATATCAAAAGTGTTGAGGAAGAAAAGGGGACTAAAACTTTGGCTGCTTCCTCGGTCGTGTTTACATTTCTCCAGTATTAGAGCGTCTCATACGAACACACCGAGGGGAGGGAGGGATTTTTTACCCACCCAAGCCATTGTTTTGTCAGAGACGGAATAAAAAAAAGGAGGAATTCGTCAGTGTTTGTGTCGGTGGAGAAACGAGTGTTGCCTCTTGTGTGTACCTGGGCTGACAGCAACTGGAGGAGGAAGAATCATTTCATGTCACTGCCAGGTGTCTCTTCAGAGATCCAGACCAGAAATACTGGGTGACGCAACAATAGCTGAACAACAGGTCGAGTGGGGCTCCTGTTGGGGAGAAAACGTTTTCGACGCTTTTTGTCTGGATGAGTTGCCTCACTCTGGGTTTGGACCCGGTGAGCACGCACACGAGGCGTTCGTCAGTTTAGGATTTCACAATTTCCATAATTGTGAACTCGTCCTCGTTGACCCACATTTGGAGGCCTGCCCATGGAGCTGATCCAGGCCTTGAGGGGCTTGGGTCTCAAGCAGGCCAAGCAGCAACGGCCGACGGACCACGAGACCATGTCCATGCTGCCCCCGCGGGCGCCGCCGCCGCAGTCGCTGCTGCCGCCGCCGGGCGGCACCAAGCTCAGGAAGAAGAAGAAGAAGGAGAGCGTCCGGAAGAGCAGTCGCCGCTCCAGCAGCTTGAGCGACTCGCAGAGGGCCGACTCGCGCATGTTTTGCGACTCTCCCAGCTCGGTGCGGTCCGGCAGCTTGTTCGGGTTCCGGAGGAGGAGGAGGAGGGATTCTTCCTGGTCCTCGTCCGACGGAAGCTCAGTGGTTTCCCGGGATGAGGACGCCGACATCCTGGTGTCAGACTTGAAGCGAGACATCGGGACGTTCGCCCAGAGCATTCCCAGGTACTCGCTGAAGGAGACCCGCTGCCCCCTGATGGACGGAGCCCGGAGGCCTCAGGTGGGGCCCCCGGGCGTCAGACTGAGCACCCGGCGGGGTCCGACTGCACACTTCTTCACGCGGGAGCTCTTCCTCGACCCAGATCAAGGTCAGTCAAACAACAAGCGAGTTGCCCTTTGTCGCGACAAAGTTGGTACGTCACAAGTCCGAATCCGGAGCAGCTTGGGAGACGACGCAGAATTCGTGCTTGTGGATGGCTCGACATTGTGTTAGCTGACCATCATTTTCGCATTGAGAGGTTATCTGAGGTCGAGCCTAATCCCACTGGACTGAGAGTGATTGTGTCAGTCCATTTGTCTCTATCAGAGTCGGCGTTGTTGTCATCCATAAAGCACACAAGGAGGCTCCTCCCGGGGTCGTCGACGCTGAAATTGAGAGACATCTTGGACGCAACCCTGGAATCCTGGACGCGGCCCAGATGTCATCTGGTCGTGGCTCACGAATGTCTTGGGCTGATCCCACGATGTCGAGCTGAAGTTATTGAGAAATGTGAGCATGCAAAAAAAAAAAGTTGAGCATGCAGAAAAGTGGGCAGGAAGAGAGATAAATGAACCGACTTTTGCTGGCAGATAAACGCGGATTTTTGCGGTCAGCCCGACCACGACAGCAGATAAGGAGGGGGAAAAAAAATATCGCAATTTTTCACCGTGAATAATGACGAACACTTCTCCAGCCACTCCTGTTGAGGGGTCATAACTCACGGGTCCAACTTGCGGTAAATACCGTGAATTTGGTGGTTTTGTTTACAGCTCCCGCCCGCCAGCTGGCCAACGTCGCCGTCCACGGCCGGCAAGTTGCCGTCGGTGCCAGCGACGTCATCGTCAGTGACCTCAGCTTCGGCCACAGCGTCACTGGGGATGACATTTGGGGAGATGTCGGAGAATGTCCGGAATGGCGCGGAGGTTCTCTTCTCTCTCCTAGGCGTGCAGTGCAGTCCCCTCGAGTCAGTGCAGCTTCACTTAGAGAATGGAAAGTTCGCAAATGTCGGAGTTGGAGGCCACGACAGCGGCAGGAATCAGAGCCCGGAGGGCCCTGATGACTTTCAAACTTTATTTGCTTACCCTCAGAAGTTTGCCTCCAGCCGTAGAATTGAGGTCACGCCCGACCTCGTTCCTGGGTGACTCAGGCCTGGAGGCGGTCGCCCCTGAGGCCGGCGCCGGCCTCCAAAGGCCGTCACGTACCACAGGTAGAAGTTGGCCAGTGGAGAACCGACCTTAAACTGCTCTTCGCAGCGAAACCGAGAGATTTCTTGACTTTGATAAATTACCGACAAAGACTTTGGCGTTGAAAGAAGCGACGTCATCTCATTACAGGTCAGACGCAGCTCTTTTTGTTGCCGCTTAGGGCGCGTCTACACTTGGACACTTGCACGAGCGACAGGAGGAAAAAGAAAATCAGAAAAGTGCTTAAAGTCTCATCATCTCAAACTTTTATTGTCCATTTTGTAGGGGTTCCCGGAAAGTTATTGGCTCTAAAACTCTTCTCTCTGTGTCTGTCTCACCTCTGGTCTGCTGCTCCTTCTTTGTTGTCACACACGTCTGCATAGCTGTTTGCTTAGCTGTTTGTCTGTCCGTTCGTTTGTCTGCTTGTCCGTTCGTTTGTCTGCTTGTCCGTTCGTTTGTCTGCTTGTCCGTTTGTCTGTCTGCTTAACTGTGTGTCTGTCTGCTTGTCCGTTTGTCTGTCTGCTTGTCTGTCTGTCTGTCCGTCCGTTTGTCAGTCTACTTAACTGTGTGTCTGTCTGCTTGTCCGTTCGTTTGTCTGCTCGTCTGTCTATCCGTCTATCCGTCTGTCCGTCTGTCCGTCTGTCTGTCTGTCCATCCGCCTGTCTACCTGTCTCGTGAGCGTCCGACGCAACGGCATTGATGCTATTGTCTGTATTAAATCACTGGAGGACCATAGGTGACTTCGGCGTCTCAGTCAGTCACGATGATTCTTCGGTAGAGGACAGACGTGAAAAACTCTCTCCTCTGCGTCTCCTCAGATAAGATCATCGGTATTCCGGTGAAAACTCTGCGCGTGTGAGCAGGAGACAAAGGAGAAACGTCTGCACGCTCACACTGCTTTACAGCACTTGACAATTTTTGCAGAGAACCGACTTAAGCTTCCATTGGGTTTGTTCTCTGTGTCTTGTTAAAAGTGTGTACACATGAAGAGCAAAGATTGTCAAATCAATCTTCTATTGAATGCAAATCTAAGTAGGAACAATGGAAGATTCACTTGTCGCTGGGAACGGAGCTTCACCGATAAACATCGCGTGTTAAAAAGTCTGGAGGTGAATGTTTCATCATGTATTTGTTCATGGTGAGCGCGACCAGGGAGCGTCTGGTGCGTGTGCAGCCTGTGTATGGAGCTTCTCTTCCACATTGGCAGAGTCGATTTCGCCGTGTCCATTGTCCAATTGACCCGAATTCGCGGCTCCTCAAAGAGATTGCAAAAGCCCCCCCTAATGCTAATCTGTGAAAAGAAGTTCTTCGCGAGCTTTGGCATCCATTGTGTGCCCGAACTTCATGCAATAAGATACCCAAGTGTCAGGGCTGGAGGGGACTTTTGGGCCTCTGCCCCACACCAAAATTTGGCTTTAATCTGCATGCAAAGAACCAAGATTTGACTCACCCAACTGTGACACGTCCAGGATGAACCAGGGGAGCCCGACCTTTGCTGTGTCTCTGTGGCAATTGCGTTGATGCCTTTGCCGAGTGATTCTTCTGGTCAGCTGTTATCGCGGCCACGCATCTCGGAGGTTCTCCACAACCGGAGAATGTTAAACATGTGGCATCATAAAAGTTTGGAGGGGGGGGGGAAATCTCTATGGGTTCCTGTGGAGGGAGACACGGGGAGAAAAGTCGGTTGCTGGGGCAAAATTGCGCGAATTCCAAGGACGTGGGCGGACACGAGGTAGCCGAAGTGCTTCCATGCCGAGTCGTGGCCCGACCCCGACTCAGCGGCCTCGCCCGCCTCCAGGGCTTGGACGGTTTCGCATCAACAACACGTTTAAGCCCCATTGTCAGCTGTCAAATTACTTAATCCCACAGCTTTGGAAAAGACCCCACGTTGATGCTCGGCATTTTCTTTCAATCCCCCGCAAGACAAAACTGCAATTACCAGTCAGAATTTTAAGCTTTGCTCTCCGTCTCCACGAGCTCGATGGGCGCATCCATCTAACAACCGGGGGCGGCTCTAATTGGGGTCCGTTGAGACGAGGAATGAATCGTTGATCGGCAGCTGCTGCATTGGCGCGAGGCCGCGCTTCGGTAGAGGGTCAAGACGCAGCAGGGCAGCGTGGCAAAGTCTTTGCGGGCTCAACAATGCTTTGCTGCCACTCCTTTGTATGGAGACCTATTCAACACTTTGCGGCCAATCGAAGGCTCTTAAACGACTTTGCATCCGGTCAAAGTCCTTTGTCAGACTATGCGACCAGTCAAAGGCTGTGAGAAGACTTTGCGGCCAGTCAAAGGCTCTTACAAGACTGCGGACAGTCAAAGTTCTTTGTATGGAGACTTTGCGGCCAGTCGAAGGCTCTTACAAGACTTTGCGGACAGTCAAAGTTCTTTGCATGGAGACTTTGCGGACAGTCAAAGTTCTTTGCATGGAGACTTTGCGGACAGTGAAAGGCTCTTACAAGACTTTGCGGACAGTCAAAGTTCTTTGTATGGAGACTTGCGGCCAGTCAAAGACTCTTAGAAGACTTTGCGGACAGTCAAAGTTCTTTGTATGGAGACTTTGCGGACAGTGAAAGGCTCTTACAAGACTTTGCGGACAGTCAAAGTTCTTTGTATGGAGACTTGCGGCCAGTCAAAGACTCTTAGAAGACTTTGCCGACAGTCAAATTCCTCACGACGCTCGAGTCTCGCTGCATAGAAGACATCGTGGTTGAACGCGGTGACCGCATTGTTTCATTGATGACAACAAGTTATCCCCGCGTCCGGTTAGCGAGCCAACCAGTAATTACAGCACCATCTGCGGTGCAGATCTGGTGTCACGGATGCCTTTTTTTCTCCCATTTTGCCTCCCAAAAAATCCGAATTACGTCCGATCTTATATCACTGTCACAAAAAATCCCCCGCTGCTTTATCTGACGAATCTGTTTTCTGTCGAAAAAGAGCCCCGAGACAAGTGAAAATGGGACCCCGAATTGCTCATGTCAGCCCTGCTTATCAGTGATTGTACATAACAGGAGAAGGAAAACACCTTCAGCAACCTTAATTGGCCTCGCGGCGTCGGCGTCGGCGTTGGCGCCGGCGTTGGCGTTGGCGTTTTCTCTCTTATTTTGATAAGGGGCAGAGTTCGTTCGGCACCAAATATAGAAAGGTGAGATTCGGGCTTCGGATTTCGAAAATTTTTAATTGGTCACATTTGGGGCATGGAAATGGGGGGAGGGGGGGGGCAGGATCAGGAGACAGGCGCTGAGGCCGCGGCTGAGGTCGCCGCCGGCCGAGGCCGAGGCTGCCCCAGGCACCGAGTCCAGCCCGGGACGATGACGTGGATGAGTGCTGAATATAACGGTAAAGTTGGCAAATCCTGGCATTGCAGCCATCTGGAAGGACTTTCCACCCGGTGGAGGAACGAAAGAAAAAAAGAAGCCATTTTCGCCTCTTGATTGAAGGTGCCTGAAGCAAAATTTTGATCGACAATCCTGCCAGAGTCTGCAAAATTGCTTGGAAAGAATATGGAGAAGTTTTTGTGAGACAAAAGTAGCTGGGGTTTTTTTTTCTGGACTAAAGATTCGTTAACATGCACAAGTTGTCAGGGTTTTGGGGGCGGGATCGATGGCTCCCAGCAGGGGGGAGACCGGGACCATTTTTCCCCTTCCGAAAAGAACGTTTTTATCGGCTCCGAGTGTCCTGCTGAGAGCCCGGACTGCAACGATTGCAGGCACAACAACGTCAATGACCCCGACAATGAACATCTGGGCTGTCCTCACTGCTTTGTGGAGAAATTAGCGTGGTACGAGGGCTTCTTCCAGCTCCACGCTGACCATTGCAACAGCCACCGTTGGGGTTGAAGCAGGAGGCTAAAAGTCAAGGCTGAGTCTGGAGCCCGGGCCCAAAGTCAAGGCTTTAAACTTTACATGTAAAGTTAAGGCCTAACGTTCTTAAACTGCGCCTAAAGTCAAGGCCTAAATTTGATCTAGCCACGTCTAAAGTTATTCACGCTACGCATAAAGTCAAGGATCGACGTTATTAGAGCTATGCCTGATTTTAAGGGCTCAGGCATTGCGACAAAGAGAAAAAAGTTAAGGGCTACTGTAAAGTTATTAGAGTCAAGTATAAAGGCCCGACGTTATAAAAGCTTCTCCTGAATTTGAGGGCTAAAGTTATTGAAGCAAAGAGTAAAGTCAAGGGCTACAGTTATAGAAGCAAAGAGTAAAGTTAAGGGCCAAAGTTATAGAAGCAAAGAGTAAAGTTAAGGGCTACAGTTATTGAAGCAAAGAGTAAAGTCAAGGGCTACAATTATTGAAGCAAAGAGTAAAGGGCCCAAGTGAGGGCCTGAAGCTCGTGCAGCTACACATCAGGCCTAAAGTTGCTGAGGCCAGAGCTCCACGCTAACGTTACGGCCTCAAGTTAGCGTCTGCGGTGGACGGCCCAAGTTAAGGCCTCGAGTTAAGGCCCAAGGCCGAGTCGGGAGTGACCTGGTTCCTGTGCCGAAAGAGCTTGGCCGACGGGGTCGACGTGAGCGCAACCTGTTACGAGCCGAGAGTGTTTTACAGTGTTGGACTGGAAATGGTGAAATGCCTTGACAGCTAAAATATTGGCAGTAACGACCGTGACTTAAGTTGCAGCAGAACCCAATCAACCGCATTTTGCTGCCACTAAAGACTTCGTTAATTAGCAGTGGTGGATTTTTTTTTGTTTGCAACATAAGAGAAGTTTTTTAAGTCGTCGTAATTTTCTTCCACGTCTGTTTTTTCCTCTCTTTCTGCTTCCTGCAAGCTTAATTGGCCTCCTGTTGTCTCACCTGCGATTCCAGCTTATTTCCCATATTTGGCGCCGGCCAAGAAGGTTTCCCCATCGTCGACGTCTCCGACGTCGGCGTGCACAGCTTGGAGGCGGCGGCCGCGGTGGAGGCAGCGCGTCAGGCCGAGTCTCGGTCGTTGTTGTGGCTACGCTTGTTTTCCTCGCTCAGATTACCCCTGCTGGCGTCGATGACATCGAGCTTTATCAGACACAATAAAAGGTTTTGGCACCGGCCCCATTTGTGCAAAGTCGTGCATCGAGCTCTTGAGCACGGATGACTGGAACGAGCATCCAGACTCGTTCGAGTCTGATCGGGGACTCGAGGAAGTGGCAGATGCTGCCTCCACACTTGGACGCTGTTGGGCGTCGAGGTCACCGCGTGCAACTGGGCAGAGTTGGCGCTTCATAAGTTGAAGTTGCCGCCCTGACCCTGGTGTTTTCTTCATGCAATGAGGAAAATGTCGAGTTTTTTTTGTTTAACTCACACTGAAATATGAGCGAGTGAAGTGATGAAGTAGTGAAGATTCAAAGAGTAAAACTTTGAGAAGCTTTATTGAGAATAGCAGAGAAATGTCTTCCTTAAAGAAATGTGCGCACTCATACGATTCTGCGTCAATCGTCAGCTCATTTCTCAACTCCTTCACCATCAATATGAAGACGAAGAACGATCCAAGGCTGGCACTCCAGGGTCGGACAAGAATAACTGACAGTGGACTCAGAGTCCTCGATGAATCACTCAAACTTGAGTGGACCAAGGAGGGGGGGGGGGAATTCCCTCTGTTCAAGACCCAAACACTTGAGTAATAGTTATTATCGTAATACGATGACTTTTGTCATTTCAAAGCTTTCACCCATGATAAATTTGTGTTTACATAACCGCGCCCTTGAGCAGGAACGACTGCGAAATAGGTACAACAGCAACAGGAGGAAGCGAATTAGAGATGCATCCAAATGATTCATCCATCATTTTTTTTCTGCACCGTTTTTAACGGCTTTCGTTGCCTCATTTTGGGGCTCATTTGGGCAAGCCCCAAAAAACGAGTTTAGGAAGCAGGAGAGAAAAAAAAAGTGGCTAATCTATAAAATTTATCATTTCTCACGTTCCTTCTCACTTCTGTACAGTTCAAGACCTACAGAGTTTGTTTTTTTTTTCTCTCTCTCTCACTCTTCAACCCTTTGGCTGACTGACGGAGATCGATAAATTGTTCAAGTTGTCACGTCTGAAGAGAAACACTTGTGTTCCATTTATTGTTGCAACAAGTTATTGGTGCAGCTTCTGATGCGGGCAACAACAACTGAACCACGTACAGTGGAGCCTCCATTTAACGGGTCGGAGGAGTCTCTCCAGTGGAATAGAAGCAATTGTTCACTTAGATCAGGAACTCAGACGCCCAATATTAACACTTGGAAAATCATACACAGCACTGCAATTTGGCGTTAAGAAAATCATGCACAACAGTGCAATGTTAATACTTAGAAAATCATACAGCGCAATGTTAACACTTAGAAAATCATACAGTGCGATGTTAACACTTAGAAATCATGCACAACAGTACAATGTTATTAGCACTTAGATATCATACACAACAGTACAATGTTTACTTACACTTGGACAATCATGCACAACAGTGCAATGTGAACACTACAGCTTAATACGGACAAGAATGCTGAGCTAAATCCTGGTTAGATGTAAAATTTGACCCCTTTTTGTTAGGACGAGCAATAGCAAAGCATTTGAGCCATTCGAAGCCCAGCTGACTCGACCTCATGGAGGCTCCATCCGGATATTAACGCACACGTTCATAAGTCGGGATTAGTTTGTGCTCTGGACCAGTGTAAACATAGGTAGAAGGGAAGGTTTGCTGAAATAAAAGCGTCTCCTCAGCCAGATTCACCGGCGAATTTTGCTGGGGTTTTTTTTGGCAGGCCAAAGCTTTCATTGGGCCAATTTGGGGCCCATCTAGCAACAATGTGGGTTTAGCGCAAAATGATCGTTTCATCGAGGCGGCAACATTGGGCAGCGCCCACTTGGCAATGGGCAGCTCAATGTGTGTGTGTCTGCCTCAGCCAAGAAGCTGTTTGGACGCTGCACGTTGAGCAGCTTGAGGTCGAACACTGGGGAGAGACTGTTGCTGCTTGGGTGCCCATTTATTTCTCGTATTGACCCATTAACCCCTGAACAAATGGTGGAAAACAGACTGGAAGTGAACTGCTTCAAGTGTGATGCCCAGCCAAAAAATGGGCAAGGTTGGCTGCACCCAACAATGGGTCTTCCTCTGAGCAGCTAATGAAAATCCCCCATTGACCCAGAGGAGGAGGGGTGGAAAAAAAAAGTCATATGACATGAGTAAAGCTGACTTTTTTCTCGCTGCTCGTGGTCTTTTTGGGGTCTTCGATCTGTCACGTCCATTTAGCTGACTTCTTCCATGGCTGTCAATCAGCACCGCCAGTCCCAAATGAGGAAGATTCACGCATCTGCGAGTAACCATATTTTGGCCTGGGCTTTGGCTTGGCTCAGCTCGAATTGAAGGCGCGTTTGACAATCACTCAGTTCGTTGCACAGAGTCATCATTTCACTCGGCACCGACATCAACAGCCAAAGCTGTCGCACAGTATCTAATCTAACCTAACTAACATTTCTAGACTGACCTAACATGAGGCTGTTTAACTTAAAAATGAGCCTATGTAGCTCAACTAACCTTTCCTAACTGACCCGACATGAGGTTATTTAACTTAACATGAGGCTGCCCAACTCAACATGAACTTTTCTAAACTGAGCCTAACTCACTCTTCTGGGCTACTCAATATGAACCTATTTATAAAGCGTAACATGAGCTTTCTCAACTAACTTTTCTAGACTTACCTGACATGAGCCTGATTGACTTAAAATGAGACTATTGAACTTAACATGAGGCTGCTGAGTGACTCAACATGAGCCTCACCAACTTTTCTAAACCGAACTAAGAGAGTCTTACTTGCCTAAGCTGACGTAAAATGAGCCTAACTAACCTAAATCAAACTACCCAACCTGAACAATCGCTTCGCCGATTGAAGTATACGAGTTGGTGACTTGAAGATGCATTTCTTTTCGGGAGGAGGCGAATTTTTGTAAGTGTAGACGCAACCTTAAGAGGCGAGAGACTTCAGCGTCTGATTTAATGGTCGGGTCATGGCAACAAATAACAAATTCTGACGTTCGCATGAATTCCTCAGTGAGGTTGAGTGATCTTGGGAGAAACAAAATGTGTGTTCATTCGACATTCCGAGGTGAGGAATTTGAGGTAGACAAAGATGGACCAGAAATTTGACAGCAAAATCGCAATGAAAACGTGGAGAATGAAGAAAAGAACGTGACGTTTCTTTTTTTTTTTTAAAAAAAAAAAAAGCATGAAGATAAAACTGTCCCGAAAGATGAAAGAAACCACCTAAAAAGCAATTTTTACCTAAACTGCTGAAGTTTGCCTTAGTCAAGATTCTGCTTCTAGTGAAGACAGACGAGCTCTTCACTCATATATATAAAAATGTTGGCATTGCCCGACCTTTTGACTCGAGCAGCTGGAAATGACGATAGAAATGCGTGTTGAAGCTCTAACATCAGTAGGGACATTGTGTTCCTGGCACTTTTGCCCAATCAGCTGGAGCTTTTGTTGCCAGTTTGCCCAAAACTTGGGGCAGACTTTTTGCATCCACTCGCGGTGCGATGAACCTCGTTGGCCGCGTCCATGGTGAAGTCGTCCTCTGACGAGACCTGGGCCAAGTGATCAGAGTCGTCAGTCGGTCGTTGAGAGAAAAGACGAAATCTTTGGCAAAGTTGGCAGTAAAACTTTTCTTGTTCATGAGGTTTTCGTCCAATGGGCAAACGTGTTCTTGTCGTGGTGGAGGAGAAAAATGTGGGACTCGCTGATGGAGAAAGTTGATGAAGAGGACACAAATCGGGTTTTATATAGACGTGGATGAGACTTGACAAGAATGGTGAATCCTCCGGGTTGACAGGATGGATCGAATCTTGGCCAAGATAGAATTTCACGTGTTTACACTCGTTTACAGTTAATCTCGCGCGCTGATCCACATGAGAGAAGCAGCCCTGGCTTTGCTAGAGGTGGTCACAACTCGAGTTCCGTCACAGCAACACCGGCTTTTCGACTCACAGTCTGACTGGAGCGGTTAGAGATGGACTGGAGACCGCTTCTTGCTTGCTGACACAGCCCAACTCTGTCTCAGGCAGTCTTGGTCAGTCTCAAACTGCTTAAGCCTGCCGCAGACAGTCTTGGTCAGTCTCAAACTGCTTAAGCCCGGCTCAGGCAGTCTTGGTCAGTCTCAAACTGCTTAAGCCTGCCGCAGACAGTCTTGGTCAGTCTCAAACTGCTTAAGCCTGCCTCAGACAGTCTTGGTCAGTCTCAAACTGCTTAAGCCCGGCTCAGGCAGTCTTGGTCAGTCTCAAACTGCTTAAGCCCGCCTCAGGTAGTCTTGGTCTGCCTCAAACTGCTTAAACCTGACTCAAAATGACTAAAGTTGCCTCAAACTGCTTAAGACTGCCCCAAATGGCTAAAGTTGCCTCGAACTGCTTTAGACTGTCCAAAATGGCTAAAGTTACTGCCCAACTATGGAAAAACTGCCTCTAATTGCCTGGAAATAGCCACAAGTGACTAACCGTCAATGGAGCGATGACTTCCGAGTGATTGACTCAACTTTGATGCTGCTCGAACTCACCTCTAGCTCGTGGACGGTCATGATTTTTCTCTTGTTTGGAATTTCACCTGCGTGTGTGGCATCAAACAGGAAAATGGTGACAGTGAAGTAGCCATGAAAAAAAGCAAGCAAACTCCTTCCTCTTCCCCGGGCACGTGAGCAGAAAAGTCATGACCTGCAAAAATGTTGTTACTCTGGCTGAAGTGCTTGTTCGTCGGCGCGTCCGTCCGTGTGTACTCGTGCTTGGCTACCTGGACCGCCTGCCTCGGTGGGTTCGGACCTTCCTCCACCTAACTGCATCTCCTCTAATAAAGCCTTTCTGGCTCAATGGGTCTAACCCATTAAGGACACGCCAAAAATATAACCCGCGGCCGTTATAAAATGGGGATGCTATAAATGGCCAAGGCATTTTTGATTCGAGGTGTGATTGGGATAGGTGGAAGGTTGGGCAGTTCAAGATAGAGCTGTGGAGGCAGCTCTTATCAATAAGAAATTTGGGGCTGCCCAACCCCATATATAAATATATACACACACGCACAGTGGACGCCGCATATTGCTCGTGGGACATCATAGGTCCAACAGAAGAGTCTTTTTGCTTCAGGTTCCTCCGGCCCTGGCAATCAGCTCATTGAAACATCATCCAAATAAGCGGTTCTGGCGCAAATTGACGTCGTCGGGCAGAAAATTCCTGTCATTTTGCCTGTGAACCTGGACTTTTACCTGCCCTTCTGCCAATTCAGCCCAAGTCTGGTGATGCCTGTCGGCGGAGTCCACTGTGGACCCACTGATGTGTGCACCAGACTCGAAGAAACCAACTCAGTCGCTAATCCCGATATCAACGAGCCGGCGAATGTTTTGCACGCTCCCAGACGAGCAGCAGACTTTTGGTGCGAAATGCCAAAAGAAAAAAAAATTGTATGATCCAAAGTTGCAAAAAAATATCTGCACCTGAGTCGGCGGCCCCGTCTTTCTCTTATCCCCTCCCTCGTCGGGCTGCAGCAAAGATCAAATTGCAAATTATTGCGGGTCGGATTTCGCGGGCTTGTCCTGATTTAAATTCCTCGGGTTTAGCCCGGTTCAGGTTGGAGCAAAGTCAGAAAAAAAGGAGGCCAGGAACAAAAAGAAATGTTTCGTATGAGTGATCGGGAAGAACCCGGAGAGTGCACGATTTCACCTGGGATCCTTTGTTGCATTCCAAGAGGGATGACCCCACAGGGAGTCCCTCTGGAACTGGATTCACGTCTTCTCGGTGGTCTATTTAGAGCCCTTTTTTTTGTTAACGTGGAGTCAACACGGACTTGGGTGAGGAGCGCTGACGGACCGCTCGGAGGACGCCTCCGTCACGTCAGGGATCAGCATTGACGACCAAACCGGAGACTCTTTCTCCAATGGACGATTTTGTTCGTACACTGTATTCACGAGTGACTTTCAACGATTCTGGCGTCAGTCCTGAGAACGCTTTGGCCAAGAGTGTAACGAAAAGTGCATTTGCGTACAGTGACTGCCCATTGATGCTGCTCCCCAGATCCATCTGGACCCTGCTTTAGACCATGAGGGGATCCCTGAAGAGCTTCCGACAGAGTCATCACCGACAAAAATAGCAAATGAGCCACAATGTCAACCCTGCTTGGGGCGAAGGCCGAATGGGTCTGTGTCATTGATCAAGTTGGTGACGTTTGTTCAGCTGTCCCAGTGACAGCATAAGTGGGGGCCACTGTATTCATACATGTTTATGTATTGGTTTTTTGTCCTGACGAACAGTTTCCATCTCTGTCTGTCCCACTGTGGACAAGATTGGACTGCTGAGCGTGGTCTTTTTTCCTTGTTGTTGCCTATTACAAATTCATCTTATTTCTGTGATGCTAATAAAGGTTGTGCTGTGCACAAATAAGGCTGTGCCAAGTGCTGAAATAAGTTTGGGCTTGGACATTTAATGGCACCTTCAGAAGAAGCCCAGCAAAAAAGAGCATCACCAATGTAGGAGAACCTGCTTGGTCACGCCTTCTTGGTGTAGCTACAAGTGGAGATATCGACGGCAATTTGTCTGGCTGCACACAAGACACTTCTGGGCTTCGTTAAACGCTTCCTCTATTGCGGGTAATGAGCAGCTTGAGACCCCAACTTTTTGGGCATGCTCAAAAGCCATCAAGAGGTCGAGCAACTCATTCGTCATTTTATTTTCTCTTATAAAGACACCAAATGGAGGAGCTGCCGAAAGGGGGGATCAGATTAAGGTGTCTCCTTACAAATAGAATTTGCCCGAAAAAAGAGGAGCTTCCACGGGGGGTTCGACACTGAAACCTGAGCCTTGCTGGCCCCAAAACAGGCGGGGTAAAAATCAAAAATCTGGGCTTTTTCCTCGGATAAAAGAAGACGTTTCTTTCTTTTCAACGATCTAGATATCATCGAGTCGCGTCTGATCCGACTGGATTCGACTGTTCCAGAAGTCTTTGTCGATGTCTTTTGGTCGTCTGGCAGACAAGGATCGGGCTGGTTCCACCAACGCTGAGGATTTCAAGCTGTTCAAGCTTTGATTCGGTTAAATGCACACTAAATAGGTCCGAACTCGTCTGCTGGCAAAAATCGGGTCTTGATGTGACAAAAAAGTCTGCTCGAGTCTGGCCTCAATCATGGGGAGAGGAAGCGGAGAAGTTGGGTGAACAACATGGAGCAGCAGATATCAGCTCGTGATTTAAGCGCGTGTGTGCGAAATGGAGGGGCAGGAATTTCTATTACCCTCGGGGTATCCAAGGAGAGAGATAGAAGGGGGGGGGGGTAAAAATACCCGCGCGCTCGCTCTCGATGCCACCCAGAAAACGGGTGACATCACGACACTCGGGAGCAAAAAGGGCCGGGCAAAACACGCGGGGAAATCAATTTTTAGGCTGTGTAACTACAACTTTATTGCCCAGAGTCATGCAAACGGAGAAAAATCCGCCCAAAAATGCCTATCAAGCCTGAGAATCGACTCCAAAAAAGGAGGAGGGGGGAGCAGAGAGGAAAATAAGCACTTTTTTTTTCTTTTTTAAAAGCACAGCGAGTTTAATTTATGAAAAGACTCGCCTAAAGATTGTTGTTGTTGTGTCAGACTTTGCAGCTTTTGCTCCTGCAGGTCAACAAATTGGATTCTCACAGCTGGAGGGCGAAAAAAAAGAGAGAAAAATTCACCCTTTTTTTCCCCCACTCTCTTTTGCAGGTATGTCCAGGTCTTTCTCGACGCTTGGAAGAAAGGGGTCAAAACCCCTGCACCGACTGTGTGAGTATTTTTGACGCGTTAGGCCCGCCTGTCTGCCTGCCAGGCCTGCCTGCGGGGCCTGCCAGGCCCAGGAAATGAAGGAGCTTCTTTTTTTGCACCACTTGGGCTCAAGTTGTCAGCAGGCAATTGGCGAAATTGCAAATTTTTCAATGGGACAACTTGTAAATGTCAGGATCATTTTTTCCCCTTCTTCTCTGACGTGAATGAGTGCACTTCAGTTTCGGGAACTCTTTTTTGGGGGTTCCAACTTGAATGGGCCTTAAAATTGCCGCCCCCCCCTTACGTTAATGTATTCAGGTCAAATTATCAGCCTGGCTTAATTTCAGGGCGCTGCTCGAACTGTTATTAAGTCAACACCTACAGGAAAGTTAATCCTTCAGACGTTTGCACCGAGCAACTTTGCCTCTGGAAGAGTTGGCACTGGAAAAACAGTTTTCGGCTAATATCTTTTTTTCTTTTTCTCTGCGGAAGCTGAGATATTGTATGTACTAAGTACCGGTTCCGCTGACCTCAAGAACAAGAAAGGTTACTTTAAATAACACCTCTTTTGTCTTAGGTTCGACAGGTGATAGAAAAATATGGCTCGGAGCCTTTAAAAAATGTCAAGGTTTTCGCCTGGCGTTATGACCAAGCCTTACAAGGTCTAACTGCCCAATAAGCACAACTCTTCTACAGCTCGTGAATCAAAATAATCTCTGGTGCTGGTGAAGATTCAGAAAAGTATGTGAAGATAATGAGACGGACTTTGCCTGAGTCGCCTAGAGACGACTTTGCTCCATCTTGCTTTGTTCTGTCTCGCTTAACTTTGCTCTGTCTCACTTTGCTGTGTTGTGCCCTCCTTAACTTTGCTCTACATAACTCTGCAGTGTCTTACTTTACTTTGCTCTGTCCTTCTTAACTTTGCCCGGTCTCACTTAACTCTGCTCTGTCTTTCTTAACTTTGCTTTGTCTTTCTTAACTTTGCTCTGTCTCACTTAATGTGTTGTGCCCTCCTTAACTTTGCTTTGTCTTTCTTAACTTTGCTCTACATAACTCTGCAGTGTCTCACTCTACTTTGCTCTGTCTTACTTAACTTTTCAATGTACTTTGTTTTGCTCTCACTTCGTTTGATCTGCGTTCATTCGTCTTACGTTTACTCACTTTGCTCATTTCCCACCACTTAACTCTATTTCACTCCATCGTTGCTTTGCCTCACTTTACTGCACGTTCATTTCACTTTAGTTCTCGTGGGTCTCACCTTACTCTGTGTTTGTAGCTTAATTTTTGGGCCTTGCACAACAACAAAACGCTTGCACACAAAAAAAGCGTTCAATATTCAAGCTTTCAACATTCCCAGACGTCTGAGATAAGATCAGTCCCCCCCTCCCGTTTTTGCGGCTTGTTTTGGAGAAAGGAAACGGTTTATTAAGCTGCGGAAGAATGCAGCGTTCGTAATTTCCCGACTGGGGGGGGGCGAAACTGGCGCTCACGGGGCCAGAAAGGGTTATGAACCCTTTACTCCCAGGAGCATCAAAGTTTTATTGGCCAACAGGGCAACCCTGGTCTTGAAAGTGGGGACATTTCTCACTACAGACAAATCTGTGCCTCGACACAAATTGAAAAAGTGACAGATTTTTCTTTTTATCGGCGGAAAAATCTGGATGAAAAAAAGTTTTTATCACAAGTAGGCGAAATAGAAAAGAAAACCTCTTGTCATTTCCTAGACTAATTTGGGAGGAGGGAAAAAGAGTTGCCACAAAAAGGGGGCTCAATCAAGCATGCACGACACTTCTCGCTTTGACAACTTTTTCCTCCTGGGAATTGTTCCACCTCTTGTCGACGCACTTGGCCCGGTTGATGGTGTCCATCGCGCAAAAGAATAAGAGACACGATCGTGACACACTCTGCACCACCACCACCACCCCGAGTAGTCGGGCTCAGGCCCGAGCACATCCCTACTAGTGATGTGGTCGAGCCGCGGTTGAGTCTGTCCCCCCCTTGCTGTACGTGAATGAGACGATTGTCTCGTCCATGGCTGTGTCTTCCTCCCAGGAGCTGCAGCCACAGCCCGACAAGCCCTAATGGGCAGGGCAGCCAGTGCATAGATGTGGCCCAACAAAGAAGCAAAGCAAGGCTTGAAGCAGCCTCAGATCCCCTCTCCTCTTTTCCGACTCATCATCATGATACTGTTTTTTGCCTCAGTTCCCCACTGGTGGTGGCCGAGTGCAGGTGCCCGTTGGATCCCCCTTTGTTGTGGCCGAGAGTGCACAAATGGCAGTGACAGGCTCGACGTCGTCGTGAACAACATGGGCACGGAGCAGACGGTCCTGGCCGTGGTCGTCGACGTTGACCACCTCCAGGCTGTCACACTCGTTCCCGTCCGCGGGAGGTCGAATCCAATGGCGGGAATTTCAATCACGTTCCATAGTGGCAACTCTGACACGTTGTACAAACTGAAGTAGACAAGTCTCTGTCTTAAAGTTGTTAGTATAAAAGGTCCTGCTGACTCTCGTAGACAGCAGGAGTCACTTCTTTGCATCTCATTTAAAGTCAACCGCAAGAAACTCACGTGTGGGCGTTGGAGATGACTCTTTTTTCCAGCAAAACAAGATACTTTTTTTGCCCCTGAAACGCCCAAACGCCTTCAGAGAGGCCCAAACTGCCGAGTCCCGGGGAGGGTTTTTTGCCCCGGATTTTGCCACCCCCTTCCCAAGTCCTCCTGCCCGGGCTTTCGCTGATTAAATTGCCGGAAAGTTCGAAAGTTTGCGTGCAGGCACCAAAAAAAGGGTTGAGAACAGGCCTTCAATTTCACATCACGAACGACTCAATTTCCCTTTGATTCGTGCAGGGACTTTTTTTCTGTCATGTGTGCAAGCGTCTTTATGATGCCGCCCACATGAAAATGGGGCCCCCATTTTTTTGGCTTTTGGGCCTCCGACCACAGCTGCTGTTTCCATCTTAGTCTGTGTTTAGCAGTCTGTGGGCCCAGAACGAGCGAGGCCCAGTGTAAAAGTCAGGCTTGCACAAGTGAAAACCATCATCATCTCCGAGCCTCATCAGAGATGATAATTAAGATTTGACCTCGGCCGCCGCCAACGCCGACGTCAGTAGCATCTTGGCCGTCGACCTGCAGACGTCTCTGAGCAAACACTCGTGCTGTGGGTTTCCTCTCTCTTCCACCACCTGTGCGACGACTCCTTGGAGTCGTCGTCCTCCATGCACAACGTGTGCACCATCTGTGGGTTGCTGCTGTTGTTCCTGGAGGAGGAGAGACCGCTGTCACCTGGCCTTAATAGCTACCTTGTTGCCAAGAAGATAAGAAATTAGTGCAGTGAGGCAAGGAGGAAAAAAAAAAAGTAACCACGCGGCCAGGCATGTGTAAGCTAGTGATGCATTCCGGGCTGAAACTTTCAGCCCGGACTGAATTGCGTAGGGCTCACCTGCCTGAGGGTCGGGTCGGCCGGGCTGTTTTGTGGTGGGTAAAAAAAAAATCCACTGTGGTCGGACTTTGCACGCAACATTAAGGCTGGGGATGAGTTGGCGGAAATGGACTCAAGCCAAGCTAGCTACTCATCCACGCAATAAAATTCGAGCTCAAGCTACTGCCTGACCCAAAAAGCTCGGGCTGGTCCGACTCGAAGTGGTCACTGTAGCACAAAGGCTTGATTTTTGGTCCTTGTCTCGAGATGTTTTTTATGCGCTACACACGTTATTTCGTGCGTGAGTGAGCGTTCGTGTGTCCAGGAAGAAGAAGAAGAACAGCTTATTCGATTTTTTTATGCGTTGGTCCCTGAGAACCAACGGCTGCCTCGTTCGCTGTTGCCTTTTTTTACCTGGAGAGTTTGCAAACTTTGCACTAGTTGTGCCTGGGAGGGAAAAGAGGGCAGATTTCGCCTCTTTCCTTGCAGATAACGCAGCGGAATCTAGTGGGGAAAAAAGTGCAGTCGCACTTTTGCGTGAATCTCAAGCCTAAAACTTGTGTCTGAGTCATTCACTGTCAGACCCAAAAGACAACTCCTTTTTTTTTGAGCATGACTCTTGAGATCGGCAACAACTTGAATTGGCCCTAAAAAAAGAAAACTGTCATTGGTGCCTCTCAACGCGTTCTCATCTCCAGACCGACTTCTGGAACACTGACAAAGACTTTGAGCCCCCACTCAAGCATGAACTTTCCCCCTCAGTGCTTGATTGAGCTATGACTGTCGTTCAAGTGGAACCACCAAAGGATTGCTTGAGCCGCCGGGTGGGTCTGGCATTGTGTCTGCCACCCGGGGGAGGACGCGGAGGGGAGGGTCAAGCTGATGACCTCCCCCGGAGACATCGTGAAGGCGCGTCTGCACACGCCAGCAGGGCTGAAGGCGCCCTCAACGGCCGTCACGAACTCCTCCCTGCCCATGTGGGACACGTCGAATGATGAGAGTGAGCAGCAATTAACAGGTAGACGTGGGTCGACCATTCTTTCTGGCCCATTTGTTTTTACCTTTTTCTTTGTCGGGAAGACTTTTTCTTGGAGGGCGCGTTGACACAATGCACATTTGCTGAACCCGGTGAGCTCGGGATGGAGACCCAGAGTGCAAACGCGCCCTTAGATTGACTGGGCGGGACCTCCCGGGTGTGTGAGACTGCCCGGAATGACCAGAAAAGGAAAAAGACCGACTTAAATGACCCGACCAAAAAAGAAGAAGTCAGCGCTGCCCAAAAAATGCCCAGCCAAAAGTTACTGCACATGTGGGACTTGGAGCCGGGCTACGCCGAGCCCGTCGACTCCCCCAGGAGGAGGAGGAGCAAAGAGCACATCTACGAGTCCATCGAGGACGTCAGAGATCAGCTGAGCAGGATCAACCTGAGTCAGATTCGAATGAGGCGAAATCTTTACCGAAGATCGGTGACTTTGCAGGCGTTTTCAGCGCCGGGTGCGCCGGCGCCTGGCGCAGAAATGCGCCGGAGAAGCGTGGCCGTCATGCAAGAGGAGCAACGTGAGTAAACAAAAAGATGTTGTCTTCTCGCTCTCAGGTGACGGAAATAGACGTCGCTGATAAGAACAGATCGTTCTGGGCAGTTGGACTTTCCGTGAAAGTTCCTGCATTGTTTACACTGACAAGGGCGGCGACACATTCGTGACACGTCAGTCTCATTAATGATCATTAGGCGGCCTAAGTAGGTGCATTAGTCGCATTGCATACATAATCAGAGGCTTGGCTGTAATCGATGCAATGCTGTAATCACAGTTTATTCCCAAAGACTCAGAAGTTTGGCTCATAGCGACAAAAGAACTGCACAAAGCAACTTCATTTCCACTGGCATCAACTATGCACTCCAAACAGCTCTGAAACTTGCTGCTAAACTGATTGGCAGAGAATGTTCGGTACTTTTTGTGGACCATGACTAACTATACAGTTTTAGAATTCAGCTCGTGATCGTTCTCATTCTTAGAAATCTAGATTTCTAAAAAAAAGAGAGAAAAGAAAAATTCTCGTAGCTGCTACCATGATGTGCACAGGGTGCACAGATGAAGATCGGCTGTTGGGTCCTTGGAGGTCTTGACAATTGGTTTGTTTCCACTGGCGCGTCAAGATGATGACTCTTGCAAAAATTGCAAGGTTTCCTTTACAGTTTGCAACGTCTATAGCGAATTTTGTCCAACACACGACGATAAAAAAAAGTTTCCGAATACCGAACTCAGGGCTTTGCGGATACATTCGATTATTAATAGTGCTCAGCTAATGTTTTCAGTCTTCTTTGGAGTTCTTGCCACAACCGTATAAATAATGGGTGTCATAACGATTTGCTACAGGATTGATCACCGAGGCTGCAGACCAGATTAGGCCTCATGAGGCTGTTGCAGATCCCAGCCCATAGATGGGGAACCTTCTGGGCTCATAATGTTGGCCTTGTGCACAACTCCATGTGTGGAGAAAATACTTAAAAACCAGTTACTGGAGATTAAGACTCCAGTAATTACGTCTTCCGGTCAAAGTTCGTATTAGAGACCTTTGGCAAAAACAGGTGACTCAGGTGAGGTCAGATTCTTTCGGGCCAACCAGACATAATCAAAGATCACTTGTCTTTTTATCCACTTCAGTTCCTCACAGGTTCTTGTGCAACTTCCTGTCGATGCAGCCGCTGCCAGAAGGCCTAACGTGCATGATTAACAGCATCTCAGGGGTCTTGAGCACCATTTGTGAATGTATCCTAAGGCTGTTGTCAACTCTCAATTGCAGATACTTTGTGGACAGCCAACTTTGCTGCTCTGCAGCCATCACTGCTCAGTCCGTAACATGCGTCATCTACAGATTTGGGTCCAACAATGTGGGTCTTCTGAGCTTGTCCGAATTCAAAAGCCTGAACTGAGTATTGCCCCGGGTAAAAATGTGAACAGGTCTCAAAGTTGTTGTTGCACTTTGTCCGACTCACAATGTACTTAACCCCTTGGCTTTTTATTTTCTCACACTTCCTGAACTCCTGAACGCCCCTGGAGATTGTGAAATGTTTCATCTTGACTGCACTAAAAAGATGCTGCCTCAGTTGTGGCTCGTTCCGGACAAGACAGACTTGGCCATTTATGTACCTTAAAGGGTGAACAAAAGGTCCTTCTTTATTGAGAACCTGATCAATAGGACTGAAGGTGATTCACCTAAAAATCCTCTCTCTGGAAACAAGAGTACAGTACGAGCCAGAAGAATGTGACTAATGAAAGTTGATGTAATTGTGCATTTGCTGACAGCCCCCATTAAAAATTGAACAATTGTCTAGTTGAGAATGGCTAATGGACCCTCTGATGTTCTGTGACGAGGCCAGATTTTTAGGTGAATCACCTGTAGCCCTGCTGATGAAGAAGAGCCAGATTTTTTTTTTTTAGCCAGCAAAACGTTTCCTCTGGAGTCACACCAGATCTCTACAGACGCAGAGACCCATCAATATGATGGGCAGCTTGGGCCTCCTGCCCATTCCTGGGCCGCTTATCATGCTATTTCATGGGCTTGACCGTGGAATTATCTGCAAAGACATCATCAGCCAAGTTACGATGCTATAAATTGCCTTCAAATTTCTCTCAGAAAATGCAGACAGAGGGGGGAAAAAGATGCTAACAAGAGAGCTGACAAATGCGATTTAGTCCGCAGATACTGAAAGCTTCCACATCGTTCTCAGTTGTGCAATTTTTTTTGCAACGAGACTAAACAGATTTTTGCCAACTTGAAATCTCACACTCTGAGAATTCAGGTAGTGATGGACGCAAGTTCAAGCTGAGCAAGAGCTCTTCTTCGTTTGGCGGGTGATCGGGCCCGAACCGAGGCCTGACGAGAAGGCCCCGCACAGCCGCTGCCTGGGCCTTCTGCCTGCCTTTGGGCCGCTGCCAAAGGCCCATTCTGGCCCCCTCAAGCCTGACTTGGGCAACTTTCCAGAAGGCTTGAAAGCCATCACGAGTGAAAGACGAGAGAGGTGACGTTTTATCTTTTCCCCCAACAAGTTCTGTCTCGTCGCGGTCTAATTTCTTCGCAGCTGAGTCACTTGGACAGCTCAGTCAGTGATCCAACAGCGTTGGTTCAAGAGATCGGTGATCTCCATTGTCCAGTGCAGCATGAGTCTCATCCTCAGGAGAGTTTTGGGTGCGTCCTCAGCTTCAAAGAGTTCTCTCACTAGTGTCTGGGCTTGAAATGTGACCAGGTCACATCAGCTTGACTTCTTGATTGTCTCAAAGCTGTGTTTTTTTCTTCATCTCCGTCCTCCCACTGCTCTTGTTTCCCCCCCCCCCCTCTAATGTCTCGGGCTATTTTCGGTGCGAAAAAATCTCAAACACATTCTCTCACAGGTTTATTTATTGAACTGTCTACTTGTTTTGTTGCTCAAGAAGAACAACCTCTTCTAGTTGGGGGAGAATTTTTGGGGGGTGAGGGGCGACTATGGAATAACTTGTGTCGAAGAAGACAAGTTTGACTTTCTAGGACTTCAGCTGGAAGAGACAAACACTGAGCGTTAGTAGTGACTTTCTAACGTTTGCTCACTAGAGGTGATCCTATCTAGAACATGCATGAGCGTGTCACTTCTCGCACATCTGTTAAAAGTAGAGGGTGTCTCCTTTATATAGATAGAAATTGTGTGTGTTCAGAGCAGTGGATTGATGAGCGACACTTTTGGCGTGGAGCCCAGCTAAATGTGACCTCTGAGGTCACTTGAGGTCCCGCTGGGGTCAAGTTGAGGTTGACAAACTCAGCTGAAATCGGCTCTCATGCCGTTACTGTTGCTCCCATCCAGATCCCATCCCCCATTGAGGCTGTGTGAGTAATATCTCTTGACAGTTATGCATTCATTGCGTCAATTCGAACCACATGAGTACGAAGATTGGTATTTCTTGTCTACAAATTAGGCCTTATTGGAAGGTTGTATCTTTCAGATCTTCTCTCCTCTACGTCGAGGCCTCATTGAATGCATCCTTTTCGAACCTTGTTGAAAACATCGGGTTTCATTGTACTCACCTTCAATTTAACCCCTTCATTTACACTTCAAAAGAGCCCCCCATGGCTGACCACCTTCTTCAGACGACCGCAGATGCAGCAGGAGACTCTGAAGATCCACGCGCCCAGGCAGACAGAGCTCAGCTTACCCTTGGACCTGGCACCCAACAAGAGGCTGCCACCGTGGCCAAATCGGCCAACTCTAATCCACCATGGACGGCCAAGAGTTTAATCAGGCTTGTTTCTCTTTTGCAACCTTCCAATGAGGCCTCCTCTATAGACAGGCCTATCTTGGTACTCATATTGTTTGAATGAGGCCAATGGACTGCATGACTTCTTGTACAGTCAGCCTCAGGATTCACTCACCTCAGGATTCGTGATAATAACGTACCTACATACATCTTCTTCAATATAAAGGCGTACTCGTCTGTCTGTCTGACACATACTGTGTAGAGGCAGTTTTACTACATACGCAGTTACTACGTACACACGCAGTGTTCATATAAAGGAGTCGCCTACTAATGGTTAAATGGAGCTCACACATTGAGGTTGACAAACTCAAAATTAAGTAGGCTCTACTTAATCCAGGATCCAATCCCCCCTGGAGCAGAGTCTGCGAGATATTTTTTCAGATTTATGCGGATCAACGTATGTATCACACTGTTAGAAAAAGTTGTCGTCACCCCCGTTGCAGTAAATAAGGCCTAGTTTGTACAAGAACAACAGTGGCTTCAAGAGTATTCAGAGCACTAACATGACGGTTCAAGAAGAATAACCAGCTTTCTGATCACTCACTGTGGAAGCTTCGTAGCTCACGTGAACTCGAGGTAGTGCAGAACAGTTAACAAAATATTCATAACACAGACCTTGTACCTAACGCTCAAACCCGTCGTTCACGTCCATGGAGGAGGAGAAACCAACACCTTTTTGCCCGGACGTTTTCTCCAAGACATAGTTATACAATGTGCTCACACTTTCAAGATGTTTCATCACCCTTTGGCTGGGGGTCAACCTTTGCTGCCCAAAACTTTCGGGCACGCTCATCATCGTGAGCGGGGACAAAAAGGCGCGCGCGCTGTCCAGATCTGAGTCAACCCTTCATTGCAATGGAGGTGAACGAACTCCCCGCACCCAAAGCACGAGATGCGCGTCGATTTTGTGCCCAATGTTTTGGGCACTGATTGGAAAGCGATTGAAGAGTTTGAGCTTGACTTTGATGGCCTCGCCGGAAATGAGCGGAATGCGGGTAGAAAACTCGGACGGCAGCGAAGAGATCTTTATTGCATTCTCGCGCTGACAAAACAAGAGCGAAATGAACCTCGAGTGTTTTCTTCTATCTGGAAGAATGCGTGATTCCCCCTCCCCCCTTAGTGGATTCCCTCCCCCTTTTCCCATTCCCCCCCCCCCCCTGTGCTCAGGCTTGGCTTCAAATGCGTCTTTTTTTCGCTCAGTCGCCCCCAAAAGCTCGTCCGAGTGAGAGGCGAAGGCACAATTGCGGGGCAGGAATTGCTCGCAAAGACAAGTGATTTCTGAAGGAAATAAAAGCTCTGGGGTTTTTGTTCCGTCCCCTTGTTCAGCTTGGCCATGAACTCCGTGTTCTTCGGCGATCGGCGCATCCTGCGCGGACGACGGCGACGCAGGTTCGACCCCCTGAGCTGCGGGGCCAGGATTCAGCACCAGATTGAAGAGTGTATCAACAATTCTTCTTGTGAGTGAACCAAAGCCAAGCTTGGGCAAAGTTTTGGTCTTTTCGTTGAAGATGATCACTTGATCACACCCAACGGGTGCAAGGGTCTGGAGTAAGACCGCGTGGGTGAAAGGGGGGGGGGGAGTTCTACTTCTTGGAGGTGAGGATAGGATGGGGATGTTGCTAGATTGGGATGTTGTTAGATTGGGATGTTGTTAGATTGGGATGCTGTTAGATTGGGATGTTGTTAGATTGGGATGTTGTTAGATTGAGATGTTGTTAGATTGGGATGTTGATAGATTGGAATATTGATAAATTGGGATATTGCTAGATTGGGATATGAGGAGCTTGGAATATTGTTAGATTAGCATGTTGTTAGGTGAGAATGTTAATAGATCGGAAACTGTTAGGCTACGATGTTGTTAGGATACTGTTAGATTAGGGTGTTGTTAGGCCAGAATGTTAATAGATTAGAAACTGTTCGGTTGGGATGATGTTAGATTGAGATGCTGTCAGAATGGGTGATATTGTTGGCTGAGAATATTGATCGATTAGGACGTTGCTAGGTGAGAATAATGATAGACTAGTACGTTAAGACCTTGCGAAGTGTGGGTATTAGGCCAGGTTGAGACATCGTCAGGTTAGGATGTTGCTAGATTAGGATGTCATGTTCAAGTATCGCTCCGTATGGAGAATTTTAGTTGAGGAGAACGTTGTCTTGGGTAAGGGAATCTGTTGCTTTCAATAGTGCTCACCTATATAACTCAAACTATAAGTAAGACAACAAGCTGCTCATCTGATGCTGCCGGGTTTACTAGGGGATTATGTAAGAAGTGAAACGCGACCCCCGCTCCCGAAATCGGGTTCACGTCCAGGGAAGAGTCTCGGGTTTCGCTTTGCTCCACACGCTATTGTACAAGTATCAATGATCACTTTTTTTTGCACAAGTCAATGATCCCTGCAATTTCCTCAGACATCTACATTCCGTTGTTGAAAATTGCTCTCCCCCTCTCATAAAGGCCGGTCATCGAACCCTCATCTTTCTCCGGAAAAAAAGGGGTTGACAGACCCCGAAATCTTCGTCAGGGCGTGGCAAAGTGACATTTTGTCTCTTAAAGTAACAGCGAGGGTTTTTTTTTCACTTTTTTTTCTTTCCACTATTTTTCAGATCTGAGCGCAGTTCGGCGTCTGATGTCTGGAGATCCTCCACCTCATCTGAGCGGCGTGGACAAGAGCAACAACGTCTGCCCGAGCTGCCGGCTGCCCTTCGACAAGGGCAAGAAGAGGCGTCTGTTGGACAACTGCGGGCACCAGAGGTGCTACGCGTGCATGTTCAAGCGCCAGGAGTGTCCAATCTGCAACACCTCGGGTTCAGGTACACGTGCGAGTACGAGCGGAGCCTGCACAACTGGGAAACAATCACTCTCATGCAGCCAGAAAGTGTAGAATCATGCCCAAAAGTCTTGGGGCCCCCGGCTCATTGTTCGTTTGAAAGCGAGAGAAATGGGCCATGACAAAGGCCCCGCACGTGGGCATGCCCATATGGGCCCGCAACCAAAGTAGTTGTGTCATGTGCATCAGGGTTTTTTTTTTGCCTGCAACCCGGGCCAAAGTAATTCTTCTTGGACCGAAAGTTTGAACGAAGACTTTGGAAAGTCAATAGTCACTATTGTGCCGAAAGCTGGAAAGTTTGTGATCGAAGACCATTTGGAGGCCGTTTGTTTTTACACTGACCTCCAGACCGAACGAGTGGTTGACCTCCAACACGTGCACCTTGCTGCACCTTGTTGTTGTTTCAGACACTCTCGGATTGACGAGGTCACGTCCGACCTCGAAAAGTCCACGTCTGACCTCGAAAAGTCCACGTCTGACCTCGAAAAGCCCACGTCTGACCTCGCAGAGGCCACACAGGCAGTCCGTCCCTTGTTGCTGTGACTCTCATAAACCTTGCCCGAGCGAGCTGAACGAGTGCAAAGCCATGAATGTTGTTTTGCATTGTTGTGAGCTTAAATTCTTCTTGGTAACTGACGCGGTCCTCCTTGTCACGTAAATCTCGTTTGAGTGCCAAAAGAAAAAAGTCAGAAAATTGTTCGTGGTCGGACTCCTCTATTCTATTAATAGCAATGGGGAGTCTGAGTCAGATTTGCACAGTCACGACATGACTGAAGAAGGCTTCACCTGATCCTGATATAATCTGAATCCGGCCAAGATCGCATCATAATGAGGTTTCTCTCAGGTTCGAGCCCGGCCAAGCTACAAAAGTCCAGGTCAGGAAGTCGACTGGGACAACCTCAGTCTCCGGGTCTGCCCAGGCGGTTCCCCCGAACCCGGAGCCCGGGCCAAGGGGTCATGGCTCAGATTCCTCCTATGGGTAGAAACGGCCAAACAGGTGAGGGATGACAACTGAAGCTGTTGTCGAGATCTTTCTCTAACATCGACGAGCCTGATTTTTAGGTCTCAACAAGGTTTACGCGGCCAGTCCAAAATTGTACCGATCTCCGTGGCTCCAGCACCAGCGACGCTCTCATCTTCTTGGTACGTACAGAACGCACTGTACAAAAAACACTACTGTATACTTAGTACTGTGTACTTACCATGACGTCCCAGAGTTTTAGGTGACTTTTTTGGACCACCTTAGGACAAAAATAAATGATGGGCACGTGCGGCACTCAACTTTTCCACGTGGCTGCTATAAAAGCAGTGTGACAACATGAGTTGTTTCAAATTTTATTGAAATGCTCCGTCCTCAGTGACTGAGAATCAGTCTGACGATAAAAAAAATGACAGGGTTGCCAGAGTTGCCGGTAGTCAGAGTTGCTCTCTCTGAAGCCACTTATAGACAGTGTCTGACACTGTCTGCGTTCTGGTACCCACTTCAAAATAAGTGAACTTGCGTCATAAAATTCCAAAATATGACAAAAATTCCTCCGTATTTGAAATGTACAGCAAAAAAATTGCAAATTATGAGAGAATTGCACTTTTGCTAAAATTGGTCAAGCATGTGCGAAATAAGTCCTTAGGTGAAATACCCTAAAACTCCGGTGATGAGTAAACAAAGAAAGCTTTAGAGCTCGCGCGCCGAATGACCGATTTCGGTCGTCCAATATGACAACAATAACGATGAACATGGAGAGAATCACTGATGCCAGGACAGCGCCTCTGGATCGGTTCGTCAGTCTGGATGACCTTTCACAGCACCGACCTTTTTCAGGGCCCCAGTCTAGTCAGCAGGGCTTGCCTGAGCCCAGTTCTCATAGCCGCGAGTCCGGTTTTCAATCTGCTACGAGCCTCAGCAGCCTCGAGCAGCACAAGAGCAGCAGCAACGGCAACAACAACAGCAACAACAACAACAGCCCCATCAGTACCCTCACGGGATCGCTCGAGGAGGAGGAGGAAGAGGACAATGCCAATAAGAAGTGCGGAGGCAGCCAAATTTCTGCCGATAGTCTCGTCTCCATCATCTCAGGTGAGATTTCTTCCGCTCGAGACCGATATCGAGGCTGAAAGTGAGGTCGTCGTCATTGAGCAACATGCATCTGTTCTCTGCAGGTTTGAGCGACTCTGCCTCCAATCCCTTGGGTTCTCGCCGCCACTCACTGTCCACCCTGCGCATGCACGCCAATCTCGAGAGCGTGAGGTCGTCGGGCGTCATCAGGAGGTCCATCAGGACACCGTCACGACAGGAACAGCTTCAGCTACACGAGGAGGAGGAAGGAGTTGCCAGCAGTGAAGGTTAGAGTCTGGCAGAACTGTCTTTTTCGTGATAACTTCGTGATAGCAACGATCTTGTCGCAGGCATCCCTCAACTCCGCCAGTTGTACTGGACGCTGAAGCCGTTGTTCTTCGAGGTTCCGACCGCAGAGGCGACGTCGACGTTCGTAGGCAGGCAGTGGCTCTTCAGAGAGATGAGTGAGCACCTCAACTCGGACCTGCCGACGAACCGGGGGGTCTTGGTCACGGGGGCCCCGGGGACGGGAAAGACCGCCATCATTCTCCAGCTGGTGGAGTACAGCTGCTTTGGCAGAGCCTTAGAAGACGAAGAAAACTACCAAGGTAGAAGAGATGTTGTAACAAAAAATGAACAAGTTCGTCCGTTAAAACCGTCATCCTTTCAATCAGAATTGCCCACGACAGCCGCTGCCGCCGCCAGTGGCGTGGAGTCCATCTACGGCCAATCTCAGGCGAGTTTGGCCTTGTCGATGGCTGCCTCCTCCAATCCCAACAGCCTCCGCTGTTTGGCTTCCCAGGTCGTGGCGTACCACTTCTGCCAGTTGGACAACGCGCCCACGTGTCTGGTGCCGGAGTTCGTGCACTCGGTGGCCGCCCAAATGACGCAGGCGCCGCAACTGACGCCGTATTACCAGCTGGTCAACTCCGATCCAAATCTACAGGTATGACTCAACTGACAGGTCAATCAGACGATGTGCCGGAGGGTACCTGGTTGCATCATACACATTGATTTCACTTCCAGTCCCTGCTCTCTCTTCCCGGCTGCGTGGCGGACCCCTCGGCCGCTCTCACCCGCGGCATCTTGGAGCCCCTGCACGCCCTCCGCCGAATGAGCAGGCTCAACCCCGACCCCGCCTGTCTCATTGTTATCGACGGACTTTGCGCGGCCGAGCTTCACCGCCCAGACCACGGCCACTCCTTGGCGGCCTTTCTCGCAGCCCACCTGCCATCGTTTCCCGAGTGGCTGAAGCTGGTGTGCACCGTGAGGTCACAAGATGCCGGAACCGTTGCCAGAACGCTGCCGTTCCAGAGGATCAGCCTGGACAAGACCGATGTGGACGAGCGATTGAATAAGGACACTGCCGATTACATCACGGCGCGGTTGGCCAAGAGTCCGCAGATCAGGGCTAATATTACACCCAGAGTAGTATCGACAAGAATGATGATGAAGATTACAGCAGCAGGGCAACAGCACCAGCAACAGTCCGAGACGCCTCAGTCAAGATTCACCCAACACTTAACTCGGGCCGCCCGCGGATGCTTCCTCTTCATCAAGATGACTCTGGACCTTCTGGAGCGCGGACATCTGGTCATCAAGTCTTCCTCGGGGTTTAACGTGCTTCCCACCACGTTGGCACAGATATACTTGCTCGAGTTCAACCTGCGCTTCCCGAGCGAGCGCTCGTTCGAGAAGGTTCGCGCAATCTTGTCCGTCGCGCTGGCGGCGCTGACACCGCTAACGCCGGCAGAACTGCTGGCGTCCGTCAACGCACTCTCCAAGCAGCCTGAGCTCATGTGGGGGGAATTTCTCATGAGATTTTCTTCGCTGTCCGGGTTTCTACTGAGGAGGGCCGACGACACCGTCATGTTCGGGCATCCCACGCTGCGTGAGTGGCTCATTCGCAGGGGGGACTTTGAGTCGACCAAGTTCTTGTGCGACCCTCGACAGGTACCGATTTGACTGAATGACAACATGACTGAACAGACGATTCTTGACACCGAACTTTCCTTCCACAGGGACACGCGGCCATAGCATTCCGGATGTGCCGCTCTGAAGCGCCGCTCTCCGCGGACAAGACGCTCGAGTTGGGACACCACATCTTAAAGGCTCACATCTATAAGCAGTGGAAGCAGGACGAAGACGAAGACGACGTCCCCGCCAGGGACCTTCAAGCAATATGGGTTGCGACGGCGGCAGCGGACTGCTCATCGGCGTTGGCTGCCGTGAGGAACGTGTCCAGCCCGAACGTGCAGGTAGCTTTCACCATGCGATATCCATTCGTGCATACGCACCGTCTACGTGCATTTGTGCCTGTCTTGTACGAATTGCCCCCATCTTGAGATGTGCTCAACACACCCATGTACCTGTGCGCTATCCACAGGTTTCTCGTCTGCTTCTATTGAGCGGCGCAGCCCCCGATCACCCCACCGAATTCCTTGGAGGAGCGCCCCTGGCCGGAGTTTTCGCCAGCCGCGGCCTTCTGGACATGGTGGCCTTGCTGGCAGAGTTCGGTGCCAACCTGGACGCCACCAGCGCCTCCGGTGGGCTCACGCCGCTCATGTTCGCCGCCAGACAAGGACATCTAGAGGTGCATATTAGTCACATTTTCACTCTGGGATCTCCAGCATTTGCCCTGCACATACGTAACACTTATATGCTTGCAGATGGCCCGGCTGTTGGTACAGCACGGCGCCAAGGTCAACCTGGTGGACAAGAGCGAGACCTCGGCGTTGGTTCACGCGGCGCGTGCGGGACATCTTGACGTGACCGCCTTCTTGGCCTCCTGTGACTGGATCACGGATCCCACGCAAGACCTGACCTTGGCGGAAGCGGCCCAGCAGGCTGCAGTGGCCACGGCGGAGGCCGGAAAGGAACAGGTGCGGCACTCGAAACGTGTTTGCCTGCTTCCTTGCCTTGTAAATCATGATTTTTCTTCGCCAGGTGCTGGAGTTCTTGCTGGACATGGCCGAGGTGTCGGTAGACCGGGTAGACACGCTCACGGGCAACACTGCGCTCTGCGCCGCAGCCGGCGCAGGACAGCGTCGCTGCGCCGAGATTCTCCTCCGGCGTTGCGCCAAGGTCGAGCTGGCAAACCTGAAGGAATTCTCGCCGCTACATCTGGCCATTTCTGGAGGTCACTGGGATGCGACAGAACTACTTCTCAAAGAGGGTGCCAATCCCGAGCAGACGGAGGGGCAGAAACAGCGCACGCCTCTTATGCTGGCGGCTGCTGAAGGTCACGTTGGCGTTCTCGAGCTGCTTTTGGCCAGAAAAACCTCTCTTGAAGTCAAGGATTCTGAGGGATTGACAGCTCTGGGTTGGGCTTGTCTCAAGGGTCGATCCCAAGCTGCTGCCTGTCTCCTGGAACAAGGTGCTGATTTGCGAGCTGTGGATAAGAGCGGTCGCTCCCCCCTGGACTTGGCTGCTTACAAGGGTGATTCAGCCGTGATCCAGATGCTGCTGGACCGGGGCGCCGACATGGAGCACGTCGACGCCAACGGAATGAGACCACTGGACAGGGCAATCTCGGCCGGACACATGGAAGCCATCCAGTGCTTCCTCAGGAAGGGAGCCAAGTTGGGACCGGCCACCTGGGCAATGGCAAGCGACAAAGAAGACATCATGTGAGTAAAAGCGCGTCATTTTCCGCGTACCGAGCATGAATGAAATTGGTGTCCTGACACCTCGCATGTGGAACCCACCCACATGAAAAAGTCATGGGAGGACTCATTGGTGTTGTCCTCCTGCCCGCCGCGCTTCAAAGGTTACGAGGACAACAGCGACGCCTGTTGGATGCATGGCAAGAAGAACCTCTTCATCCTGCGCAATTGGTTTCAAGCCCCCCTTTTTCTTTCTTTCAGGCTGACTCTCTTGAACAAGCTCCTCGAGGACGGCAACACCCTGTACCGCCGAGGCCGCCTGGACGCCGCCGCCCACCGTTACAGCTACGCCTTGCGCAGAATCCCTCCTGACAATTCCAAAGGTGTTTTCTGCCAGCTCCGCCTGCATCTGCTGCTCAACCTCTCCCGCGCCAAGCGCAAGCTCGGTCAGACCGACGAGGCCATTCGACGCGCGTCCGAGGCTCTCCGACTCCGTCCTGGCTGCCTGGAGGCGCTCCACGCCCGCGCCAGGGCTCACCGAGACGGCGGGAGAATGCAGGAGGCCCTGACTGACCTCTCTGAGGCGCTAAGGCTCTCGCCCCAGAACAGAGATGTACACAAGTTCATCATCAAGGTCAAGGAGGAGATGAGCAACAACATCAATAACAACAACAACAATAATAAAGAAGAAGAAGAAGACTCCAAGAAGGGTCCGGTTGGTGCTCGTGAGGACTTTGAATTCGTTGACGAAGCTTCAACCGGCGATTGATTGGATGAGTGTGCACATTCCAAGCACGGAAGTTCCTGAAATCTCAAGCAAAAAGCAAACAAAAAAATATATAATAAAGTCGTATGCACTCAGTATAGGCGAGGTGACAGAAAGCAGCTGTTACACAAGTATAACTTAATCATCAGTGCGATCCCGGCTGTGATGTGCAACTCATGCAAGCAAAAACCGACACAATCGTGTCGAACATGCAACTTATTTATAATAATAATGGTAATGATAGTAAAAGAGTCGTTATTTCAGGCCGCTATTTTCACTCCCATTGTTGTTACGGCCCGTTGACACTGGCAGACTCTGACTGTATCATGATTGGTATCGGCGAGGATGCGAAAAGACAAATAAAAGTGTACTCAAGCCTGTCATGTCCACTTGGTCTGGGAGTTGAGCGTCCTGAACGTGTGTTTCCTCGCCGGCGGGGACCCCAATATCGAGGATGCGGGCTCGTCAGCGCCCAGAATACCAAAGAGTTGCGTCGCAATTACGGTTGGGGGTCGAAGTGCCCATTTCATATCGATTTTGGACAGGTAGTGGCAATTTTGCGCGTACCTTTCGTGGCTTTCTGTAATGATGTCATGGTGGTATTTATATGGGCTGCACAAAGCCAGTCAAGGAAAGCACAAAATGGCAAGTGGAAGGGTCCTCCTCGTCATCGTCACTGCAGGTGAGTGCCCAAAAATGAAGTTCTTTTTGAGCAGGTGCTCAACTTTGCTTCCTCAAGGCTTCCTGTGCTGCTCCAACGTCCGGGCCTTGAAGTGCTGGAAGAGCGACGGGATCATGAACCGCAGGGACTACTCCAAGATCATCGAGGAGGATGAGTGCAGCGACACCGAAGTCTCTTGCAAGGCCACCTCGTACAGCGTGGGCAGGATGTGGTGTAAGTTATGACAACACAGGCTGGACTTGACTTGGGCGACAAAGGACTTTGCCATGTTTGCAGACTTCGACCTGGACGGCTGCTCCACCGAGGACAAGGACACGTGCACGATGCAGGCGAGGGGCGAAAACGACTTCTACGAGTGCTTCTGCAAGACTGACTACTGCAACGCCGCCCCCCGCGGCCCCGTTGGAGCAGCGCTGGGGCTCTCCACCCTCCTCGGGGTGGTCCTGGCGGCCACCAACATCTCGTAACTGTTTTCTCCTCGTCCAACTCCAGATCTCAAGAACTTCTCGCCAGTTGTTGTGTGAATATTTGTCAGTCCTCCTCCCTCACTCTCGTCGTTCATGTGTGCGTAATTCGCGTAAAATTTCAATAAATCACCGAAAAATCGTGAGGTTTTGGCAAATTTTATTCATTTTTTTCTACACCGGGTACACGAATGCAACGGGCAATGTTTTGACGGAGCCAAAAATTGTCTTACAGTCGCGCTTTCTTTCGCCAGGTTCTCAATAGTATTTTTTTTCTTTTCAATGCATTAAGTTACGGACATGGATAGAAAGAGAGAAAATTCGGGCCTATCCAAAAATTTCTGCAGTTAAAGTCTGGATAGGCCGGTCCCTCCTCCCCCCCAGCCCAACTCCCCTCCCCCCCTCCTTGGCCCTGCCCACGTTTGCCATGTTTGGGCAGCTCGCCACAGATTCGACCGGTACCTCTGAGGACGAGAAAATGAGCCAAATCGGCGAAATGGGCGGGCACAAATGGGCGTGGGGGGTGGGCGTGAGGGAGGGGAGACTCAAGATTTTTGGGGAAGTTGCTTTACTTTTTTGTTTTTCATCGAGAATGTCATGAAATGCGTACGTACAGCAGCAAAAATCACTTCGAACTCGTACAAAATTATAAGAAAGTACAAAAACTGGTTACGTTATTGATTTAGCATGATACGTGCAAGATTAAGTGTGTGGAAGAAGAAGAAATCCTTCTGTCTTCCTCTGTCTTGCTGATCTAGGAGGAGCTCGGCTCTTCGGCGGCCGCTTCAGCGGCGGGCGCGGCATCACCGGCCTCCTCGGCGGGCGCGGCGTCGCCGCCGCTCTCCGCCTTCTTCTCCTCGGGCGTGGTCTCGGCCTCGGGAGTGGCAACCTCCTCCTGCTTCTGCTCGGTGGTGGGCTGAGGAAAGAGAGAGAGAGCAAAGGTTCACAGTCTGTCATACTTTGGCACAGTTTGCCTGCGGTTCTGTCCTCGGCACGAATCGAGGCCGTGTCTGTTTGACTGCGGTAGGCACGAAATCGAGGTCGTGTCTGTTTGACTGAGGCTGTGTCAATGAACGCTAGGGCAGCAGCCATATGGTAAAATCTGCCCTGCAGTTTTTGAGGCCACAGCTGAGGCGACCTCCGGAAGGCGGCCTCGTCGAATCGCCCCAAGTCGTTGACCAAGAAGGAGCCCCTGAAGTAGCCCCCGACGGAGTCCCCGACGGAGCCCCCGAAGGAGCCCCCGAAGGAGCCCCCGAAGGAGCCCCCGAAGGGGTCCTCCATCCCGCCGCCATCCAACATCCTTGACTGGTGCATTGGGATCAAAGGAGGCTGGATGACAACAGACGGAGAGAGAAAAAGCGCCCGTGATGCCAAAGGGTGATTATTTTCACCCATCCATCTAAACTCCCTCCTTTGTTGTCCCTTTGCAAAATAAATGGGAAAGTTCTGACTGTGCCAACGCCCACAGAGACCTCATTGAATGGTACAAACACTGTTGGGCCTTAAAAAAGTGAGCTTATTCGCCATTTTTTCTGGCTCCCACTCACAATAATGCAATCTTAAGGTCAACTCCTCCAGACTCTTTGAGCGGCTCTTTGACCATGTGCAGCATGCAGCAGCTCCAAGATTGGCAAGGTCAAGATTGACTTTTGCACCCACCTTTTCTCTGCAGCTTTTTTGCGCTTCCCACGCTGCAAATTCAATCGGAACAGAGAAACGGGGGTGACGAAGCAGGGGGGGGAACCTTTTTTTTCCTTCTCTAAGGAGAAGGGGGGAAGTTTGCATATCTTTCGAAACATCATGACAAGAAGGAAAGAAAAGGATCGACTTGACTTCCTCGTGAAGATGAATGCATGCGTGGTCCTCGCCATTCCTGGACAGTCCTCGTATTCTTCAGTCTCTGTATGAGACTTAAAGAAAATGTTCATAACATTGGAAGGCTCCAAGTCCTCCTCCGGCTGCAGCGAGAACAAGGACCCGGAGAACGGGCGCAAAATCGGGGTGCATCTTAAGCAAACATGACAAAGTGCCCGGTTTTGCTTCTGCAAGCAAGTTGCGAAAGGTCTGGTTGCAAGAACAAATCTCAGGAAAGAAGCTTTTCTTTTTTCTCTACATGAACGCGGTTGTTTGGTTGTTGCGCCGCAGAGAACCTTTTTTTAAGCATTTCCGGCGACTTCGACCAGACCAGAGAATTCTGGCTCGCGTGCGTTCTTATCTACTGTGCCAACAACCGCGTGCGCGTTGTGTTGTGGCGCTGTTGCTGCTGCTGTGTGTGTGTGTGCTATGGTGTTGTGGCGGTGCGCGCGTGCGCGCACACAGACATACATGAACATGCGTCGTCTACTGGCTACACATACGTACATACAGGGAGGATTTACAGCACGCGTATGGAGCATCAGTGCTGCTACTTGGCATTTCAGCGTCGAGTTTGGCACGACCAAAAGGGCAACCAGACATCACGATGTTACTGAGGTTTGGACTGCGTGTAAAGGCCAAAAGAGACACACACCCTGGTAGCCTCGTTGTGTCAGTTCTTGTACCGGACCCACTCCAGTGAGAACGCCACAAAAATCCCCAACCCAGCAAGGGTCTCTTTTGTACACGTGAAGCTCCTGCCTCCTGCTGCGAACTCCCAGACCTGCGTGACGCTGGCAACTCTGCTCCACTTGAAGCAAGAGCTTGAAGGGAGAGGCGTGAGTTTTACGGCGCACCGATGAAAAAGAGAGAGCTTTTGTAGAAGAGTTGTTAGAACAGGGGCGAGAGCGAGTGGCGCGAGTTCTAGACCACGCACACCCAGCGCCAGAAGCCATGAGGAAACGAGCGCGCTCCCCAAACGTGGCGTCTGCGGCATTTGCGCCAGCGCCAACGCCGGCGCCTTGAGCGGGCGTGGAGGAGGGACCAGAACAAGAAGTGGGAGTGGCAGCAGCTGCCGCTCTTTGCTCTCGCTCTTGCTCTGGCTGCAGTAGGCGGCAAACAAAATCGCCCTCTTTGTTATGCGTGTGTGCGGGCGCGCGCGCACGCACGCGCACGCACGCGCGCACGCGGGAAAACGACGCCGCTGCTGATGCAATAAGCGTCATCCAGGCGCCAACGTTGAATTGTTAGATTTTTGTTCCTCGATTACGTAAGCATTGCCTAAGTCAGTACGACTTTTTTAGCTCGTGCATCTAAAATCTTTTGTGAGTGACTTGAAGAAAATGTCTGTGTCAATATAAAATTGAATGCAGACTTTTTATTATACAATGCAGAACGATGGATCGTCTTGGCAGCTGCTGCCAAAGTTCCTGTTTTGGCGGGGTTTCGCACAAAAATTGACCTCAGTTTGTATGCAATTTTTTTTTTTAGCAACGTAACCAGAGAAGCCGTAACTAAATCTCTTTTCTCAGGTAGAAGAAGACAGGGGTTAAATTTTGCAAGGAGAAAATGTGCAAAGTGTGTTTTTGCGCCTCTCTCGGGAATGCACAAACACTACACAGGAATATTTGTCCAATGCACAGAAGCTGGACAAAAAAAAGGTGCTCACTTTTGCGACGTCGCCAAAGAAGACTTCCTACGTCTTCTACGTTGTGCCCGCCAAAGATTAATGCCCATTGGTGGAAAAAAAACCTGTTTTAGAGAAAATGCCTTAAAAAAAAAGAGCTGCTAATATGAGAGAGCTGCGCACATTCAGTAATAGGATCCAATCCTGTCAAGGTCGGCGCCAGAATGCCCCTCTTCCCCTCCTCCCCCCCAAAAAACCCTAACAGACACTCACACACATGTGCACGTACTGTTTTTTTGGGACTGAGAAGATAATATTTCTCTCTAGCTGTCATTCGAGGGGCTCAGATCGTATGTTATTAGCTGAGCTGAGGGACAGATTTGGCTCTCGTTTGCTCCCATCAGGAGGATTTACTGCAACTTCCTCGTTTTGCATTCCCCCCCCCTTCCCTTCATCATATACTATTAATACTAAACAGGACGAGTCTTTTTTTTTTTGCACTGTTCTGCGCAGTTTTGCGAAGTACAAGATCGCTACAGCAGCCAAGTCGCGCGTGATCCCTGGTCGAGACTGACACTTTATGGCACAGAATGTTTTGGCTCATACGCGGCGGCTGCAGAGAAATTCCACATGATAAATTTGGCATATTGATCGTTGCAGAATTTTCGCAACTTGCACACACGCGACGAGTGAGTCATAGGGGAGAGAGAGACAAAAAAACCGCACGCATTTTCTCTCTGTCTCTGCCTTCCAGCGCCTGAGGCAGGTGAAGGGTTGTAACATGATGATTATCTATGAACTGCGCTCGGCGACGACGTCGCAGGAGTCACACATGATGAGAAAATGAATGTCTCTCAAACACTTGAGCCACGTGGGCGCCGAGTCCAACGCGGAGTCGCTCGGCGCCGTCCCCACCGACGGCGATCAGGCTCTCAGCAGATGCCTTCCCCCCTCCCCTCAAACCAGGTTGCCACCGCGGGCTTGGCTTTAGATGGACACACGCTGAGTGCTCGACTTCATCAAGATCAACTTGGCTGGCAACCCCCAAAACGGGTGCCACGTGTCAAAGTCTTCTTGCTCCCGATAACGTTCGCCGGGGCAAGTAGACGATCGACTGATATCAAGTTGAGCTTGATATCTGCCCATCAGTTGGTGGACCGGGGTCCAGCGCGACTATGGAAAAGTCGACCGGCGTTTGGCGGCGCGATTCGCCGTTCGGAGCAAGAGAAAGAAACCCACGTGGCGGCAGCCCCGGCCACGTGGGCTGCCCAGGCGCCGCCCCTTCGGCCCCCACTGCCGGACCGTGTGCGAAAACATGGCGGACGGAGAAGGGAGGGGCACGAAAGTGAAGTCAACCCCTTCATTCATGCAGCCCAAGACACATGGACAGCGAAATCGACGCCGACGCGACGTCCGCCATCCTGAAGGACGCCCGCCCCCCAAAAGTGCACCGTCAAGACCGCGCCCCCCACCAAGCACGTGCGCATCACCCGTGCTGATGCAATGCATGACGAAAGCTTTCGACAGGCCAGAAGATGCTGCACCAGAGATGGCAGTCCCGGTGGCAGCCGGGGCTTGGACCGGAGGGTCCGGATCAGCACTTACCTCAGTGGTCTTGGTCTCGACGTCGGCCATTTTGGAAGGGCTTTTTTCCTCTTTCGGGAAGTCTGGAGTGATGTGAACAGTTGGAAGAGCTGGGGAGCTGTGAAAGAAGGAGAAGAAGCTGCCGTATCTGGTAGAGAAAGAGAGAAAAGCGCGCGGCCGGCGGCGACGGCGGCGACGGCGGCGACGGCGGAGACGGCGGAGACGGCGGCGGCCAATGTAGCGACTGCGGCGGCTGCGGCGCGTGCACGCGGACGGCGACTTCGACGGTTGGGATGCTAGAGATTGAAGTTTAGTCGTGTTTCGAATTCGAGTTTCTTGTTCGTGGCCTCACTCGGACGGCCTCGAAGCGGCCGAGGCCACGTTGACGCCGTTCCTGGGGTTGGACGTAGTCAGACCGCAACTGGCTCGACTTCACCAGGGCCGGAAACGTGGGACGCGACACACCCACGTGTGGGACACGTGATGTTGGTCAGGGGTCAACGCTGCTGTGCGTCCTGGAACGTGGACTCCAGCATGTCCTCATTGCACGAGCTGAACGCCACGCCCGTTCAGGTTGGGCGTTCATGTTGGACGAAGCAACGATGCCGACCTCGGCAGCCTCGGAAGTTTGACCTCGTGGTTTGCATAAAAAAAAGGAAGGCTGATGTGCCAAAACTTCCCGCCCTAAATGCCAACAAATTGCCACCTGACGCGCGACTTGAATCACTCGTGAATCATCACATCACGAATTGCGCGGACAGTTGGGGAGGGGTCGAATTCTCAATCATGAATCGCCACGAAAAAACGTTCCGTCATTCAATCATTTCGACCAAAGAAAATGGATTCACTATGAATCACTGATCAAAAATGCAGCCACACGCAAAGGAAGAGCAGCCAATCATTGGCCGGATTCAGCTCCCTCTCCGGTGCAACCATCCCTACTCGCCGGTTCACTCTCAATCGAGTCCAGCCCTAGTCCGAGGCTGTAAAACATGCGGGAAAAAGCCTGACTGCGATGAGGCAAAGGGACTTCTCGTACCACGAGGCCAACGACGGAGGCTGCGCTCAATGACATAATGACTGTCTTAATGACTTGAGCAGCCTCATTTTGTCCCGAATGCTGAGACCGTTTTCACCGATCGATTGACAAAGATGCGGGCGCGCAAAACTCAGACACGCATCTGCTCGGGTCAGGGGGACCAAAAAGTCACCACTTCCAGCAGCTCTTTTTGCACGTTTTTTTCGAGTCAGACGCTTGGAGGGAAAAAAGGCGCTTCCTTCGTGCGAACCCTGGCAAAATTTTTCGCACATCCATGGCAAAAATCGAGGCGGGCAAGTAAATAATCTCGCCCCCGGAGGCAGAAAAGGGGGAGGACGAAGAAAGAAAGAAAGAAAGAAAAATTTTTAGGCGTTGGCTTCAAGTGTCCATTGCGCATGCGCAAAAAGGAGCCGGCGCAAACACGTGGCGCATTTTTTTTTACAACTTTTTCGCCAGCCTTTTATATAACGCACAAGTTTTCAAACTCACACATGTGTGTGAACAATGACTCATGCGCATTCGTGTCTCGACCACCTTTTATCAGTGCAGAGGGAGCCGCAAAAAAAGCTGCATTGTGCACACTTTTGCATGGCTCAAGCTTTTTTTTTTTCTTCTTCTTCTTCTTCTGGAAGGTTCTTGGAGCGCGCGCGTCGATCGTTGCTGATGTTGCTGACCTCCCCCTTCTTCTTCCCTCCCTCCCTCCCTCCCTCCCTCCCCTTTCCGCCCCTCCCCAACATGTGCACAACCTTGCCTGTTTCCGCCCCTGCCTTCCCCTCTTCCCCCTCCTTGCGTGTGTGTATGGGGAAATTGGAGAGGGGTCTCGACAAGGGTTGGCATCAACCAGGAGCGGGGTTTTTTCTTCTCCCCTTTTCAACGGGTTTCGTGAATGTTGCGGAATTCTTTTCGCGTGAAAAGGGGCGAAATCCGCCTGAAATTGGACCTCGTCAAGTCGAGACAGGGCCAACGGCATCAAGAACAACGAGGGCAGGGAGCAGACGGTCCCCAATGCGGAGGATCCCGATGACGTCGATCATGAATGTGGCAGGGTCTTTTTTTTCCGCCTACACTTTGATCGGGGCAGCCTGCAGGCAGTGGAGATTGAGAATGCGGAGGCAATTCTACTGGTTCTGGTGCGGGCTTTTTGCAACTTTGACTCTTTATGCACGTTTCAGACAGTCGAAATCTGTGCCCCGAAGGTCTCTTCAGGCAGGAATAACATCGGAAAAGTTAAATTTTGTCACCAGTGTAGAGCGGAAGCTGGATTTTGAACACAGCAGCAGCAGCGGCAACAGCAACAACAACAACAACAACAACGTGGGTCCTAAGTCGAGACGTTGTGATGGTTTTATGGCATCGCCGACTGGAATTCGTGCAATATTTCAGTGTTCCTTGGAGGACAATCTGTGATTCTTGGCCTCGGAAGCAGCTCTTTTTCTCCTCGTTGTTGAGGACAATGACTACAATGACAATGCTGACAACAACAGGAAGGTCAAGGCAACCTTTTTTCATTCCAACGACGATAGCAAATTGTTCTCTTACTCATTTCTACTGGCCTGGACCGACCCTTTTATGACTCTGCTGACTCCAGGTCAAAATTTTCATTTTGTGAGCAAGGAGAAGAAGAAGAAGAAGGGAAAAAGAATCAATACCGTTACAAAATTGACTTCTGACCAAATTTACTGAATTCAGACTACTCCGTATATACATGTGAGCAGGGAAGATGTTTAAAGTATGTGTACTAAAAGTCGAGCTTCTTTACGACAGCCCCAAGTTGAGCCCCAACGTTACGGGGTGGCTCCGGTCAGGGGGTGCTGTGCACCACCCACCCGGTGCAGTACCGGGTGACTCCCCACAACGCGGTCAGAGATCTCTGCCCATCTCTTGTTTTGAGCCACCCGGTACCGTGAAAGAAAGTCACGAGCACCAATTCCATTTTGAGAGCAGAGCTGACAAAGTTAACATGGAAGAAATGTCTACAATTTTTTTGTCTTAACTCTTTATCTTTTCTTATCTTGACATTTTAGTCAATGTTTTGCTTTCCTCTTTGTTTTTTTTTTTTGTTTTTCTTCCTCTGTGTCGAAGGCTTCCAAGCATCACATTTCACATTTTATTAGAGAGCAGCTAAAGCATCATAGAGAACAAACTTTATACACGTACACACATGCAGCGTGCGCCATATTGAGCTATAATACTTTAAGAGACATTTTACTACTGGCACAACGTTCCGCCATAGCTAAAATTTTGTTGCAAGGCAGGCAGAGGCAAACAAGTGATGAAAATTCCGACAACAACACTGCGGGCATCATCGACAAGTACAGTTTGGCAGGGGCCAACAACAACTCCGACACCGTCCAGGCTGACGGAGCAACAGATGGGGATGGATGGATCTTGGTGCAGTCGTGCATGGTTCTTGCTTTGAGCTTTCGGGTCAACATTGATGCCTCGCTCAGGTAACTTTTTGGGCTTTTTTGGTGATTTTCAACAAAAGATGGCTTCTTCAGATAGCCCAGTGATTTTGGACACGAGATCGGATATCAACAAAAGCGGTACAGGATGGTAAAAAAAAAAGAAGAAGACTGAAAACTAAGACGTTGTCTCAAGATCTTGACCTTGATGAAGCTGCACAAGTTGTAGTAGCAAAATATGACGCTCACTGTACGGACATATGGACTCTATTATAGGAGAAGGAAGAGCTGACAGACTTAAAAAATGAATAATAACTGACGTCGCTCGTTCTTTTTTTTTTCTGAATACATTTTTGTTATCACAAACTGTGCTCACACCGACCGCTTCTTGAAGACCTTCCTGAAGGAGATTCTTTCCAGGGCTCCGGTGCTGTGGTTCCTGGACGGCAGCTCGGGCGGGACCGAGCCCCGGCCCATGAGGTTGGAGAAGACCCTGCTGACCACGGAGATCTTCCTCGAGCGGTCGAACGAAGTAGAAGAAGCTGCCGGAGAAGAATCTCGACTGCTGCTGTTGCTCTTCAGGTGACCAAACTGGAAAAAGTCATGCATAAGAAAGTCCTTGAACTTCTCCAACTGAGCAAGAAGAAAAGGCCTCCAACGAGATGTGCACGTGCTGCTCAAGTTGGTCTGCAACAGTGGCTCTGTTGCCCACGTGTTATGCACGGTAGGATTGAGCCAGTCACATTGATACCGGGTGACCCAGAAGAACAGGTTCATTCATTCCTTTTACTCCAGCACAGTGGAGTCTCGATTTGGCAGCCTTTAATTAAGTCGAAAGCCTCACTTCAGTCAAGTTTTGGCTGATTACCGAACTTCTGCTTGATAAAAAGCCCCTAAATTTGAGATGTTTTCAAACTTTGCTTCAGTCCGCATGCAAAAGCAGGCCTCGCATTAGGCCTCACATCAGGCACTTGGCCCAGTCCAAATGTCCAAAGCGTTGTTTATTGGGTCGTGTTCGGCATCGTTGCCAACGTGGACCCGACGTCAGCGGACAACGAGCACGCGACGCTATTCAAAAGTGACGGCAGACGTGTCAGGCACGTTTCAGAGGTGAAACGAAGCAGTGCAGGATAACCTATTTCCTTAGGTAACACAATATAAACGTTAAGGGCTGTCAAAGCAGGCCACCTTTTTGACTGCACTGCAGCCTGCCCGCTCTCTGCTGCCGGCCATGGCCCCGGCCAAGTCGGACTCGGGCCAGAGCACGGAGACCAACGTCAGGCGGCCGCAACTCTTGTTAATGTTGCTAAGGCGTAATTAGGGATGCGCGCGCATACGGGAGGATCCCATGACCCACATCAGGCAAACCTGAACCCCTCTCCTCTCACATTTCCTGCATATTTGGCAACTCCTGACACATCTCATCAGGTCAGAGCGCATTCATTCATTCATTGCTGTTAGGTTTTTAAACCCCTCTTAAAACATTTGGTGTTTTAGGGGCAAACTTTCTGAGATGGATCAGTGGCCTTTGGTGCTGCCGCATCCAAATAGAACATGTGCAAAGTGGGGTGGGTTTTTTGGCTTTTCCCCACTATTTTCTTTGCATATTTTCCCCATTTTGGCCTGTTTTTCTGCATATTTTTAGAGAATAAATGGCGAACTTTATTTGCCAAGAATGTCCACCGAGCCCGACTGATAATCTCAGACGCTTGCAGCGCTTTTGAACTTGAAGCCGACGGACCTCCGGAGGAGGGGGGGGGGATGAGGCCTCCGGGCTTCTCCCTCCCCCCCCTCCTCCCGATCGGCCCGCCCGCGGCACCTATGTCCCCGAGTCCGTGGACTCAGTTCGACTCTCGTCCTCCAACCCGGTGTGGCAGCTCGGGCCGCTGTTAGGCAATTCAGCATTTCTGGATCACCCTGTAGGTATGCATATGGTTGAATGTTCAAGGCAGCAAATACTTTGGGGCTCGTTCGATGGCTCCGAGTTGTTCCACCCGCAGTCGTTGTTCACCTTTTTCCTCCACAGCTGCCTGACGACCGAGTTCATGACGTTGACGGTCTCCACTGGGTTGTCGGCCACAGACACCTCGTGGAAAGCTGTTTTGAACTGACGGGAAAGCTCGCGCCCCTCGGAAATGCTCACCTGATGAGAAAAATTAACTCACCTGACATATTGGGGCCAGAGAATTTGGCCTTTCCTCACTCAATAAGGTCTTAAACTAAGGCTTTTGTAAGTCTCTCCAATCAGCGACGGGTTAAGTACCAAGATAAGAGTACGGGGTGAGCCAAAAGTGGCTCGTGTCAGCTGCGGGCTCCGCCCAACACCAACAGGGTGGTGGAGAGAGGCTGGCAGTGCACAGCTCTTGGTCAGTGCAGGTCCCTGGAGGCCCTCGACCTCGAGATGAGACTGCACTTCGAGCTCGAGAAGCCTCCTTCTGAGGGATCTGGACCAAGTTCCGAGCACCTCGGGCCACCCTGTAGATGGCAAAGTGGCCAACTGACAAAGTCTCAACCAAAGATTGTATTAGACAAAAGGACTTTTCTCTGTCGTGGTCTCGTCCACTGCTTTTCCAAAATTGCACGTGCAGTCGAATCTCGATTTCGAAAGAAAGTTTTAGACAGAAACTCCAAATGGCGGAAAGTTCAATTCTGTCAAGACTTTCACTGGCAAAATTTTGCACTCGTTGCACTTTCTTTGTTGCAATTTTGAGATGTTTCGATCTTCAAGGGAGAAAGGAAAAGGCTAAAACAGCCTTTTTATGTGCGTTGGATCTCACACTTTGGGCCTTGGTTCTGCGCTCGAGAAGTATTCAATGATGTCAAGACCCACCAAATCGAGATTCGACTGTAGGCAGCTACAGTACAGTGTACATACTGTGTCAAACTTTCGACTTGCCCTGCCTGCACTTATGTACATGAGTACACGAGTTTGTCTTCGCGGTTGATTGCAATTTTTTTACTTTCTCACCTGTCTCAGGTGATTGAGATCAACTTTGTTGGCCAGCAGCAGGACCGGGATTTGCAGCTTGGGCCTGATCTTGGCCATGTCCTCGAGGGCCTCGCGCGCCGCGTGGAACGACGACCGGTCCGTGATGGAGTACAGGGTGACGACGGCGTCGCTGCTCAACAGCCGACACGAGGACGACTTTGGAGAGAGGGAGAGCAAAAAAGATCATGCTGACGTTGCCTCATTCTAACAGGGTGGTCACAAAGTCCGCTTCTACCATAGACGCTGACCACTAACTGGGTGGAAGCTACAGGGGAGTCCAGCAAAGCAAAATGACTGTCGAAATTTCGGACTTCTTTTCAATCAAAAAGTACCCGAAGGTTGTTTTTTTTCCTAAATTTCTAATCAAAATCTTTGATTCCTTCCCCTCAAGGCAATGGCCACAACACATACTTGTGTATGTAAATAACAAGAGTGACTAGAAATAGAGCCTTTTTCATCAAAAAGGGCATTTTTTCATATTTTCTAAAAAAAAAAAAAAAAAGGTGGCGTTCTTCTGAACTCCCCTGTAGCTGAACACAGCACTGATCATCAAGAGGCTTCTACACTGCGTCCCAGTGTTACTGCAAAAAAAGTTTTCTGCTACAACGTCATCAATACTGGCCACAGAAACCCTTTTTTGGGGTTCGTCTGAAGGGTAATTGTTGGAAGAGTTGTGTGTTAGCACGAGGGGAACCATTTTTTCTTACAGGTATTCATACCTGCACTGTTGGCAGCCTTCCAGATCAGGCCTTTTGACATCATATTAACACTTTTGCTCCGGAAGTGGAAAAATTGCTGAGAATGGCCACCATTAGCCTCTATACAGAGTCCGGCAGCCTCGCTGGCAGTGGCAACAGCAGAGAAGACCATTGTTTTCTCTTCGGACTAAATCAGCAACCAGAAGAAATGAACCCCCTCCAAAAAGGTTCTTTGCAAATAGAAGGTCAATATCTTGGCCCATTCGTTTAGATACGATTTTGCAGTTCGAGTTTTGGTGTTTTATCTCGACACCAACTGGCAATTTTGAGCTGGAAGTGGAAAACTTCCGTTTGTGCGATGCTTCCACGGGCAGGCACCAGCCCCGGCCAGCCCGGCTAGTCCGGCCAGCTCAGCCAGCCCAGCCAGCCCAGGCAGGCCGTAGCCCGAGGCTGGACCGGCCACTCCACTTTGAGCAGGCTTCGACCCCTCAAAAAGATCTCTCCGGGTCAAAGGGAGACGAAAAACCGACTCCACTCGCAACTTTGAGCCCGAAACCCAGCCTTCAGATACCGGTGAGCAGGGGCTGGCAAGCAGACCTCGAGGCCGGTACTAATGGTGTTGCCAGGTGGCCATGGACCAAATTGGCCAAATGCAGTGCCAAAAATTGCCGCAGTCACTATGAAAAATGGTCAAATTCATCTGTGCATTTTTGAACAGGCTAAATTACCAAAGGACAATTGTCAATAATTAGCCTGGCACTTAATAAGGCAAGAAGTTGGCCTAGCACCAAATAAATGCCCCCCCCCGTAGTTGGGCGGGTGTGGGTGAATGGGAGTGGGTGTTGTTTGTGGGGTGTTGTGGCCAGTCGTGCACGAGGGGGTTGCTCGGTATTGGG
>JAAUXU010034040.1_pt1 | contig 53879 bp, 55 predicted proteins | sample 7278151 | NCBI WGS metagenome assembly JAAUXU01 (sample SAMN14350113, study PRJNA611818) | marine sediment metagenome | isolation source: surface marine sediment (1.8m) | place: French Polynesia: Moorea | collected 2018-08
GTACAATGTTGCAGTGTTGTTCAACGTGTTGGGCCGGCAAAGCACGAGGCTGACTCAGAGGGACTGGGAGGGCAGAAGAGCGCCAGGTCCCAGTTGTCTGCCAAGGTGTGGTGGAATGTGGACGTCCAACGCTTGAACCTTGGATATCTGTTGCCATCCACATCTGACTCTGACGAGGATCCACCACACACGCTTGGGAAATCCCTCCATGGTGGCTTAAGTTCATGAAAGTTATGTTGAAGACCAGACCATTAACAAGCTGCCGGACCCTAAATCCACATCCTGGAGCAACATTTCGATTCGGATCAAAGGTCAACTGTCCGGTTCGGCAACCTTGGGTGTGTGGATGAGACAAATGGCAACTGAGGCCATGCCATGATGGTAACCTTGGCAGAATCTCAGGATGGGGACGTGTCCTCGGAAGGGTCATAGGTCCGGTGTGGACATCGGGAGTGCGCACAACAGGACTGTCCAACACGTAGGCAACAGCTTCCCTCCATCGAATTTTGGGAGAGGATCTCGGCTGTGGCAACCTCAAGCCTCTTCCGACCTATCAAGCAGCAATCATGGTCGGTCAGGCCAGTACCTGTCCATCATGTAGCTGAGTTTTTAAAATACAACCATCCTAGTGTTGACAAGTTTTTGCCTGAGGACAAGAAAATCTTCATCAAATATTCCAGGACAACGTGGGTTTCGTCAGTGCCGGTGCCTTCAGGATTGGAGTCCTGAAAAACTCCCTCACTGCCAAAAGCTTTGTACAAAAACTCAGCACAGAAGGGAGCAAGGCCACAAAGACTGCTGAAAATACTTCTTTCAAACTAGAATTTCAAGGTAACCTTGAATCTTGACCAACTTTAAGGTCCTGGCGGCCTCTGTCAAGAAGATCACCAGAGCTTGGTAGATGTCATTGGCATCATGAGGAACCTATTTCGACTCTTGGGCTTTGTGCGCGGAAACCCCTAGAGGTATTACGAAACCCTTGATTTCAGACACCTTGAGATATTTTCAAAGTAATCAGAGGTTCTCCAGAAGCCTCCGAAGAAGCTGATCGAATTTTGCTCTCACTCTTCATCAATGCCCTGATTGTTAACATTGACTGGTGAAAGAGCATCTTCTGTTGTGAACGATCTGCCCAGTGCCAAAAAAGGATGGACATGACTGTGACTAATTTATAAGGTCGTTCTTTGATCAGTGGAGCCCTAAGTTTCTTTAGCAACATGTACATCATAAATGCACTGATAGCAATTAGCATATCTTATAGAACATTTCGCTCTTTTCCAATGCCCATTTTTAGCCTCTTTTGTCATGGGACATTAGCATGTTGTTGTTTAATTTGCAGGAGAAGCAATTGGGCCTGCGACATGACGCCTTCAGGCCTTCCATATCAGGCATGCACGCAACTCAAATACCTGTCAACAACAAGGTCTTCGAGACGAGGAGGATTCGACACGAGGATGGAGAGATAGCCGTTCTGAAGCATTCCCGTGGACCATATGGAGTCAGAAATGCAATCTTCTGCAACTCTCACTTTCGTTATGACATCTAAGGCTGCAAAATTTTTGCTGGTGCTGATGGGGAGGTCATGCATGTTCCAATTCCACCCAACTGTGGAGGACCTGAAGTCAGCTGTAGAGGATGTGGCAGCAATGTTCCAGAGGACGTCAGTCAAAGATCTGTCCACAACCTCAAGGAAGATATATCAAGAAGCTAAGGTAGAACTTGTTCCCAACAAAAAAGGTGAAAACTAGATCCGTGCTGGGTTTTTTTGGCCAAAATTGGCTTTCCGCAATTGTACATGGTTTTCAAAGGAAAAGCAGTGACAAGTTTTTTTACTAGAATATCCTACATTTTTGCAAGGAGATCACAGTGCAATGGCTCAAATGAAAGCTGACTATCAGACGAATTATTCTTGGCTTACAGATTCAGGATCACTGTGCCCCAACTCTCATAATTCCATTGTGAAAAAAAGTAAACTCACTGCATAAACAGTGCTGTGGCAAACTTATTGTACCTGCCCTCTGGATGTGCTTAGCACTCAGGGTGCACCCTATAGCCTCAATGACACCAGCAATGTGATCAAGGGGATACCCATGACCTTCTTGTCCAGTATCAGCATGCATGCCACCTTGCTCATGAGTTATGAGTGTGATTCACGTTCTGGCAAAGTTGCTGCTACACTCACTCGACGGCTCCATTAGATAAATTAGTATTGTTAATTTCATCACAAGAGTTAGTAAGATTATTAAAGTTTATCATAAGATTCTATTTGCATTTTACGCTGAAACAGTCACTCCAACTTCAGCCACACAACAACACTTAACCCTCTGCAAGACATTGCTTGCAGCAACGTGGATGACTTCTTCCTCCACTTGGAATATCCTCCATGCTGAAGGTGATCACAAACATCATGGGCCTTTCTTGGGCCGTATTATTGATGTCACTGAGGGTGCAGTGTACAGCCAGGGTGTAGGACACATTCAGAGTATAGGCATGATGAGTTTTGCCGCTGCACTTTTTGTGTAGCGTGATTTTTCTTTTTTTTCTTGATGCAGTTGTAGGAGTTGGTGCATAGAGATTGTGAACCTGTGAGTGGAGAACAACTGTCCGATATTCAACATTCATTGGAGCCTGCCCAGTGCAAAAGTGTAAGATCTGCTGCTAAAAAACCTATCCACCCTTCTTGACAGACCATGTATGATAAATTTCCACCCCTCATCTCTCCACCCATAACATAAACATTGGCATAAAGTTGACCTCCCAGAGGCCCGAAAACCACTTCCTGTGGATTAAACAAGTTGTCCTAATTCAGTGGCAAATTTGTATTTCCTGTTCAAACACACATTTCTAAGAACCATTTGGAAACAATTTCTCCAGGGTTTTCCACAAGAAGCCTAAGGTCGGCAACCGAGGCATGAATTAGACCAAGATCAAGTCCCACACATCAGGCATAACACGTGAAGATCAGACGTTGGGTAATGAGACATTTTGGCTGAGATTTGTAGTGTTTGGCCGCAAGTTTTGAAGGCTAATAAGTCTTCTTGACTGATTAAGCTGTGAAAGAGCTGAACTGCTACTGCATGTGCAATACTGGTCTGTGCATGAAGCATGACTATGAAAAACTTGCACATTTTCCTGCTTCTTCATCATGCCATAGCTGAGTCTACCTAACAATAACCGAATTTTCGACTGACCTGGACACAAGCCTGGACAATAAGACCTATTATCTGTAGTGCTTCTTCGTGGAATTTATGAAGTTTTCAAGTCAAGCACTAACCAAACAACTGAAAGTCCTTTTTTCCGGAGATCAAGTGATAAATAGTATGTAACGAGGCCTTTTATGGATTCATGGTACTTTCTTGTAGTGCTTCTGTTCATGGAAAAGAGGATCCGACACAGGTGAGTGGTGAGAAAGGTTCTCCTTGGTCCCCCTGGATGCTCCGATGCGTGCTGAAGGCCCTGTCCATGTCGGCCCTGCCCACGTCGGCCCTGTCCATGTCGGCCCTGGCCAATGTCTGCCACAAACCATACCGGCAGGGTGAGCAGCCGCTCTTACAGCTCCTTGTAGCGGTGGAGGCCACAACTCTCTATCACCACAGACTCCAGCTCGGTGTTGACCACCAGTAGCGTGACTTTGGGACCCGAACCTCACCCTCCATTTCTGCAACTCTCTGACTTGAAGCACTGAAACCGGATCCCCCCGGGAGGTCGTCCGGGCGTCCCCCAGTGAAGCCCCCGCCCCGCACGAAGCTGCCGATCGGGCTGGGTGAAGTCAGTGCAAGATTGGACCATCAATAGTGCCTCATTTCTTCTCCTTCCCCGCCAAAAATCTGCTCTGCTTCTTTAACGCCGGCACTAAAAAGTGCATTTTCGTCGCCCCCTCAAAATATGCTTCTCGGTACCAGTAAAGTGAAGAAGAAGGGAGCTTTAGGGTTTTTTTCCATAATTTTAAAGGGCCTGGGCTGACTCGGCGGTTTCGTGCACACACACACAGATTGAATTGCAGCCGCTCTTGCTTAAAGGGCGCAAAAATAACACACACACACACACACACAGCTGCAATGTGCGCGCGCGTGGCCACCCAAGCGCGATTTCTTGGGCTTTTTTTGCAACAAAGAGAAGCTCCAGCAATCATTTGTCAGTGTTGCTTTTTCCGGAAATTCTGCCCGGCCAACGCGCGTGCACCTTTTTTTTTGCGAAATACTAATTTAAAATTGCAACTCTTTTCTCCCTCTCCTTCGTCCGAGAAGTGCAACCAAATAAGCAAACTTCTTTATGAGTGAGAAGATTTTTTTCTTATTTCTGTCGGTGGAGGAAGAAGCGCATTTTTTCCGGCTGAATCTTTTGAGTGTCAGCGTTGCCATACGGTTGAGTCGAAAACGCTTCGGGTCTTTGGGAGGAAACTTTTGTTATCGAAACTCTCCATGAAGTTTTCATTCATTTAGTGGGAAGGTAACAACACTGGTTGGACACAGAATGGAGACTGACAATGTCATTTGAAAAAGGATAAAAAAGTGGGTTAGCTTAAGTTATAGCATGCATTAACCACATTGTGCAAAACTTTGGCTAGAGTGCTTTAAATTTCATACAGTTGCAATGTCCACGCAAGCCAGTCATCATCCTCTTGGATCAGCTTGGACTCATCCATGTAACAAATACTTTTCTAAGGAGTATGAGTGCTGTGGATGAGTCCAAGCTGGCCCCAGACGATAACAACTGGCTTGCGTAACCACTGTGCGGGCAGGGATGAAGTTTCACCAAATTTAAAGCATCGTAGTCAAAGTCATAAGCAAGTCTTAAGTGTTTGATCTTCTCGTCCGCACTGTGTAGCTGTCGTTTAGCACTACGTCTGGTTCTATTATCTACTTTTTGAGCAACTCGAAATCTTTCGAAAACTTAAAAATTGAAACTCGGAATTTTAACATTTTTGGCAACACTAACTTGTGTCCCTCTGTCTCACTCTTTCTCTCTCTCCTCTCTCCGTCTCTTTCTCTCTCTCCGGCTTCTTTTATCTCGAAAATGAAAGAGAAAAGGAGATTTTATTCCGATTAATCTCGCTGCCACAGCAAGTTGGCGGTGGTTTCGCGGTTTTCGCTCCATTGCTCGGGCGCGAAGGCGACGACAAAACTGTTACAATGATTATTAGCACGGACTCTTCTGCTGTGTGTATGTGCGAGCGCGTGCGTGCGTGTGTGTGTGTGTGTGTGTGCTTCCTTTTCAGAGACGCTTCTCGCTTCACTGAGCCCGTTTAGGCGGAGAGGAAGGTGCAATTTTGACTGCAGGCAGAGCCCAAGTCTACAGGGTGGCGTGCAACAGAGTCCGCGGACTTGTTGGCCATGGCCACCGTGGTGGAGACCAACTTCTGCCGTTCGGAGGAATGAACAAGACAGCGCACTGCTAAATCTCAATTTCTCTCAACAACGAAGTTCGGTTGCGTTTTCATATTGGGATGGAGGAAAGAAATCAGACACTCTGCCATGACTGATGCACCCACAGGGTGGCCAATAACTTTTGTTCAGATATCTCGTAACCAATATCGATGCTACGTATATCGCGCAAAGGTCGTGGAACCAAGTGGACTCGAAGTTGGTGCAGTGCCACTGGAAGGCCTCCGACCCTATTTCCTAGTCGCACCTCGACCCCGCGAAGGACTTCAGGACCTTCAAGGGGTGGTGCATGTATGACTGCGTAACGCCAGATGGAACCCGAGCAGCAGAAATTCTCAGCCACTCTGTACAACTGCTGTCACACAATGGAGGGAGGGAGAAGATGTGGAAGTGCATGAGCACCGTGCGAACGGAGCAAAAGATGCAGTCGATCGTACGACATCTTAAGAGTTCCCAGAGGGTTTCTTCTTTTCTTAATTCGAAAGGTATATGTCAACATCCTCCGTTGACAGCGACGTGGCCAGGGCTGACCAGACCGCAAAGGTCAGTGTCGAAAGAGAGATGAAAGCCGAACACAGTGACACAGTGTCATTGGTACTCGTCAACCTGGTGCAATGACTCCTCAGTGAGCTGCTGCATCAGCTACGTCGACCGCTCAAAGGAGGCCAAGCACAGCATGGACTTCATCCATTGTCTGGCAGCACAAACACGCGAGTGAGACACTTGAATTTTCCTCCTAACTCTGTCAAGTAGGCAAGAGTCTACTTAGGCCTCAATTTAGGCCTTCGTCGTAAAGGCTTCAGATTTATGTTTGCTCTAGATGACACCACTGTACATGCACAAGTAGGACAAGCATATCGGCAATATTAACAACTTTTTTGCCTTACCTTGAGAGATTGTACTCTGGAGAATAAGCATCAGCGAGGGGGTGACCATGGGGGTGCGGCACACCCTGACTGGGGTCGATCCACGAGGGTCCTGAAACAATATTGAGGAACTTTTACATTTTTGCTCGTGCACTTTCAAAAATCTTTGTTCAAAGGACAGCAAATTTGCATTTAAAACAGGAGCTGTCGATAAAAGTTCGTGCTAACATCAGCAAAGAGAGAGAGAAAACATCTGCTATCGACGTCCGAGCTCCAAATTCCTAGAGGAGGCTGGATTTCGGCTTCTTTTGTTGTTACCTTCTTCCAGGTACTGGTTCAGGACCTGGTGCATGACGTCCTGGGAGTCCATGGCCTGCATCCCTTGGAAGCCGGCGGCGGCGGCGGCAGACAAGGGATCGACTGTGGTGGCAGACGTGGCGACAGACGTGGACACCGCCGACGTCGGAGCCGCCGAAGAAGCCGCCGCAGCAGGAGAGTTGGTGGAGGATGCGGAGTTGGTCTCCGCCGCCGCAGCAGCCGGACTGGCCGCGGCAGCGGCCGCCGCGGCCGCCGCCACGTTGTTCTGCGAAGACGCACACGCAAATTAGCCCAACTGATAGTCATTCATACTTAATCATCCACGCTCCTTTCTCCTTGAACACTGACTACTTCATCCGATTATTTCCCATCGATTGAGCTCCAGTTACCTCTCTTTTCATTGACTATGAGCGTGGCGTCGACTGCACTATGAAACGTACAGTAATAACGGATTCTAAGAGTGACAAAGCACAAAGAGCAGAGAGAATTCTTCATCAGGCTGCTGTAGCAGAATTTCCCCCGGTCTGGATCAAATGGGCAAAGTCACGATCCTCCAATCAGGGGGACCACTTTATTCGTGGCGGAGCAGACAGACAGACAGACAGACGGACAGACGGACGGACAGACAGACAGACAGATACACGGAACTCACCTGGTGCGGATAGTACATGGGAGAGGAGACGGAGACGCCGCTGTCCATCTTGGCGTACCCGTCATCGTTGGGGTTGGTGCCACCACCGCCACCGCCGCCGCCGGTCCCGCCGGTCCCGCCGGTGAGAAGCGCCGGAGCGGCGTGTGGAGCGACGCCCATCCAAGACTCATGTTGAGGGGGCGGTGGAGGCGGCGGCGGCGGCGGTGGCAAGAGGTGCGGCGGGTAGCCGCCCGCGGCTGCCGCGGCGGCGTGGTGATAGTGGTGATAGTGCTGCTGATGGGCGGCCGCGGCGGCCGCGGCGTGATGGTGGTGGTGATGGTGGTGAGGCAATGGGTGCGCCAGACCACCGCCGCCGACGCCGCCGACGGGCTGGAGGTTCGGGGAGTCTGTGGAGGTCGACGACGGCGGCTGGAGCTGCGTGACCAGATTGGCGAAGTTCCACGTGGGTACACGGCCCTGGAAGAAGGAGAAGGAGATGATGAAGTGCGTCAACAGCAAATACGGGAGTAGATAGATACATGTATGTACTAAAAACAAATGTAACAATAATATTACTATGCAGTACGTAGAGAGTGAACACACATACGCGTCGAACGCACAAGCAGAACACGCACACACGTGGTCAAAGAGGAGTTGCTACAGTGCATGATGAGTCGGGTGCGGGGAAACATCGGTTAACATTTGGATGTTCTACGAGTCGTTGGCTGCCAGAAGCATTCATGGCGTGGCCATCCTGGAGAGAGCCCTCGACGTCAAGAGCTCCAACATTCAAAATATTTTCTTCTTCTCCCTCTTCTCCTCCTCCTCCCCCTGCTTCTTCTTCTTTCCGGCGAAGGCCCTTGACATTGACGGCGGAGCAGACAAATAACTCCATCGTGTGTGCACGCCTGTGGTACTACCTGTTGTTGTTGCCCCGCCACTTGGAAGTCGCCGCCGCCGCCACCGTCGTCGCCGCCACCGCCGCCGCCCTCGAAATAACAACAGCCGTGGAAGCAACTCCAACCGGGAGGTGCGGCGTAATTGCCGCCACTTTCGTCGTCCCCGCCGGCCGCTGGCACCGCTGGCACCGCCGCCACCGCCGCTGCCGCCGCCGCCGCCGCCGCTGCTGCCGCCAGCGGAGGAGGAAGAGAAGGAGAGCAGTGGTGTCTTATTAGTGGAGGAGAATTCGACGACGACGACGACGACGGCGGCGGCGGCGGCAGAGGCGGCGGCAGAGGCGGCGACGGCTGCTGCTGGAGCCACATCCCGGCGTTGGAAATGTACTGCGAAGCCCAGACCTTGAGGGGCGTGGGAAACAACTTGAGCGGGCGTGGCGAGGCAGTGACGGGCGTGGCCTCTTGAGCCATGCGGACGTTCAGCCTCGCGGACTCGAAACTTTCCCCCACTCTCAGCGCTGACTTGAAGTAAACAGAACGTGTAAGAATTTGGCAGAAGAGGATGAGATCCATTCGAACGAGGTTGGTTGGTCGATGGGGGTCAAGCAGCATCCCCACCCCTCTTATTTTATGTGTGTTCCCCTCCCCCCTCCTGACCGACATTTTCTCCTCTTACCACTTGCATGTTGCTTCCGCAGACTCAGAAGTCCAGACTCATCCTCCTGTTGCGTCAGCCAGAGAAAAAAGGCCGATGATTTTGGTAAAAAAATGTTCTCCTCCGCAGACTCCGACGAGTCACTGTAGCTGTTTGCTTTGGAATCGCTCTTTGCTTCGTACGTAACTTACAACGAGTCCCGCTAGAGCAGGGGGAAAAATTTCCCCTGCGTCACTAAATGACAAACAAGAAGAGAGGAATGATTTCCACACACTCATTGGTGTACACAGCAGCGTCGTCGCCGTCGTCGTCGCCGTCGTCGTCGCCGCCGTCGTCGTCGTAGTCGCACTCGTAGTCGTCGTTTATTGCCTCATCACCGGGGTTCGGCCTTGGGGAATCACCCCTCCTGGGCCTCAATGGTGTCATCCCCGTTGGACAATTCTCTCTCTCTTCTTTGGGCACGCTCAAACACACGCACGCACGCACGCACTTGTGACCCTGCGTGCAGCCAGAATGCAACTGAGAGCGCGGACAAAATGAACACAGACTGTTTTCCTGGAAATTTTGCCAAGGAAACGAGACTTTTTTCCTTTTTTTTTCAAAAATGCTTCCACAGTTTTATTCCTAGGAGCAGGAAAAAAGTGCATTTTATGCTGAGCTGGAACTCAGTCGTCAATGTATCTCTGAACGGACATTTAAACTTCAGCCAACGTTTATGGAGCTTCTGGTAGCTTCAACCGAGTGTCCCAAAAGTACGGGGTGTGCCACATTTAGCTCCTAACATTAACAGCAGGATGACATTCTGGACTGAGCTGGCATTAAAGGAAATACTAATTCATGTATATTTCTCAGGCACTTTCAATTGGACTGTCCAAGGCTGAGCTTGTGGCCAGAAAGTCCGCTCACTTTTAAGGAGTGACAAACTAATTGAGGTGAAAACGGAGATCCAAACCTTCACTCCTATGAACTTTCTAAAGTCACTTAAAAAGTATTAGTCAGAAGACATTTTAACACGTCAGCACTGGCGACTGCTTCATTTTGGGGAGTTTTCTGGGAGTTGCAACCTCTCATTTTATGCTCTGAGCTTATTTTACTGCAAATGATTCATGTGTGGCAGCCTCTGCCATTTCATTGAAGGAGCAGAATTTTGTTGTTCACTGTTCTAACAGGTGACTTTTTTTTTAAAAAAAAAAATGAGTCATAAAACAAAATTTCCTGGCTATCGATACTGATATTGCAGCTGCTGATACAAGAATGATGCCGGCACAAGTCAGTTTCCATGGGAAGTTCAATGTGAATGCAGTGGATTTGTCAACTTGTCTGTCTGCACGGAAGAAGTTGGCAAAATCAGCCTTTCAACATTAAACTGTACTTTTATAAGTTAGCATTCCTTTTAGTTGAAAAGATCTGCCACTCTCATCACTTCTGTCATTATGAATGTTTTTTTCCTAAGAATTTTCCTTTGATCTGAACACCAAAGTAGCTCTGGGAGTCTTTTTTTTTCGCAACCCATCTTGCACAGATCAGTGACGTGCAAGTTGCCACCAACGTAGTGAGGTTCGCAGACGAGTTGTACTACGCAGTGATGACCATTCTGTTGTTTTTCAATCAGGTGATGTAAAAGGTTGACAAAATCGAACGCCAACTGTAAGTTCCACACTGCACATTGATAAATACAGTGGAAACTCTGCATGAACCTTTTTCTTTTGCAGAGGGTTGCCCATCTTACCTGGGGAAGAAATGAGCCTGCAGTTCCATTGTACCTCAACGCTATAACGCTCTAGAACGCTAAAACGTCTTATGTTTTTGGAATGCAAATGATAGAAGTCAGTGGCTTCCTGTAAGGACCAGGATTTGAGGTTGTTCTCAGCCTCTTTTACACAGGAAAAAAAAAGTGAGCAACCTTAGCCTGCATAAAGGTTCCACTGTAGTGATTTTATGAGAAATTGACGTCACCTTACGCTGTTCATCTATTTTACTGGGCATCCCCCAAGATAAGATTTTCAGTGACATTTACAGGGCGTCCCAGATAAATCTGCGTTGCAACTCCTGGACCAAACGTTTTGTAGAGCATTAAAATTAACGTATATCTCTCAGTCCTTACGAAATAAAATTCTCAACTCGGCGCTCCGGCAACGCTTGTTCGTCCCTTCGAGAACGTCCCGACACCCTGTAGTGACAGTGATTTTTTCCCGTCCTTTCGCCGTGACGTTTTGGACACCCTGTACAATAAAAGTGAGGCCAACATAATGCACAAAGTTGCATCGTTTCTACACATCGCTGCAAATCTCTATTTCTCTCTCCCTCTTGGTCATTTTTGTCGTGAGTCAGCGATTTTTCTGGTCTCTTTTCTGGAGCGCAAAAAAGGCTGTGACACCTTTTGGAGGAGAAGAACTTCCAATGGTTCCGTTATGACAGTTGCTGCCAGTTATCTACTGTGCGCACACCCCATGAGATGGAGGCTGCACTGAGCCTGGGCTACACTGAGCTTGGGCTGCACTGAGCTTGGGCTGCACTGACACTCAAATACATATTTGCGAATGCAGTTTGCTCAAGCGTTCAGGGCTGGAGGGGGAGCTTCTAGCATGCAAAATGCAGCTCGTACAGTGTGGGTGAACAAAACCCGACCAGTAAAGAGAATAAGATCTTTTTTCGTGGAGAGAGAGGTGTTAGTTAATGTGACATTAATCATGAGGCTTGAAGTGGTCACTGTTGTGCGGGGGGGGGGGGGGGGCAATATGACCTTAATACTGACCTTGTGCTTAACCTACTATACTCTTCATGTCCACCTAGACCAGTAAAGGTAAACAACATCTCGAGCACCCTGTGGTGAAGCTTAGGACACCAAATGGTCCCCGAGGCCGCAGTGATCAAGGTTGTGCTTGACCCTGTCCAACTGCCTCAACTTATACCCCCCTCCCTCATGCACACATTTTAGAGTCAGTTATGCGAGGGTCAAAGTTGGTGACATCAACACCTGCGCAGTGGTCGACTACCTTTCCCGGATCAGGGCTCACGTGGACGGTCCCGAAGGACTCTTCCTACTCCATGACGTCCATCAAGCGAAATCCAACAACCCTCCGTTGAGCAGAACGAGAAAGTTCATCCAGAATTGCATTTCAACCAGTGTCATAGATCGGGGTCTCCCCTCACTGTAGCAAGCTCACTCACAAGACAAATAAAGGGCCCGACTTTGGAATGAGGCTGCACTTATCACCACTATGGAGATGTTCCCAACTCTCCACAGCAGCAGCTGCAACAACAACCATTCACGGGTTGGAAGGCTCTAAAAGCAGCCTCGCCAAACGTGAGAGACAAGAAAAAAAGGGAACACAACACAACTTTGTTGTTGTCGTCTGAAAAAACGTGGCGGATTTCGCGGAAATGCAAGGTGCAGACGAAGAGGAAAAAAAGCCTCTGTGTTCTCAGCCTCTCTTTAATGGTCTTTTTGCCACGCCGCCGCCGCCGCCGCCGCCGCCGCCACCTCCGAGTATGATTCCTCTCTCTCTATGCTTTTATAGGCAGACGTTTTTCCAGAATCGCAAAAGTTTATTGTCTGCCAAAAAACTGGGTCGTCATCGTTCCAGGGCAGGAGGGAGATGGCAATTCCTGGACCAGGAGGAGGGGGACGAATAAATCTACTTAATAAAAACGAGGGGGGGTCAGAGGAGGGGGGGAGGATGCGTGCCTGATTTATGAAAGATAAATAAGGTCTGCGATGACAAACACAGGTGAACTCACGTACCTCGATGACGACAGGACAAAGGTACTTGAGACAAAGGACTTCTCGATTGTTTCCCAGAGGAACGAACCTTCTCTCGTTAATGTCAGCTTTCCAACTGTTTGTCTGATCTTCTGAATGATAAATAAACACACACACACAGAGAGAAATTGCGGTTGGAAAAAAAGGGGGCGCGCAAAAGCTTTAAGCTTAATTAAACCTGTGGTTTACTTACTTTCCTTTATACATATTGATGAGGAGGCTTCATCGTGACTTGTGCGATTTCGCAGCCGACGCTTTAACCGCAAGGATGCTTTTTTGCGCAGTGTTATTTCTGGCTGAAAATTGCATGAATCCACACACAGCCCAAGCGCTCTCATTAGACGTATGAATGCAAAGAAGAAGAAAAAGAAGAAGAACCTTGAAAGAAAAAAATTCGTTTGGCTTTGGCATTCACGAAGTCTGGCGCGCGAGGCCGCGCGCGCGGCGGCCGCGCGCGGCTGCGCTCGATACAATCAGAGGAAGCCAAAAGGCAGCGGGGTTGACAAATGATGATTTGGTGTCAAAACGGTTTTTTGCTGCCGCCTTTAATTGTTTGATGCTGGCTGTGGCCGACGACGACGACGCCTTCTCCAACGCGGCCGCCGCCGGCCCCTTGGAGAAGGCGCGGGAGGAGAATGAGAGGGGTTTCACGCTCTTGTGCGGACAATTAGGCACATTTGGAGGGAGCGAAATCACTACTGGCCGTCTGTGCCAACGGACCAAAAAAAAAAAAAGGTGGAGGAAGAAGAGGGGCCGTGCCAAAAAGTGCCATATTGCCGAATTCTGGCACTTGCGCCCTCTGACGCGCGAACGTCCTGGACGATCCCGTGTCCCTCAGGCTCGGAGCGTTTGCAACGGCCCTGACCAAGCCCACGGTCTGACTCGAGCTCCTCTTCGCTTTGGCCGCTACTCGATACCCTAGTCAAGCACGTTGCAAGCACTTCATAAAAAGTAGACGACTTTGTCACAGACTGCTCATGCTACCGCATTGATGACACTGCAGAAGATCCATAGATGCTTATGTGGGAACATGAGGAGTCTGCAACAAAATCAACTATTTGACCCCGCTCTGCATTCTCACAAGCTTAGTTTCATCATCAGGACGTGGGATGGGACAACTGTTTGTGTTCTGCACATCAAGTTGGCCCTGGAAACGGAAGAAAATGCTATCAAAGTCGTGGGGAAGCATAAACGAACCTTTTTTGTACTCGAATACTCGAGTATTCGACTCGCGCTCTTGCGGATTACAACATTCTGCCATCTCCACTGTGCACACGTTATACACGGTGTCCAGAGTTGTGACATGATTAGCGTTATCCACGAGTTCGTGGCCCTTTTCACTTGTCTCCGAACGTCCAAACCACTTAACCAATATAGCCTAAGGTTTGTTGACAATGGATTGAGTTCACAGAGGAGCCATAGACTGGTGTGTGCCATTGTTTAAGCACAGCAGCAGCAAGCAGCAGCATAGAACAAACTGACCAGGAGGTTGTGGAGCTCCCCACACATACATATGTGAATGCAAGAAGTTACCTTAATATTTGTTCTGGCATTCAACAGTTGATGCTGCTGCTGACGACGACGTTTCTGTTTGCTTATGCACGCTCTCTGCCGCCGTCGCCCAAGACCAAGGGTGTTGTGTAGTGATGAGGCGAGCCACGAATGTGCCCACTCACGAGCTCGACAATGGATGTGCTGTACAGTTTATACTGGGCTGGGTCAAGAAATGAAAATTGTGGAATTTGACTGAGTGCATTTTTGCTTTGTTGCCTGAAGTCGAATGGTGAAGATGCCGTCAGATGGTTTTTGAAAGGAAAAAAAAAACTTTTGACCCATGTGATTGTGATACTTTTTGCATCCTCCAGACCTGGCGGGCCAAAGATGAGCACTTGCAGTCCCTACAGCGGGATCCGAGAAGACCAAACAATGATCATTTCTTCACTCCATTGGACAGGAATGGCTTCAAATGAAACTTTGGACCAAATATAGCTCTAAAGAAAATGATCGAGCCTCTGTAAAGGCTTATAAAAAGGCTCTACAGATGTAACTTTCTCCACAGGACATGCGCGGGGTGCGTCGAGCTCGGGCTGAAAGGAAGCTCGCCTCATCACTAGTGTCGAGAGACTTTTTCCGTTGGTGCCTGCGTGCAACCAAGGCCCATTGTGGTACCCTGGGGGTGCCAACAGCAGCAGATTTTTGACGAATTCGCCTTTGTCAGCAAGGAGTTGGCATCTATGAAATTGCTCAAATAATGCAACAGTTCAAGTACTGCATGATCTAACAGCCTGGAGAGAGCGAGCAAGAGAGAAAAGTATTGTAATAAGCTCTCATTTGGAGAAACGTCGTGGCATCTGGTGAAGATTTTCGACTACACAAGGAATGTCACGTACAGGAAGTCAAGATTCATGCAATGCAAATTGCGGCATTAAATCATAAATGGTGAATAAGGCAGCATAATGAAGCCTTTATCGGAGTGACTGAGCAAAAAAAGGCTGCGTAATCCAACTCCGCAGAAATACTCATGAACTCCAGCGTGCTGAGACTTCCAGGGGAAGCAAAGGGGGAAACCCTTCTTTTTCTCTCCTTGAGCAAACAACGACTTGAAGAACGTGTGCGAGAACCTTTTTGCATATTTCGTCCGTGATGTGTGCAAAAAAAAAAATCTTACTTTGGAGCCTTCCTTTTCCTCTTCTTCCTGCTGCAGCCGCTTGATCTCCTCCTGGCCTGAGATGCTGACAATGTCGACTGGAGAAAATCGGCCGCTGTCTTCACTGGCGAAGGCCGCGACCGAGCGGCCGCCGCTTTCTGCGTCTCCGTTGGCGGCCGCAGCTGCCGCTGCGGCCGCCGCCAAACCCCTGGGCGAGGAGGCTTTGGCGAACAGCACCAGCGGCTTGACCAAGTGCTGATGTTGGTGGTGCTGGTGATGCTGGTGGTGCTGATGCTGCAGATGCAGCTGTTCGATCTCGTTGTTGTTCTGCTGCTCGTGCGAAGACGTCGTCGTTGCCGCCGCTGCAGCCGCCGGTGTCACCGTCGTCGTCCCCGAGAGGAAGTCCTGTATCTGCGCAGACAACTCGCCCAGACCGACAGAAGACGTCGTTGACGTCGTCGTCGTCGTCGCGTCCTGCAAGTTCACCATGATGACGCCGACTCATGTCATCGTCACCTTGTCGTCCTCCTCTTCCCTGGCCTATGACTCTTGCCTCGCCCTCTTGTGCAGGATGAGGACCCCACCACCACCAACCAAATAAAAAAAAATCAATCCTTATTGCACTTATGCTGTCGTCACACTGTTGGAGCTCCCGCGTCCACTTGTTATTGTTGGTGACTGAAGAGTGGACTTAGTGGATGCCGTCGCCGCCGCCGCCGCCGTCGCCGCCGTCAGTTACAGGTGCTTCTGCTGCTGCCGCTGAAGCAAAAAGGCCTCTTCTGCCGCTGGTTCTTCTTCTTCTTCTTCTTCCTCGTCGTCGCAGCCGTCGTCGTCGTCGTCGTCGTCGCGAGGACTTCGTTGAGCAGAGAGCAAAAAGAAGAGCGCGAGCGCTACCGAAAATTGCTTCGTTGCTTTGGAGGTTTAAGTCGAGGGCACGCCTTAAACTACCTAAGCACGGATTAGAGAGTGATTGGCGAGGGTGTGGATCAATTAGGCACGTAACAGCAGCTGCAGCAGCAACGGATCGTTCATCATGTCTTGCTGGAAAGTCAGAAGAATCCAAGACATGTCTGACAAAAGAGAGATCCAGCCTTCTTCTTCACGCTTTTACACACTCAAAGTGGACAGATTCTTCTATGTTAATAGCTGTAATGCTCAAGTGTAAATGTAGGGTGCAATGAGTGACATGATGTCTGGCACCACCGTGAGAGTCAGGGTTGACACAGGAGCGTCTCTCTCGGTCCACCCTGTAGGTCTCTAGGCCTTCCTCACATGGGCCCCGCACCTGAGCAACTCGGTGTTGGAAACGCACTTAACGTGGCTAACAGACTTAGCAGGGTTGCCAGGTTTTCCGAGTTAGACCACCTCTCTCTTCTATGCCTGACACCCGGACAGTCAGGGCTGCTACGGTGCCAAGACTGTTGACTTTTGGAAGGGCTCCAGCGTGCAGCCATCCCCCACAGACGCACATGCACGCACGCTGTGTTGACTTAATCACATCGTCTCGGTCGTGCAAAAATCAGGGTTGTCACATCGACAGGATTAAGGGCTTGAAAGGGGCTTCTGTGTTTGTGGCTACACCAACGCTAAAAAAAGTCCTCATCCTACGTAGGTATACATAGATGATGCTGCCTAATACTGTCTGCTATGGCAAACAGTGTGAACTCATCATATCATCAGTGTCAACAACGACGTACCACAGAATTTCATTCAATTACCGAGCAATCAGGGTTGCCACTTTGACATCCGAGGAAGAAACGTTCTTCGAAGGAAAAAGGGGGGGAGGGGATTCACCTGGGCTGCATGTAAATGACGCTCGCTATATCTGTTTGGTAGAAGAAAAAATACTATGGTGGTGTCATCAACACCGACATCAAAAGGATTGCGACGAGTGACGACTCGGATTCGTACTGATTCGACTCTACTCGGGTCGAAACTCGAATCTCTCTCATCTGTAAGGTATTGCTATCTATGCGTTAAAACAAAACATGACTTTTCATTGCACAATGATTTGTGGTTAAATTTGTAGCAAAGATTTCATCAGGTCAGGTTTGCCAAACTAGCTGGTCTCAGTGTTCTGACTCGATGGAGTGGGAGTTGAGTGAATTCCCGTGTCGAGCTTAAACAGAATTCGCGTCGAGTTGAACTGGTCTGGGCCTAATTTAGTCGGACCTTCATTGAATTAAGTCTGATTTGAGTTGAATTTTGTCAGAGTGGAGTCAAATTTACTCTGACTTCGTTTGAATTTAGTCTTGACTTCGATGGAATCTAGTCTGACTTGAGTCTAATTTAGTCTGACTCGGATTTCCGGCTGTGATGCCTCAGAGCACCACTGGACACCAACTAGCAGCAGGGTTACCACATCAGCCACGGTGTCTTGTAGTCAACGCGGCAGATCAGACAATGTGGAATTGAATAATATCAAAGCCTTGGAAGAGAAGAAGAAGACGACGAAGAACGAAAGAGAAAAAGACTCTCCATTTAGCCACTGTGACAAGCATCGCATATACAAACATGTACGCACAGTACAAGTACAACGACGGCCAGAGCTTGGCCGGGCGGGACATTGACTCACGCCCGCACACCTGAGAGGAGAAGAAGGAGGAGGAGACGCGTCAAAGAAGCATCAATGGAGGAGAACAAAAAATGTCTCTCTCTGTGCGTGCGTGTGTGGAAGAAGCTGCGTTATCCCATGCCTTAATGGTTGGTGTAAATGCGCCCAGAAGGGTGTGAAAAGAGCCGATGAAAGGATTCCCAACAGACAGAGAGGAGCTGAGCTGCCAGAAGAAGCTTTACTCGGACAATTAGCGGAGATCCACCTTCATGCAAATACATTTTGAGCTAAAAAAAGGAAAGCTTCTTTGTCTACCTGGTCTCAGCCACAGGAAGTGTGTTGTTTCTGGTCCAGCAGGATGTGATTCTGGGCCAAAATCGTGGCTATTTATTCAATTGGCTAAAAAAGATAAGTCGTTAAGGCGCGAATATTCTGTTGCCTCTGCAAAAAATGTAGCCCAAACTTTGTGTTATTTCTCCAGAAAGGTTTGGTAAAAACTATGCAAAAGATCGTCTTACTACAACAGTGTTTGTAGTAAAACGTGGTCACCTTCGAAACGATTCGTGTCTCGATTTGTGGAAAGGAATAACACTTGGAAAAACAGCGTTGCCAGCTGAACGAGAAGCCAAGAAGTGAGACAACCTGTATCGATCCTCTCCACATTCATCCATGGCTAAGTTGGTTTTTCTTCCTCTTCTCAAAAGAATTTTGGAAGGAAATTCCCAAATCGTCAGTTGGTTTCTTCTTTATACCGAATGTGTAAACACGAAATGCTTGCATAGGTTTTGTGCCCACCCAAGTTGGGCTTTGGCCAGTTACATAACAACGTCAGCGTTGTCGACGTCGTCGACGTTGTCGTCGTCGTCGTCATACTCGATGATGTCTTCAGTGAGACGCTGAGAATTTTGGCGTGCAGTTCTAATGCGTACAAAAAAAGACCAACTTTCTCGCGGAGAATTGCTTGGACGAGAAAAACCAGGACTGAACAGAATTTGTGGTCTGAAACTCAACCAGACAACTTTTACTTCCCAATGATTGCAAAATACAACTTGCTTTAGGAACCAAAAGGCAGAAGAAAGTGTGTTTTGTAGATTTTAGGTGGTAGTTTTTTAAAAAGAATTAAAATAATCTGATAATTCAAGAACTGGCTCCTACTCCATAGATATGGATGAAGAGATACTTTACATCTAAAAATGGCATATGATACCTATTGTTATCTGCTTGGAGACGTCATTGCTGCTTTAATACGACCAAGTATAGGTGTGTTTCCAACAGAAAAATCCACAGAAAGATAAATTTTCACGTACTTTCCGTTCACAACACAGTTTTTGATCGCGTCCACCGACATTCCAAATACAGTGTGAGTAAAAAAAATGGAAACAATGGGCTCAGCAGCTGAGGGAGGACAATGAAAGTGACATTGGGAGGGTAAAGGAGGCGTCAGAGTCGAACCAGAAAGGGTTAAAAGGCCTCTGACAGAGCAGAGGAGGAGGCGATGGAACATTTTTCAACACACCCTGTGTCTCTCACAGCGAGGTAGACTGAACTATGTAAGTTATACACCATATGCAAGTGAGACTAACTGTGGCTTTATATAACTTCTGTAAACGCAGGTGAGATAACGCTGGATGGATGTTTCCTCGCGCATCCTTGATCTGATCTCGACACACTTAGATTTCATTTAGGTAGGCAACAAATTGTCAACATTGTGATGAAACATTTTCAGGCCTCAATCATGGCCTCTACATACATTAGATGTGTTTTACTATGAAATATCAACCACTGTGCCCATATGAGCTGCCCCAATACTCGATAAACTCACACTTTAGGCCTCGACGAGGCCTCAACATAGGCCTCAGTCCTTAGTGCCGGCCCCTACATCTTTGCTTCATTTGAGCTTCAGCAGGTACGATCATCATGAAACGTATCAGGATCGACCTCTACAAATGTTGGCCTCAACGAGGCCTCTACATGTTGACTGCATACAAGCTTCAGTAGTCCAAGATCATAGTATGCGTGGTACGGACTCGAAACGACCTCGAACCTCCAATGCCGGCATCAGTGACAGCCTCCGAAGGCTCTGTACACACCAGACAAGATCTATCGAGTGTTGGTACGTGTCTGGTCGAGTGTGCCGACGCCGCCACCGTCGTCGTCGTCGTCGTCGTCGTCGTCGTCGTCGTCGTCGTCTTTTCTCTCCGGTGTTATTGTTGCAAGAGACAAAGCGGCTGCCGGTTAAATTCCTTGGGAGAAAAAACATGTTCGGTGTGGGCGTGAACAAGTATGACATCTCTCACCACACGCTGGCCCCGATTTTGGCCCCGAGGAACGAGCACAACTGAGACAGAGAGAGGACGCAGAGAGGCTAGAACAAAAATTAACGAGGAAGAATTGGCCCTCATCAGTGAGAGTGAACAAAGCTTCTTCTTGGCCATTTCTCACCATGCTCAGCAGCAGATCAATCAGGTGAGGAAGAAGGACCAGGAGGACCAGGAGGAGGGAGAGAATGCGGTGTGGCTGCTGCTGTGGCTGCTGCTGGAGCGGCTGCTGCTGCTGCTCAACAGGAGGAAGGAGGAGGAGAGGGTGGCAGCCAAATGAGAGCTGATTGAGTTCGTGTGCGTTACTGACAACAACTACTGCGGAATTTTTTAGGGGGGGGGGGGAGATCGTGTGTGTAGTGGAGATGCGACAACAACAACATTGGACCAACTTTTGAGAAGTTTGATCATCACTGGCACTACAGAGAGCACGAAAGTGTGAATGCAAGATGCATACGATTTCCTCCTTTCAGCCAAGGTCACACTTTTGGCAGAACTGGCATCATTTGGGCCAAAAATGGCACATAAGATCTCATATTTTTTTGCACAACGGACAAAGCTTTGTCCGCATTTCCTCCCGTTAACGTGACGCACGTTCTCGGCCTCCAACTCTCCATAGCTCCGGTGATCACAAGCATTGACGTTTGAACCAAAAATAGACCATCCGGGCTGTATTGTTCACGGTGCACACGACGCGCTGAGAAAGGGGGAATGTGTGAAAATTGTTTCTCGGTTTGTCAGTTTTCCTCAATGAGAGGAGCTACGGGGTGATGACGATGAAGATGGCGTCGATTTGGGACTTCCAGCTGTGCTCAGCCAAGGAGACGCAGGAAGGAAGTGCAGACAGGAGGAAGAGGAAGAAGAAAAAAGGGCCAAAAAATCAGCCAAAAGCCAGCATGAATGAATTTTTCAGACTCTTCCTCCTGGGGTGGACGAGGCCCCCGAGGGCCTTCTGGCCCACTTTGTCCATGGGCGGCGGCGGCAGCGGCGGCAGCGGCGGCAGCGGCGGTGGCCACGATAGCGACAAAACGATGAAGGCTTGGAGATGATGACAAATTGGGTCTGAGCTCGCCAGTTTTGTTACGAAATGCGTGCAAACAAATTCTTCTGTCGTTTTGATCGAGCTGCGACTTTTCTTCTCTGACGCTCAGTATGACAAATGGGGAGGGGAGGGGGCGAAGAATGGGCAGCATTTATGGGCACCATCGCTCTGAGGCACCAGGCAGTTATCTAATACGTACAATGTGTTAGGCTCGGTCAAAAAAAAATGAAAATTTCCCAATTTGACTGAGTGCATCTTAGGTTTGATACCCCATGCCAAATTGTGAAGACGTCGTCAGATGGTTTTTGAAAAGCAAAGAAAAATACATTTGACCCACGTGATCGCGATAGTTTCTGCATCTGTGCGGACCTAAGATCAGCGCTTGTAGTCCTTCAGCAGGATCAGAAAGACATAAACGATGATCGTTTTTTCATTCCATTAGACTGGAATAGATAGATTACGCCAAATATAGCGTGCCGATACAGATTTTAAAAAATTGACCTACCCCAATATATATGTGTATGCATAGAAATTCATACACTTCATTCATTCTCTTTCTTTGACGCATTCAACTGTATGAATGTGACGCAGTTTTTGTTTGCCCACTCTGACATTCAGAACAGAGTAAGAAAAGAAAAATTCATCCGGTGGACGCTTCACGCCATCTAGCGGTGGATGTCGGAAACTTGTGTGCGTTCCAACTTATAACGGGAACATTGAGAAGTCTGATTGATTTTTCCGTGTGATCCCAAGTGAGTTGAGAATCCCCTCCCAGGAGCCACTGTGACAGCCTCAAGACCAGCAACCTCAACTACCTCGATGACGCATACGCCGAAGCTGTGGCAAAGAAAGTTTAGGGGCCACATTCGTGATCGCCAAGAACCTCCTTAATGTATAGCTTAGAAGGGCTCATTTTAGTCTTGATAAAGCTAAGCTGGTTCCAACTTCACCAGGTTCACTTTCTCTCTCAAGGAGTTCATAGGACTCTTGAATCCGCTCATTCTGGAGATGGTTTCGGCGCTGGTCGAAATTTTAATCAATGACAATGATCGATTCTCGTAGATCTATGGTAGCATTTCGTTCATGCCACTTGCATGAGGAAGGAAAATGTTAGGGAAATAGAATTTTTTGTTGAAAATAAAAATCCGCATTCTGGCAACTTTGTCCTTAGAAACGAAGCCAATAATAATGCTATGGCATTTCCAGTCGGTCTTTTCCTGATTTCTTCCTTTTTTCGACTGCTTTTTCGTGATTTCTTACTTTTTTTCAACTGCTTTTTATTGACTTCTTACTTTTTTAAACTGCTTTTACTGATTTCCTACTGTTTTCGCAACTCATTCACTTCTGCTTTTGTGATGCATAATGTGCATTTGTCCGTAGCAATAGGGTTCACAGCTGTTCCTGGTTGCTTTCGAAGCGGAAAAACCCTTCTCAGATCGACGATATCACTCGAACGAACGATACTTTGGCCACTGTCATCGTCAACTTGCATGAAACTCGTGATGCAAATACCATTAGCGGTACAGGGTGGTCCAAGCAGATGCCGCAACGTCGCGTTCAAGAATGACAATCGGTTATCTCATGATTTGGCTCAATCAGCAGCACCATCTTGGGGATGGCATTAGAGAGCAACTGACAAGACAGCCATTTGGTGGTTTTCTCGCCAATGTTGGTGGAATTGCCTGCTGGCCACAGCCTCGTCCTTAAGCGAGTTGACCCTAGAGAACCGACGAACTTCCCCCAGTCCACCCTGTACGCGGGTGAGCAGATCATTGTAGTACGTCAATTGTTCTGTGGCATCGTATATTTCAAACTATATTGCTTAGAGGAATAAGCGTGGCTGTTTCTTTAGGTGCAAGAGACGTTGTTCGTACGCTTTGAGGCTTACCTGCAGTCCTCGGTCGTGATGCGCCGTCCTCAACATGTTCTGGGTCCACCTGAAAGTGAGAGAGGAGGACTTGTAGTGTGAGCACTTTCGGGTTGTCTCACTTAAGTTGCAGCTCACGTTCTTCAGGGTGCAAGGGCAAATCGGAATTTTAGGTGAAGGTCTTAAAAATGCGTTGGAATCTTATAATCCCTCTTTTAGAGCCAAGAGTTTTGTGATAAAAAGTGAAAAATCGAGAGAAAAGTATGACATGCAGTGAGATTTTTCAGAAATTTTGAAAAAAAAATACGATAAAACTGTAATAAAGATTTAAAAAAGCAGGGGAAAACCCCAGAAAAGCCGAAGTCTATTTGCAACCAGACGTGGAACATTCGAAGTTTGCGAGAAAAACACCGCCAAACATTGCGAAAAATATCTTATTTGTGTCGTGCGCACAACATTTTTGACTTCAAGCTTGTTGTAAACTCCGAATAAGGAAAAGTCTGTGTTGAGGAAATTGACGATGAAAGCTGCAACACAACTGAGGCCTCCCTGTACCACATGCCTGTGCGTACAGGGTGGACTGGTGAGGTTTGCAACTCAATGTGAAGCACTCTTTGGTCCACCCTGTACTACAGGGTGTACTACTGATTGTCAAGAGGTCGACAACCTACCGGGTGGCTCAGGAAAAGTGTGGACGCAGAATAAGGCTTCATTGCGTGCGGGCGCTCTGCCAATGAATCGCTATTGCGTAGTAATGTTTAAAAGAGAATTGACTGACTTATGAGCCTCTCGGTTGATTCGACCGAGCTTCTTTCTCTTTGTCAGGCAGGACCATCAGTCTCTGATTGGCTCAGCGCATGACCCACAGGGTGTACCAGGAAGATTGGAGAATCTGAGTGTTGGTCCACCCTGTACCGACGTTCAGGTGCAGAATTGAGCGTCCCCCAAAGAGTTGGCTTAAATCGAGGTTGGGGAGTTGTCTTTCAAAGTCTTGTAAAACGCTTTATTCACCGTTGTAGGTACGGGCTGTGCGTATGCGGATTAACTCTTACGTAGAACTAAAATGATAAAAAAAGCATAAAAATTTAACTTTCATAAAAATGGAGCTACTCTAACCCTGTCTACACACTTACAAAGGACCTTAGTAGTTTACCTATTCACGGCGCTTTTGGACAATCATGCACATTTAGGACAGCGCTGTCGGTTTCGTCAACCTAGTGCTGGTGTACTGCACGTCTACCTAGTACATATTTAGTGCCCAACGTAACTAAGAGTAACTTTCTTAATATTGCAGCTACGCAAACCTTATTTACACTGTTATTTTGAACTGCGCAGCTTGAGGTTTTGGTAGTTTAAGCTATTCGCTGCACTTTGGGGACAAAAATGCGCATTTCAGGCAGCGCTGTCGGTTTCGCCCATGTAGTGCTTGTGTACTGAGCGTCCGCATAGCGCATATTTAGTGTCTAACGTAACAAAGAGTAACTTTCTTAATACTGCAGCTACGCAAACGTTGTTTACGCTGTTCCAAAGCTCGAGGCATCGGCTGTTTAAGTTATTCGCTGCAATTCTGGACAAAAGTGCGCTTTTAAGGCAGCGCTGGTGATTGAAGCAAATGAAAGCTACTGCAAACGCTCTATTTTCCACCACTGTGCTGCGCTTCGCTCACTTCGGCATGGCCCTGTACGCACCCTTCGTGGTGATTTCAACGCTGCACGTCTTGACCGAGTGGAAGCACAAGTGCAGTGGAAACGCGCCTGTTCGGAGTTACAACGCTGTGGCTGTTCACAAGTCACAAATTTTCTAAGGTTATGCGCCAAAACAATCCTACACGCACTTGAACGTTCCCTTTACTAATAAATCGACATGTTGAGCTTTTCCCTAAGCTTTGTGGCTAACTCAGTGCTCCGGAAACCTTTTTCCCGTGATCATGACCAAATTTGTAGGCATATGTGACGTCAGACCAACTCACATTTCGTACAAAGTACGAAAAGAAATGCATACCGGATCTGGTACATAGTTTTATGTCAACTCTTGTGGTGAAACGATTGTGACGTCTGGCGTCATGACTGACATTTACGTCTGTCTTGAAATCAAGCCGCAGTTGCTACAACGCTGGCGTGGCTCAGGAGCAACTTGAGGGAGATGCACTCCCGGCCCTACTAGGACTTGACTTTGCTTCCCTATAAAGGCCTCACCACAGTGTGTGCGGAGGCTTTGAAGGCCAAGATCAAGGCTCCGCGACACAAAAAAGACGTGGAGGTTATGATGCAAGGAACGCCGAATGACGTCGGACAACGTTGCTCGATGTATTCATGCGCTCCTTCATTTTTCATAAAAAAATGATGAAAAAAAACCAAGAGTAACTGCCCCTTTTTTTTTACCCATCACGTGTTGTGTGAGCCTCCTTTTCTTTTAAAGAAGTGTTTAGTAATTGTTCCATGTCAACTTATAAGCGTAGAACTTACATGCCAGATATTCCAGACACATTTGAGAATTGCGATGAGCGCTGCACCCCTACAGGGGAGAACCAGAATATCGGTCTCGTTGCTTACAAATGGGATAATTCATAGCTGATGCTCTTGCATACAGTGTGGTCCATGGTTAGCGTCCGAGGTAAGATTGCCTACTACAGGGTGATCGATTTAGGACGTTCTTTCTTCAGCTGAGCGTCTGTCTACGGGGTGTTGAAAAATGCGTGGCCATTTGTATCTGTGCAATTGCAAGTGCATTTTACTTCGAGAGATGCTCACCATGTGCGCGCTGACAGTTTTGCAGTTGTGGCCGCTTGAACGAAGAGTGAAATCTTCGTCAAGACCTTTGGCAGAGTTCTCGACAACTACTGCGACCTCTTGGATGATCCTGGGCATAACACCTTGACTGGTCCACTCGCCAGAAAAAGAAATAACGTGGGGTCAAGTGTGGAGAATGTGCCAAATGTAAAAAAAAAAAAAACCACCTCGGGATATCCACACGTTCTCCCTTCTAAGAGAAAGGGTGGCGAACCAAAATGGCCAACTTCTGCCACTTCAAAAAAATGTTACAAGCCAAATTTCCCAGGTTTTCTCCAAAATTCTGCCCATTAAAAAGTGGGATCACACTGTCCATCACAAGCCAGTGCCGATGGCAAACAAGGCCTGTACGGGCCCATAGGAAAGTAGAGACTTTGACCCAAAATTGAGGTCCCAGGTGGGGTTTTATGCCTACAACTGATAGTACCCTTTGGAGTGGATCCCAACACATTGCTGATGGCCAACTAGGCCTGCAGAGGCCTACTGCGAAACAGGCAAGGACATACGTGTGAATTGCAACCAAGATTTAACATTGGATAATAGATTCAGACCATCCTTGCCTGGTGGCAAGCTGGGCTTGTCCAACGTGTCAGACTTGCTGTCCTTGTTGAAGTCAGTAGCTGTCCCAACATCATGGTAACGTTTATTTTTCAAACACGCCATGTTCGCGCTCAGGGTTGCCAGCTGATTCAGGGCTGGCATTAAGCCAAGGACGCTGAATATGCCGGCATACCCAATGGGGCGTGTGCGACTGCACATTGTATTTCATCATATTCACCACTCAAGCAACTGCTGCGTGGCTACCGCAGTGAAGAATAACGACTCCGGGTCTCTCCGGGTGCGCCCCGGTGCATCTTGCGACGCTATAACTGCAACCTTCCATGAGTCTGAACTGGACCCAGTTAAAGCAAACCTCCTCAGCCAAATCTTCTTTCATTTATTTCAACGCATGAGGAGGTTTGGGTCAGACAACCCAAAATTCACTGCAACCTTGCCCAATTTTTGTGCTGGGACGACGTGGGTTCCCCCCTCTCTCACGTTACTACATTTCATCATCAAATTCTCGCACAGGCCAACAACAGTTTTCAATTCTCCATTCATCGTGCGCACGGCCACTTTCCACTTCACCAACTTGGCCGCCGCCGCCACCGTCGTCGTCGTCGTCGTCGTCGTCGTGGTCGTCGCTGCATTTTTGGTCTAGACAAGAAAAATCGTCCAGAGGCTCAAACTCCGGACAAGTCGTTATGGGTGTCCAAATTCAGCAACAACGTTTTTTCGTCTAGCCGCAACAGCTCCCCCCAAAACAGCTGACTTTTCGTCCTGAATGCCCAAACCAGACTTTCGGGGCGGGGGCTGCGAGGTGTCCTTTTTATCAGATCAATAGTCTCAGTGAGGCCTTAGGTACAGATATGATGACCCCTGACCTGGATACAGGCCAGGTCAAGAATCTGGAATGCTCGTAGGGGTCAAAAATACAAATTTCGACATCTAATAAGTGTCGAATGACGACCAAAATTAAAAAGTGCACCAGACAATGCAAGATTTGAATACCCCTCCCCCCCCCTTAAAAAAAATGCATCAATTTTGCTGACTTCTGACTTGAAAAGTGCAATTTCTGAAGTTCCTTGTCGACCTTGGCCTGCCTCTCTCTAACGGACAGATCAAGTACCCCTCCTTCTCCTCTAATGCTTGAAAAGATTCTTCATGGATCGTGACTCCCCCGTCTGGAGCTGCCTTGGCCGCGTTAACCTCCTTATACGTAACTTTTACCACTGGAGGATCTGTTGGAGAAGTAGACAGAAAATCTTGCCTGGCGATCGAATTTTTGCCGGACCCATGCGGTGCTAGACACTATTGACAAATATGAGTAATGGTCTTCTGGATAATGATGGCAGCCACCCAGCAGAGAAGCTCACAGAATTCAGGCCGACATCAGTGGGGAAAGAAAAAAAAACACTTTTGATTGCTGCTCAAAAATCTCTTTGGACGGAGGAGAATTCATGGACACTTTGAGAAAATTTCGGCTAACTAGAGAGAAGAAGCAGCAGCCTTGAAAGTGGACATCAAAGATATTTCATATTAGCCCTCTTGTGCTTCTCTCGCCATCGCCTCCCTCAGTCATGTCCGACCAATATCACGTGCGTGACTGACGATGAATGCCTTGGAAAGTTTGAATGCGTGCCTGTTGTGATCTTCACCCTGTCTGCTGGCAGTCTGAGCTCCTGAAAGTCCGCATTTCAGGTCAACGACTAGTGTTGATGGTCTGCATTTCAGACAGTTCTGATCCAGGCTCTGTATTACGGCTACTGTTGCAGACTGACTGATGGCTCCAATTTAGGTCGATATTCTAAAATAGATTGACACATAGTCCTCATCCAGGTCTGTGTTGCAGCAGGTTGAGAGTCTAAATAAGTCTACATACTGTAGCTACTAAAGGAGATCGACGGAGAGTCCTGATATAAGCTGCTGTAGCAGATTGACAGAAGTCTCAATCTAGGCCTATATTGGAGCTACTGCAGCATGTCGAGAGTCTAAAAATAGGGCTATATGCTCTTGCTACTACAAGAGATAGTGAGTCTTATTGTCTTATTGTTCGAACTACTCACTGTAGCAGATTGACAGAAGTCTTAATCTAGGCCCGTATTGGAGCTACTGCAGCAACTTGAGAGTTTAAATCTAGCTCTGCACACTATAGCTACCATAACAGATGAATAGAGAGTTCTAATTTTCGAGCTTCTGTAGCACATCGACAGAAGTTCTAATCTAACTCTGAACTTTAGCTTCTGCAGTTTTGATTGAAAGATAGTCCTAATCTACGCCTATATTGGAGCTGCCGCAGCAGCTTGTGAGTTTAATTCTAGGTCTACATATAGCAATGGCTACAAAAGGAGATAGACAAATAGTCCTAATATTTGAGCGACTGTAGCAGATAGTCCTAATCTGCTCCTATGTCTGAGCTTGTGGAAAAGTGCCAAATCTAGGTCTCTATTTGAGCATCTGCAACAGAGTGACAGAAGTCTCAATCTGACTCTAAATTTGAGTGTGGCAGAAAAACAAGTGTGAAGCTTAGTCCGAACTGTGTCATGTCGTGACCCCGAAATGAAAGTCAACAGCCCTTCCAGTGGGCCCCTTTTTCGCCCGTCGCCGTGACTCCCGGGAGAGTCTCTGAGGGTGTCAGAGTCTGCGACTGACCTGTTCTTGCCCACCCTGGTCTCGATCTGGCAGCCACATGCAGTAGTAGCCAGAGGAGAGGAGAGTGAAGAAAGAAAAGAGAGAAGAAGAGTGAGTGGCTTCCTTTGTTTCCTGCCACTCCGTGGGTATTAGTGGCTTCAGTGTGCTGAGACGTGGGGGTGAAAGGGGTTTAATTGAAAGGGTTGGGGCCCTTCCCCCTCCCCCCCTTCCCTAATTGATGCGCGGCAATCGCATTGAGGAGAGAGAATGGACGCTGACCGTGAAGGAGTTCGTGACTGCCGCGTTGTAGCACTCTTAAGTGCCGGTCTCAGGTCATTGGCAGAGAGAAAGAAAACGAAGGCGTTGTCTCTTTCGAAGAAAAGTCACCTGGCCAATTTCATACCTTCTTCTTCTTCTACTTCCTCCTCCTCCTCGTCGTCTATGAAGTGAGTTGGTGACTCTGCATTCGCCTCATCATGGTCTGGGGGAGGCCGCAGAGGTCGGACTTGTGTTTGTTGATGCTTCTTCTCCTTCTTTAGTCCAGATATTGAGATATGATGCCGCCACTTTTTCCCATGAATGACGTCGAGGAGTTTTGCCTCCTTTTGTTGGTGCTGCAGCCGCAGGAAAGCGGCCAAGTCATTGGCGGCGGCGGCCGAGATGTACCACGGGTGAAGTATGATATCAGCAAGTTTGTTGTATTATCGTCAACTTCTTCTTGTCACTCTTCTCTCTCACTCACACAAACACTTTTCAGCACGCGAGAGCCTCTGCTTAATTGGTGTAGAAAAGAGCGCGCTTTTCACTGCCTCTTTTGGTGGGAGATCGAGTGGAACCTCCGTGCGAGGAGAAAGGAACCAAAGCAATTAGCGGACGAAGACACACACACGCAGACAGACAGACAGACGGACAGACAAATGCACCACGGACTTGTTGTCCGACGACAACAACGCGCACAACACTGGAGGCTTCGAGATGGAGGAGACAGAAGCTTGCGAGTCCTTCGGCAGTCGGTGCCAAAACTGGAGGAAGGAGAGAGAGAGAGATAGGGACTCTTTCTTCTCTCTCTCTCTCTTTCTTTCCCCGGCGTTTTCATTCGTCCGAGCTCCAAACTCCTCCTCTTCTCCGTCAGTGTGTGCGTGTGCGGCTGCTGCTGCCCCTGCCAAGGTAGCAGCAATTGAGAGCGGCTTCATCATGTGCGTATGTAGTCGAGGATGCGCGTCCATTGGCGGCTGCAACGGCGACGACGACGGCGGCGGCGGCGGCGGCGACAGCAGCAGCAGCAGCGGCGGCGGTGGCTCCTCCGCGGCGATCGCCATTGCTCACATGTGCGCACACACGCGGTAAAAATCCTCCTCCCTTTGTAGGCGTATTAGATCGGGACCCCCTTTGGTGAGGCCGCCGACGTCAAAGTCGGTTGGACAGCGCCAGCAGCAGCAGCACGGAGGAATAATGAATAATGATGGTTCCACCCCTCATATGAAGGGATCTCGTAGAGCCCAATGTACTCGCATATTACCTATGCATAACCAATGTGTGCAGGATCCAATGCTGGGGGGGGGAGGGATTTTTTGCCTCTTCATTCTTCAGAGGCCTTTTTCAATAACCTACATTTTAAAACTAGGAAAACAATCCATTCAAGCCACTACAGGGTGTGGAAAAAGTCGTGTCACTGTTGGGCATCCTCCCAGCATCTGTCGGATGCACAGCATTTGCTCCACTTCCCATGTGTGTGAGTTACTGCAGGGTGTCCAAGGAGTCACGTCGTGACACCGAGCAAGGTCTGTCGACGTCCGCACTCGAGAATCTCATCTCAGGGATGTCTCACAGAACAGACGCAGTCTCAGTGCACAGAGGTGACGCCATTTCTCCAGACAGACACTTGACTGTTAAGTAAATCCCTGCTTTGACATATATATCTCTTTTAGAAAAGCCACAGCTCCCAACATAGAATGCTCTAGATCCATAGGGGAACAGGACTTTTTGTCTTTGTTCAGCTTTGTTTATAACTGCTTTACAGGGCAAAAAACCCTCGGAAAAGCTGTCAACACCAATTGGCCACGCGGCGTCATTAATTTTGTAGCCAAACATCAAAGAGGCAGCGTCAGCAAGCACAGGTCCTTCTACGGGCCCGTTGAGACGTGGTTCAAAGCTCGTGACCCCGCTATTTCCAATGCAACACGCTTTAGTGCAGAGGTGAAAATAGCAACAACCATATGTTAGGGTGAGTTCGAACTCGACTGCAAGCTGGTGGGTTGCTGGTCAAAAGGCGCTATAAGGTCATTTCTGCTGTCGAAATCCCTTGACCTTGGGCTATGAGGGCGTGAACATGATCACGGGCAAGTCCATGGACTTGCAGGCCAACTACTTCTTTGGGCACTGAAAGCTTTGGTCTTCACAGATAAACCCGGCCAAAAACAATTTCTGGCATGCAGTGAGATTCTACGAAGAAGAAAGAGAGAAGACACTTTTGACCTTTTCCTTTCAGCTACACAAAATCTCCCTGGTGGTCACGTCGAAGCTCAGAAAGGTCCATGAAGATCAGTCTATCTACAGGGAGGCCAATAAGTTCTGCTCATGCTCAGCTGGTGTCGTTTGATGATACCTCCGAACAAAATATTCAATATTGACACTACTCATTCTGTTGACACGGCACAAAGGTGTCATAACCAGATTGATCCAAAGTGGCTGCAATGACACGCTCCAGACGCCCTTCCTTGAAAGGCCTCGCAGGCATCCCACTCCACCACCACGGAGGACTTCAGGGGCTCCAAGCTGGGAGGCAGCTTTGCATGAGCAATGTCGATATCGACCGTTTCATCAAAAGCCAACCCAGCTGGACGCGTAATAGAAGTCACTGGCCACCCTTCAGTGTCAGTAGGTGGAATCATCATCCACATCCACCATCTGCACATGCTCAAGGAAAGTGCTGGTGACATTGACGTAATTCTCTCTCTCTCTTTCGCCACTGTTCAAGGCTGAGTGAAACTTTGCGAGCTTCCTCCTCTTCCAGAACACAACCGTGTTGCAGCATAACTTTTTTGAAGGCCCCACCAGCATCACCACTGTGTACGTGTCTATACTCCCATATATGCACGGATGGATGGATTGTACAGTACGTACGTATCTCTGCGTACGCGGCTGGCTGCGCTGGCTGCTGGTGGTGGTGGTGGGTTCTTCTCTGTCTGTCTGTCTGTCCGTATGTATGTCTGTAGCAGTACAGTTGGAGCAGAGGAGTCAGTCGGTGGAAGCGATGTTCGCCAGCCGATGACTTGCAGAAACGCCGGCGCATAAAGCAAGCAAAGGGGGCGCTGAATGTTGTTCAGCCCCGCTCCTCCTTCCAATAATGAGTTTAATTATAAATTGCTTTTTTTTCTCTCTCTCTCTCTCTCTCTCTCTCTCTCCAGAGTCCTCTGATGAGCAGAGTTCGTGTGCTCGCCTGCCTGCCTGCCAATGCAAAGGCTGATTGGCAGAGATGCGTGCAGGTGATGGATTATGAATATATTTGCATATGGCTGAGCAAAAAAAACTGAGACAATGGCGATGTATTTGCCAAAAGATGATGTGAAAGTCTCTTCTTCTTCTACCAGAGATACGTAGAAAGGAAAATGGGCGGTTTGCGGGCCAACCTCCCCCCATTTTTTCTTTCTTCTTCCAAAGGAATGCAGTGAAGATTAGAAAGTGGGCATGCCCCATCAGGGGGAAATTACATACTTGCTTTGCTTGCTCTCAGGGAAAGAAAGAGAGAGAAAAAAGTACTGCAGGAGATTCCATCGAGAGCCAACAAGGTTCTCTGTTCGTTATCATTAAGTTTTTGTTCAGTGCTGCTGTGGCTGTGGCTGCTGCTGCTGCTGTGGCACAACCTGAGAGAGAGAGAGAGAGAGAGAGAGAGAGAGAGAGAGAGAGAGGTGATGGACCGTTGCAAAGTGAAGGCAATCAGCGTGCTTGGTTCAGGCTTTTGATCGCCATCAAAAGGAAGGCGCGCAGCCAGAGCCAAAAGTCAAGCAGCATGGTTATAACTGAGTATGTGTGCACATGTGTGAGTGTGTACGAGAGAGAGGGGGAGTTTGTGTCATGTGGAAGTGCCCAAAACCTGCTCCTTTTTCTTCTTGCTCTGCTTCTGCCCCCCCCCCTCCTGAAAGCTAATCTTACCATGCATATCCAGCTGGTTTTTGGGCGGCTCCCATTTCTGCCTTGGCAGAACCTCCATTCCATTGGAGGCCCCGGGCTTCATTAATAACAAAAGTTGTGTGTGCGGGAAATGCCTCCCGTCGAGCCGGGCGTCGTTAGGAGACCCCATGCGAGCAATTTTTTCCGTCCTCTCAGCCTTGCAAGTGTACGTAGGTGTGTTGGACATGGACGAGAGGAGCAGCAGCTTCTTAGGGCTCTCTTTTTGCGCCCAACATCGCCTCCTTGGAGCGGAAACGCCAGCTGACATCACTTGTTGTTGTTGGTGATGCTGAAGAAGGAGAAAAAGTGCAAAAATGTGCTGTTCTTTTCTTTCCATTTTGCCACCAGGGAAGACGACGATGAAGAACCTGAAAAAAAGAAACAACGAAAGAAAAATGCAACATAGGAGAGGACTATAGACAGTTAAGTCTCGATTTGACGTCTCTTTCTCTGATAAAGCACATGAGTCTTCATTTCACAGCATGATGACTACATTACATACTCCATTTTCGCATAGGGTCAGTCAGTCAGCCGGATAATTTCGCAACATAGAGAGCTCGGCAAAAGTTGAAAGTCGATCCTTTATAAGAAAAAAGGCATGCCAGCATCAAAATTTATGTTTTAGCTGAACTTGAACATCGACAACATGAGCCTGAAGCTGAACAAGTTGTCGACATCAATACTAAGTGACTTGAACAGAGCCAAGTCTCTCTCCTCCAAGAGGAGCACTGTTAAACGGAGACTCGACTGAACACTGTTATGCTGCACGGCCAGATAAGGCACACACGGATACATTTCAGTGTCAAGATAATTTGTCAAGATCTTTTTCTCTTTATGGAAGGAAGAGGAATGCGCATCCGATTCAAACTTGACCCAGAACTGATCCAGTCACAAGATATCGATATTTTTCTGTCTTTCAAGAAATCGCTCACATGAATTCCCCTGGGAAAGTTAATTACAGGGTGACTGAGCTCAGGTTCGGTTCAGGGGGCTTTTCCCCCCCCCCCACCCCACCCCCCATCAGTGAAAGATGTCGCGATTGAAAAGACCAGAGCTTAATTTCACGCCATATTTGGGAGAGAAGTTGCCGGTAGCTTTTTTTTTTTTGGGGGGGGGGGGGGGAAGGAGAAAATTCCCCCCAAAAGATCCACCAACTCTGCTGGTAGCAGCAGCAGCATCAAAAGCTTCTCTGTTGGACAATTGGAAGCGCTCACATCGGTCCTGTGGGTACCGAATTTTCGTGTGTGCGCGTGTGTGCGCCAGAGCTGAATAAGGACTGATCACTGGCGGCCGCCGCCAACGCCAGCGCCTCCGTCGTCGTCGTCAGCAACTGTGAAGAGATGTGCCAAGTCACTCTGATCGCGATCCTCGTACAAATGTACGCGCGCATAGACACAAACGAAAACTTCTCTTCTTTTTTAGATTCGTTCGCGTTCCCTCACTTTTCCAGGGGGGGAGGAGGTAAAAATGTCAACTCATTCTGTACATTTAGGGAGGAAAAAAGAAGCGTCTGATAAGGGGGATGAGGATGAAGACTACGAAAAACTCAGACGCCAAAAATGGTCCAAGAGTCCAGTCGTTAATCCACATTATTGCATGACTCCGACTGCATTGTTTGCCAGGTCCTTCTCGGCCTCCTACAGGGGAAAAAAGAGATCCTTTCTAAAGGTTTCATTTTAACATGTTTTGTTGTGTGTTTTTCTCACATTTCTGTCCTCATTTTCCTTCCATCCTCTTTGTTCTAGGAGTTTAATTAGTTCTCCCTTGAGCTCGTCGGTTCAGGGTCCATTTTCGTGCAAAAGACAAAGGAGGACGATGGCCAACACACAGCTCCAGCATGCTGGAAGGGGATCGTTTCGGAGAATCGCATCATTGGATCACGTACACGAATTCGTTCTGGGTGAGTGGACTCTACGTGATTGCGGACTTGATTCAGCTCTCTCTCAGCCACACTTTAACAGCAGAAAGAGAGAGGGAAAAAAGCCTCATTATGCTAGCACAATCAGGGCCAGAAGAAGAAAGAAGCTTTGCAGGTATGCAAATTTCCAAATCGTCGCAACCTTCAAGTACAGGGTGCGCATGCTAAGTATCATCTCTGACCTGGGCAACACTGCATCTCGGGGGTGAGGTGGGTGGGTTGGTTCTCATCAGTGCCAATATCAGCAACGATGCCAGTGAAGTAGGCCTTGCTTGTGTTGGAGTTTATAGATTTTGGCAAAAGGACAATATTGCAAAACTCTTCTTTTTTTTCTTAAAAAAAAAAAGAAAAAAAAACCCTCCCTAACTAATTCAATCAGCGGCAGCAAAATCTGGTCAAAAATTCCTCTATCCACTGTACTTTGCGTTGTTCGACCTCATCGAGACCAACTTGGCCGGTCACGTTGAGCGTGCAGTAGCTGAAAATGGGTCAGTCACACGTTGAATGACTGTTTCTTCCAGTCGATGAGGATCTGCAACTGTGCTCCCCACATCGTTCTCGACAACGTTTCTCAATGCCCTACTCATTCAGTTGCTGATCCTCGTTCACACCTGAGAAATCCTGGTAGTCATCATCACTGTGTCACACACTATTACGTCGCATGAGGGTCTCAGTGCTTTCGTGGCCACCCTGTAAGACGTGAGAGAAGAATTGGCAAGGGGGGAGAGACCTAGGTTTTGACCCCGAAAAACTGCTTTCCTTTCTCGGCCAGACAAAGGTCTGTTTCGCGTCGTCTCATCTCTGTTTACATATTATTGCTGCCTGAGTCCACATCGTCCTTCTCTCCTATACTTTTGTACTGTGTTTCCCTCCTCGTCATCGTGACTTCACAGCTATGGAGAGAAAAATGCCCGAATCATCACCTTTTCACCATCGATTTGTTTTTCAGATTTGTCAGAAATCACTTTCGTTGACGACGACGACGACGCAGCAGTAGAAAGCGAAGGTCTTTTTTGTCCCAGACGCATCCAGGTGCATCCTGCATTCCCCAAGAAGTGACGGAATCTCTTATTAGCCGAAGCAGTGAAAGCCTCTTTGTTGTGGTCATGGCACTTGGGCATTTCAGTCACGTCCTTCACATGAATGCCCTCTTTAAAGCTCCCAAGTTGTCAGAGTTTCGAGTACTCCATATTAAAAGCCATGTAGAGTGCTACAGGGTGTCCAAGGAGTCGTGACACTCTTTCAACAACCGCACATCGCTGGCTGCACTCAGGGATGCCCGTGCAGGACGGATGCAGAGGTGACGTCACCTCCACAGACACTAAAACAAACCAGCAGGAAGACGACCGTGGACTGCAGCACTTGGCACCAGCATGGGACTCGAGCAAGTAGCCTTGGCAATCAGAGAGCTTTTGCATGAGAGGTATTTTCCATCAATCCGTCTTCTTCCTCCCCAGCTTTTTTTAAAGCTATTTCCCTTTTATCCTCCCCACGTACCTGGAAATGATGTCCACAATGATCGAGGGTGACTCGACGGAAGTCCAGCAGCAGCAGCAGCAGCCCTTTTGCCACCGTCATCATCATCTTCTTGCTCCTTGAGAAGCAACAGGAAACGGAAACGATCGTGGCCCTGACCTAGAATGAAAATGTTGACACAAATTGAGCGAGAGAAAAACATCCCTCCTGATGATTGCTCAAGCTTGATCCCTCTTGGATTATAAATGCTGATGTTGCACGGACCCCCGCGGATGACTCAGTCACGAAAAACCCGCGAATATCTGAAAGCCGCCACGAAAGAAAAACTCCACGGCTCAGCCGAGCGTGATGGCGGCTTCAAGCATTGTGTGCCTCCACCTCTATGATGTTATAACCCCTACTACTTCTACTGCAGTACTGAAAGGTTTCCCTGAAATTGTCTAAGGCTGAAGAAGCCCCTAAGGTCTTTGACTCTTCTCCCAGCCATTGTCACAGCGAGAGCAGAGCCAAATGAATCTCTCTGGGCCACAAAAAGAGGTCTGGAAGAAGAAGGAGGAGGAGGAGGAGGAGGAGGAGATACGCCACCACCACCACACAAGAGTCTTTTCTTCTTCTTCCAGATCCCAAAGCCTCGGCGAGACCCCAAAAGTCAAGCAGGCAGCAGCAGCACCAAAGCAAGAGAACCATTAATCAAAATCCCCAAGCCAAACTGCTCACATTGTACTACACACACACAGAGAGAGAGAAGCAGATGGAAGAGAGCGAGAGAGAGAGAGAGAGAGAGAGAGAGAGAGAGAAAGAGCCTCTTCTGCCTTGACATCCGTGCCACATCGGATTTAACTGGATACTCCAAAGGATTATCAAGCAAGCAGAGTTTCCAAGCCTTTCGCGCCCACACTGCTGGAGTTGCTCCATAGGCTCTGGGTCTTCCCCCCATCAGCTCACTCTAAAAAAAAATTCCCCTGTGAGTCCATTTATCACAACGCAGGGGTGCCATGATGGGTGGAGAGAGCAAAAAAAAAGAATATAAGAATGTGATGGTGAGATCTTAAAAAGAGGAGTCTAATATTAAACAGTGAGGACTTTCCAAATAATCCTCCCAGGATTACCATGGTTATGCAGTGTCTCTGTAGCATATCAATTGGTGACAGCATCAGTCACAACTTGGTAGTCCTTCTCGATCTGGCACCGTGTTGAATCTGCTTTGTTCTTTCTACAGAGTTCAGATACCTAATAACATACCCAGGCCTGGTGCACGCAGAACCTATTTGTTCTCTACTATGCACAACAGTGCTTCATTATGCAATAGCATAAAGGGACAAATGAAGAGTTTAGCATCCATATGGGTGAATAACCTAACAACAAGAGGCACAAAGCTTGCCTTTTCGCCTGACAAATGAAGCGTTTGCTAGTACATGACATTGAAGCATGAATGCCCAAAGAAGTATTGAGGGTCAAATAGCATGGAATCAAGTTTCTGTCTCTTTGCCACATGCAAACTTTTTGGCCTCGGGTGTATAATGACCACACAATAACTGGGCATGATTTTCCCTCTTCACTTAGTAGCTGATTACCATAAGAAAACTTCTGGCACAGAGCGAACTTTTCCAGCCAAAGAGCAAGTAGAAGTCGGGCATTAATTGTTCAAACAAACTTTCCAAGGCAGAAGGCCCAGAAAAAAGCTTCGCTTGCTATCAATGAATGGCTGTCATGTTCTGCTGTGACGCGTGCTTGGAGGGCCTCCTAGAAGGGAATGTGCGATCCAGGAATGTCGATCCATGGACGTCCATGGATGCCTGCACCACCTGGACCGGACACTTTTCTTCGTCTCCAGTCATGGTCCCTCCGCGGGCATGCATAAATAAAAACACCGCCTCCATACGCAAGAAAAAGGCTTGAAGGAGGCAAAAGAAAGAAACAGCAGGAGGCCGAAAGCCTTAAAAAGACGATTCAAAGCAGATAAAGTACGACTCTTTTCTTTTCAAGTAAAAAGCTAAGCTTTGTGAGCACTTACAACCACTGGCTGGCCCAGGTCAAGTGTTAAAAGCCAGCAAAGTATTGAATAATGATGAGCTAACTGTAATAATCAAAGTTGCTCAGGCCCAGTGTGATGATGAACAGCACTACAACAAACTGCACCATCTTATCTCTCTCAGACCTGTTTCTTTCGAGTGGATCTAAGCAATTCACCCAGAGAGATTCCTTCGGTTGTTTTAAGTCTTATTTCTGAGGACTTTGCAAACTTGCCTGTTGTGACAGAAGATCATAACACAAGACGACACGTGCAGCGTTTATTATTTATAAAGGTCAAGCTTAACTTTGAAAGCCTCAGCTCCTCAGGATACAAGACTTCAAACTCCGACTTCTGGCTGTGGTTAAAATGTGAATAAGTCACCTTGACCACATTCATTAGAATGAAATAAGTCTGAAAAAGGCCAAAATAACTTAGGTTAGCAACACTGTTGCTATGCCAGCCTTTGAATGCTTGACCACGGTTACCCTGTCAGACCCAAAAAACTTTTTAGCCACCCTGCCAGACCCAACAAACTTATTGGCCACCTTGTGAACTTGATTTCTTCGCTATTATTTTACACTTGACCTGGGCCACCCTGTAAGTGTTTTTAGCAGAAGGGTTTTGGTTTTTTTGGGCGGATGCTTCTCTAAACGTTGTTGGGCAATGGCGGTTCCGTTTTGGGCGGCAAAATCGATCTGAAGAGAGGACGCGCCCGTGTTTAATGGGTTGGGATGACGCAGCGACTTTTTTTTCTCCGACTGGAGGAGGTCGGTTAAAAAAATCGTCTGCCTGGAATAAAAAATCGAGCTTCTGTCGAGGGGGGCGGGGGGGGGTCAAGGGAATCGAGAGCCAGAACGTTTTAAATGACGATGACGATGGCGTCGGCGACGACGTCGTCCGGGAAGGTGTTGGTTCTGCTGCTCCTGTCGAAATCGTTGAAATCACCACGGCAGTGTGCGTTGAAGTCACCGAGTCGTCGGTCCCCAAATCGGCACTCTCACCAGGTCCGTTTTCTCTCAGAGTCTTCTTCGTTGGCGCCCAAAGCAACAGCAGCAACGGGGGCAACAGCAGCGGTTTGTTTACATCGAGAGGTTGCATGAACGTGGATGCGGGGCATAACGCCGAGCGGCCCGTTTACCTGGTCATCGGCGGTCGGGACATTTGGGCCGAGCAATCACGGAACCTCGGATTTCACCTTGGTTCCAGCAGGATTTGTTACGAAATGCTCTCAAAATTTGAGAGCGACGTAGATCTTAGCAACCTGGACCTGCCATCCTGAGACAAGAGTAGAGTGCGCATTCTTCACAGGCTCCTAATCAAACTACAATGCACTAGAGCCTCTCATTCAGTTTCAGCATGAAAGATTTGATTCTTAGGCAGTAAGGTTATTCTTACATTTCACTAAAGAAAAAGATTAATGCCTTAACAATGCTTACATTCTCATAAAGAGGTTCTACTGCTGAAGTAAAAGTAATGATACCGGGAAACCTGTCTGTAAGAGTCGGCTTGAGACCTTAGATTCTTATTTTGATAGAGAGGGACCTACGTCACATGAAAATATGAGCGGGTTTGTGCTTGTAGGGACTTTCTTGCTATACAGGTGTTCCACTGTTGTTCTATAAGTCTGACCTCTGCATGCGAATCAGCTTGACGAATTTGATTCTTATTCTCATGCCCATTTAACATAAGCAACTTTTAGCTTGAAGGGGAGTTATCCTTACACAAAGAATCATGATGCACTGTACAACGTTTGGTCGTGAATACGAGACTTTTCTTGACCAAGTGAAGCTTGACCAAGAACTGCAATCTGTGTGTCCCCCCCCCCCCTATGACATGAAAAGTTGAGTAACTTTTCTGACATACACGGTATGAAATCATAAGCGTCCAACTGTCCAGTGAACGTCACAGGAACAGGGTGTGGAGTAACTCATCTTACCTTCTTCTGCTTCTCCATCTTGGGACTCAGCTCAAAGTCTGATGTCACGGAATTGATATTGTCACTAAATAGTGTCACGATATCACTGGAAGAAAAAACCGAGCCAAGGCAAGGAAGGCCCCTGCATGCGCCATCGTTGCCGTTGGCCAACTATGTTTTTTGCCTGCTGTTTACCACTTGCGGCCATTGGTTTTCTCTCACCCCGGGCTGAATGAGGCAGAACTTGGATCGTACACCTGGTGCCAAATTGTGCCAAATTGAGCCAAAGTTCACACCCACCCACCCACTCCGCCTTGCGTTCCACACTGCGCACGACACGCCTGGCATTTGGCACACGCCCGACTGATATGCCAACTTTTTTCTCCCTCTTCGGACTCATTCAGCGCCGTGCGTGATTTGGCGCGTTTCTCGATCAAGATGTGAACTTGGGCGCGCGTGAGCCTCAAAAGACGATCCCCGCCCACGGCTGCACGTTCTTCTGGGCACACACGACCGCGACGAGGATGACAGAGCGACAGTGGAGTCGACCGACCGCACGCAGAAGAACCATTACGCATATATTTCTCATCCTGCACAGGCGGAGGGAGAACTTTAAAGGGTATAACAGAACCCAGGAGGGTCAGCATTCTTGACCACAGTGTGAATCATACACATGTGCACGTAGAAACTCAGACGTATGAGCACGAATATAACAATACAACATACATTCTTGCCTTCTGGAGAGTGGAGTAATGGGGAAACGCTCGGAATGACCAATGTCTGCCCTCAACAGTCAGCGATGGCCGGAGCAGCGCTCGAGGCCTCTTCTAAATATACTTCTTAGGTGCTTCTTATGTTGCAACACACGTTATAATAACAACTGTTGCTTATTGATCTTGGTGTTTGTCCATTAGCGCATCTTTCTCATACTTTTCTCCTCGATGGCTTTTCACAGCATGAGGCGAAAAAGCCGAATCAGACGTATGACAAATGAATCGGGCGCTCAGAAATCGCAGAAGAGGAGAAAAACGCGCTCCAGAGGGCCAAGGGAGCAGCTATTGGAGCGTGATTTATTTCTTTTTCAGCACAACCGTGGAAAAACAACTCTGTAAAGTCTTCTAGTCCTTCATCTTCTTGCCCACGGGACAGAGTTTTCTGTTGAGACAGCGCTCGCAGCTGGGCCTCACCGGCTTGCACGTCTGTTGGCCGAAGCCCACCAACAGCCAGTTGATCTCGGTCCACTTGTCTTGCGGCAGCCACGACTCCAGCGAACGCCGCGTGTCCTCGGGCATTCGGGTCCGGACCCAACCGAGACGGTTGCAGATGCGGTGAACGTGGGTATCCACGCCTGTAGGAAGAAAAAGATCAGGTCAATACAGATCTAGCGTATGTGTGTGTCTGAATAAATCGGACTAAAGGACTGAATTCATGAAGCTGAGTCGCACATGTAGTTCCCTAATATTGCTGTCAGAGACTCTTTTTCTACTCGAGATATCCCTTCCCCATGGACTCAACGACGAGCATGAGGATGGGGGAGTGACAAAGACTTGCGTCATGGGCAGTTTGCGTGCCAGTCAATCGAAATCACCTGCGCCAACGTCTTGGATGCGGTCAACGTGTGGCCCGTGAAGCGGCAGTGGAGTTCGTAATGTCCATGAAAAGTTATTGATGCAAAAACATCAGCCCCGACTTACCTGGACCACCCGGACATGTCATGTGCAAAGTGACTTACATTTTTAATTTTATTTAATAACTATATCAACGACGATTATTATGGTACTATATACACTATGAACCCCTCTCTGACTTAACTGCACAGGGGTCATTTTATATCCTGAGGATGTAGCCCAAGAGATACAAAATGGCCCGATTGCTGTCAAGTCCAAGGAAGGTACATATGATTACACATTATGCGTCGTTAATTTGTAATTCAACACATGATTTTCAGAATCACAACACCTGTACTTGGGAAATGCAGTGCAAAAAGTGAGTCATAAATTGTGACTCACAATTCACAGACAATTCAGACTCTCACAAACAATGGAGAAATACTGACGATGGACGAGATAATGGATGAGGCAGCCATAGTTTCAGTATTGAATCACGATATGTCCTTGTGGAGAGGGAAATACAGTGCAAGATTATTTACCCCCAGGGAGTAAATAAGCGGGGAAATATTCCGAAGGTTGCCTTAAATATAACGTCATCATTGGCCAAGATTTTGGTAGAGGAAAGCCCCTTTCATTTGCCACACCCTGTACGGCACTTGAGGTGGGAGGCACAGTTCTTTGTACATGACAAACAAAAAAAACAATCACGGTACTCATTAGAGCTCCTTACGTTGTGTGAATGGAATACAGCAAGCTCACTGGCATGTCCATCAGCAACGACTATGAGTAGATAGAAGATTGCAAAATTCACGACAAAAACATTTACACTCCCTTGGTCCTTTCACTACCAGTCTTGATACCTCTTTTTTACCGTCTCCATTTTACACATCCTACTGATCAAGTGGCCACCGTTGCTGATCTCCCAGTGGCCTTTCGTGATGTCGTCCTCATCAGACACTTCTTTGCTGACTCACAAAGTCGGTGACTCGACAACTTCGTCCGGGTAATTGATTTTCAAGACTTAAACGAACAAGGACAAAGCAACATCCCAGGTATGCCCTCACACACGCATGGACGCGAGCATAGACACATACGCACACACATGTGCACACGCATACACATGCACACAAAGCGTAATACTGCACTTCTTGCTCACCGATGCCGCTCTGCTTCTTCCATGCGATGTTCATGCACAGGTGCGCCATCTTGGGTCCGACTCCCGGCAACTTGCACAGGTCGGTCACGTTGTCCGGGATGTCGCCGCAGTAGTCATTGGACAAGATCTCGCTCGTCCTCCTGATGTAGCCGGCCTTGCGCTGCAACAGAAGGGCTTTTATACATAATGACGTGCAAAAGTCATCAACCGAATGCTTTAATTGCTGCTCTCAGGACACCACAGCCAGCCTAGAAACGGGCAACCTTCACTCGAAACATGGACCGACAATGCCGAACGAAACTTCAGCACCGCTGCCAACGTCAGCGACTTGGCGAACTCGATCCTTGACGCAAAACGTCTTCAAATTCGAGTCCGATCACGACCTTATCAATGACGTCGTCGCAGTATTGGTCTGCGTCAGCATCTATAACAAGAAGCGAAGAAGACACAACTCAGACAAGAACTTGTTCTGGGTGAAGGAGCAGTTTCTACTGCCAAGTGATTGAACAATTGACCCCAGCGTCACATCTGGAAGTGTGGAATCATTACAATAGGACAAGGACACTGCCTGGACTACTGTACAATAACAACATGACATAATATGATGGACATACTTATATTTCTAGTTGACATTATAAAGTAAGCTTTTTCTCGTCCGGGTTCGCTTCCCGAAAGTCACTAAGATCCTGTCTTCTTATGCATTCAGTCTAGTCTTGGTCGCAGAGTCCTGCTTGTCGGTCGACAACAATGCAAACATCGGCTCAATGGAGAGCAGGGTGATGATCTGAAAGAGGACCACCTTCTCGTACAGCCACAGCTTCGTCTTCAGTCGCCACCTGGACCTCTGACGGAGGTTGATATCCTTGTCAAAGTTCCTCTGGTAATTGTCCCTGTCCTCGAAGTCACACCACTCGCCCATGTCCGCGGCCATTGCCGGCACTGCACAAGCTCCGTGTCGCTACTGCCGTTCCTCTTCTCCCTCCTCCCTATAAGTAGGGTCTACGTGCACCAGAGTCCGCTGTCACAACCAATGTCGACTCTATCTCGCGCTCACCCTGCGACGACCGGAGTCAGACTGAGAATAGCAGGCCTCCGCTTCAGATGGCGTCTACGCTGTGATCACTACGATCCATAGTACGAGAGGAGTCTCCTCTAACAACTCATTGAAGCTGTTGAGAGCGTCACAACCGGACTGAGTGACACAGAGGAACAAAAATAAAGAACTTGAAATCTGGCGGGCAAGACAACTCTTTTTTTTTTTTTTTTCACTGTCTGATATGCACTTCCTCTTGTAGGGTGAACGTCAACCTGGAAGAAAAAATGGACCTGACCAACTTGATCGCGCACTCTGAGATCCAGGTTTATGACGGAGACGTGCGCCGCTTCAGGACGGCGCCAATCGTCTGCGTTTGATAAGATGGGCTATATATATGGATGCCACTGAAAACTGCTCCACTGCATCTCTTGAGGCAGGTGGAGAGATTATACTGAGGCTTCTCTCTTGAGATTACGAATCGACGACGAAAAGAACAGCTTGGGAACACTCTTAGGCAATGGTTGCGGACACGCACAAGGTTTTTGTCCGATGAATTGCATAGGATTCATTTTCTCTCTTCTTTGCACGCATGAATGCAGAATTGCATTGAGGAAGATTGCGGAGTGCTTGCGCAAACACTTCCAAAGGGAAAACGGACTCCGGAGGCAAAGTCCGCGCTGACTTCACAGTGTAGCACAGACTACTGCGTCGCTTTTTCTGTCTGTCTTATCACGGACGATATTGATGCACTATAGAATGTGTTGCACACGCACACATGGGACGACAACGGGATGGGGGGCACTTCAACTGACTGGAAACAGGCAATTGACTATCCCGAGTGTCAGCTATCGGCACGATTCGCAATTGTAGCCTCGGATGCCCTAAATCAGGGATCTCTTGCACAATTCCCTACCTTTCAACAGGTTCGTATCACGTGTTGACTGCTTCACGTGATAACTTGGCACGTGAAAGAAAGAATCGCTTTGGACGAGGTGTTTACAACAAGCAAATAAAACTAGCATCGAGAGTAGCCTCGGGCACACTGTGAACCCGAGCAGCAGGAAGTTGTCGGTGCTTAACACTGATCTCGTGACGGCAACCGCAAAACTGCGCTCACCTTCCAGAAGCCCACAGGGTAGATGAGGTCTCCGATCTGCTTCTCGCTGGCGGCCATCATTTTCTCGGCCGTGAGTCCATACTCCCTCAACTTCTTCATGGCCGCGTAGTTCACCTCGTCTTTGGTTTGGGAGGACAGCATCAGCGACACGAGGCACTGAAAGCGCTGGACCTGAAGAAGACCAACATGTACAGACGTACTGTAACGAGAACAATGTGAGCCTGAAGAGAAGACGAAACATCTAATAAACCAGGCGAACAGTTTGACTGAATGAATAACCCTTTTGTCACCTTTGGCTCCGCCATCTCATCGTGCGCTCTCTCACACCCCATAGAATCCACCGGGGCGTCGCGCGCCTCGCGCATCTTCAAGATGTTATCATACACCCGCCTCCAGTTGGCGGGGGACCTGGACCGTGGGGAGGAAGGCGCCGGAGGAGCGTCATCCTCGTCGACTATCTTGACGTTCCGTCGTCCCTTTCGAGATCTTGCTGCCATCGGGAAAGTCGAACCGCGCACGAGACGTCCTCACGACGTCGTTACCGTTGTCGAAGATCACGACGAGATCGCACTTGCTCTGGAAGGTCGAGTCACGCACGAGGAGACGACCTAAAGACGTCGTCGTTGCTGTCGTCGTCGTTGTCGCTGTCGTTGTCCAAGATCACGACGAGCTAAAGCAAAACGTCACGTTGCATCGAGTGCAGAAGGGGCTGAGGGGAGAGGCGGGAAAGACAGACAGAGTCTCAAACTGGCCCAATCTGGCCCAGGGTTACCACAAAAGCTCGGACAGTCCTTTAAGCACGCGTCTATGTTCAGCGTAAGAGAGCTTCTTCTCGATGGATTCACCTCTGGACTGGCAAACCTAGGTCCCTAAAAAAACAACAAAAACGGCTTCTGTTCTTTCTTCGTCGACTCTTTCATCTTGATTCAGCTTCTTGGAGTCGACGTTAAACGTCTTCTCCAAGCCCAGGATGTCTGCCAAGAAGCGTACGTTCGATGTGGGCGCCCGCGTGTTCGCCAAGGTGCGCGGCTACCCCGCGTGGCCCGCCAGGGTGGAGTCCGTCCAGGGCGGCGGAAAATATGGTGTATTCTTCTACGGGACGTACGAGTCGGCCGTGGTCAAGGCGCCGGAGATGTGGCCGTTCGACGAAACCAGCAAGAACAAGTTCGGTGAGTCGGGGTACTTTAGGTCGGCGGAGGGGAGTTGCGCGAGAGTCGACAACCCTCTTTTCATTGCAGGCAAGCAGAAGAGGAAAGGCTTCGCAGAGGCCTTGTACGAGATCCAGAACAACCCGGAGATTCGCACTGCCGAACAACTCATGGAGATGGAACTCGGCAAATTAGGAGAAAATGAACAGGAGCCGCCGCAGGAGCCGCCGCCGCCGGCGCAGGAGGAGCAACAACAGAAACAGGCGCCTGAAGGGGCGGCAGCGAAAGACAATGCTGATGGCGCCGGGCTTGCTTCACCGGCGACTGAAGCACCAGAAGAAAAAGCACCAGTGCCGGAGGAGAAGCCGGAGACGCCGACGACGACGCCGGCACCGGCACCGGCACCAGCACCGGCGCAGCCGAAAACCCTACGGGGCAGGAAGAAATCCGGTAAGAACTGAAAGCATTATTGAAAAACTAAGATTCTATTGCTGCAATAGTCACCTTATCTTCCCAAGGATCGGCCACTCCAGCCAGTGTCACCCCAAAGACTGGGAGCATCCGCGGCCCCAAGCGTAAGGCAGCGACCGACGATGCCAACTCCACGCCGGAATCTCGCCCGTCTGCTGCGAAAGTGCCTCGCTCCAACGGTGAGTCTGGATCCGAAACGCCGATGGCACCACCACTGCCCATAGATCAGGTGGAGCGCACCAGCCGGTCCGGGAGGGTCATCAAGCCCAAGAAGTTTGTGGACGAAGACGTGGGAAACACACCTAAGGTGAGCAAGCCTTGAAGGAAAGTAACGTGACTATCATCCCCTGATGTTTCAACAATCTTACAGCAAGATGAGTCAGCTTCTCCGGCACTTCCACCTACCCGTTCCAGTGCGACCAAGGCTTCTAAGGAGGAGCGTAAAATGTGGGTGCAGGTCAAAGCTACCGGCGACGTGGTGGAAATCAACCTCGACGAGGGCAGGCCGGTCAAGTGAGTGTACTCTTGTCGGTTACCATTTTGAACATGACCTACGCGAATCTCTGCGCAGATTTGACTCCAAGGACTCCGAGATCCAGTGGGAGCGCGCAACTGCGAAGAACGCACTCAAATTTAAGGAGAAGGTCGAATCCGGCGAATTCATCCCTGACGAGGTTCGGAGAAAAATTGAAGAAAAGACCCAACGGACTCCGGAGGAAGAAGAGATACTCCGGAAGGAGAAAGAAAGTGCAGCGAGGAAGGAGAAGGTGAGCTTCCCGTCCGGACAATACTGAACTAGGTCATGAAAAATTGCGTCCCGGTGGCAGATTCACTGGCTGAAGATGGAGCAGCACATCATCGACCTGGACCTGGCCATCAAGCAGGCTCTGCACTTTGAGCATCCGGATATGCCGCGGTGCATCAATGCGCTGGAAGAGCTCTCCTCGTTGGCGCTGCATCCGCTCATGCTCAAGAAACAGCCCCAGATCGTAACCACCGTGAGGAAGCTGCGCAAGTATGTAGGTCCTCAGGCAGCACCAGAACCCAAAATGAAAGACGAGTGGATTCAGGAAGCGCAGAAGATTAGGCTTAAAGCGAACCAGGTTAGTGTCACATTGATCAGGCGCGAAGATGACGTTGCTGTGGACTTGATAGAGTTTACTGTTCCAGATGTACATGAAGCTTCAGAATGCTTTTGTTGTGCCAGAAGGAGGAAACTTCTGGGAGGTGTTTGAAGCTAAACTCGTGGAGTTTCGCGACGCTACCAAGGACATGGACGAAAAGAAGCTGCTTACTCTAGTGACTGATCCAACCAGACCCGCGCAGGAGTCCTAAGTAATGAGCATTCAACTTTGTACAGTCTTTCCTTGTAATTTCGGATGATCATTGTTAAAAATAAAGGCTTGCTCGTCTATAAATGTATCGAATACATTCGGGAGAAGCTGCGTCAAGAAGGAGCTGTCATCTAATGAGGGCCTCGACTTCCTCCTGGTGCACCCGCGATCTTGGCGGGCACGAGATCGTGCATGGCTGGCGAACAACCGCAGTACAGACAGAGGACCCTCCTCAAAGGCGGGTTCCTGTACGCCAAGAAGCCGGCACAACAGAGTCCGCATTCCTGATAACCAAGTGCATACAGTACGGTCATGGGCGGCAACTTAGGGATGGAATCGCTCACGTTGCACTTTCCTCTCGGCCTCCCCCATAAGTCCTTGTTCCACACGGCCAGCTTCTCCGAACGGTTCCAGGCGGCGTCGCTGCTGGGTTCGTGAGAGTGTGTCTGACACCTCTTCTCCGCGTCCGTCTGACCGCCAGCTTTCTCCTGAGACCATTGGGCAAGATTTATCCGGACGCTCCGAAGGTCCTTGCAGATTCCCAGTAGGACCTCTTCAATGCTGGGATCCTGCAGAGAGTCCTTCACTCACCATGAGCTTTTCTGCTATTCCGAGCGTTCTCTCACCAACGACTCCCGCTCTCTAAGTCTGAAGCAGATCTGCAGCATCTCCTCGGCGCACATCGACAGCTGGCACGTCGACAACTGAAGAGACTCTGGCGTTCCCCCATGACGAGACGACGAACTCTGACGTCGCCGTGGACGTCCTCGGCGACCGCCGGCAGAGTTGGACTGAAAGCTGGAGAAGAAGAGGTTAATACAGTCCACGGAGAGCGACCAAAATCAAGTGTTCACCCGTTTTTATGAGATCTGTTCATGGTCGGAGACTGGAAGGACGCCGACGAGCACAGGAACGTACGAGCTCTCGACCGCCGCAACGAGCAACTGAGCCGAGCAGTGACAAGTGACAAGATCCAGACATTGTTTGTTGCCGCGAAGCTTCCTTTAGGCTCATCACTAATAAGCTAATGACCAAACCCAGCCACTAAGGCAACAACCTATACACGTACAATGAGTCGTCTAACGTGAGGTGGCCCGGGGTGACCACGAAGGTTAATTGGACTTATGATTTGGCGCACGTCTCCTTCGTCCTTCTGGTCACGACGCAGCAGCAGCAGTCTAGTAGAAAGCAGGAACAGAAGAAAAAGCTAAACAACCCCCTTGTCGACAAACTTATCGGCTTCAAAGTCATGAATGAGACGTCCAGGGAGACCACAATCACGGTGGAGATTGTGTCGGCGACGCCCAACGACGACGTGGCGATGTCGCGTCACCCCCCGCCGAGGGCGGCTGCGGCAGCACCGATCTGCATTGTGTGTGGCCACCATGCGCCCGACGTGCGCAAGCTAAAGACTCATCTCCTGTTGAAGCATCCGAACATTCACTTGTGCCTGTTCTGCGTGGAGAAGAAGGGCTGGTCCGACGACTTCGCCTCGCAGGCGCAGTATAACCAAGTACGTAGCCTTCTCTTTATCTGGAAGCTGTTGCAATCGTCGGCTTCTTTAGCACTACCGCGAGCACCACGACGGCTCCATCGCCAACTCGGAAAAGCGTCGGGAGGAACTGCGCGCCGCCAAACGTGAGTGGCGCCGGCGAAGAGGAGAAGCCGCTAGAAATGGAGAGACGCCTCCCAAGAGGCCGAAGCCCAAAGACAGATGCTTCCTGTGTCTGGACAAACCAGGTACATATCAGAGACATCTCGTACCAGTTAACCAACTACTTTTGAAGATGATTCTCGTCCTTAAAGAGTTCGCCAGCGGCCAGGAGTTTGACCGACACTTGATCTCGGTCCATTACTACGACTACTGCAAGCTATGCAACTTGATTGGCAACAGCGCCACCGTGCGATACCACATCGGAGACTTGCATGCGGTACGGCAGTAGTTCTGTCGGTATGGGCAAATACGTCGTGACATTTTGATCCTAGGACAACTTGTGTCACGTCTGTCTGGGCGCAAGTCCGCTGTTCTCCAGCGCCGACAGTTTGCGCTATCACCTGGTCCGAGCGCACAGCTTCTCTCGGCGCTGCGGCGGCGCAGGCAACGATGCCTTTCCCTGTCTGGACTGTCCAGAAGATGAGAAGAAATCATTCGCCAGCAGGAAGGAGTATCAGGCGCATCTCCTGGAGCGCCACCTCACGCCGGGAGACGTGCTCCGGCCCATGAGGAAGAGGAGAAGTACTGCAGAAGTCATCCTGGCCAAGGAGGAGGCAAAGACCAAGCAGGTACGAATTGCATGTACACACAGTGATGTATGGGACTCCCATCGTTGCGTTTTCAGTCGGAAAATTCCTTGCTACACCGAGTCAGCCCCATCCGCAACGACAGCGGTCAGGACTGCTTCATCGTGAGCGTCATCCACCTGTTGGCCCAGACGGACTTGCTGGAGGTCATGGGCGGACCAGTTCAAAGTCATCAAGACTGTCCCGAGGGAAGCTGTATGCTGTCGTACTTGTTGGACCAGGTGTGGACCAGTGGAAATGAAGCAGTTAAAAGCCGTTATGAAAATGTTTTGTCATCGTCTCGCCAGTATCAGAACGGCACCAGACGCGCCCCTGGCCTTTCTGTAGCTCGCATCTCCTCCAACATGTCCCGTTTCGGCGTTGATTCGGCCGCCGCGGACGTCGGCGACTTTCTGCGCGCCGCCCTGCACACGGCGGCGACCGCCACAGCCGACCACGGTGCTCGAGATGGAGAGAAAAGCGTCGCTGACCTTTTTACTCTGTCCTTAATCTGGCGCTTCGAGTGCGGAAGTTGCAATCGCTTCACTCATTCCTCATATAGAGACAACGTACTGAGGTTGGACGGCGGTAGGGCCGGGGAGGCCTCGCTACAGCAGATGCTGGACACGTTTTTGAACAAGAAACGTTGTCATTGCGGTCAAGTGTCTGAGGTGCTTTATTTTTTTTTTTTTTTTTTTTGTACATGAAACACAGACTGTCCACCCTATCTCCTACAGGTTCCTCCTGGTGTCAAGCAGGCGGGCAAATACATTTGCGTCGAAGTAGATAGAGCTATAAAATCTGAAGATGACTCCAAGGAATTAAACATTTATTCCTTACAGTTAAAACAGGTGAGACGAGCTTATACAAAAACACAACCAAACTTAAAATATCGCAACATCTAGAGTTACAACATCTTCGGGTTCTGCTACGCCCTGGTTGGCACCGTCAGTTATCTCTTGGAGGCGGAGGAGGGCGGCCACTACCTCACCAGACTCTTTCCTCGGGACAACTGGGGCATTCTCAATGGCGGCAACGAATCGTTGTCCTTCGCCAGCCGGGAGTGCGTGCAAGTGCACGAGACTGAGGTGAAGACAGCCAGGAAAAGGCCCGACTTTGACGCCGACGTGGTCATTGTGCTCCTCGAGAAGGTCAGCGAGTCCTCTCGAGGAGAGAGGAGCGACATGAACTTAGTAGTTCCACCCACTGAGCTTTCGTAATCACCTGAATGTGTGCATAACGTACCTGTTCAGGGCGTCAAAGACCCGTGGCGCAAAGCGACGGAAAATACAAAGAGGCTTTCGTAGGCCACGGCCACCCGTAACCAGTGACTTAAGAGCTTAAGCCGTACCGACTAGGGCAGCCGAGGTTGAAGCCGATCACTTCCTCAGCGAGTGTCTGATCTAGTCAGCAAGCAACAAGTCAAAGCTGCACCAGAACAAACGCTCGCGGGGAAGAGCAATTCATCGTAGACGTTCTGTATTCAGTGTTCGTGACAAGTACAAATGAAAAAAAATTGGGTGCGCCGGTAAGTCCTTAAGTCAGGACTTCTCAGGCTGTGATATGTGCAGAGTCCATCTTCACAGGCCTGAGAGCCTTGCTCACGAACTTGTATCCGTCCGTCGAGGGGTGCAACACGCTCGGTTAGATGAATTCAGCCTGGTGACAGTTATAAAACATCTCACCGCTTACCAGTCGCAAATTCACCTGAACGAACGGAAGCTTTCGGCGACGAACACGACGAGGACGACGCAGAGGAGGCAGCCACGGACCAGCGAGTGGTCTTCTAGTCAGCTCTAAAGAAGAAGCTGAATCCAGAGAAGCACTCGCTGATCCCACAACTGTCGCGACTCATCCGGAGGACCACTCCAAATGCTACCAGAGGTTGGAAGAACGAGATGCTCCTTAAGCCGAGGTAACTTGGCTGTGATATGAAAAAGAGCAAAGGACTGCCACACACCGCAGCCTCGCACCCCGGCCCAAGGAACACGCAGTAGGAGCAAACGAAGTAGACGTTGGAGACCGCGAACGCTCCGCAAGAGTTACCGAACTAGTCACACCTACGGAATGGGTGCGACCAAGTGAGCAACTCTTGGGGAGAAGACGCGCTGCAGTACTTGAGCTCTTCACGACCCGAGATCCAGACGACGACTGAGTGATCATCGTGAGTTCGAGCTCCCCTTTTATACGGCGCCAACGTGGTCTCTGGGGAGATGAAATCCTCCGAGGGTACTTGTCAGGAGGAGAACTTTTCTCCTTCGCCGGGTGATCGGCAGGGTCAACCACCTGGTATCTATTTGCTAAGTGGGTCTTGAGCGGTTCATTGAACTGATTTTGATGAGGTGAATTTGACTCCAAGATGCTGAAGTTCTAGATCCTTTCAGACAAAGTCTAGATTTAGTCTTCACTTCTCCAACATGAGTTTTAATAGCATCAATACTCAGACAACTCAAGCGACCATAGAAATTCAATAGCGTTCACTGTCTAACTCATACGCTGTCGAAGCCAAAAGTATTGGTAAAGCAAAATGGTAAATTACTCATACTTAAGAACGCTGTTGTTTGTGATTGAGTCAGCAGCCTTGGTCAACTGAACAACATACTAAGAGATCCAAGACAGTAGTACAGTTATTTAATCATAAGTGAATCAGTTCCGTCCGGAGGGAATCCAAGAGCACTCGTAGGGCATCAAATATCGCACTTAGGATGTTCATCGTTCAAGACTACTGAACTAAAATTTCGATGTAAACCTATATGAAAGCGCCGCCCCAACTAATATTCTCTGGGGCAGAGCGAGGGGGTATCAATGCGGAGCATCTAGACAACACCGAGGCTCATACGTTATGTTGTAATATAGTTTTGAACCTTGGCAGCACCTGGCACCTCCCCCCGTACCAGATACCAGCCCGGCCCGGTCCGGTTTGTAAGTCATAGCCCATCACTATGCATAGAACCAAGGGACCTTTAGAGTAACAGCTCGTTGAGCTGGTTTCAGCTGTAAGCATGACCATACGCTCTCTATATCGCATGAGCAACACAAAAAACTTTATTTATGCTTATTTATGTCGAGATGAGATTACTCGTGACATCGCTCTTCGTGCATCATATTGGTATCCATGTGGTCGCGACCGATGACATCGACTTACAGTTATGCATGAATGGAATGCAAGTCGACAGGTAGATGAAGTCTCGTCCGTGCTGTCTTGTCAGAGCAGCATAGTCCTGTACTTTGTCGTCCAACTGTACTATTTGGTGCAAACGAACGTTGCTAGTCTGCAGCGGTACGTGGTGGGCGTCACTGGGGAGGATTAACGACCCTGTGGTCAAAGTGCTA
>JAAUXU010042435.1_pt1 | contig 53831 bp, 43 predicted proteins | sample 7278151 | NCBI WGS metagenome assembly JAAUXU01 (sample SAMN14350113, study PRJNA611818) | marine sediment metagenome | isolation source: surface marine sediment (1.8m) | place: French Polynesia: Moorea | collected 2018-08
CAGTTCTTACCCTTGAAAGAGCTGCATTTCAAGTGCTGAATCAGAGGAAGAAGGACAACAATCAGAAGGACGACACCCCGGACAGAGACTTGGAACATCTCCTTGGTGGAATTGTTGTTCTTGGTGTCAGGGGTGAAAGCAGCAACCGTGGCAGAAGTGTCCATTTTCATCAGTTTCGGAAAGTTTAAGTGAATGCAGCTCGTCTTCAAGTCTACGAGCAACAAGTAAATTTACAGGTCAGTTTGGCAGTTTCTTAGCTCCCATTTTTTGAGTTTAAAATACTCATTTTGATGCCAGCTAAAAATGCACAGCAGCTCTTAAATCTTGGCCAGCAGTTGACAAAGTCTAAAGGACTCAAAACTGTAACAGCTACCTAAATTTCGCAACTAATGACTTTCTATGAGTTCTCAAAATTTTGAAAAAACCGGCTTCTGGAAACTGCTATTGCATCTAAAACGAAATGTGTTAGCAAGTGTATTCAACAACAGCCAGCTCAAGAAGTGACTCATTTCGTAGAGTTACCAACAGCAAAAGTACAGAAGCATTTCCGTTGAATCATGAACTCTATGCTATTATTTAGCAAGTTACCTTTTCACCTCTCGAAAAATGCCGAAAGCAGTGTTGTGTGAAAACTCTAAGCACTCCCAGTCTCTTGCTAAAGAACATTCTTTTGGGACATCCTGCACATCTTTGTTGCAATGTTGCTGGTAACTATGAGTAATGCATGAATAGACGGGGCCAAAAGCAGGTACCGGGTGGTTCAGAATTGGTGCAACTCGAGTGGCCAACGTTGGCATAAAGAATGATCCTGCATAGGCGCAGCGTATCGACATCATATTGAGTGACAATATAGTTGATGCCTATATATTTAAATTGCAACATTAATGTCGTTACAGAGTAGTGACAGATACTTGTCGCTGCTGAAGGTGTCAATGTCAAATAAATTCGCAGCAGTGAAGAAGAAAACTCTCCTTGAGCATTTTCACCACATAAAGTGCACATTGACACCAGGGAACAATTTTGTACCAACAAATACCATTCGTATATTTTCAAAGTTACCATATGAAGGCTTCTGTCGTTCCACGGCCTTCGTGGCCGTGAGGAGCTTGAAAATGGCAGTGAAGCTCAAGAGATTCTGAGATACTTAAACTTTGAAATGATGACTGTAAATTCAAGTTTAAATTTTGATATGTCCTATTTTGTCCCTGGTTCTGGCGGACGAGGTACACTCTGTGCAGTTCCTGTACGAGTTGTTCGTCCAGTAGAGGAAAATTGGCTTCCGAAAGTGTCGATTTATGCTGCAGAAGGAAAAAGTAACATGCAGCATTGAGCAGTTATCGTTGCAACTTTGGTTGTAGAAGTTTTTGCGACGTTACACAAGCAGGGAACTCTTGAAGCAGAGTTCGAAAAAGCAGAGAATTGTTTCTGAGGTTTCCCAGGCCACCATCAGGCCTCACAAAGGCCATGAAAAATGAGATATAGTGAGAGGGGTGACAAAAACCGGGAAGAGGTCTGAGAAGTCGGAGAGCAGATGCAGGGAATGGCTGAAGGCCTTTTATGTGGCGTTTCAGCCCTGTGGAGACCCTTCCAGACTCGCATAATCTGACACAACGAACGACTTGGAGAAAAAGTGTTTTGAAAAGGTGCAAAATCAGTGTAAAAGGAAAACTGCAAAACATGAGTCTGTTGGCAATTTCAACCCTGCCATAATAGGTGGAGACTTGCTATATTATCCGACGAATTAAATGGAGCGAACAATCAGGACCAGGCGTTTCTGCTACATTAAGTAGCATTCAATGTTAATCGATGCCACATTAACAATGTTTTGTTGTACTTATACGCACACAGTGCAACCTACACTTTGTTGTAGTTGGTCACACGACTGAGGAAATGATCTTGAACGGTGGCTTCACGTACGAGGATTCCAACCAGCGCGAGCTCCTCTTCGGCGTCAAGATCCAGGAGGTCAAGGGTAGCTCTGACGTGTTCGTCGGAAGGACAAGTGAGGCCAGACAAGAAAGCCTCCTTCAATTCCTTCCAACAAATCCACTTCTCTTTTCAAGACAACTACTCGATGTACTCGCTGGAGATTCGCCTCACCCGGTTCGTGACCCCGTACCTTCTCAACGTATACCTACCCACCGGGATCTTCGTCGTCATGTCATGGTAAGTCTGCCGGACCTAAGGTTTGGTCAGAGAGGATGATTCACCTTGCACCTTAGGGTGTCCTTCATCATCCCGGCCGAGGTTATCGCGGCTCGAATCACACTCCTCATTACTCTCTGCCTCGCCCTCATCAACACCTTCAACAACGTCACGTGAGCACTCAGATACGATTCATCAGAGCTCCAACGTTTGCAATTGATGCGCCTTTCCTTAGCGAGCGCATCCCGGTGGCAAACAAAGAGACGGCCATGGAATACTGGATCTCTGCATGCATCTGCCTGGTCTTTGCGGCCTTGGCAGAGTACGCTTTCATCCTGTTCAAGATGGTCCGGCTGAAGAGAAAGAAGAGGAAGTGGCACAACGACCGGCTCAATGATGGCGAGGAAGAAAACAGGCTCTTTGGGTGAGTGCGCAGAGTCCCTTCTTTACGCATGTGATTTTTTGACCCATGATGCGTGATATTTAAGTAAATATGTAGGAAAGTGGCAAAATATGTGGCAGTTACAAGCTTTTCTCACCGAAACCTTGTCACTTAGTATGAATGAAACTGCCATTTCACATGCTCTGTTCTTTCGAAATTCATCGCGCTTGTTAGGTAAACTATTAAAGTGACGTGGAACTCCAGCTGCAGTCGACGAAAGCTCGATTGTTTTCCTCGTTCTTAGGACGCATCAACACTTCACCGACCCCATCGACGAAGAAAGGAGGAAAGTCCGCGACGCGACCACGGGGACGGCTCCCATCTCGGTGTCCCCGCCCACGGTGGCAGGGCCCCCATGCCTGTCCTCGGTACTTGTTGGGACAACAGCTGAAGTTGTGGTTGGCGTAGCAGCAGCATCCATGCCTCCTCCCGCGTCGGGGACAACAAGGAGAACAAGGCGCACTCAGCCAAAGTGGAGGGACACTTTACATGTAAGCATTCATTGGCACGTTCAACACGCTCAACAGCATTTCACGCTGTCATTCTAGGCCGCCCCGTCGGCCGTGTCGGCATCTAGCAACTCGTCGCAAGCGGACAGCGACACCGACGCCCCCGGCGTCTCCAAGAGTCCTCACGACCGCCAGCTTCAGCGTGAACTCACCAAGGTTCAAGAGCACTTTGATGAACAAGCAAGGATTATCTATCCATCACTCTTTGCCGTCTTTAACTTGTGTTACTGGATTTACTACATGTCCTTCGTCTTGAGCAGGATCTGATCATGCATGCCCGAGTACGTTAAAGAGGAGCATAATAATAAACGTTGCCAGAACAGTGAACATGAGACTTCTCGTTGTGTACACATGCATGACAGTCCAAACATCATCACGTTATGCAGTGCACGTACCGTATGAGGCGCACAACACGTAACACTAATACGCATACAGTTTGGTCTCCATTGTGAGGCGATTTATTTCGGGTATCACAGCACAAGACAATTGCATCATATCACACGGAAAACTCATGGAAACCCTCCACGCACGGCAACACGATGGCGGCCGAGATGGCGCCACTTTCTTCTCTACGGAGACCAAAAACACTATCCAGTATTTCTTCAAAGAAGCAGTACAGTACAGAAATATACATACAGTAGAGTACAAGTAAAGTGTAACGTAATCAGAGGGCTTGGAGGCAATGTCCAAAAGAAGAATTGGAGGTCTATAATAGACGATTCGCACAACTCATACTGACTTGCAGTAAGCACACAATTTGCAGGATAGGATCGACTGCAAACGGACTTGCAGCTGAAGACAGAGGCCTCACACGTTGGGTGGAGAGGCGAGTTTCTTCTTTATGTCTTGTTGATACTTCTGGAAAACGCGTAATGCCACATATACGTGGAGAGGGACCTCCAAGTGAAGAGAGTATTTAATTTTTCAATTGTCCGAGTTGATCTCTCCAGATGGCTGCTACAAGTGCATAGGTCGAAACGAGTTTGAAAACCCTAGAAGAGGGAGAGAAAAAAGAAAAATGCATTGTGGACAAGCTGAAATGTTATACGTCAGGTCTAAATGACTAACGGACGTACGAAGAGCAGCGATTGCCGCGGCCCAAGGTACATGTTCTGTATGGGACTGTATTGTGTGAGGCACGATGTGTGAAATTGCTACAATGGTCCAGAACTGCCAGGTGGTGGAGGAGCTGGAGTGCGGGCCGGCAGCCAGGCAGGCAGCCACCCGGCCGGCCGGCCGGCCCGACAAGCATCCCCCTGATGATGTGTGCATGTCACCGTAAAGCTTGACATTGCATTCAGAAGGGGCGGACCATTTCAGGCATTCCTGTCCTGTGTCATTTTCTTTGACTCAAACAGCGACTTGTGCACGTACAAGTGCATGTGTGGATGCCCGCTTAGGACAGGGGGCTTAGCGTAAAGTGGCACAGCCAGAAAAATCCCCTGAAAAAAGCTGGATTTGCACGTACTTTTTGACATGCAGACACAAGGGAGCCCGTAGGTCCATATTGTATGTCGTTTATGGCCGCGGTAATCCTTTTCTTCGCAAACGATTGCGGTTGCTTTATTATATCCAGGGGCAGGGTTTTTTGCAGTACTTACAAAAGATCGTGCACTTGGAGAGGCTGCCTAAATCTGCTACACTTGAGAACCTAAAAGTCATGACGGTGCTTTGAGCAAGAAAACATTCTCCTTTATAATTTTTCGAGGTTATGTAATCACTCACAGCTCATGTAGAAGATGGCGACGATGATGGCGAGGGACATGAACACGGCAAATGTTCCGGCAATCTTGAGCACTGGCCTGGAGCTGCACCACGGAGGCTTGGGAGTCCTGGTCAGTCCCGGTGTCACTGTGAACGCCGCCGGGTCGCTCGGATCCTCCGGCAGCAAGATGTGCTTCGACAGCTTCTTGAGCAGCTTTGCGTCGTGCTGAGGCTTCGCAATGTGAGTGTGGTGCCGGATGATGTTCTCCAGATAACCAGGGAGCACCGACGTGTTGTTGTTGGGCTTCAACAGCTTCTTGTCGGGGCGCTGTGGAAGCGACGGCATCGACGACGTGGACGACGAGAGTGAAGAGAGGTGGGCAGGGGTGCTGTAGGTCCAGTTCTGAGGGTCACACTCGGCCCGCAACTGCGATCAAAAGAAGTATAGGATGAGTCAGATGTTATCATCCGCAGCACGCAGGGTACAGTAAGTACGTGTAGACATGCGTCAACAACAATGCGTGTTACATGTTTCTCGTGCACGAGTGCAACTTGAACGAGGATCGCATGGTGCAGGTCGACAATGATGACGTCGCGACCGTCGGGGGAAGTTCTTACTATTTCAAATTTGCATGATGCAAAATTCTGCAGCTACAGCGAGTTCGCAGACATCCGCGAAGTTGACTTACAGGCAACCATTCATTGCAGACACCGTTCAAAGAGAGAAGAAGAAAAACTGCCTGAAAATGACGCCACTGTAGGCAAACACCTCGGCTTTTTTTCATAGCTTCATCATGCACACTCGAGCTTGACTTTCGTAGGTGGGGGACTTGGATGCATGAGCGAGCAGTAGAAATGCGGCCTGTTTTTCTGCTGGATCTCATGTTGCTTTTATCATTTCATCCTAGGCCTGACTAGTTGTCTTCAACGCATCAGAATCGCACATTGTCTATCTCATTCTGGAGTGAACTAGGCGTAAAATTTATGCATATACAAGTACAGGGACGATCAGCAATAGCAGCACAGAGACGCTGTTCTGTTCTCCAGGCACACGACATTACAAGAACACGAAAAAGTACCTATAATAACAATGTCAGCATTGCTAGACCAGTGTAAATATGTTTTTTATCCACCTATCTCGACATCTCTGCGGCCCTGAGTTGACATCCCTGTACTGGTTTACGTAACAGCAACGCTGCTTTCGTCACTGAGGCAACGAAGCCTCGCTAATTTGCTACGAAACAAAAAGGGTTGGTCTGACTGGAAGGCAGTCATGGACTCTGGCAGGAAAATGGACGCTACACAGTCGACTCTGCTTCATCCGTTCACACGTCACCTGATGTCAAACGGAGCATTTCTTCCACGTCAGCCTTCAGTCAATTTGTCGAGCCCTTCACTTGAAATGTCAGACTTTGTAAGATAAATGAGCCGTGGCATAATATGTTTTGAGTGGTTGTCAAATTTCACTTACGAATGCATTTGGACCAGGCAGATTTGGCATTTTGGACAGGTCTATTTTTGTTCTGGCTGCTGCAACGTCACTGTGATAACGCGTCACTTCAGAGAAGCCCTGGCAGCTACACTCGTTGTCCCTGTCCTCATTCATCCCCAAGGGGTGACGCATGAAGCTGAGGTGATCACGCTTTGCGGCCACCGAGTGCTCGAAAGTCCACTTATGGAAGCCCACGAAGCAGGGTTCACGTGTCATCTTCGTGCTGAGTGGTTTATGCACCGCTACATCTCAAAATTACAGCTGTGCCGCGTGCATGGCAACCTGAGGAACGAATGAGCTCCCTCATGAAGAACAGGCACCCAATAATTGTTGGCTGCATGAAAAAGGAGGGAGAGCAAAAAAAAGCTCTGCATCTTTTCGTTTCTTTTGATGAAGATGCTAACACATTCCTCATGTCCTGTCCGGGTCAGAAAGGACACGAATGGTGACGCTGTTACTATGGTACCAGAGGATGCTGGAAATCTTTTTCATGCCTGACTTCCAATCAATCATCTTCTGGTGTAACAGACGCATGAGCGATACCACGTAAGTTTCGAGGCCAAACTCTTGTTGTGGAGTCCTCGACCTTGTCTCTCTCCCCCTTTTTGCCCGCCACTGGAGGCATTTCTGCCGAGGAGCAGGATCGCAGTGGACAAGAAGAACATGAAGAAGAATCCAACGGTTCTCAGAGAAGTCTTTTACTAACTATCGTACGTAGCACGAAAAAAATCAGCAAAACGTTAGTGTCATCTCTTGGGTGATTGTGACTCGTTGAGGTTTTGTTCTGCTGACACACACAAAGGCAGCCAACAGCCCTAATTCCACGCTCTTTCAATGATAGTCCTATCGTGCATGACATCCACACTCTGACCTCATCTCCTTAAGTCTGACTTTAGAGGCAGGGACTTGTTGCTGCGGTTGCCGTCGTTGTTGCAGCTGCTGCAATCCCATTTATTCAGTGCAACTCCGAGCCTAAGGAGTAGCTTGATTTGTAAGGCACTTGAGACTTCACGTTGCATCGCAAGAACAAAGAATCTCTTTTTACGGGCTCTAAACTCCTCTTTGTTGGGGGAATTTTTCCTCTTGATGAACGTCAAATCTCGTTGCAGTCATGATCACGGAGACGCTTTGAGCGTGCTTAACGAGACCTGATGGGTGCCATCATCATCGTCATCATCCGAGCATCCGAGCTCGACAATCCCAGCCCGGATCGTCCAGGGTTTCAGCCCGTCTGACGTTGGCGGTGCCAGTGCCAAGCAGGAGTTCCTCCCCGGAACCAAAAAGGACTCTGGCATAAAACTCCTTTTTGGAAACCGCCTAACGGTCGCTCGTTCGCTCGTTCGCTCGTTCGCTCGTTCGCTCGTTCGCTCGTTCGCTCGTTCGCTCGTTCGCTCACTCGCTCGCTCACTTGCTCAGAGTTCTCACACGACCTGGCGCGCGCGCAATCTTCTTATTTGCAATAATTTGCGCTCTCCTTTGTTTGCCTCACGACGACGCTACTGCACTGTAGTACAGTGCTCTGATATTGGCCAAGGTGGTTTTCTCACCACAGTGTGAGCCATAAGGAACTTCCTCTTCTTGTCGAGGGGAGTCCCGCTCTGCTCGGCACCACTTGGCCCTGCCCTGCCCACATTGCCTGGCTCAAAAGCCTCGTTCGAGGTGAACTCCATCGAAATTGCGTCACCATCTACGATTTCTTTTCAAGGTGTCTCATTCATCGCATGTCCATGCAAGCACAATACAAGCTCTGGCAAAGGAAAGAAAGAAAGAGAGCGAGACAATGAAAATCCAGGACCCGCGACAAAGACAGCGAGTACGAGAAGAGGTCAGAGATGTTGACTGACGGCGCCACCTGACGCAAGATGTTCCTCAACTCCACCAGCCTCTGGAGCTATGGAGTCGGACGGCAGCTCGACCTTTAGGGAGACGAGCGTAGGCAGGCGCGGTAATTTGCTTGCTTCCACAGGTTTTTCTTCCTTCCTACCTCGCTTGCTCCCAGAGGCAGCGATCACCATGAGAATGCATTTAGGTGCGACAAAGCAAGAGCATACTGCACTGTGATGAAATGCCAGAGCTTGGACTACTGTCATTCCAAGAGATGGACGCAAAAAGTAGCCACGACAGCAAAGACTCTGTCAACTCTCAAGCTTGTGTGGCAGCCATAAGCTTCTATGACAAAGGGATGCACACTTGGACAACTGGACAGATCACAACGGCGTCGCTACTGCCCTTTATCTGAGAGAGAGAAAATATGTTGACACGAGGTGCAAAGTTGGCATCCAGGAGCTCGATCAACGAGAGAAGCTACCGCAGCTGCCCTGCTACATGCCTGGAGATACATACGTGGCTCAATACCAGTGGATATCGGTGAATGTCACACCCTTGGGACCGGATAATTGTCACAATAACGGTATTTAATTTACCATAGCTCTGCGGTGAAGTGAACAGTAATAACACACTTCTGGTTTGGCTTACCTTAAGTTAGGCAGCCATGAAAAAACTGCGCTGTTTATCATGGTGTAACTCACTCGCTACTCCCAGACAGCTGCAAGAGCAGCCTCCAACATCTAATTGCCACAAAATGGAGCTCAAACTCCGTAAAAGTTCAAGTTTTGAACGTAAAGCCCTCCCTAAAATGTTACAATAACCGATATCAGGTGTGACAATGGCTGATATTCTCGACTGCATAAAGCCGCCATTTGTTTTGCCCTAGGGATCTTGGGTATAATAACCGGTATGTGACATTAACCGATATCCACTGTGTGTAGAAAGACAAAGACTGCTCAGAAAATTTATACCTTTTGAGGAAAAAAAACCCTGCTCCTTAACAGACGATGTTTTGCCCGCACTATTACAAGGAGTTTCAGCTAGTCCCGTTCCACTCCAGTTGTTTTTGCTGTAATAAGTGTCGTGCTCTTGTATCCGGCGCTAGAATACGCGGAGAAGACTGTGTGTACAGTACCAAGGAGCAATAGCACATTGTACTGCCATGAAATGCCAGAGCTTGAGTTTCAGTACACAGAGACTTAGCAAAGGGCAGCTGGACAACAACGACATCGAAGAGATGAAGGAATCCAGTTGCGCCATCGACTCTGGGGATGATGTCACAGATCTGAGGATTGGGACTCGTGGGGTTCGAGTCTATTGAACAATTGGTTGGGGTTTTTTGGACAGGGAATTGGAGCCGTCGCCAAGATTTCCTGAGTCCAACCTTTATTGAACTGCCACCTACAGCGAAAGCGTTTATTTCGTCGGAAGTTCTAAGAAAAACCTCAGCTGAGAGAAGGACGAAAAAGTGAACCTGGTGCAGTCACCATTCGATTTAGTCGAAACTCCCGATTTAGTCAAGTTTTCTCTGCTTACTGATTAGCCCAAATCAACGAAATGTCCGCGAACATTAAGGAACGAGGTAGAATCACACTAGATCAATGTTAGAATAATTAAAAAGTGACTAAAACTGTTCATTCCTTGTTGTATGTCTGCATTCCGTTACTCATCTAGACTGCCCATTTATGCGATTTGAGTCACCCTTCGATTTAATCCAAACTTTTCGTGTACTCAAGCTTTTGCTGGTGACTAAATCGTGAGGCGACTGCACGTATGTACTGTCGCAAGCTGATTTACGCGAGTCCATGTCTAGAAGGGCCTACTCACTTCAGGATAACTGCAAGTCATACTTCTTTGCCTTGGGATTCCTGGGATTCAATCCCATCTTACCTTTGGAAATGATACAGCCCGAGTAGCATCTGCGAGCCAGCAGCAGCGCGACGCTGCTGCCGGGAAGGGGCTTCCACGCGTCAAGTCTAGTCACCTCTTGCAAGACGTGGTGCAATCCTTGACCGAGGTCCAGGAGGATCAATGAGCATCTCAGTCTCGGTCGAGATATGTTAGGAGCAGCGTCCTCTGGACGGCCTCTGACGAAGATGAAGAAGCGATTTCTTTTGGTGCTTGATTTCGACAACACCTTGATCACCCATAAGCCGGACGTGACTATTTCTGTGCAGACCCTTTTCGAGGACCGAAAGCTGCCGGGGGACTTGCAAATCATCCTAAAGGTTCGCGAAAAATCCGCTCTCTTCAGCCTGAGGTCAGACGTTTGACGTGTTGCAGGATTACGGGTGGGGCGATCGCTTCATTCACGAGACTTTCAGACAACTTAGTTCTGGCGGAGTCACTCGCAAAAACATCGAGGAATGCCTAAAAACAGAGCCTCTGCTGGAAGGAATGAAGGAGCTTTGTCTATGGGCGGCATCGGTACGTAGAGCACAACCACTGTCGAGTTCACTCTCTACTACACGGTTGTACCTCAGGCTGGCGGCGAAATCATCGTCGTCTCTGACTCCCACACGACTGCAGTGGAAATGGTTGTCGAAGCCAACGAACTCCCGGTAGCCGCTGTCTTCGCAAATCATTCGCAATTCAATCGAGAAGGAGAACTCGTCTTCACGCATGCGTAAGATCTTGCACGCCGCCCGCACCCGGAGCTGCTTCCATGGCCTTTTCCCGAATAGTTCTAGTAACTTCTATCATCATCGTATTATTTGCATCAAGCCTTAAGCCCCAAATCACGTCAGCCTCGAGCTTGAATCCATCGCTACGTAGTTGAGTAACGACACATTAACACTTTTCAGTGATCCCTCCCACCGTTGTCTGTTGTCCCGTCGCAACGTGTGCAAGGGCAACGTCCTCGACTCCTATCTCGACAAGCACTGCGCCGCCGACGTCGACGACGACTTCTTTGTCGCGTTCGCGGGCGACGGAAACAACGACGTCTGCGCCGCTCTCAGACTCAGACCAGACAGAGACGACTGGGTCTTTCCTAGGAAAAATTTCCACCTTGCCCAGATCCTGGCCAACGCGAAGAGCGGTGGATCTTACGGAGTAGCCATAGCGGAGTGGAGCACAGGACACGACATCAAGACCGCGCTCGAGGAGAGACTCGAACGAAGCGAATAGATGTTTATGCCACGAGATGTAGTAAAAACAATAAGAGCAACGACAACAACATAGTTCTGTCGATATTGTCACAATATTGACAAGTAATGTTAGGGAGCCGGAAAAGTTGCCTGCATGGGCGATGCAATAGGTCATATGTGGGTAGGCATATAGATGGTATTCCTCAATCATTGGTTGATTGTGGAATGTTAGATAATATTCTACTTTCTAACATTTTTCCATGTCAACGTCTAACGATTTTACATAAATTTTGATCTATTGTGGGAAGATCGGTCTGGTACATTTAACCGTCCCAGTTTTTAACTGTGTCGGGTAAACTTGCTCGTGTTGTTTTCTTTGCCTAAGAGGAAAAAGAATAGCTGAAGAGGAAAAAAATAGTTTGAAGTAGTATGAGAAGGAGCTGTACAAAGACAGCCTTTGGCCTCATCGGGCTCTCAAAGATCTTGCCTGAGCGATTGTCAGGCTCTAGGGCTGAGCCCGATTCCATCCCTAATTTGAAAAAGGGCAGGAAAGTGCCGGAATAGGACTAGCTGGAAAAAAGTTGACTCCATTGAAGGCCAGAAGTTTCGGAAATGCGACTGAGGGGCAAGTTTTACGCAGTAAAAACTTGGTCACCAGACCAATGGTGACGACTTTGATCGTTTTTGACTGTGTGGGTGGTGCCTGTGCCTGAGGTTGACTGCGAAGGCGCACATTGACTTGGCCAATGTCTCATTGTCACGCTTCTTGACCTGATGTAGGAGTGGACGACAGCAAAGCCGGCGCTGCGCAGTAGCACACCAAGTCGAACGTGACTGATTAGATTCAGATCTTGAAATGATCATGACTGAACTTGCGGAGCGGAGGCAACCCATCCCTAATCACTAGTGGCTGCTCAGTGCTTATAACATGACCTTGTCCGTACTTCCTGGATGTCGCATGTGACGAGGCGGACTAATCGCCGTGGAGTTTCTATCATCATGATTGAACACTTCTGGGCTGATATTGCACTCACTTAGGTCTGGTCAATCCTTTGACATGAGTCCCTACGATGGTAGGTCAAGTGTGTGCACATGGGTGTGTCCACTCGCATGTGTATGCGTGTCTGACGGCACGAACAAAACAGATAACAGATTGTCTACGTGGAGTCACGGAAGGATCTGGGTGAAGTGATACTGGAACTCTCAGACGTTGACAGAGAAGTGCGTACCAGAAGAACACTCGAATTGTTTAATCTTCTGAGCAAGATAGAGGTCCTATCTGAGAATGATCACCAATCCCCCCGCTCCCGCGCCATGAGACCAGAGGCAGTTGACGCATTGATCCACGCAATAAGTACGTTGGAACCAGTTCGAGCGAATAACCGTAAAAAAAGAAGGTGCTTAACGGGTGCAAGTTCCTAGAAATGTGACCGGTGATGCCCAAGGGTGGTGGCGTCGTTGATCATGACCTTGTCAGGCATCTTGAAGGAGACTCGCCCCCCCCCTCCCCGTCGTGCTCCGTGCAAAACACGTCTGGGATGGGCTAGCCTCGTCACTTTCTTCCACGACCACGTCTGCTCGAGTGTCACGACGCCGTCGACTCCTGTTGCGCCTGACGACGCAGGGAGCCATCAGCAGGGATGTGACGATGATGTGCGGATTCATTGGCATTCACGCGTTAATATTTTCTGGTCCAGTCACAGGCGCACATGTGCAACGTTGAGGAAGAAACATGCAATCTGTCGCTGTCAACGCAAAAGTCAGCCAAAGAGGCTTCGTGACGAGGATATAACTGTGTGGCTTTTTTCTGCTTCTGCTTCCCCTTGAACAGTAATGGTTACGGTATTGGAGGAGACTCAACTGACGGCGGCTTTTCGGTCGTCAGGCGTTTGAAAACAAGGATGTCAAATCCGGAAGCCCATTTTGTGTGTCCACCAGTCCCATTGCTCAAGAGATTTATCTTCCCATGATAGCGGTGCGCGTATACAAGAAAAGATTGCCACTCATTTACAACTAGATCCTTCTGCAGCTGTTTTTCTACAGCACTCTACGAAAAGCGATAAGAGTGGATCGCTGCGTCTTCTCTGACTCATTCCACAGCTTCAGGATGCGACACGTGATTGAGGGCCCGAGGGTCCCGGACAGGCCAAGGAGGTGCTGCCTACGGGGCTCGCTGCCCCGGGTCATCATAGAGGTTGTTCCACATAACCCCCCTGTCTACTCTCTTACGAAGTTTTGCATCAGTCACCACATTGATGGACTTGTTTTTTCTTATCTCTCACATTTAACCTAACCATCATGCACATCTTACATACACACACGGGGCTGTCCAGAGCCCATTCAGCTGTCCCTACTTTGTGCTCCGAAGCCAAACAACGACGCTATCAAAATGGGCACCAAGAACTTGCGGATCAATGACCCATGACATGAATGTGCGTGTCCAATTCCAGAGCAGAGGCTCAATGTGGACTCGTCCGTTCGTTTTCTCCCAAGTAAACAACATTCAACACAGCTGAAAAGAGAACGCAACTAATGTGATCTCTTGTGAGTAAGCATAGCAGGCAATTCGTAATAAATTTCAATTTTTTTTGTCTGCTGACAGGAGAGAAGGGCGATATTATGATATTGCCAGGCAATTTTTTTAAAAAAAAACCGATAATTGCAGGCTTGATGCATGTCAATTGTTTTGCAGTCTCTCTTGCACTATACCGACCGAGGCGCAGATGATTGCATAATGTGCACCCACTGTTTGTCCATTGCTTGCTTTGGTGGTTTCAGCCGTCATGAAGATTGACCCCACAGAGTAAAGAGGGGTTGGATCACTTCTCAAGCCATCAGCAGCATTGAGAGGGCCAAGATCATGGAGGAGCGAGATGCTTTGTCTGAGGACAACATTGTCAGAATCTGTCAGGGTGTTTTTTTTCTTTGCCGGTGATGTTCAGACCACACCGACTGTGCTGAATAAAATTTATGACGTATGTGAGATGAAAAAAGTTCACGAAGTTTCAAAAATTTTGGCCTGTTATTTCTTGTGCTTTTTTTCCCGAGGTTACACCTGGGCGATCAGATCAGGCAACTTCACTCCCACCTACACAATCGCGCTCACGGCTGCCCATGCTTGGTTGGAATCTCCATTGTCAAGTAATCTCCAACTTCACTGATCAAGGCCTGATGGAAAAAAAGAACCCGCTGTCTCGCATCGTCCTTTCCTAGATGAGGATGACACATGATCCGGATGATTCTAACTGTAGTTGCGGTGCCTCCAACACCAATTTGTCCGATTTTTCATCGTTGTCCAGTCCTCTGTGCGGAAATCAAAGTGATGATGATGAGGCAAATGCACCAGGAAGAGGACAAAAATGTACACAAAACTGTTGTTGTCGCTGCTGCTGCCGCCGTGCAGAAACTGCAATCGAAGCGGATTTCACACTTGGATCGTCATGATGACTTGGAACTTGGAAACCACTGGCGTGTGCGTGCACGAGGAAACGGTGAAGACAGCTACCCTGATGGACGGGACAGGGTGGAACCGCCGCACCAGTGCGTGCATTACTCGCGGCTGCTCGCATTCAATGAGTAAAATAGTAGAACAGGAAGCAAGGAGAAGGGTAACTCCTAGAAGGAAGAGTTGACGAAGTAGTGGACCTGTAATGAGGTGCTGTGCGCGCACAAGACCGGACTGCAGAAATGTTACCGATCCAAAAAAAAAAGAAGAGAGATCAAGGTGCAGCAACTCATGGTAGTTAGTTAAACTGTCCTCCCCAAATCGAGACCAATTAAGAATCACATCCTAGAACGAGCTACTAAATCTCTTTGCCAAATGTTGCTCCCACTGTAGTGACACTACAGAAGCCTCACAGTAGAGCGCACATGCTGTAAACTGTTCGATCCTCTTGCAATAGTTAAAATGGCAAAAAAGATTTCTGCGCGTTGTCCGCTACACACTTTATGCCTTTATGCTCTTCTCTGTCTCCCTATTCGCCGTTTCCGTATGACAGCTTTGCCGAACAGTACGAGAACAACGACGACAGCATCGTACAGTTCGGTGCGACTTCCAACATCTACTGAGAGGCCCAGAAAAGGACACCTGACATAACTTGGCATCCACTGGCACTTGCAGCCACTTTCTTGTCCTCTCTTTGTCTCTCCCTCGCTTCATTTTCCTAGCCTACGTAACATGGATGGACTCGGTAGAGTCGGCGCAGGAGCTCCCCAAGTGTCACCATGGCATAACTAGAGATCAGCGATCGTCTCCCTTAGTGCAACGACATATTTGCACCAACTTTTACCGAGCTCGTTTCGTGCCAGATGCCAATTTCTGCGCTGCCAAATGCAAGTCATACTACGAAGAAAGAAAGAATTTCAAGAAATCGCATGTGCGTGTGTTGGACAGAGTGTGTCCATATGGAGAAGAAGGACATGCGTTTCTTTGCCAATGTGTGTGCAGTTGTACGTCTGTGTGCTAGAAGGTGGCCGCCGCCTCCGCCACGACCGCTACCGCCGCCGCCTCCATTCTCTGGCGGAAAAAAACTTGCTAGGTCGGTTAGCAATAGTTCAGCAGCCAGACAAGGCAAGCATGCAGCAAGCAGGCCTCTCAGGGCAGGCCTGCACTTAAGCGAGACAAGGTTTTCCGACCCCAAAGACATCATTCTCATATCAACTTCCCGGAAAGATAGGATGTTCACATAGGAACTGACTGGGAATCTGAGATAATATTTACTTTATGTTTACCTAATGTTTGCCTAGACGAGGGAAATGCACTTTGAGGTGTGTATATGTTTAATGTGCGCCATACTGCATGGCTCGTAGCCATCATGATGCATGCGCATGCAACATCATTGGAGGCTTTGGGGCGGTTTTTTTTCTTTTTCGTTTACTCACCCGCTCTCCAGAAGCGTAGACGTGCAGTGGATAGTTTTCCTTAATGCCCCGGTTATAGCGTTCGTCGCTCCTCGAGATGCCCATGCGCTCCTCGCACTCCTTGCACCCGTCAATGATCAGCAACGAGACGATGTCTTTGGTGTACGAGAGCATACTTTGCGCCGAAGGAGTCAACGGAATCGGCCCCTTCGGCGCAGACTCCCCCGAAGTGTGCGCCACTTCGTCGTCGTTGTCGCTGCTCGCAGAAACGACGTTGGAGCTGCCGGTGAGGACGACGCCAGAGTCGTCTTTGTCTCCTTGTTCACTTCTTAAGTCGAAGGTAGAGATGGACTTGACGTTCCTCTCCCTGAGCCCGGTGGACTTTCTGCCCCAGCTGCCGCCGTCGCTCTCGCTGCCGGACCAAGTGAGAGCGCGTCTGTGAAGACGAAAGGTTTGAATCGAATCCTGTCTAAGATCGAGGTGATGTGCTCGAATCCTCGAGGATGAACAGGACGAGGAGCTCAAGGACACTGACGGCGACGACCGCGAAGAGAAAGAGAAGGATGGCGAGTTGAGAGAGGAGAAACGAAGATGCCCCTGCTCCTGCTGTTGCTGGCGCTGCTGGTCCTGTCGCTGCTGTTGCTGGCGCTGCTGGTCCTGTCGCTGCTGCTGCTCTTTTTCACCGGATGTCTCTTTGGGCGGTGGATCGACAATAATGGTCGGGAGAAGCGACGTCTTGGCGGCCGCAGCCCCCGTCGCCACCGGCAACTGCCTGCACACTGGCTGGTGTCCTGCGAGGACGCGGCGCTTTTTCGCCGCTTTCTTCGTCTCATCGTTGACGCTGTAGTGGCATAGGTGGTATTTCTCCGAGGTGTTCCTCCACCTCCACCTCCTCCTGGGGTCTTCCTGTCCTGCTTTGCCGAGGCGTCCCGCGCCCAGATTCATAGCCTCTGATCATTGCCTTGACGTTGGCCTCCTCCTCTGCTCCTCCTCCTTCTCCAAAAAGGTGATGTGAGCAGAGATGTTCATGGTGGTGACGCAACCCACATCGGACCCTAACTGACTGACTGAAGGAGGAGAAGTTTCGACCCTCAGCGGCGCCTCGGACGTTCAGCGCGCGCTCGCCCGCGCCCGACTTGTTGTTTGGGAGGAAAAGTGCCTTCTTCTCCTCCTCTGTTGAAGGCGACATTGTGAAGATCAGCCAAGAGTCTATATTTGGGCAGCTTCATGCTTTTGAGCCGCGGTAAAGCGTGGATGAGACAGAAAGCCTTATATTATCATTACTCATTGTGCATATACTGGCACAGCGGGAAGACCTTGGAGCAGTCGTAGGTAACATTCACGCTCACGTCATGTCTTTTCCCTTCAGTGCCAGTAACATTACCCCGACGGCCGGCCGAGGGAAGTCAAAGAAGAGGTCACGCAGGTCAAAAAAGGCACCGACAACATCATTCTACGAGGAAAAGTTATCATCGCAGACAGGGGTAGGAAGCTCTGTCCTGAGAGTTCTCAGCTTAGTGAGAAACCTATGGATGACAGGTGGAATTTTCGCCCTGATTTACGGGCCTCTGCCCTTGTTACTGAGGAAGATTTCCAAGGTACCAAAGCGCACAGGGACGTTGGACATTGTCAGACTTATGTTGAGGGAGTCTAAAGGGGGAGGAGGGGAAAAACCGTCGGGTCTTCGGCACTTGAATAGATGCAGCAGCCGCCCAAGCCGGTGCTCAAGCCGCAGCCCAAGCCGCAGCCCAAGCCGCCACGCCACAGCCATGGCAAATAAAAAAATTGGTCCCAGAGAGACGAAGGAATGAAGGTGCACCCACTGAACTTTAACCTTTGAAGACCTTTTTTTGGCTTCTCGCCGGCCGCAGGCTGGTTAGGGACTTGCCTAGTTACAGACCGACATAAACGCCTCGTTAGCTGGATCCAGCCGCACATTTGTCTAACATCTTTTGCTCTAGGTGTGCGTTAGTACGGACGGATGTTTAGACGGACGGACGGACGTACGAGCAAACCTTTAGGTGCAAGCTCATTTATCTCACTACTCTATTGAACGTCAATGTCAGACGTGACGTCCTACAGCCGAATTTCAGATCGACTAGATGACTTTTAGATGCGTCCGACTGAATCTCAGACTTGTCCAAGTGAAACACAGTCAGTTTCTCTCTGGAGAGGGCGTTCATTGTCTGCCTAGTATATAGCCCTCCACGCTATAAATCTAGATTTTTATCAAATCCTTGTTGCTGACACAATATGATACAATCGAGATCTTACTGTACTTTATTTCCTTCAATACATGTAGTAGCCTTGGGCTAATACGTACGTGTAGCGTGTACGAAAAAGGTGATTTTGTTATAGAATTCAGCTCAGTGGATTTTATTCAGTACGATCAGCACTGTGATATTAGCAGTGTGAGACAAAGTCGCCTTTTTTGCGCTCTACATGGTATCATGGACGGTGCGACGTATTGCACGCGACTCATCTGTCACGTCTGTCTCCCGCGCAGACGTGGCGTCCGCACCCCTGAGGAGGATCTTCACCGTCTACAAATACCAGGACTCGAGGCTCGACATGCACGACTTTGGCATTGAGTGCCACACGACTGAGTTCTTCGACTCGATGAACAATGCCGGTACGGACACGGACGGGCTGGAGCAGCGTGGATGGGGATCGATCATGCCTACACCGTCTAAAAGGATCCATTCGATGGCCGTAGTGCGAATGATACGAGGCGCTCGTGTTTGTGGGCGCGCACGTGTCTGCCTCAAGCTCGATCTGGTGGCTGTGAAAGAACAGGATCTGACCACAGAGGAAGACGGGAAAAAAAAATCACTTGTGCGCCGTGCAGCGTGAGTGTCTCACGTGCAATAGCCACCGTCGACCAACGAAGCCGCCATTTCTATAAAAATATAAACATATCTGCTGTGCAACTGTCATCCACTGCTGTAATTCAGTACAGGTAGCACATACACAGAGATCATGACGTCAGTGCAGGTGTGGGCAATGAAAAGAGACACTGGTTCGCTGGCTGCCATGGGATCGCTGTGCACAGACAGTCTGCGTACGTGCGTTGATCATGTCCTCCATACATATGTCGGCCGTCAGGAAAGTTTTGCTTCACCACCCTGTCAACGTCGGCACCGCCCCAGTCAAGACTGGTGCGCGCGTTGTATGTACGTGTCGGTGAGAGTGACTTCGGCGTGTTACTCCTTCGGGCTCGGGGCGCGCAGCCTTGAGAAGGCGCAACCACCTCTTCAGATCACTTTGCAATTGCTGATTCCTGCTAAGGAGGAAATCGGTGGAAATGGCCAAAGAAGTCCCCTTCTTGTGTGATTGCGATGCCCTCCAGGCCTGATCCAAGGCCATTGACTTCCTCGTTTCTTTATTAAGTCAAGATGACTTACTCGGCCGGACGGGCGTGCTTTTGTTATGTCACGATCTCGGTAATGAAAATGCAAATGTTCTTGACGACGAAAGTGCAGGAGTACTACGACTAAAAGCTTCTCGCTCGCTCGCCCGCTCGCTCGCTCGCCCGCTCGTTTGCCGCGACGAAACAGGTTGAAGCGAGGCTCAAGACGTGTGCTATACACAACCTGTTCCCTAATGATGTAACACCTGGTAATGAGACTGGTGAACGTTGGGTACTTCGGCACGAGTGGGACGGAAGGAGAATCACGTTCTCCTTGTCCATGTCCGGCCAGGTGAATGGCGTGGACGAGTGGAGCGTGTTCATCGTCGTCGAGCCCGTGAGTCGCAAGCATGCACGATCTCTCTGTGGGCGACGCTTCTGACGGTGATGAAGGTTTCTCCCTCCTGCTCTTGACGAAGATCATGGCAGCAGAGGCCTTGTAAAGATCCAGTGGGAAATGCAGCACCAGCGAGTATGCACGAAGCCCTCGTTGGGCCGGAGGCCCAAGCCCACGCATGACGTGTGGCAGGTGTAGACGTACTTTGAGAATTATCACTATACATAGTAACAGCGCGTACTCCGGTGACTGGGAGGGAAAAAATCATAGCTCATTCTGGGGACTCTCGTTGTCTCTATTCCCATGGCAACATGACCAAAGGTGGCTGGCATTTAATGAGACTTGGTGCGAGATCCACGGAGAATCCTGGACTTCAGAGCATGAGTTAAAAGCTTACGAAAAAAAACAAAGACTTTTGTTCACGTGGCTCACAATGGTGGAGAAGTTGGTGATGACGACTGTGGTTTGGAGATTCAAGTCTTGAGCAAACTTCGTTAGTTCGAATGCAGCCTGAGACGGAGAACTAATGCATGTCATACAGAACAGACCATGACTTGACGTCTCTCCCAAGCTCCAGCACAATGGGGATGCGTTCGTTTGAGTGTTATGTTGGCTATCAACTGCAGCTCTTAACGTGTCCGGAAACATTGCTCAAGTTGTTGACCCTTGGCTGTCAGCCCCGGTGGAGTTGGCTCCCAATGCTACATCATCCACGAGATCCACACCGTCCGGGGTCGGATCCTCAACCTCTTGACGTTCACAAGACCGATCAGGGGGGTCCTGGACTCACGCAGCAGCATCTCGGTGGGTGCGGAGGCTCATTACACCCTGGAAGGGGATCTGACTGAAAGGGGGATGTCTGATCAACCATTGTAAATGTGAAAGGGACTCTCCCTCCTCCTTCCTCTAGCTCCCCTTATTAATCTTGAAGCAGTGCCATTTCTCGGCAAGACGTTGTGCTTACGACGGCAAGAGTAGCAGATCGATCCAACGCAGTCGAGCATCATCCAAAGAAGCCGCCAAGTGAGCTCTGCTCTCTGTCCATCCTCATGGCATTTTTATTGCTGGAAAGGTCAGGAGTTATAGCCAATCTCGCTTTGTTCTCGACCCGGTCACGCTTTTCCTCCTGGCAAAGAAGTTCAACACGTTCAACCATGAGCATCCGGAGTATTCAGACGTGAAGTTTGCTCAGGATTTTTGTTAACTTTATTTTTTCCACCAATGGTATAGTACTATTGTATAAGTGTCCCTCCCCGGCTGGATAACACGTTTTTGATATCTGGATCAAAACAGTACACAGCGTCTAGTTACATTATTACCGATATATATCTAGAGTGTTGTGGCAACGAGGGAACATGACATTGACAAATGGACACTTTTAACCTATTGCTGATAAGAAAAGCGTTTCACTCTTAACACCTAGAATTAGAGATCAGAACTAACAAAAAAAGGTTCTAATTCCCAGTGTCTACGAGCTTAGTGTTCTAGACAGAGTTGCAGAAGTATGCAGCAATGCACTCAGTGCTCTCACTCACGACGCAGTTTGAAACCGCCTCGACTGAGACCTCCAAGCGCTGAGATTCACGAGGCGTGAGTTCAAGCAAGAGAAGATCAAAGACATATAGGGTTTTTAGCAGAAAGACAGTTTAAGACATTAGTTGCCACCAGAAAAGATGGGTTTCATGATCGGCGCAAAGTGTCAACTGCTGCACCTCCGCCTCCACAGGGGTTACCATCAGTCAGTCTGAAGCAGTCTTCCATTTCTATTGTAGCTGGCCAATTCCATGAGGATGGCACAGACCAGATCCGTGTTCCTTTGTCCCTCAGCTCCCTGGTAACACTTGACGGAATCGTGTCCCGGGACCATGAGCATGGGACAGGGAACTATTGGGTCTGAGACGATGTCTCCTGGTTTCACGATCAACTTTGTACTCCAGTGTAAAACTGTCTGAAGCTTTCCATAGACGAGAGAACCATTCGGGTATGCAAATCGAGTCGAAACCTGTGTATGAATGACAGACAAGACAATCAGACAAATGGTGCAGGTGGTAGAGGGGTCTGACGGGTGTAGCTCCATCATACCGGGTGTTGCAAAAAGAGTCGATAGTTTTTCACTACCAAATCCCACACTTTTGGGAGCAGATCAGTAAACAGTGATCACCCGACAAACTGTTCTGCCTTCACGGTTCACGTTGACACTGCCCGAATTTCCTCAATTTCAACACAACGTGAGTCTTTTATATTAGTACATAAACACTTCTGTAGCGTCCACCCATATACGTAGCCCCGGTGACATGTTCCATGAGCTGAAAAAAGCTGTTTACCTACTGATGTTGACACACTGAAATTAACTATTCACTTCTGATGAAATTGAGTGAGCTCCGGCATTGTCAATATGAACCTGAGAGTGCAGAACACCTTGTCCGATATTACTCAAGTCACTGTCCACTGATCCGTTCCAAAAAGTGTGAAAATTGTTGTGGAAAAACTTATGGCACTCTTCTTGGATCGCCCTGTTTTAGGATGACCAATTTCCGCCAAGAAGGGAGGAAGTTCACTAAATCGGCGTTCTCCTTCACCTGTGTTGGAATCACACCTACTACACGCACTCTGGTTAGAGATGCTGAGCAAAGCTCTCCTACTTCTCCTGGGTCCGGGCGCGCGTGCACATCAGCAACAGCCGTGACGCAGCATTAGGTTGGGCTCAGGCCTATTGTTAGGCTTGGTTGGGTCACAGCTGGTGCTAATGCGTGCTGGCGCATAGGAAAGCTTTGCATATGCGTGTATGTGAGCAGAATGCTTTGCCAGTGTCTATCATGCATCCATTTTTGAAGGTTGGCACCCACCGTTGGCCCACTTCTTATGCGATATTTGCTGCGGACTGGCATAAACACCAGGCATGTGAAGAGACATCATCCCACACATGGGTCTGGGTTCCTCCAGCCAAGGCTGTGCCTTCGTCGAAGTGAGTTAATCTGGATTATTTACGAGGACTTTTAACTAATGAGCAAAGAGCAGCTTTAATCAAGAATAATCAATCAGTCAAGGTGGAATTGAATAATTTTGCCAAAGGCTGAACCTGCCCATTTTTTTTCAAAGTAAGAACACGGGAATGCCAAACAGTTGGTCGATTCAGTCAGGTGCCAGAACCTCGCTGCACAACTGGATTAAGGAGGCACAATGTGTGTGATGAGATGAAGATACTTCCTTACTGAACACACAGTCCGAGCTTCCACACCTGCTTGATCTTTTTAGTTCTGCACCTTTAGGCACAGGAAAACAAAGTTTATTCGAGATTATTCGAACAACCTGCTTTGAATAACATTGTTCAGGAGGATTTATTAAAAGGTTAATTGATCAATTGATTAATTGTGCCACTCACTACTACCTGGATCACATTAGTAGCTGTACAGTCCTTGGCGTAAAGATTAGGCTCGGCCATGACTTCACCTCACATGCTATATTGGGACGCTTTGAAGCCGAATTTTGAGGTGAAACATTTGGATGTATTACTTGGGCACAATATTGAGTACAGTTGTTCAATGTCAGGGATGCCCATTTTGAGGCTACCATGCTCAAAATGAGACTAACTGGACAGGGCATCAAGCCAAAGACGCTGGAAATTTGGCTGTTTCAGGGGGGAGACGTTGATGAAATGGACTGAAATTTTCATGAATACTCAAAGATTTTAATACAAGATTTTCGTACAAGATTTTAATTTTGGTGTCATGAGATAGCCCAAAGTGTGGGCTCTTCAGGGGTGAATCGTTTATTCATGGAGCACGCACCTGGCATTAACTTCGTTCCAACTAAGTGTGTCCCTCACAGAACCTTTTGGCCCGGACGATGGGGTTCTACTTGGTAGCACATGGCGCCGGAGGACCCGGGGAGTGAAACTCTGTGGAAATGATGGGCTCGGTGGCTGGGATTGTTTCATGAAAATTTCAGTCCCTTTCATCAACGTCTCCCCCCTAAAAAAGCCAAATCTCCTACTTCTTTGGCTTGATGTTGCTGATGTTTGGCCACATGTACACTTTCAGGAAGTACTAGCTAGTGTAGCATTCCATTTCGATGTGTGATTTGCGTGCATGGTGCTCTACGCATGCTTGAGCGGTCCTCAGTAAGATTCGTAAACACCAGGTCTTACAAGGGATTTAGAGTGAAGAAGTCTCAGTCTTGAGGATGCTCGAAAGTAGACTTGAGGCCAAACGTTTCAACCCAAACAACTAATGTCTTGCAAAGAGCTTTGGCAGTCTTTGATGTGCGCGCTTTTTTGTCCTTCTCTCTAGCTCAAACAAATCACGGCAATTTGGGCTCGTTGCTGGGACCATCCCCAAAAGTACTCGAGTGGGGGGAGTGAGAGAAGATCCTAACAGCTCTGGCCTTTGGTCTCTGGTCCATGGCGAATCTTCTTGTAAAAGCTGCCAATGAGATCTCGGATCTGCTGCTCACTCAAGCCTGCCTCGCCTGGAGACCAGCCTGACCCTCCCGGAGAGGAATTTGGGGCTCTCCAAGAAGCTCGAGGTCCGACAAATCTTGTTCACTGTTCGAAAGTTCACCTTAAATGCAAGTGTTTTTAGTTTCTTTTCATGCAAGAAACTACCATTTTACCACGCGGCCAAACCCAACATGACCCGAAAGTGTCTTTGGCGAATACTTTGTTTCAGCAATGTTTGAAGTAGTCAAAGAAGTACTTCTACTGGTTCGTTGCATCCAAACCCTGGGGTCGTTCCCACTTCTCAGGCCACCGCACAACATGCAGGACATTCGATCACTTCTTGTCTTTTTTCAACTGCCTGAGACATCATGGCCAACGAACAAAGTTGTCTGAACCATGAGGAACTGCTGTTGCCTTGTGAAAATATGCCTGAGGTCAACTTTAAAGGTATTTGATAGGTCATATTGTTCATTTTCAGTTGATTTTGTTTGAACTTAGCAGGAATAATCGGCTGCGGCCTATAAAAAGCTGCCTTAATGGCCAAAACTTTTATAGCTAAACCGTTGTTATGAGTGGAGAAAAGATCGAGACCTTTAGAGCATACAAAAACCATTGAAAACCATCTGAAACGTACGAGGCAATTTTTGGCCACTTTCTGGAGCTCTGCATTGAAAATAAAAAACATGAAAAAGTGTTCAAAATGGACAGGAATGCATTAAAAAAGGAAATCCTGGCTTTTATCATTTTCTTCAAGTCTCAGGAGGGGGCCTTTGGCCTAAATGATGACTTTCTTTCGACCTTTGACAGCGTTTCAACAGTAAAGTCCTAGCTTGACACTGCCGAGGCTCATTGCCTTCCTTCACCCCTAAGACTTCCAAAAGAAAATATATAGTGCTTCGGCACAGTGCTTTGGGATGCTGAAGAAAAAGGGGTATACAATACAATAGGAAGACGGGATATATTTACTACATTGGATGGCCGTCAAGGAGGCCGAGTATGACCTCTCTGGGGCATCATACCGACCTGGAATGAGCATGAGGACAGGATGGTGTCTATGATAACTAGGGCAACAGAGCATGGGGAATTGTGCGTGTACAACGGTGGTCGTGATCGAGCTGTCCCAGAGCATGGCCGGGATCGCTTGGGTGCCCCCCGAGCCGACTGAGAGAGGCCAGGGAGCACTTGAGGGTGAACGCCAACAGGTAAGAGGCCACTTTTATTTTGAGTCATGCAGAATGTCCCTTATTAAGGGCTTCTGACTCGTACAGTGAATGTACGAGTAGCCCATAAGTGAAAGTAAATCATAAGCAAGTGATTTAACGTTGTTTCCAGAATGTTCAGCCGCATCTGCCAGTGGGTCCAGGACGAATCAGCCGTCAAGGAGGATACATAAGTTTAAAATAAAAGAAATGAAAAACTGCGAAATTTTCTGAGAATGACGAAAAGATCCCCCAAATTACAGGTCTCAAGATCTGGTCCCAGAGCTCCCTCTGCTCCCTGCCTCCCAGAGCTTCTGGATCTCTCTCCCTAGGCATTGGCAGTGTTTAAAGAGGCCATCCAGAATGCAAACATCAAGGGAAGAGAGTGATCAGAGGTTAGTATAAGATAATAATGACCTTTAAGAACATCGGCGCCAAGATTTGTTCGCAACTCTAAAATGTGGGGGAGGGGGAAGGGGAGATTTGCAAATTTTGAAACTTTTTTCAAAAAGAAAGGGGGCAGAATTTTGGGTAGGAACTTATTCCCGCCCTTTGTGCGATCTTGACCTTTTCCTGGGGCAGGAGATCCAGATCCTCGGTGAGATTCTCCATGGTCAGCTCGATCCTCTTCAGCTTCTCCAGGGTTGATACTTTGCTTCGTGATAGTTCATTTTACAATTCAATCAGGCTTCAAAGAAGCTGTTAAGAGACTTATTTGTCCTGTCCAAAAAAGATGCTCATTCCCGCAAAGTCCTCCTTTGTCCTACCAACTTACATAATTTCGTAATTAGTACCACATTGTGCAGGAACAAAAAAACTATTGCAACACTATCCATCCAGAAGGAACTACAAATTTCATGTGGAATAGAATTGTCATGGAGAAAAAGCAGTTTCTTATTGGAAAATTACATGTTGAAAAATTGAAGTTTTTTGTCCTGCTTTATTTGTCTGATTCCTCATGGCCTAAAAATGACTTTCTAAGGCTCAATTCTTTGCAGTTTCGCTTATAAGGTCAGTTTTAGGCCATTTTGAATCAGAAAAATAAAACAGGACAATAAAAGGTCATCCTATTTTTTTAATAACTAGTCTTTCCTGATCATCGAGATGGAAAAGTTTGATCAAAATCAGTTCTTGTGCTCTTTTGCCATTACCTACTTAGGAACGATCAGGGTTGTTGTTCTCATTGCTGTTGAGGGTGAAAAAGGTAAGAACTAAGAATTTTTATATTTTGATAGTTTGAAGAAATACATTTCTTTTAAAAGAATGCTACGGAAAGGTGCAAGAATATTTCGCTATGAAATACAATTCGGTTCGCAAATCCTTCACTATACCGGTAGTTATAGTACAATAGCCCAAAGATTACATCATTACTGCGTGTGCTGCACGTTGTACCTCTGACTGGGATTTTGGACAGGGAATTTTTGCTTTGGTTTCAAGAGCTTTCTAGGAAAATGTCAAACTCTTGGGCCTTTCTCAATAGGCCTACAGTTGACATATGCAAATTTTTGAGCAGCCTCCTCATATAAGTGCGGAGCCCTCGACCAAAAGAAGAGTCGGGCATTCTTATTTTTGATCCTCCACGCACGACCTTGACCAGATGAATGTGGAATAATCTTGACTAGAGGCTGTTTTAAGGACACAATAGTATACAGGCAAAAACTCCAGCCGCGTCCTTGGATCAGATCAGGTCAGACCTGGGAGGCCACTGAAGGTCCAGCTTTTGAGCTGAAAACAAAGCAACAAGGAGTGCATGCATGAAATAAACAAGTGCTTGGCCGGATCAATCAAGTCAAGTGAAAGTGTGGCTTGAGCGGATGATTATCGAGTACTAAAAAGAAAAGTTGACCGTCACAAAGTTAGACTTTTTATGAGGTCCTGGACCAGGCCCAGTACATGAACACTGCATAGGCAAATGTGCCGGCAGTGCCTTAAATATGGAATTTTACTTGGAAAGTGAAGTAAACAGCTTCAACTATGATTGCTTCAAGCTTTCCAACAATCTCAAGAGCACTTCTTTAGCTGCAGGATTGACAGTGCTACGTTTTGTCATGTTGGGGAAAACAAAGGTTTCCTCTTGTGTTACTCACACTCGTCATGTGATACTTTACCGATGCATGGTGAAGCCAGTAACGAAGTATTTCTCCTTAATAGTATTTGCTTCTACTGGCTTATAAGTAAATGTAGCCTGAAGACTTGTAGGGTCTCAATACTTTTGTCCTTGACTGTAGTATTGGCAATACCACTGACCTACACGTACTTGGCTGTCAAGTTGAGACACTGCGTCCCGCAAAATATTACTGCATTTTTGTCTGCCTTTCTCCAGAGATTGTTTATTTCTTGTGTGAGGCAATTTCTGTTGCTCAGCCCATCTTTTTAGGGACTTTGGAAGGGCTACCTCAGCAGGTCCATCATTGACGGAAGAATTATTTGTACACACCATCTGCCAAAAGCAAGAGAATTGCACTATGTGTTAGACTGTGTTATCTGCGAGTGTCGTTGTCACCATTACTGATAGTCCGCAATCATACTTTTTTTGTGCTGGCATCGCGCTCTTTTCCTTTTCCTGCAAGAGCTGGTCGAATGCTCGCTGAGTCAACCTCAACTCGGCCTCGGTCTTGGCCAACTCAACCTCCTCAGACCTCTGCACGCTCTCCAAGTACACCTCATGCTTCAAGTTCAGCGAAAACTGGGGGAGAAATTCTTGGTTTCAACTCGGCCCACTGTGTCACTAAAAATTGTTTGTTGAACCCTCAAAAATCCATTTTTACTTCAAAATGAATGTAAGAGGCTTTTTTTGACATAATTGCATGTGAGCGTGAAGAAAATATGTGTTCAACAGACTGAAAGCACCTCCGTTTCATGCAGTGTGAGCCGCAAATCTAAGTGGATGGACCCTGTTTTTGACTCGGCCTTCAAGTAGGTACTTGAACGGATACGTGAATTTAAGTCTTGAGACCACAAGGATGGCGTCTCAATTGATAAAAGTGTCTAGTGCAAGCTCATTGTTAAGCCCAGGGGGGAGGGGGGAACTGGACAAACTGGGCTGACAAAAGTCACAGCGCTGGGCTTTTTGCTGCTTTTATGGCCCTAGTAATTTTCATGCATATCCGCTTCATTTCCCTTGAAAGGGAAAGTTTCTCTTTAGCAGAGACGAAAGATCATGGGCTGCAAAGTTTGCATCATCTGCAGCAAGAAGTTCTTCTTTGTATTTGCAATGAACAAGTCCAGTCTCCTATTCTTCTCAGCCGACCGCTTCATAGACTGTCAGGCTTTCAAGGCCTCGTCGACTTCAACTTCCTTCTGAGGCTCTTCAACCTCCTCCCAGAGAGAATCTGTGGGAGTAGAAGTCAATTTATGCAGGATGGGGAAAATATGAGGATAATGTCCGTGCAGTGGGAGTCATGAACAACGTCAGACACCTTTCGTTGGCCTCTTTGCCACAACTCTCACTGCCCTCCGTCTCGTCCTTGATTATCGTCATCTCTTTGTACAATTGTTTCTTCTCATGACTCATAATGCAAAGTATCCGATCCCAATGCTGGAAAATAATACGCGACCGCTGCCGAGCAAAATGAAAATAGAGACAGAAGAAAGCCTTGGTTGAAGATCGGGCAAGTTGGTCGATGTGGAGCATCCGGAGGAGACGCTGTCTGTTTCGACTGTCTGCCTGCATGCCAGCATTTGGTCCAAATCTTCTCTCAGTCCACCTGCGTGGAAGCTTCCCCAACATTGATGTCGTCATCAGCGGCTTGGCTTTTATTTCTCTCTCTACAGATAAGACTTTGATCACCCAATGAATTGTCTGGCCGAGCTTCGGGTTTGACCAATGTTGACTTAACTTTTGCTTAGGCCTCCTCTAGTAACTTCCAGATTAATCTCACCGCTTCTTGAACAACAAATCAGAAGAGTGCCCAAAAGGTCCTTGAGAGTTCAGAGGCAATACAACTAGCAGAGATAAGGAGAGACCTCAGATCTCTGCTCGATTTTCTTTGTGTATCAACTTTTTAAATGTCCTTAATAATAATGGTAAGAAGTCCAGCTGTGACTTGCAGATTTCGTTGCCCAATGAATGCCAAATTTCCGCTCAATCAACTGTATCTATTGAAAAGCCAAGAAGAAATGGAGAAACTTTGCCTCAGCAGGCGCCCCTAATTTGCAGGTGAAACATAAAAAAGGTCCCTCCGTCAAGAGTTCTATGGCCTCTCAGTGGTCCCAAACCTTTCATTTTCAGAGCAAACACGAAGCCTCATCATGGATTCTTCAGGATGTTGGTCGAGGAAAAGCGAGACTGACCGCATCACACTTGGACCTGCACATGTAGCACTAGCAGAGGTACCCGGCGTTTTACAAGACCAGTCCCGATCCCGGCCGCCAGGGCGTTCGGAGGTGGATTTCGAGGCAGTTTCGAGGTCAAACAAATCGTCCACACACTCCTTGTCCAGGTACTCCGGGCGCATTTCCTCTCCTGGGTGGCTTAAGTCGTTACATAGAGTTTTTGCTTTTGATCTGAACGCATCTCATCCACTTCTCTTCCCTTTCCCACTGCCTCATTTGTAGTAAGTGACTTTGGCCCCTATGTGAATCTCCGCAGGAAGAGGGTCTTCTGTGCCAATTTGGTCTAGATTTGTTCATTGGTTCGCTCACCGATAGGGGACAAACACCTCAGCTGTTCAAAACTTTAGAAATTTGTGAAATTCGTCTTCAATACGCTGACTCTTGATGCTGCAAAGCTGATCATCTTGCATGAGAAAGTACTCTCCCTGTGCCATGAATAGGCATACAGACAGCGCAATGAGAGGTGATCTTTCATCGAGAGCTGTGATGGACAATTAATGTTTATTTCAAGTCTGCGATTGAGCCACAAGGACAATCTCTCATCTTCATTCTATTGCATTGAAATTCATTCAGTGCCACAGAGCATTTTAAAAGAATCCACCCTATGCTGATCACTACATAGTTCACAAAAGTTGACAGATTATTGCAGAACTTCAGAACTCGGGTAAAAGGGCTTATTAAAATTTAAATTTGAATTTACAGTCGTCATTTCAAAGTTCAAGTATCTCAGAATCTCTTGAGCTTGAGCTTCACTGCCATTTTCAAGCTCCTCACGGCTACGAAGGCCGGGGAACGACAGAACCCTTCATATGGTAACTTTGAAAATACATGAATGGTGTTTCTTGGTACAAAAATTGTGCCCTGGTGTCAATGTGCACTTGATATGGTGAAAATGCCCAAAGAGAGTTTTCTTCTGTCACCACTCTGAAAAGACATTGATATTGCAATTCAAAAATATCGGCATCAACTATATCGTCACTCTATATGATGTCGATGCGTTGTACTTTTGCAGCGCGATCTTTTCTACTCAAGATGCATCTGTTTTAACGGACAAGAATTACTACAAGAGTTCTGCAACCATCGGTCATCTACTCTGCATACAACCTTCTTTACTACGGAGTCGTGGTTTAGTCTAAAAAGAGGCATCTGACTGATTCGGACCCCAACTATTACTCTGACTGCATGACTCTATTTGACAAATGGACTCAACCAAGCTGGTCCCAGCCTTGAACGGGAATCACTGGATGCGCGTTTTAAGGTCTCGGGTCTTTTTGCCGCCGCAGGCGTCTCTTTCGCCGAGCTCCTCCGCGGCGTTGGTCGTCGGCTCTTCCTTGACGGCCTGAATCGTCTTCAGCACGATGACAGACAGCGCCTTGTCCAGAGGATCCATGCAACCGCGCTGCAACCACTTCGGGATGGTCGTGCGCTCGTGTGAGAAACCCAACCTTCGCAGAATGTAGTCAACGCCGTAGGGCTCGATCTCGCTGGCCGCCCAGCTGATGAGACGAACCGTTGGCTCCAGATGCCAGGTGTTGCACTGGAACAGCCGGAAGTCGCGGATCGACGGGTCCGAAGGAGACTGTTGCTGAGAAGCATTGTTTGAGTCCTTCTTGGACTTGGACTTGTCGCTCCCTGTCCCGCCGCTCTGCTGTTGTTGGATGTTGCGCACGCGCTCTTTTTCCTTCACATAGGACGTTATGAGATCGTGGAGGAAGAAGAAGGATTCTGCATCCGTGGTAACGTAAATGTGGTTGTCGAAGTCTGAAAGAAAGAGGTAACAAAACTGTTACTGGACTCGTATGCTTATGAGATTCTCGAAATTTAAGAGACTGACGAAATTCAAGGAACTCAAGAGACAAAGGAGACTCAGGAGATGCACAACTTACCGGTGACGAACGTGCAATCGACGACGGGTTTAGGATCTTCCCTGGTAGGAATCGCTTCGCCCTGCACATGCTTGGTCTTGAGGTCCATCCGGAGGCACGGCAAGGCAAAGATCTCTTCCGTCTTTTGCTGTACATTAGACTCACGAGGCTGCGGCTGCTGCTCCGATAGCGAGGGAAAGCGCGAGACCTCATCCAACTCTGAGCACCTGAAAGCGTAGTTGAACCACTCCGGGAGGCTCTTGATAGGAGGCTGGTAGCCCACGCTACGGGAGATTTTCTTTACAGTCGCCATGTACCCGTGATGGACCGAGCGAGCCGCAGGCTGGGAGTCACTCTGTCCAAGCGACAGCGAAAGTGTCTGGATGATGGTTGTCTTTCTCGCCGTCTTCTTCTCCTTTTCGGACACATGCTTCTTCGCCTCGGTCTCTTCGTCGTCAACACCATCGGCCGCGAGCTCCTCTTCGAAGTCGTGAGCATCACTCACAAAGGAGATTGACGGATCTTTGAGACTGAAGAGCGCCCACGCTTTCGACTTGAAGTTGATCCCGTGAAAGCAAGCGAGAGAAAAGTGCCTCCCCCTCAGCTCCATGACGCCACCAAGGACAGAACCTACGGTGGGCAGCTTAAACGGCAGCGTGTAGATTTTCATGCCTGAGATTTTGCTCAGCGCCTTCTGCCAGTGCCTGTGGTGGTTCACGGAGTTGTCAGTACCCGAACTGGCCATGCTGTCCTTCTTCTTACTCGCGGCCGTGGACGTAAACGATCCGGGCTCCAGACTGGAAAACAGCTTCTTGCTGCTCTTGAATTGCTGTGAAAAGAACTCCTCCAGCTTGTTTCCAATCTTGAGCAGGTCTGCTGTTGTTGACTTGGAAATGAGGATCTGGAGCTGGTCCCACGTGAGTTCACCCTGCACGAAAATCTGAGCTGGCTTGGACGTGCTGGCAAGGCCGCAGCAGTCGGTCACATGCCAGTCATCGTTCAGCGCCACGCAGAAGTTAGAAATCCTACCCATCAGAACACTGGAGCTCATGTAGTCACACCGGACCTCGACAGCATCGAGCCGGAGGCCTACCTTGTGGAACGGCTCGATACCGCGATCCTCGCGAAGTCGACAGAAGGTCTCGATGCGCCCAACGGCGATAGCGCCGCCGACGATACCCGAACGTGCCTCGAAGTGAGATCCATCCAAGAGGCCCAAGCTCAAAAAGAGATTTTTGTGTCCAGAGCTGGAAATGGAAAGACGAGATCCGGCGCGAAAATCTTTGGAAACCCACTCTACGTTGCCCATGACGTTGCCCATATTCATCTGCACTTTAAGCTCCTTGAACTTCAGCGTCGTCATGACCAGGGTTTCCCAGGAATGAGCTGTCGTCTGCCCGATCCATATCTTGCGAGCCGCCTGCTGGTCAGATGAGGCAGACTGCCCAGTAGACGAAGAAGTCTTCTTGCTTTTGTCTCCGAATGTAGTGGACTGCCTTCTGGCCCCGACTTGCGCCGCTCCTGGCACTGTCCTGTGGTGATCCGCACTAGAAGCCATTGGCGTCCCTGGTGCCGGTGCTTCCGTGTGAAAAGAGGTAGTCTTCAACTCACCAAGAAACAACCTTCTAACGAGGGTCCTGCGATACCAAGCCTTAGGGAAGGCGAGGATCTCAGACAGCCTCCTGATGTCATACTTGAAAGAGGCCGAACCAATGTCGACGACGGTGCTGAATCGGACGCAGGCAATTTTCTCTTGGCTGAATCTAGAGAGACGTTGGCTGCTCTCCAGAGAGATTTTTCCAAACTTCAGCTTGCGCGAGCGACTGATGTGGAACTTGACAAACGCCACGTTCACGCTAAGCGAATCTCGGCGCTCTTCAGATGTTAGAGGAGAGAAATTCACCTCTTCTGGTCGCTGTTTCCGGCCGCCGCCGTACGGATGGAACATGTAGAGCGAGAAGTCATTGAGACATCCTGTGATGCTAAGACCGCCGATGACACTGCCATGATCATCTTCAGCGGCGAAGCCGTTGCTGTTGCCAAACGCGTTGCTGCTACTGCTCCTCTGTTCGCCGAACTCTTCGTGTATTTCGCCATCAGCGCGTTTCGAGCTGAAGACCAAATTGAGCGAGGGCAGACGCAACATGCACTCGACTCTGGACACCGGCAAGCAGGAAAAGCGGAAGGTGGAACTTTGCATGTGGAAGTAGACGATGACGTCGACGGGGAAGGAAGCAGCGTAGCTACCCAGTGGTTGTTGAAGCCCTCCAGTCTGTGAGCCGCCAGATCCAGAGTCCTCGTCCTGATCGCCACCCCCTAGAGGTGCAGTTCTGCCTCCATCTTGTGCGACCTTGACAGCAGTCGATGAATCTCTGGTCAAGTTGAAGGTGGGTATGGGGGCGAGGACTTGCTCTAGAAATTCCAAAATTGTCGGAGAAATGATCGTTTCCTCCGGAATACTTTGTAGAGCCATCCACGCGGTTAGGGTTGCCTTCTTGCTCGACTTCTTCAGGGACGACAAGTCCTTGGCTGAAGTGGAGCTTTCCAGAAACGTCTGCTCATCGCCGCCTTCTGTTTTTGAGATATAGTGCACCCTGGTGTCCAATCCCGGAATGAAGAACGTGGTGGTGGCCTCGGGGTGCGACATCCTTGCGTCCCTCAACCTCGTGCTGCTATGAACATGTTTGAAGTCGGGGTTCAGCTTGCGAGAGAGATTGGGGCTGTCCAGAAAGATGTTGCCAGAGAAGCTACGATCTTTTTTCATAGACCGTTGTTGTTGCTGCTGCTTCTCTTCTTCTCTGAGTGAGTGTACGACACACTTGCCGCTGTTGATGAAGATTTTTACGTGGAACTCGAAGTCCACGTTGGGCTCGACAGCCTTGGAGCCAGCAGCATGTGGCGGTAATGTTCCCCCAGAGCGTGGACTGAGCGTGGACTGGCGCGTGGCGTTGGAGGAGGCATCCTCTTCGTCGTCCTCATCGATGGTGCTGCCACGAGACAGAAAGATTTTGTGCGAACGAGGCAAGTCCGCCTCAGGAATGGCTTCCAGCTCTTCGTCGTCGCTGGCAGACTTTGCAAAAGCTTCGCTGCCTCTTCTAGCCCGTGCAAATTCGGATGTGTCTGACGATGGTGGGGGCCCACAGATAGATTTCGACTTCGTTGTCAATCGTCTGCCCTGTGTGGTCGCAGCAGTCGTTACCTTTGCGGCAGCCGGAGTTGTTGCTGCTGCGCCTAAGCCAAACTTTTCCTTGAAGTAGCTGGCCTTGCTCTTCTGCCGCCTCAGCTTCTCGGCCAGATCTTGCCTGAAGTTTTTGGAAGCTATGCTTTGGAGCTCGTTCAGCTTTTTCACCTCTGCCACTACCGTATGCTCCGAAGCTCCCAACTTCTGAAGGTCTTCGACGGTCTTGGCTTGTTCATTAATTTCATGTTCCAGGTACTTGGCTACCGTGGCCTTTTCCAAGTTGGGGTCAAGGAGGAATGGAGGGAGATCCAGGTTGATCTGCTGATTCTTGTGCTTTTTCCACGTAAGGTCGTCACTAGAGGAAAGGTCGAAGTCATCTTCTGAAACAGAGACCGAATTCTCGTCGGCTATGTCCTCCTCTTCCTCTTCCTCTCCTGCTAAGGTGGTGAGCGTGTTGGCAAGAGCAGACAGGTGCTTGCCAATGTTTGTATCAACGTGGACGTCGACTCCGGTCATTTGCCACTGAATATGAAGCAGCCACTTGGCATTCTCGTCGCCAATGGCCTTGGTTGTCTGGCTGCAAATCTCGTACGACCCCTCGGACACGAAGCACAAGTTGATGAGGCTGGGGTCGCTGCGGTCGGGCTTCCAATCGTCAAGAAAGTGGTTGAAGTCGTCCGAAAAACGAACGCAAAGTTCTTTAAATTTCCCCTTGCTGACGGTAGACCTGGCAGAGCACGCAGAGATGCTACTGCTCTCCACCGTAGCAACAATGGCACTCATAGTCTCAGTGTCCTGCTGCTTGGCGGACGCCTTGACAACCGGCTCGAGAGAAAATGGCACACATAAGCCGATGTCCTGGACGTTTAGCTGCAGGAAGATGGTGCCCACATGCTGAGTGCTGAGCTGACTGGTGATTTGGCTCAGCGGGACCTTTTCCAAGACTTGAGCAGTGGCCGCCAGCACCTCCTTGTTGAGGTTCAACCGCTGCTCCGTCCAGTACTCCCAGGCATTCTTGTAACTGAGCCAAAAGAGAATGGCCCGGTCCACCGCCACAGGATGAACGAAAATTAAAGGTCTGTGCAAGGTGATGTAAATAACGTCAGCATCGTTATCATCCTCTTCGTCGTTTTCCCCTTGGAAGGCGTTCCGCAGGTAGATGGTGGTCTTGAAGTACGCCTGCTGCTGAAACTGCCTCTCCGCTTCATAGTAGATGGGATCCCGGATAAGCTGACCAAGGCTCAAACGGATGTTCACCTTCGCCTTGGTGAATATCTTGTAACGCTCCTTTCTTGATGTTTTAATATTCTGCACGCGATTTGAGATGTGCAGTTCAGAGAATCCTGTTTCGAAGCGCACACCTGAGTTAGCAGGAGTGGTCGCTGTCACTGTAATGTTCTTGAGTCTCACGGCTACAGAGAAAAGGAGGGGAGAAGAAGATGCTTGATGAGGTTGATCCAGGTGCTGGTTGCTGCCGTCGTCGTCTCCCCAAATAGGCACAACGGGCCGGTCACTGCCCGACATCTTTTGTACGACATCATTCACTTCACGCATGAACACTTTCTGCACAAACACCAGATGGTTCAGGAGGTCGGTAGTCAGGAAATGCTCGAGCTCGCCTATCTCAGCTTCCGCCTTCAGATAGCTGCCTTGACTGAGGATTGATCCATCGGCCGAGGCAGTGGCCGATGGTGCAGTCGCCGCTGATCCCTTAGCGCTGCTCTCGTCCAAGACGTACTCCGCGAGCACCTGCACCTTGGGCAACGCGATGGAGGCCTCAGATGGAAGGTTGGCGTCAGATGTGTCTGCAAGATCCTCCTGCAGTTTAGTGTTGAAACTCAGTGTGTGCTTCGGCAGATCGACAACAAATTTCGCTTTCCCCCCTGTGGCGCCTCTTGATGTCACATTCTTCATGCAGTACTCTGCCTGCAACGACGGCAACAAAGCTGCGCTTGTCAGCAACTCGTGGATGACGATGTGGAACTGCATCACGAAGGGCTTGATGAGGTTGGACTTTTCCTCCTCCGCCTCTCCCGCTAGGTGCTGTTGCTGATGGTTTTGACTTTGCTCCTCTTCTTCAACGCCCTCATTCTGTTCCTGCTTGAACGTCGGCTCCCGTTTCGGTACCTTCGGAGATTGGTTGACGCTGCTACCGTCAAATTCGTCAATGCCGGCCATGGTTTTGCCTCTTTGAAGAATACGCACTCCACGGAACTCTTGCAGAGTGGAGGAGAGTTCTTTTGTACCCCTGGTAACAATGCTGTGCAGGTCGACCGGATGTTGAGGGATCTCGATGTGTATGAGGTCGACAGCAAACGTGCCGCTGTTTTTGTCCTTCGTTTTCCACATGTGACTGGTATGGATCACTTGCGACTTTCCGATCGTCACTTTGACTACTGTCTGCTGATTGGGCATTGGTCCCTCCAGCAGCACTAACTTTGTCTCTTCCATGTTCCCGATGACCGAGGCCTCCACCATGCCTTTCATGGGAGCACGGATCTTCTCTCGGTACTGCATGCTTGTTTGAAGACCTCTGATCTCTCCCTCCAACTTGAGCCCACTTAAAGTTGCACTAAGCTGAGTGCGCTCAATGCGCACGATGCCGAACACGATCAGGGGCGTGTGCTCCGGTCTTGTTGCGTCTGCTTTGGCGAAGGAGACCTCCTTAATCTTACGATTGACCTCGCCAGGTGTCTGAATCTTGGGTAACTCCACGGCATCAGGAGTCTTGGCAGCTCCACTGCCGCTCACTTGCAGCTTTTCTTGAGCACTCGGAGTGACAGGCGTTGTAGCTCGTCTCGAGGCTCTTTGTAAGATTCCTGCTTCCGTCGACACCGGCGTCAGCGACTGTCTCTGCACAGTCTTAGTTGTCGGCATAGTGGAATACAGCTCCAGCAAGTTGTACATAGTTTTCCAGCATGGTACCAGCGTCTGTTCCTCGGTAATCATCTCTAGAGGTGCGCTCGTCAGGATGAATGAATCGTGTTGTTCCTGGAGCGGTGACTCCAGACTCGAGTAGCCTGCGAGGCGGCTGTTGGGCCTAAACTTTTGAGCAAAACTCTTGGGCCGATTTCGGATGGGATTGCGGGCAGCTGTGGATGGACTCGGCGTCATCATCGGTCTTCTTGCATCGTATGAGCGCCTCTCTACGTTGCCGCTGTTAAAAAGTGAGTCCGGTTGGCGTAACTGTGCTGATATGTTTGAGCTGGTGGAACTGCCAGATGAGTTTTTCTTGTGGCCTCTCATGTACTCCTTGCTAGCCCTGTGTTCCGGCCTTTGCTCGCGTAACTCTTCGTTGGTCTCCTTCACGTTTTGGTGCATGGTGGCAATCTGATTCACGAGCCTCAGGAGAGGCATATTCACTCGCTGCGAGATGAACTGCACATTGATGCTGAAGTTCACCAGGCTGCTGGTATGGCGTTTCAACTGCGCACGGGTCATGTAGAGAGGAACGCCTTTGTCGCCATCTCGGCCACTGCGGTCGGACATGTCTATGTCTGTCACTTTCTTCACGTCTGTTTGGAGGAAGACTCTCCGGCAAAGAAAAGCAGGCGAGTATTGATCGAAAACAGTCGCACTTGGGCCAGGTTCACGTTTGATAGACCCGCCGCGAGATTTGGTGGCCTTTTTGCCGAACTCCGACTCCACGATATCCACCTTGACTTCTTCAATGCTGCCTAGAACACTGACGTTGTAACCAAGGTTCTTGAGGGAGAGATTCTGGATTTGCTGTGGCATTAATCCAAGGCTCGAAAGCAGTGGCTCAAAGATGATATGTGCATCCAGTAGATGCATAGATGTCGTCTGCGGTGTAGCTGCCTTTCCATTAGCCGCTTTTTCGGCATCGTCCTTGAGCTCTGTACCCGCCTGAACGGTTATGGTGACGTCCGCGCCTCCTTGATTCTGTTGCTGTTGCTTGAAGCCACCTTGGCCGCTGTTGTCTTGTTGACGCTTCATCCAGTAGTAGAGGGCTTCGTCTTGTTCTCTAGGAGTGGGTGAAGCATCACCAGAAGTGACCATTTCGTTCGGTGCTGTCTGCTCGACTGAGTCGCCTCCGCTGTCGACAGAACCGTTGCCTCGGGCTCCGCCATCAAACAGACGATGTTTTTCGAAGACGACGAAGTCATCCACGACTGCCGGTCCGAAATGAGCCGGCGACGACAATTTCGCCCTGATAGTGGCAGATATGTCGGAAACGATGGAGCCACTTTTTAGAGTAAAGCGAGGCACGTGTGAGCTACTCTTGAGCAGTAGGGCTCCCTCGTCGAAACGTGCCTCGTACTCGTCTTCGTCCTCATCGTCGTTGGCCTCCTGTTCGCTGTCACTATCTTCGTCAGCAGAACTCTCTTCGGCCACCGGCTCCAAATTCACTTGTGTGCTATAGATATTTTTCAGATTCTTGCACCTCAGATTGTACTCGATCAAGATCGGTGTGTAGAGGGCATTCTTCCATTGTCTTGAGAGCACAACGATCCCTTGTCGCAGGATGGTAAGCGGCGGTACTCCTTTGATATCTAGATTGGCCTCAATCTCTGCCATACTCCCTCGGATGAGGTACTTGAGGAGAATCGAGCAGAGCTGGCATGAGGGATCGTCTCTTAACGTCTTAGAGAGTGCGGTAAGTTTGTCGTACTTGGTCAGTTTCAGGAAGTTCTCGGCCGCAACATCAAGGGCATCAGCCATGAGCGAAGCCATGACTGCTCCCACCCTTTGGTGGTAGTTGTTCAAGCATCCAGCAAAGGCCTCTTGCAGTCTGTCGATGGGTCCGAGCCAAGCGTCTATCGACGGACTGGCGGTGCTCAGCAAGTTCCAGTCCAGCTTGGTAAAATCGATCTTCTTAGAAATCGGAGTCTTGGGTGGTGCAGCAAAGTTGAACCAAGTAGTCTTGAACTCGGCAGAGCCTGACGCTGTAGATCTACGACCCTGGTGCTGTTGCTGTTTCTTCTCATCTTCTTGTTGTTGCTGCTTCGAGCTGGTCGATTCCGCAGCATTGCTGGCGTCATCGCGACCTTCGTCAACTTCGTTCTCCACGTGCAAATTGTCTTCAAAAAGGTTTGCTTCCTGTAGCTCCGAAGTATCTTGATTGCACGAGCGCTTGGCTATCTTTAGACTGATTCCTTCAAAACCACATTCGCACATGTTATAACCTATCTTGGCATTCTCCTCATCGTCAACGTCGGAGGCGCCTTTTCTGTTTTCCAGGGGAGTGCTGACTCTCACGCTACTCAGCCTAGGTACGTTGACATACTCGAAAAAGACCTTGGACCGATGACCCGGGATGGCCGTGATGCTGGCGTCCTTGAGAATGGAACTATCATTTCGAAGACGCCTTAGCTGAGCATGCATTTTACGCAGAGATCCATTCATCAAAATTTCCTCTCGCTGAGTCTCTGACGACTCAAATGTGAATGGCTCGTTTTGGCGCAGGTCCGGCGCGATCTTGTACTTGCTCTTTTTGAATTTCTTCGAGGAGACACCGCTCCTCTGGTGCTGGATATAAATCTGTACAGTCTTTTTTGATTGCGACGTCTTACTGAACTGGAATGTGGTTCCTTGAATGCCAAGCGCCAAGAGAGAGACACACGTTATGTCCCTCACTCGGTCAAGGGCGGAGAAGGCACACATCTCTTCTACAACAGAGGCCTGCAGCACCATCACGTTTACTTTGGGCAGATTGATGGATGCTTGCATGTACGATGAAATACTCTTCTCAAAGGTACGAAACATGTCCGAAGGCGGCAGAGAATCTTGGTTCTTCTCTCCTCTTTTGTTCTTCGGAGCTGCAACATCCCCAGGTTCAATCACCAGTTTCTCTTGTAAATCAAGGCTGCGCTCCTTCTTCAGGGTGTTTCTGCTTTCCACCAGGTCGACGGACTGTGTATGCAAGTGATTGATCACGTCGACCGGATGCAGGGACTTGAAAGTAGACGCAAGAGAGTCTAACGTCTTTTCAAGCGACTGCAGCAGAATAGGACAGCAGATCACATCGATGGCTCCTTTGAACTTGACAATGACTGTTGCTTTGGAAGTCGCTGAATCAGACAGATTGCTTATGAACTCCCCACCGTTATTGCCGTTGCACTGATCTGTTTCAAATTGAGACTGACTGTCCCACTCGAACAGGTGAGAAGATGGATCTGGCTCCTCTTCCGCCTCGCTGTCGTTCTCGCCGATTTTGTCCTTCATTTTGATGATGCTGAATCCTTCCTCCAGCATATCAAAGTCTGGATTGACTTTCCCGCTTAGTTGAGTCTCATGAGCTAACACCGATAAGCGCTCACGCCACCAGGAACACCGAAGCTGAGTGAGGTGAGATATGTAACTGGACATGAGCAGTGGCGAGTCGGTGATGGGCTTGTTGACCTGTAAAAATGTGAAGGGAACAACTTTTCTTCGTTCACTCCATTTTAATAGCACTCAGGCATACTTACTTGCATGTGCAGATCCACCAAATCAAAATCACGGTGCTCCGAGACGGCGGATATGAAAGAGGCTGATGAGCCTTGTCGAGAAAGTGTGGCTGAGTCCTCTCCAGCAGCAGGACCAGTCGCACCTTCCATTTCTCCAACTGCACCAGTATCACTGAGGGTCCGATCGTCGTCATCGTTACCTTCTTGGGTAGGAGTAGGCGTATCTTCGGGCTGAAGGGTGGGTGTATCGAATGAGAACGTGGGCGACTGGGCTGAGGACGTGTTCTGGCTGGCGGTATCATATCGACCTGAGGAGGGCGACGAAATCCCCTGACTGGCGGTGTCGTAGATTGTAGAGGTAATCGAAGTACTGCGACAAGACTCGTATTGTTCACCACCACTTGCAGGACTCATGCTACTGCTGACTGCTGTGTCATATTTGGAAGATCTGCTTCCCCGCTCTTGGCGTCGACCGCTACTACTGCTCCTGGGCCCTGGCTTGTTGCTGCTGCTTCTACCACTTCGATCCAGCGTAGACTTGGGGCTGACATACGAGATTTTGGATGAAGACGTCGTGATGGCATCTTCGTCTTCAAGAGAATAAAATGAGAGCACATCGCTGACCAGAGACTCAGTGCGCTCCATTGTGTATTGTGAACTGCCCTCAGTCATGGCCGACTGCACTTCGGTCATGCTCGTAGCTTTGGGCAGTAACTTGGTCGTCTTGTTTTCAACAGAGGCTGCCACTGAAGCGGCAGCGGCGGTGTTGCTGCAGAGTCGAGGAGCACTACCTTTAAGCGGGGGTGGCTTTACAGCGTCCATGCACGAAGATATGGATCGCTTTCGCACCGTATTGACCACTGGCGTCCCCGTCTTCGTGGAGAAGGAGCGATGGTATTTGGGGTGCTTTGGCGTGTCTGAGCTGTTATGACTAGAGTTGCTCTTATGAGTACGATAATCGGGACAGAAAGGGAGCTTCTCTGGCTCGTGGCAAGAATCCGGCCAATCAGGAGGCAACAGCGTCTCCAGCAATACTCCAAAACCACCGCAGCCCTGTCCCAGGAGTTGATTGTCATGTAAGATGCTCTGGGAGTAACACGGGTCTCTCCTTCGGTCCTTGAGACACGGCAAGGCGACGTTCTTTTTGTCTCGTACGTCTCCTTTCCTCGGTTGGAAAAACCGGACTCCGTTAGAGTTGTTACCAAAGAAGTTACAACCCCCGACACAGCCACACTTGCCAGCGCGCTCTTTCATGAGCGCGTTCGGCCACAAGAACCACAGCCGTTTCGTCTTACTGTCATGTTTCTTCAGAAACTCATGCTGGAGTTTCTGTGCATCCCCCGGACTCTTGTGTCCGCCGGTAGAGACGGCACCTTCAATGAACACAGGTCCGAAGCGGATGTTTCCAGTCTCGACCCAGATGTCTTGATGATGTGAAGGCTCCAAATCCGCGCGGCTCAGCGGAAAGTTGGAACTAATGTACTGCTGGAGACGCACCTGATTCACCAAGGCTGTAACTCCCTCCTTCGTCTGTCGACCATGCAGATTGCAAGCAGAAAGACGTATTGGGCAGGCTTGAAGTCTCATAGCTGAATCCGCCTTTTCCGTGACATAGACGTCCACGGAGTCGAGAAGGAAGCGGACCAAGCGATACTTCACTTCCTCCACCGTGCAGCAAAGATTATTGTCTCCATCTGATGACGCATGTGGACATTCTTTTTGGTTGGTACCATGTTGGCACAGCTTGTAAGGTCTAGGATGCTTCAGCACATTCTCCTTATCCACGAGCAGGTGTACAAACGTCTCGGCGCAAACCATAACGTTGTAGAGCTGAGCCGCGGAGATCTTGCCCACGAGAGAGCCGCACTGCACTTCGATGAGCCACCCGTACTCGAGAGTGTCACTGCCCAGTGGTCGGTTGAGCTCACTAAACATGGCATGGCCGCGAAATTGCAGACCTGAAAGAAGTAGATGACCCTGTCCAGGCAGACTGCCGTCCTCCTTTTCCTCCTTTGCTGAAGCCAACTTGCCTGATCGCAGAGCGATCGGCGATAGCAAGAGCTGCAAGCGGGTCTCGCGGTAACTCTTGTCCATCTCAAAGCTGACCTGCTCGACGATGGCGAAGGGACAGGGGTCATCAGCTAGCGAACAATTCTTGAGGAGATGTGCATGTAAGTTGGCAATGTTCAGGTCAAGCACTACGTCAATGGGTCGGTAGAGACGAGGGTCGAACTCCTCTTCAGATTCGGCAAGCAGGAATTCATCGTTGTCATGAGCGGCAATCTTGGCGGTACTACTGTAAACGGCGTCCATGGGTGTAAACCGCTGGTCCTCCCCAAAAAGGTTCTCCTTGACTTGCATGAAGCTCCGCACCAGCGTGCCGTACAGGAAGGCGGTGCTGCGGCCCACATACAGTCGGACGCAGCATTTGTCGGCCTCCAGAGAATCGGGTTCGAACTGGTCTGACGTGAAACTCTTGGCTGTTTTTTTACCGGAGAAACCCGATGTCGACGACGGCGCTCGAAGGGGCGTGAGCAACTTTTGTTCCTTTTCGGGTGTAGACTGATTTGCCTGAGGTGGCGGTCCAGATGGCGGCATGGGGTGGTAAAGAAAGTCTATCTGTAATGTTGCCGACGGTGCTGACCAACAGTCGATCCAGCCGTCATCGTACTTGCAGCGACTTCGCCACTTTCGCTCATGGCCATCGCGCTTCCACTTCCACTTGCCCTCTGCGGTAACGATTTTTGCATTTAGATCCAAAGAATATAAGATATCGTGACTAGTGTTTGTCTCTGGCAAGAAGAGGACCAAATCGACATTTTCTCCCTGAAAGCACATAAGTAATCATAAAATTACGCTGCGGTCAATAACAGAAGTCAGCTCACATTTATGTCGAAGTGAAACGGAACCATCGTTGGCAGAAACTCCGTGTAGGGAAGATCGAAAGCGAGGTTGATAGAGTCTCCGCAGATGCCCATGTGAGAGTTTTCTTGGTTTGCAGATGATGTATCCATCCAGTTGAACTCATTCGTGGGAGTGATAAGTTCATACTGCTTGAGCGCAAGGTTGATCGACCAAGTGTAGGGTACGAAATATATCAAGTCTGGAATGCTCTTCGAAGACCAGTCGTCGATCAAGTCCTAGAGAAACACCCGGGGTAATAGAGGTTAGTGATACATGAGTTAAAGGTACAGCAACTGCAGCACTTGCATCAAGAAACACACCTGGAAGAACCACTTGTGAGCAAAGATGAAGTTGAGCGAAGTCTTCGTGCCCACGAAGGAAAAATTCCAAAGCTGATGCTCGTTCCACATGAGCGGGTACTTCATCTCCGCTTTGAACTGCAACGTTTCAGCCGTCAAGAACTCTCTGTAGGGAAGCGACGTGGTTGCCTCCACCATCATGAGCGTGCCTGTTATGGTAGGCGCATAGCCATTATCCCCGACCCACCACGGAACCTTTAGCTCAAAGTTGGTCCCTTGACCCACGTTTACGTGCACCGCGCTCGTCTCTTTTTGCTTGTTCGAGAAAAGAACATCCACTGTGGACTCGTGCTCGGTGCTCAGCCTCAGTCTGAAGAGCTTGGCTTGCCTTCGCTCACCAGGCCGCGGTGGTTGCGTCACTGCCATGGGTCGGTAGTCCGGAGGGAAGAAGAACTTGTAGATGAGTTCGCGTTGTCGGTCAGCCCAGGGACCGTAACTGAAGTCTGTTCCCTTGCCGCACTTGATATCCACACCCCATTCAGGTACTGGATACGGCTTCGGATCACCTGTCTCGTGCTCAAGCGGCACCACGCCCGCTTCGTCCATGTAGTAGTAGAGGTTGATGGAGTTCGAAGAGACAAGCACGAAGCCTTCGCCCATGTATCGAGGAGCTTCGTCGCGCAATCCTGTGTACTTTGGACTGGGCGCCAGCAGCACCTTGAAGTTTTCCGCGCGGGACTTGACAAAATGCATGAAGTGGTCCAGCTGACAACCCGCTGGCTTCGTCGAGTAAGTGCAGTGAGCCTCCTCAGCCGACAGCACCAACGTCGTGGGCAGTAGTTTGTTGCCGAACACAAACTTTGCCGAGGACATGTCCACTTTGATGACTGGTATCAAGTCGCGCCAATTTTTCCCCAAGATGTAAGAACTGCGGGACGTGGCGGAGCTCTCGCTGTTGTCTTCTCTACTACCCATGTATCTTCCTTCCTCGTCCTCGTCTTCGTCCATGCCTTTCCCGCCATCGAAGAATTCGTAGCCAAATTTACGCGCTAAATCTTTGTAGAGAGGCGTCCGATTGTAAATGTGACACTCGAACCCGTAAAGTTGCATCGAGACCCTGGTGTCCGAGTGCGACAGATCCTCTGTCACATCTTTCGGGACATAGGAACGCCACCAGCGGAAGATCACGAAGCCGTCCTGAACCCGCACCGTGTAGTCCTTATTGACATAGGCGACGTCGCGAAACATCACCTTGCCCGGAAGCACAGACCAGGAGAGAGATCCAATCTGGCGGAACAAAAAATGAAATCGTGACTTTGCAATTTTAACTGGGTACCCCTCATTGTCCTCACTTTGACGTAGCCGTCGCCGACGAATCTGTTTGCAATCCTCGTGAGCACTTTTCCTACGACGCGCGAGTTGAAGAAGGTGATGTAGGTGATCCACACCATCCCGAAGATGAGAGAGCACATGAAGAAAAGAAAGTTGGCCCCTCGCGACTCGCCCGGCTCCAGACCAGGGATATCGATTTTGATGTCTGGAAACTTGTTCTGCAGAATCGAGGACATGTCGCGCATCGTCTCATCAAACTCTGAGGGACGCTCGGTGGACGGCGACGGCGAGGGTGGCGGCGCCATCGAGGCCGCGGTAGTGGACAGATTCACGGCCATCTCGAGCTTATGCAGTGAAGGCGGTGTCCCGAGTCCGTCCCCGACTCCGCAACACTTATCGAGGCCAGAACGGGGGGGGGGCGGTTCTCCCACGTCTAGACCCTCAATCCGACTTCAACGTTGTCAACTTGGGTCTCGCTCATGGGGACGCCGGGTGAGCGGCCGGGTTCTTCTCCTGGGCGATCCTTTTCAACATATGACTTGATCGGACCTTCGGGTCGCGTCGGGCTTTCTCTTCTTTCTGACGCTCGCGTTTTTTCACTTCCTAATTCTTCGCTTGGCCCTTGCTTGGCCCTAGAAGGCGTCAGCTGTCAGTTCGGCGCTTGCTCTGCGATCAGCGCAGCCGTCACGCAGCCGACGCCTGACTCTGACACGGACGGAGGGACGGACAACTACATGAGGACTCCATTGGCGACCTCGAATTGGCCCAGACAGTTCTGTCAGTTCTGTGGCCGATACTCTTGTTTGGTCGTCCTGACCTTCGGACAGTAAGGATTCTCCTTCCTTATGAAGTTAATTTTTTTTGTTTTTTTTTTTTAAAATCGTCACACATCCTTGTGTAAAGGGCGGATGAGATGAACAAGTCTAATTTTTTAGAGGAAAGTATTTGATAAAGTACTCATTTCGACTTGAGATCAAGAAAATTCATTTTCTAGTCTTTTGTTCAGAAGATCATTTTTGGCACCTAAAATTTTCAGCCCAGGCTCTTTGGACCAGCACCCAAAGCTCCAAAGCTTCGCCTTTGTGAGGCCAATGTCCATTTTTGGGTGGTGCAGTAAAAAAGTACTTTGTTATATAACTAATCCCCCATATACCGGTAGACATCAGTATTGCAGGTGTCGTTTCCAAAATTGCCAAACATCAGTTCACTCTACTGCATATCAATCATGTTGCTATGCAAAAATTTCGTTGCGTGTCATTCATGCGTAGCACCTCTGAGCAAGATAAACTCCAAGTTCAGCTCTTGTAAACACAAGGGGCAGTCGTAATACCTCGCGGTCGTCGCCGTCGTCGCCGAGACCGACAACCCGACCGGCGATGAGTAGTGGCCTCATCACAGTCGGACAGCACCGACGGAGGGGAGTCCCATGTCAATTTTACAGATCTACAGATGGTACTATTCTTCAACTTCCCAACCGCGCTGCTGATTGTGGCCTCGGCGGCGTGTGACCTGTTGCTCATCCGTTTACAAGCCAATAATCTGAGGACCGTCCCCCTGTACGTGCGAGCTCTGGCGGACAACCTGGCTCACGCGCTAGTGGCGGGTCTCTCCTGGGTCGTTGTGATTGCAGGACAGAAGTGGCAAAGTCACAAGCCCGAGGAACTTGTCAGCAAGTCCGGCTTAGCTGAAGTTATCCTGTGTGCGAGTCTCGGCTCCCTCGTGGACGTGGACCATTTTATCGAATCGCGGTCGTTGAATTTGCAGGTACATTTTGTTATAGTACTGTAAAAAGTGACGTGACCTTGTATCGCTTCTTTTAATGTTTCTGCAGGAGGCCGTATCGTTGAACCGTCGGAGTTTCCTTCACTGCAGCACGATTCCTTTGGTAGTGTGGTTGCTCTCTTTGGCTCTCAACCGGGTGTTTGGCCACCCTGAAGTAGAGCGACTCGGTTGCATCTTCTTGGTAGCTTTCCTCAGCCACCACATTCGCGACGCATGGAGAAGAGGCTTCTGGCTGGCTCCTCTGGGACACCTCCACGTGCCCTACGCTCTTTCATTCGCGATGCTAATATTTCTGCCCGCACTAGTGGCCGCGTACATGTCGGAAGAGCTGACCCCTAACCACAGGAGTGGATCTAGCCGTGATCGTGAGGCTGCTCTTCTACGTGAGTCTTTTCCGTCCGATGTTGACACTCTGTAGAGAAACAAGTGACCTACGCTGCTCTGACCGTCACATCCTATTAGAAGAGATTATCCTGCGTACATCATAGCGTGACAGCAAACAGTTTATTATTAACGTCGATAGCAATATATGTATGTAGAAAGATGCTTCTATGTTACTGCTGTTGGATTTTGTATTTTCTCCCCTAGTCCAGTCCAATTTGTACTTCCATCCATAAATACTTTAAGAGTACCGGACAATAGTTCTTAGCAACAAATATTGTTAGGCATTTCTTTGAAGCATGTAGAATTTGTAGTACGTAATCTTTCGCCGGAGGTCTAAAAATAATGCTCTTAGCTTAAGAAGTAGGAAAATGATCTGCACTTTAGTGGAGCTTACTCCAGAGTGTAACAAAACATCTGTCAGTCTGTGGTCACGTTAATACAATAATATAATATAAGTACGGTGCATGCAGCAGCTTTAGCCCAGGAAACTCATTGTCGTGTCTTAAGGTATGGTACGAATGTCAGTGTCAGCTGTTCAATGATGTCATCCAGCTTGAAAGTAATGCCTTCACCTTAAGCAGCTCTATGCATGTTGCAATAATTGCGCTGAGTGGCTGGTACTTGTGTACTAAACGGGCAGGGTTGTTCTACATGTATCAAAAGCAGTGTTGACCAATGAGTGCCATGGGATATCTTGCAATTACTAGTTCGTACATCTCTTCTGACGGATATTTTATCGCTGACCTGAACATTGTCAGCCAAGATAGTCTCATGGAGCTGCCTACTTACAGCACTTCAGCTCTCGCCAGGGCGCTCATTGGGAAACACTGCGGGGGGATGCTACTGGAGGTAATGCCACATCAGGAACCTACAGTACTTCGTATGTTTAAGAAGCGGTAGTTGAGAGATAGCGACGATAGTGGGACATTGTGTGGTATTTAAGGAAAATATGTTTTTATACAAGCTAATGGTTATTTAGCCACGTCTGGACGTGGATAGTGTTGGCTCATCCACAAACGAGATAGAGAGAAAGAGAGCTTGAGGTAGAACTGTGGTCGAGCGCCGGAAAAAGCCGCATCCTTCTTTTAACGTCCGCCCCCTCAGGTACTTGGATTTCTTTTTCCTTCCTCGTCAATTGCACTGGATGCCCGACTGCAGGAGAGCTGGGTCGCTGCTGCCCGCGTTGCTCGAGTCGCCCACAGAGGTGACAACGGAAACTTTCTTGGGATCTCCCAAAACCTGCTTGGCCAAGTCCGCCGGCGTCTCCAGGAGCGGCGTCACGATCATCTGGCGGTGATCGGCAGGTAGGTTGAAGGTAGACGAGGGATCTGCAAAAACGGAGGAAAATTATGCAAATGATTGCATGGTTCCTGGCCAACGCCATCCTTCACTCTCTTACCTCTTTGCTCGACCTGTGCCTTCGTCTCGACTGATGCCTCACTTGCATTATTGGACTTCTCTGCAGTGAGCGCTATCTCTTCGGTAGAGCCCACGCAGGTCGTCGTCTTCCAGTGCGTGCGCAATCCGGAGGCGCTAATATAGCTCTTGCCACAGCAGCCGCATATGAATGGCCTCACGTTTGAATGTAGCCTCTTGTGCAGCTTCAAATGCACCAACTGAGTGAAGCGAGAATTGCACACATCACACGGGAACGGCTTCTGTCCCGAGTGCAATCGCATGTGCGTCTTGAGGTTCGACGTTGAGCTGAATCGCTTGAAGCACTCGGGGCAAGAGTGAGGTTTCTCTCCTGTTAAGGTTATGATAATCAATGCATGAGAGGTTAAGCTAAAAATATGTAAAAAGTGTGTGAACCTACCCGTGTGCACTAAATTATGCTTCTGTAAGTGCGCCAGCTGCGTGAAGGACTTGGTGCAGGCTGTGCATTTGAAGGGTCGCTCTCCGCTGTGTGTTCTCAGGTGCACCTTCAGGTTGGATAGCTGCCCGAACACCTTCTGGCACGTGCCGCACCGGTACTCGATCTTGCCGTCCTTCTTCTGGAGGGGATAGGGCAGAGCTTTGTAGCCGCGACTCCCCACTGAAGATGACGAGGAAGATGAGGAGGAACTCTCGCTGACAGGAGGTGATAGATTGCGCTTTACTGAAGGAGGAGGCGGTGGTAGGGATGGAGGATGCTCAGTCTTGTTGGCATCAACATGACCAGACTGGAATCTGGAAGGAGCTTGTGGTTGCTCTTTAGGTGCCCCCATGATCGTCGGCAATCTCAGCCCTGCCTGCTGCTGTGGTTGTGACACGAAGCTGGGTATCAGGGTGCGGTTGGGCTGCTGCAGCGAGAGAGCAGACTGCAATATGGGTTGCTGCGTCGCGCTGTATTCGTAAGAAGGTTGTTGCTCAGTCTTAATGATGACGGCCGGAGGTTGCTGGTCGATTGACTCTCGCCTCGACATGATGCTCGCTGGCAGCTGGTGGTGAGCTGGTGGAGGCCGCTGATAATGGTGTTGCTGGGAAGTCGCTGCTGGCGGAGTAAGTGCATGTTGTTGCACATAGTGATGTCGGTCAACTGCCGCAGGTAAAATCATCGGTTGCTTAGGTGGGCTGGGAGTGAATCGATGATGTTCCGGCGAGTTGCGGTACATCTTTTTCTTGTGCATACGGTAGCTGTTTGTGGCGGTGTCACTACCCATGGAAGACACAGGATCTTCTCCTACGCTGCTTCCGCACTCTGATGACGGCCTCTTATGTCTTATGACTGCTGGCAGGCGAGGAACCTGTTGCTCTTGTTGCTGCTGTTCCTGTTGCCTGGCATGTGACAGGTCCAAGCCAGTGGAGCTCCCGGAGGGCGGAGACACGTCGCCACCGCTGTGCCTGCTGTTCGGGGAACCCACATATCCAGATGATGGGGACCCTGGACAGCCGCCATTGGCCTTGTCCAGCGAAGGTGGTGACGCCGATGCAGATCGACTAGTGCTCTGCGGCTGCAGTCCGTCTTCGCTCTTAATCCTAGCCGCGGCGATGGCAACAGCTCCTCGCGCAAGAAGAGTGTGTCTGATAGTGCGCGACTGGCGGATCTCCTCCTGTTTCCTTAGCGCTTCCTTAAGGTCGTCCACCGCCCTCTGCTTGAGAAGCTCCAATTCACGTTCTTGCTGGTCATAGTAGCCGAGCTCTTCCACCATGTCCTCGCCTGTGAGAGGGAAATTCATGCGGAGTGCGAATGCACGGCAATACCACACGGTGAGTTCCTCGCCGGGCTCGACGTGGCGCGTGGTCAAGTAGTAGATGGCGTCTCCATCTTGGTACGCCACTAGATTCTGCTTGGCAGCGACGAATGCGCCTTGGACGTAGCGCATCCAATTGGCTCGGCTCGAGTCCTTGCCGTTCACGTAGAACTTGAGCTTGGTACCTTCGAACTCGAGGTCGTATACGCGACTGAAGTAAGTTTTGTCGGCGAAGTGTTCTGGGTTGGCTTCGACATCGTGTGGAGAATGTTGCGTGCCCACGACGGGTCCGAACCGGGTGCCGCGGGGAATCAGGTCCTTGGACCAGACTCCTGATTTGCCGCCACGGAGCTCCAGGTTCGGAGGCAGCGAGAGCGCGGCACGATCCTGGCAGGCCGCAGGTGTCGGTGCGTCATTTACATGATACACGGCCAGCGCGGCCAGCTTGGCGTCCGGCAAGTATCGCCAATCCATTACCTGAAATGACAGATCCTGAACATGAATTACTCACGCACACAACAACGCCGTAACACTGATATGACCACACAGTACCCAGCCATCTCCACACTTGGGACCTGGGCGTAAAAAGCACGTCTGAGGCATTCCATTGCCGTCACAGCCTGCAATCTTGCTGAAGCAACACCGTGTACGACATTCATATACACGTAAATACAATTAAATATGGACGAGAGCTCTGACAAGAGAAGCTCGGTCAGTTATCGTCAATTATTGACGGATCCAAGCTCCATCAAGGCCGGGCTCGGGGACAAAGCTCGCTTGACACGTACTGAGTAACAGTAGAATAAGTCAATTGAGCGTCATGGCGCTTTGGGGCACTCGAGAGGCCCCATCGATCCTGTCAACCCAAGTTACACTTTTTCTAACTGCACCCCCCCCCCCCCACACACAAAAAAAAAACTTGACCCGTTTTAAGTTTTTAGGCTTGAAAGCCATCATTCATCGTGGTACGTCTGTTTCTGCAGCGTGTGGAGACACCTTGGTTTTTTGTCCAGCTCCATCGAACCAAACTCTACGGAATTACAGGACCAGAAAAAAAACACCCACCGCAGAGTCGCAGTCGAGAGCGCCGAGCATTAGCTGCACAGACGTGTGTCTAGCGCCAGACATCCTTGGACTTTTCGTGGAATGCATTCGAAGTGATCGGATGCGTCCACGACCAAGTGGATGTGCCTGACTCTAACTTACTATAATAACAACTATTATGACGAAAGTGGCTGCCCCAGCACGACTCGTTCGTGCCTCAGTTACCTTGTCTGAATGATCCTCGTCCATTTGGGCTGGTAGATTGTCCATGCACACTTTACACACTTAAACAATTCATTTTCTGCTCTGAGATGTGAACTCCTCACTGCTTTTTCGCGACTGAAGAGCAAGAGACGAGAGGAGAGACGAAAGGAAGAGGAGGCCCGCAAAAAAGCGGACGAACGAAGGGGAGAGGGAGAAAGGTGAACGCTCTCCGCTCTCGCTCTCGCTGCCCGGCCAGCCTACGAGAGTTCACTGATCGCGGACAGGGAGACGACGACGGCCGCGGCCACCAACGCCACCTCTGGAGTAGCATACATAGGTAACAGGTAGGTGGGGAGCGGGAGCGAGCGAGAACCTGCGGGGAGGAGGGGAGGCATTGATACGCACTCACGAGACACACACGCACACAAGTGGCTTGGACCTGCCCTGTCTGCCTGAGATGAACTCGTACAACCTGTGCGTGTTCGCGTCTGCCTGCGGAAAGTCGGAGGCGGGCGTGAAGAAAACCACCGGTTGAAAACCCTGCAGATTCTTTCTGTCTTTCTTTGTTGTGGGCGAGCTGCTCACTCACTTTTCATTGGTGCGGATCTCCGAACGACCGGGTGGTTGCGCCGCGAAACGCCGTTGCGTGACTTTCGCAAAAAGCTCGTGTGAGAAAAGGCTCTCCTCGAAGTGCTTTAATGCGCGTGCCTAACTGTAATTCTTCGCTAGATTCGCGGTTTGGAAGAGCTTTTGGAGAGCTCTTCTGCTCCATCTATCATTACATGACTGAGTGAGCTCGCTGTTGCTCTCAAAGCACAGCCAGTAGTAGGATGTTGTACTTGTCATGGCTGCAGAGGAGATCTAGGAGCACTGGCAACTGACTCTCTGGCCATCGAGCTCGCAGACGTTTAGACAACGGAGGAGGTGACACCCGCCAAGATCAAGGAAAGTTGACCAGGGGCAATGCATCTTTTTTTATGCAGAGGGCGTCATGTATTGCGAGCCATTATGCGGAAGTGAAACCGTTGGAATCGTCTAGACTTTCTCGGAGAAGTTGGTGGGGGAGGACTGCCCCATCAGGAGCTTCTCCCCCAACAAGGATAATTGGGGCTAGGAGACCGTTTGGTTGGCGCGGTCACTTTTTGGCGAGACAGAAGAGGTCGATGACTGGGTGTGAATGACCGTCCGTTGACCCGACAGTAGCACCCGAGGAGATGAGGACTAAATTTAAACCCATCTCTCTTTTCTACAGTTCCACCTGCCCACCAAAAATATCCTCCTTTTCACCTGGCATTTCATACGCAAACCTTGACACCTCGACCGACGCAATCGATCGTTTCCTTTCTGATTTGATGTCGGACTTTCCAAGAAAAACTTCGACACCACAACCACGACGCAACATTTCCGTTCGTTCGACTTCTGCTCCCCCCCCCCCCCCCCCGTGCGAGTTGGCAACGCAATGTTACC
>JAAUXU010097974.1_pt1 | contig 53776 bp, 74 predicted proteins | sample 7278151 | NCBI WGS metagenome assembly JAAUXU01 (sample SAMN14350113, study PRJNA611818) | marine sediment metagenome | isolation source: surface marine sediment (1.8m) | place: French Polynesia: Moorea | collected 2018-08
GGAGGAGGAGGAGGAGGAGGAGGAGGAGGAGGAGGAGGAGGAGGAGGAGGAGGAGGAGGAGGAGGAGGAGGAGGAGGAGGAGGAGGAGGAGAGTTTTTGCACTGGGAAACTCAAGAAAAACAATTCTCTGCCCCTAGAGAGGCTGAGGCTGTGGCTTCACCCTTTATTTTTCCACCAGGCGCGTTCAAATTATGGGAAAACAACGCAAGAAGAACCCTTCTGATTTCCAGAAATGAAACTAGATCGCCCATGTGAGTGAGCAACGAACGAGTTGCACTCGTTAAATATATTTGCCTCCCCTGGATTTTCTCATGAAAATTTCTCTCGCCTCCATTTGTTTGTCAAACGCTCGTATTTCAAAAAAAAAAAAGCTGCTGCTGCTGCTGCTGCTGCTGCTGCTGCTGCTGCTGCTGCTGCTGCTGCCAAGGAAGGGGGTTATTCAACAAAAAAACCGAAGGGGCCAAAAAGCAGAGAAAAACCCCGCATTGTTCGTTCGTTCTTGAGCCCAGATATCTGGCAAATGTCGATTTCAAAATCCGATATGCCCATCATACTTTTTTGCCAACAGATAAGAGAAAAATGCCTTTTTGTTTGGCTGGCAAGAGGGGGAAACTATAAATAAATACTTTGTTTTCGCTGGCTCCAACTCCACTGGATAAAAAGGGCTGCTGGTTCCCCATCCCCAGGCAGCCGTCCGCCGTCATCGTGGCGCGGCCAGACCTGGTGTGTCTGGTCGAGTCGTTCAGGAATGATGGCCCACCAACATATGTTCTTTTCCCACATTTTGCATGACATTCATCTCCGCCAGAGCCGGGCCCGGCCCGGCCCGGCCTGAGTCAGCCCCAGCCAGAACACAGGGAAGCCTTTTTCTATCGCACATGATGACTCTTCACAACATTTCTCTGACGTGAGATGTAGGGAGGAGGCCTCATAGGGCTCAGCAGCAAGAATGCAAAGAACTCTTTTGTTCAAAAGATGTTTTAGCAAGAAAAAATGTATGTAGCTGCTGGCAGAATGACAAACAGAAATTCACCTTTTTTTTGCCAAGCAACATTCCCCCCCTTCTCTCTCTCTCTCTCTCTCTTTGCTCATTTCGTACAATGACACGACCATATTTTTCCAGGGGTTCCTCCAGCCCTGAGCGGCACTCATTGTTTTGCTTGACCCCCGCAGCGGAGGCTTTTCCGAAGTAAAAATATGGGTTTATTTGACAATACCATTTCCCCCAAAAAATGCAGCAGCAGAGGGGCTTTTTTCTCTTTTGTGCCAGACCTTTTTAAAAGCATCATATTAGGGGGCAAATCAGCTGCTTTAGTTACGGTGAGAACTGTACTTCACGGGGGTTTGCCTCTGATGGGATCAAGGGGGGATCACCTGCATTTCAGGGGAGAGAGAAAGGCTTTTATGAGAGACCAAATTTCATCAATGATGAAGTTTCACAGAATGAAAAACTTGGGGGTTTTTAGAGTAGAAAAAAAGGCAAGCCAAGTGGAAAAAGGGGTCTTTCTGCACATACCACAGGAAATTCGTTGGGCAATGATTGATCAGCTGTGTGTCAGAGAGAACAACAACGCTTTTTCCCATATATAATTTCTGGATGCTGCTGCCAAAGAGCCAAAGAGGCTTCCCTGTTGGGTTCCCTCCCAGAGGCCGGCCAAAGAAGCCATTTTGCAGACTGAGGCTGGCAGAAGAGGCTTCGTGTCCGGTCTCTTTCAGGCTGAGGCCGCCAAAAATGTGCTGGACGGAGATAAAAAGCGACGGTTTAATGGCTGGAAGCGTTTTTCGTAATTATTGGGGTGCTTTGCTTGTGGGGGCCACGAAAAGGGGCGAAATATGCACGATTAACCATAAACAAAAGAAGAGGAATCCACTTTATTAATTGCTGCTGCTGCTGCTGGCAACAAAACTGTTGGCGCCTCAGGGAGGCAGCAGCCATTAGAGGGATGGGGGGAGGCAGCAAAAACACCACTCGGCAAATCTAAAGCCTTCCTTGGACGAATTAGACTCGACTCAAACAGTTTCCCTCAAAGTTGCCCAATGGCTGCCGGCCCATCCAGCCCGGCCCAGTCCAGCCGGGCGCAGCGCAGAGCCCTGGCAGCTCGATTAAGGTAGATTTTATGCAAATTTTCCGCGCAAAATAGCGTCTAAGCTGGTTCTCTTCTGACATATGTCCAACCATTATTTATCTGATCAATGTTTATAGAGGGCATTAGCCGAACATAAATTCGGATTTCAGTCCCGACAAATGCAAATTCCGAGTGTGAAAAAGATCCCAAATCACCAATATTTTATCGAGCCGCCGCCGTGGCCGCCGCAGCCGCCGCAGCCGCGGCTGCCGGCTCAGCCCCGGCCCCTCAGGCCACTAAAGATTGATATTTCACTCTGATAAGCCTTGACACACGCATTCAGTCATTTCCCATTCTTCGGGAAAGGAAGAAAAAAGAGTTGATCAGAAAAATTTAGAGACCCATTCAAGGGCAGGAGCCTTCACGGCAGCCGCTGGCATGTTTGACATGTGTAGCATTGTGAGGCGGCGACGGACGGCGCGGACGGCGCCGACGCCGCGGACCAGCGGCCCCACTCGATCTTGGGGCAGAACAAAGTCCGACACAAGTTTGTACAGGGATAAAGAGACAGCAGCTGCTTCAAGTATAAACAAGTCAAAAGTTGGGGATGTCACGGATCCCAGAAGTTGGACGTGTTCAGACGGTCGAAAATGGATCCAATGTGCGACATTTAGCAGATGAGAAAGTGGCTAAATCTCCTCCTGCTGCTCGAGGTTTTTTTCTCTCTCTCCCCCCCAAAAAAATTGCTGAATGACCCCGCGCAGGCAGGGATGAATTCACCCCTTTTTATCCTTTTTTTATTCGTCTGATTCCGCCTTTCAATTCTTTTCAATTCTCGGGCGTTTCTCGTTTTCTGATTCCCGTGCATTCTCGCTCGCGCGCGCGCTCACGCACGCACACATGGCTGGAGGCGGCGGCGACGGCGGCTGCGTCGTCCTCGGCGTCGTCGTCGCCGTGACCAAGCCAAAAAAAAAAGTTTTCGGGGGGTTCAAAAAAAAACTGGGTAACGCTGAGCGGACACAGACGACAATAATTCAGACTTAAAAATTTTCGGTTTGATATCAAGCCGTTATAAGACTCGACCAGATACGGATTTGGGAGTGAGAGAGACGGAAAAAAGAAGAGAATAAAAAAGGTTTTTTTGTGCTGGCTGAGATTTCCCCGATTTTTCAGACGGGCCAGCGGAAATCGGGTTGGGAGAGACAGGAGGAGCATTTCGATATTAGGAAACTTTTGGGTATTTTTTCCCTCCCTTTTGTTCTCCATCAGACAGACAGGTTCCGTGTACTCTGGTCATCGTCCGTCTGGTGGAGAAGTGCTCGAAAGAGAGGAGGAGTAAGTAACCTTCATGTCTGGTGGAGTCAAAACTTACTCTCCAAAGCCATAATTTGCGAAATATTCTTTTGCACTTTCTCTCTCTGTCACTCTGACTCTGTCAGGCAGTTGCTCAGTTCTGTCTGGCGGAATTTGCTATTCGATCAGACAAAGCTGGTACTTCCTAAAAAGAACTTTGTGCTCGATGGAGGAAGAAAAAAAGGGGTCGAGCAAAAAAATCACTATATGGAGGATTGGATTTCAAGTGTTCTCGTCCAAAAAGCTGTTCAAGAGTCCGTCCGAGGAGCAGAACTGCGACTGGAAGTGAATCAGTTTGTGTAAAATCGCAATTAACCACTGCTCCTTCTTCCTACCAGATTATTCCTAATCTCCAAGCTCCGCCAGACAGAGATGGCAGTGAAAGGATTATAGGTTCTCACACACACAGAAATCCTTTTTCGTTTCATTTCAAATCACACAGACAGACTCTCTCTTTTTTTTTCATCTTCACCTTAAAATGCAACATTGTCGAGTCCCCATTCCGGAGTTGTTCAGCTTGTCTGATAGAGTGTGATAAATGAAAGTTCAGCTTTGAGAGAGAGAGAGAGAACAACAATTACTACAGCTTCGTCGGCGGCGGCGCCGCCACCGCCGCCGTCGTCGTCGTCGTCGTCGTCCGAAATCTCCCTGATAAAAAATTTGAACGGGCTTCACAAAGGAAAACTCCATAAATAAAGGGCTTTGGAGAAGGGGTTGAGGCCAAAAAAGTGGAGAATTTTCAACCGACAGCAGCAGCTGCCAACGGTTGGCAAAAATGCATTCTTTTTAGTTCTCTCCTTTTTTTATTTCAATTCCCTCTGTATTAAAGGAAGAGAGAAATGAGGAGGGTTTTTTTCACCTCTCTCTACATCTGCTTTATTTTCACTGATATTTTATCAGACGTTGAAGACGCAACTTGACATTTCCTGCCTGTCTGCCCGAGGCTGCCCGGGGCTGCCCGAGGCTGCCCGAGGCTGCCCGAGGCTGCCCGAGGCTACTCAAGGCTGCCCAAGGCTACTCAAGGCTGCCCGAGGCGTCCCAAGGCTACTCAAGGACCCAATTTGCCCGCGAAGGTGAGCAAGAGTCTCGGTCAGGTGCGTTTTTCCCTCGTGCACGCGATTTTTCCCACATTTTCTGCCCCAAAAGTGGCTTCGAGAGGGCTTCGTCCCCCCCCCCCTCTTTGCACAATAACGGAAAGAAAACCGATCCCCATATTTCGATAGGTGGATCCCCCCCTACCCAAAAGGTGAGAGTGGAAAAGGTGGACTGGCGTTCCGGGCAAGCAGGGACGATGGGTGCGCGTCAAGCTGGGGCAGAAGTACCTGCACGCCGCGGACACGTCGCTCTTCCCTCCGTCCACCTTTTCCAGACACAGCTTTAGCTGGTGGCATCTGCTCAAGCCTCGTTTTCTCTCATTTTTGGGGGCAGCTGTTGCAGTGTTGCTCTCCCTTTTTTGCCAAAAAGGAGTCGTCGGTGGGGACCAGGGGGAGGGTGAGAGATGCATGAAAGGAGAGGGTGGCAGTCCCTGATGGGCCATATCATCATCACTCACAGCTCGGGCTGCTGCTGATTTCATTTTTCCTGTTTTGGCCCAAAAGTTCCCACAGACTTTTGGGGCTTAAAGAGGCCATTATTGGGGCTCTCCAAAGAGGATGTGGAGTGGACGAGGTGGGGTCGACGATTGTCGAGCAGGGGCAAATTTGCACTTGTTTGCCAGTGCAAAAACATCCGCAGAAACGATGAGTTTTCCTATTTCGTTCTTCTTCTAGGAAAAAAGGTTGACTCGGCATCTTTTTCTTCTTTTTTACAACACGTTTCTTTTTTTGAGATTGAAAAAAGTCTGTGGAATAATGCAGAGAAACATCAAAAGTTCCCGCCTCAAAATCGAAATTAATGATGTATCATTCTTTCTTTCCCCAAAAAGTCTGAAAAGAACATCATAAATCATATTTTTCTCTCCCCGTGAGATGCAACTTTCATTTAGCTGCTGTCAAGTTTTTTAAGACATTTCCTAGGATTTAGTGGTCTGATGTGTCTGGTGGAGTAGCTGGATTAACTGACTCCATTCTCAGGCTGCTGTGCAGGAATGAGAGAAGTTTTGTGCGGTGTCGGGAGGAAAAAAGTGCTCAATTGTTGCATTGAGTTTCCTCCTATTGCCTCACTGAGTGCAGCAGAGCAGAGCAGAAAAGAGTAAAGTAAAGAAGAGCAGAATAGAGCAAAGCGGAGAAGAGTAAAGTAAAGAAGAGCAGAATAGAGCAAAGCGGAGAAGAGGAAAGTAGAGAAGAGCAGAGCAGAGTGCAGTGCAGATGCGTAGAGCAGAGTAGAACAGAAAAGAGTAAAGTAAAGAAGAGCTGAGCAGCAAAGACCAGAGCAGAGCACAGCAAAGCACAATTGGAGTTGCATTTATGACCTTGAAAGTGTGATAGCACAGTTCCAATCACACGTGTGGATGATGAAGTCTGACAGGAAAGTTGGAAAGACCCAACCGAACATTTGTGCGTACTGATCAAGGAGGAGAGGCTTTTTTGCCCTCACCTCTGTCAGCTAATTGCTCCACTCTCAGGTGTTCTCAGTCACTTCGCGGTTGCTTCCAAATGAAGAGTTTGAATCTATCTCTCCCCCCCCCCTTTTCTTTCATTTAATGCCAGTGATGACTTTTTTCCTCACTCACCCTGTACAGTTATTAACTAGGTGTTACCAACTGTTGCCGGAGCTCTGAGAACATCATGACATCCTTTGTGTAGTGTTGTACAGGGTGCCTCCTCAGTGGCTGCCACATGTTGCGGGGCCATTTAGTCCCAGCCAAAGGAGAGACAACTTCGAGATTAGCAACCCCAACTACCTCCGCGCCGTGCGTGTGCGCTGGCGAAAAGAAGTGCCGTCTAAGTTCAGGACCGACGTCATCCAGATCTGCCGTGATGTCGAGCCGCGGCTCCTCGCCCACCTTGAGGCCGAGCCCATTCCGACTTGACCGGGTCCAGTTCCCTCCACGTCGTGCTTGACCTCTCGCATAAGTCGCTACCGAATGGCGAATCCCCCCCTCCCCCCACACACACACGTTTTTGCCCCTTCATAACTCCTGCACACACGTTGGACACATGTCTGGCCAACCCCGCCAAGATGGGCCAGAGTCGTCAAACAGCAAAACCCTGCTGAGTCCGCGCCGAGGACGGCCTCCGCCAACGTGTCCGACATGGGCTGGACCAGGAACATCAACAACTACCAAGTCAGAACTGAAGCGTGGAAAGAGAGATGGAGACCAGAGGTCAGCTGAAGTCGCACTTGCTTCCGCCAGCTCATTCAGACATTCTGAATTCTTGTTCTCCTCCATCCGGGTGCAGTTGTTCTCCGCGTCCCCGACTTTCGGGTGCTAGCCAGAGTTTTGCGCCACTCATGAGACAAAGAGGCAATCACGATTCCTGATAAGGCAAAACTCCGCAGAGATCTTCTATCTTGAGGCATTAGGATGTCGTGATGGCCCTGAATTACCATATTTAACGCCCGCCTGGAGCTTGTCCACGGCCGCGTCCAGGTACAGCAGTGGCGGCGGCGGCGGCGGCAAGGGAGAGAGGGAAGGAGGTGTGCAAATTGGACAAGATGATGACGAGTGGAAGCTCCTGGCAGGCCATTAAAAGAGTCGTTGCAAATTTAAACAATCACTTCAGAATTCGCAACTTTGGTGCGTTTTCTCGACGAGACTGGACTGGCGAGGCCCTGACAGACATTTGCCAACCTCCTGAGGCCCCCTCAGAGAGAGGAAGAAAAATCTTGCTACCCACGTACCATTATTTGCCTTGGGTAATTAGCCAGGTTCGCTTCCGCCCTCCACAGCAGCAGTAGATCAAACGTGCAAAAAGAAATTCGCAACCTTTTTTGCCACCCAAAATTCGCAATTAGCATTTGTCACACAAGTATTGAGCAAGGCAGGCGAAACTCGGCCAGACCGGAGCGTCCGCAGCCAGTTCTAAAGCGCCCTCGAGGCTTCAAAGTGGCGCTTTTCTTTCCCCCACTTCTGGTAGAGGAGAAGCAGAAGAAGAAACTTCAAAAATCATGAGGAAACAAAAAAAAAGGCGCAGGCAGAGAAAGTTTGCAAAGATTTGTCTTTCTCTTCTTACTTCCTCCAACCCACACGGTTTAATGCGTGTGTGTGGGCCCTCACATGGCCCCGTGAGGGCCCTGGCTGGGCCCAGACAGGGCCTAGGCAGAACCCTCCTCGCAGGGCCTTGATATGCGATTCTAATGCGGACAAATGAGTTCAACTTTTTTTCTTATTCCGGGAGGAGAAGAGAGAAAAGGATCAAGAAGTCAATGGCTTCTTCTTTGTGGCTGTGGGAAGAAAGAGGAGGTGGAAATAAATCCATTTCCCTCTCAACCCCTAGGTTGGAGTAAAATAAAGCTCCTTAAAGCGCGGTTGCACTAGCGAAATGACGAGACCTGTGTAAAGTGGGTAAGTGAGTGAATTTCCCTTCTTTTCTCACTTCAGAGCATCAATGTTGCTTCCAATGTTTTCCCACTATTTCTCCACAAAGAGGCTTCCATTTTGGAAGGGGGGAGGGGGAGCAATCCCAAAGTCTGAACTCTCCCATGCCCCAAAAACCTCCCAAGAACCATTTCTCATCATTATTCCTTAGCAATTTTTAGGGCTCTTTTTCTGTCTGGGAAAACTTCTCACGTTTTTCACGTCTTTCTGAACGGAAGACGAAGAAAATCCTCTTGAACTCTGAGGGCAGCAAAGATATTTATATGGTGCGCAGGTTAAATCAAGGAATTGTAAGGTTTTAGCCCAGGGGTCAAGGATTCTTGCCGACGTTGGACAACGGGACTCGGATGAGCTGAGGCCTAGCTGAGGCCCAGAAGAGGCCCAGAAGAGGCTCAGAAGAGGCGCGCAAACACATCATCTACTGCGTGTCCTGGAAAACTGAACAGCAGCACAAAAATGGTAGCTGCGGGAACAATTTTGCCCTAAAGTGAACGATTTAATACTCGAGTTACCTGTGATTTTGGAAAGCAGTCACGCGATTTCTGCCGAAATTAAGCCCTGCTCGCGCACGCTGAGAGGTCGAGACAGAGGGAAAAAGTTGCATTGAGTAACGCGAATTTCGCATAAAAAATTGCTCGAGGGAGGAAAATCCACGGGTTGAACAGGGGCAAAATTTCTCGGCTTAATTCGGAGATTATGTAATTACAGACGCTGTTGCAAGACTTGACGGCAGCGGGAGAGGGGGGTAAATTAGGGGAGGTGGGGGAACGGATTGTGTGCGCATGTATGGGCAGCAGCGGAGCCAATTTTACGTCCTGTTTATTAGGGGAAGGGTGGGGTGGTGGTCTGGGAAGTGGGGGGGGGGGAGAACACAGATTTCTTCTCCATTTTCTGTTAAATGCACGTATGCACTTCGGTGGTCGACATTGGCCGAGTTTTGTCAGACTTTTCTGGCTTTATCTGTCCGGTCGAGGCAATGACTGGAGGGAGGGAGGGAGGGAGGGATGGGAGTGAAATTAAACTCTTCTTTGAGGATTTGAACAATGCGTTTTCCCCTCTTTTTCCGTGTGTCTGAGCCGCATTTTTAACCCTTGTCCTACAACACCCCAAAAGCGTTCATTCGAGCCTAAACGATCCTGCTGAGGGGTGTCGAGGAGGTCGTGTGAAGCTCAAACAAGCGCCGCTCACGCCCGCCGGCGGCGCGCGCCGGAGTCGCCGGGAGACGCGCGCGTTTTTTCACGCTCAACTTGCATTTTTGAAATCGTACTAAAAGGCAGCTGTTACGGTTCTCACAAAAAACCGCACTTTATCTTAATGTGAATCTCTCTTTTTTTCCACTGTATAATATTTCTATTGCACTTTATTGGCTGTAAGGGGACAAAAAAAGGGAGTTCTTGGCGTTGGAGTTTGGAAAAAAATCATCCGAACACAAGATCTCAGAAACAACAAACAGGGTGTTACAATAGGAAGCGACTTTCTCCTTTCTGGAATGCAGGATCCAGGGTTTAGAATGGGAGGGGGCAGCAGAAATTTATAAGTAGCAGATGTTCTGACGCATAACTCATCTCTGTCTTTGTGTGCCAAGCTCAAAGCATTCACAAGTTTCGATTTTTTCCCCCTTCTTCCTCCGCTTCTGTGCTTCACTGCCTGTTTGTTCATTAAGGGGTCAGGCCTATCCAGGGTTTTGTTCTCACGCGAAAGTCAGCTGATCCTGATGCCATAATCACCCCTTAATTGCTGGCTGCCCAGAAGGCACCACATTTGCCACTTTTTTTCAACCTGGTTGCCCAGGCATTGATGATGATCAGGCAGATGCAGTCAGGGCCTCTGCGGGCAATCAATGTTGGATGTGGGAAAAGCCATCAAAGACTCCTGGATGCCTTTGGCTGCCCGGGTCACAAACTTGCTGACACAGTCGAGTTGAGTCAGTCAAAAGCAGTTTTACGACTGGGAGTTGAGTTGGACTCGAGCTCATTTGACTCGAGTTCCAGCAAAGAATTGATCAACCCCTGGAGCACGACTGGTACAAATCACTGATGAGGCCCAAATCTGCTGAAATCATCAAACATTGCAGGGTTTGAGTGAGGAACTGTGGTCATGACTCGACTTGTCTCGACTCCTACGCCACCACCAGTTTCAGGCTTCTTCACTTTGAAGAGCGCAGCGGAAGACACTGAACAAAAAAGAGAAAAAAACCTGAATGCTCTTGCACATTTTTGTTGCAGCACTTAAGCTTTTTTGTACTGTGGCCCTTTTTTCCTTCACGCCCGGACTCTGGTGCATCCAAATGGGCGTCGTCGGTAGCATCAATTTGCCTCCCAAGACCCCACACACGAGAAAAGATGCATTTTGGGGCTTCAAAGTTAAGAGCAGGGGGGGAGGTATTGATAAACGCCTCCTCCTGTTTTATTATGGGGCAAAAGTCAGTCGATTTTTATGGGTGGCTCCTGTGGGAACTTTCATTAGCTCACACCTGCAAAGTAACACTACAAGCTTGGACTGTATTTAGCTCCCCCAGGAAAAAAAAAGCTTCTAGAAAAAAAATCGAAATCAGCTGTTTTTCATACATGTACACATACACACAATTAGCAGAACAAACAAGTCTTTTTGTTCTGCTCCCGTCCCAACAGCGCAATAAATCGCGATTATCCAATAAATGTACGAGTCCTGTCCAGCCCGGACCAGCCCGGACCCTCCCTCCCAATGTGGACACACACAACGTAGGCAGGAAAAAAAGCACGCGCGCAATTACTCCGATTTGTCATTCATACACAAATTGCCCGATAAATAATCATAGGTGGCGACACGAAAATTGCAGCGTTGTCGTCGCACTTTTGCCTCGTTCCCCACGGCTTTTTTGCCGTTGCTGCTGCTCTTCTCCTTGCCGAACGCGTTGTCCATGAAGGACTTGACCCATTCACGCCTTTTGTCAGCTGCTGAGGCGGAAAAGGATAAGGAAAAAGCGGGAAAAAACTGTAAACAAAAGTGTCAACAGATGACAAATTTGACAGACGTAGAAAAATATTGTGGGGACAAAACCCGACTTGCGATTATCGAGTCATGACGCTCAAAGGCCAGAGACATTAGTCAACTTCTTTGCTACTCAACCAGACTCATAAAGCGTGGCTGGAGAGGCAAGTCTGTGTGTGGGGGGCTGACTCTACCAGACACATGCTGCGTGCCCGGTACAGTAATGACGCTAAGAGTACGATTACTTTTTCAATATCTTTTTTGTCTTTTTTTTTGTCTGCTGCAACTCCCTTTTGACCCATTCTGTGTGTGAAGGCGTCGTTATTCACCCTTTTGTTGGCAATTTTCAAGGGTCCAAATTGAAATAAAGCATAATTTTCTGTCACCAGGACAAGACAAATTAAGGGAAAATGCAGCAGACCTGACGACTCCCTGCTGAGGGACACACGCACGCACGCACGCACTCACGCACGCACGGAAAAAGCGTGAAAGTTATTAATCCCTGTCTGGGGAAAACAGCGCGTGTATTTCGTCGATAAATAAAGCACGCGATCATGAGTCAGTAAACGAGGAGGCTTTTTTTTACGAATGTTCCCTCTTTCCCCACTTTTCAAACACGCAAAGTTCTCACTTACTCTTTCTCTATTCTTGTTAACTGGGTTAAACAAGGTTATAATAGAGCTTTAGAACGTTTGGGAGACGAAGAAATCTGGAAAATCAATGACCTTTTCACCATTATTCACAAAACCCTTCTGTTTTTTGCGTCTTTTGGAGAAGGAGAAAAATCGAGTCCGCGTGAAAATAAGTGGGGTAAAGTGAAAAAGAGGCAAAAAGTGACGGAGGCAACGATGACAGCTAAAAGGGGTCCCGGGGGGTAAGGAAAAGAAGGGGTTTTTACGCATTGATTTCTGCTGTTGTTGCTACAGCGGCTGCTTGAGGCAGAGCTTCACATTTGTCTCGTCGAGATATTTCTCATTGCGCCAGTTATAATTTTCAGGTCACATCTCCAAACGGGAAGGAGGAAGAAGAAGAAGCATCTGGCAGATTCCTGCGCTCAGGGTTGCCAGACGGTCTAGTCCAGACGCTGGTCGTCTCGCCTCGACGGAAGGGCGAGGAACGCCGGAGAAGCCCCGGACGGGAGCGTGGCAACCCTGCGGAATCCGCCTCGCCCATTCGGTAGCGCTCACGTCCGTCATAAAAGCAGGGGAATTTGCATTAGCATATTTTCTCCCTTGTGATAATGGCGAAGAGCAAAGGAGGAATGAAAAGCAGAAACAGTTTTTCTCTGGCCGGATGGATCTATTTCGTTCGGTGTCAAGGACAGAGATCTCGGTCATCGTGATGTCGTCCCCCAAGGTGGGCTGCGCCCCCCTCACGCTGGAGGACCAGGAAGACGGCGCCAACCACCGCAACGGCAACGACGGCAACGACATCAAAAAGTGTTCTACGCGGCACATTTTTCTCTCCCTCGTTTTCCTCGCGCTCGCTGGGAATTCCCACATTTGCGGAAAGTGAGACGAGGAGAGAAGGGGGAAAAAATTGGCGGGCGGGCGGGCGCTCATTGGACGAGGGGGGATTTTGGCCAGAAAAGGACGAAAAAGTGAAACGGCCAATCACAGCTGCAAGGGAGGGACAGAAGGGACAAAGCTCCCCACGGGGGGCTCCTTTTCCAGGGGGGAGGGGGGCGGGGGCCGCTGCTGCGTGCTCATTTCAATGTCAGACAGACAGACAGCAAGGCGGACAAGCAGACAGACCGACAGACAGACACGCACAAACAAACAGATGCCACTCACACAGCGAACATTACTAATGGGCCCAGACTGGACTGGATCAGCTGCTGAGACCACTTCTACTTCTGACACCATCAGCTGTTGCCAAGTCCTTGAAGACGACCCAAACAAAGTCCACGTCTCACTGCAGCTGGCGACTCGACGAGACAATTTTGTCGTGGACTCAAGTCAGGGATGCCTGACTTGGCCAGAGTGGACTTCTTCACGACTTCCAGGGGCTGCTCAGTCAGACCAGCCTTCCCCGTCCTCGTCACAGATGATGATGTCCCCCTCGACCGCACCCACGTCCTCCACGGACGTCCACAGGGTGTCCCCCCCCCCTGGCAATGCAGGCTGTAAATCACTCACGGCCACCCCATATTCCATCCAGCCCAGAACTCTCCTGTTTACTGACTTACACCTTCCGGCTGCAGTCGTCAAGTGGCGGCATAAAGCACTTGAAGCACTTGCGGCAGGATTGAGACATCTTTACAAGTCTGACCAATTTAGGGGGGGTCCTTTTTTACCCCTTGTTCTGCTGTGGACAGGGTAATAGCACCCCTTTGACCGCCAGGGGCCATTTAACCCACTCAGGGCACGCGTTTTTCCCTTATTCGTGAGAGACCTGTTAGCACCTGCGGGCTGAGTGACAGCGAGCAGAAGGTGTGTGTGGTCAGGGCCGGCCAAAAGGGTCTGCCCGTGTCAATGGGCCCTTAGCAAAGACGCAATGTTGAGCAGAGGAGTTTTCTTTAAAGTCAACGAACTCTCACAAAGTTTTGCAGAGCAAAAAATTATGAGAGAGGAGGCCTTTGCAGAGGCCCCCAAGGAGCTGCTGCTGCAGGGCCTGGAGCTAAATAGAAATCACTTTTCTCTCTTTGTTGTTGTGAGCAGTTTCAATATTTTCGACCTCTTTATGGCCTTTTTATTTGGGAGACCGCATTGTGAGGGGCCCATATTTAACCTTGCTTAATGCCCTTCTGGGAGGAGAAGGAAAAATCAACATTTCGCTCACGTTTTCCCGTATCTCAGGGGCATTAAGCAAAAAAAAAATAAAAAATTGAACGAGGTGGATGCACACAACCCTTTTTCTCCTGATTTTTTGTCACCGCCAATTGCACACACAGGTGGCAGAGGCTCCCTGGTCTCTTGGTCGAGATTGAGTCCAGACACCAACAACTCGTGGCCGTCGGTCCGGGCCAGGCGCAGCGTGCGCGAGGCGACGCAGTCGACGACGGCCGAGAACGTCTCAGTTTCTGACCAATCCCGGCCAAACCTTAACACTCGTACGTACGTGCGTGGAATAAGGTCTCTCGAGTGAGCTGAATGTTCGAGAGAACCCCCCCCCCCTTGGCACTGCAGCGCACTACAGTGCAGTGCAGCGTACTGCACTGCACTGTCCAGGGGGATTTACTTTTTTTCCGCACTGACAAAGCAGCAGAGTTGTTTATCTGCAGAATATGATGTGTGTGAGAGAAGCTGAGCACACTTCTTCTTAAGAGACCAAGGCAGTCATATTTTTTCCCTCTCTCGGTCATGTTTGCAGACTTCTGGAATTTCTCTGCTCCTTCCTGGATTCTTGCCCAAGTCTCTCTCACACATGCGCGGTGTGAGTTTTTCGTAAAAGATGTCTTGTTGTTGACAGAAACGCGCGGCAAAAAAGTGGAGGAAAAACAACATCTGTGGGTCGACAACACGCAGATGATTCACGACTCTTCCCAGCCCCTCCGCTCCTTTTGCTCCGTGTCAGGCCCGAAAAAGGCGCCCAATTCGTGGCACAAACAAACAAACAAACAACCTCTGCCAGTCCGTCTGAGCTGAGGGAGAGGGCAAAACGCTGCAAAATTGAGTGTAGCGCAAAAGCAAAGGCCTAAAATATTGCAAATGGCGTCGGCCACAAATCCGGGGAGCGAAGCAAGGAACGAAGGGCTGACAATTTTTGGCACGAATCTCATAAAACTCTCGGCGGGGTGCAAATCATAAATTCAAATTCCACAAAAAGAGAATCAGACTGAGAGAAGCAGAAGAAAAAGATGCTCGTTCGTTCGTTCCTCCGGCTGGGTCAGAGTTGCCAGCTGGCCGGACCCGCCCGCCCCGAAGCGCTGGCCCGCGCCCCCGCGTCGGCGGACGCGTCGGCGGACGACCCGGCAGAGGACCGGCACCGGCGTGGCAACTCTGACCGTTTCTCCTCGGCCCATCAATAATTTCTCCTCGCCGTTTATTCCAAAGTTGCTTTTTGACAGCTTTTGCATGAATTTTCAACCCTTTCCCTAGCGGAAAAAAGGGGCAAAAAGCAGCCATTTGTATTCAAAAACTACCTATGAGATAATTTAGCCTCTGCTGCTTGCTGCTATAGAGATCCCCCAAATCCTTGACTTAAAAAAAATATCCCCAATATTGTGGACCGAACTTGGCTTCGCGGATATTCCGCACTTCAATTGCGTTTCTGATGTCGTACACATGTTGTACTAGAATATATTTCACGCCCTATCGAGTTTCACGAATATTCGTGGCCAACGAAAACATTTTTACAGGCAGACACACTCAATAACTCTTACTGACTACAATACTCAGCTCAAATTGTTATTCAATGCTCGTTCCATGTGTGTGAATACATACATATGGGTGGGTTTCCTCCTCTCATCGTCCCCCCCCCCCTCCTACAGCAAACCATGGTTGCCCTTTTGAAACGGGGAAAAATGCAGGGGGGGGGATTAAACGGGGGGAATTGTTGTTACTGCACAATTTCTGCTTCAGGAATCGATATAATGAGAGAGAGAAGAAGAACTTTCTTATGTGGAAAGATTTTTGCCGGTGCCAAATTGTAAATTTTGCCACCGGTCCGTGATTTATGTCAGCCCCGACACGCCTTCGTCGTCCTCCGGCCTCCGGGACCCTATTTTTCCCGCTTTAATTGGCGATGTGAGGTCCTTCCTGCATTTTGCTTCCCCATATAAAAAACATCTCAGTCGCACGTATTAAATGGAGCCTCTTTTCTCTGCAGTGGCAATAACGGAATATGTAAATTAGTTTCTCCGCCGAAAAAGCGATTAAAACCGGCGTTCGAGGTGGACCAACTTTATCCCCCTTTTTACCCCCTCCCCCTTCGACGGCATTTTTCACCCGTGGCAAAATTGAAATGTGTCAAAGCGCGTGGCGGTTATGTTTTTTGGGTCCGTGGAGGAGGAGGAGGGGACGATCACGGACTGCCACAGGGTAAAAAGTGCGCAGATAATATTGACTTTCTGCTTCTTGAGTCGCCTCCTCAAGTGTCTGTTATGTCTTTGATCGATATAAAGGCTGCTAAATATAAATAATCGTCCTCTCTCCGGCCTCTCCGGGCCGCGCCCGCCCCGGTCGACGCGCACCGAGCAGAGCAAGAGTTATGGACGCTTTTGGTGCTCGTTATGAGCCGTCACAGCCTTATTTGCATTGCTACCCCCATGTATTTGGCTCACGTTTTTGCTCTCTGCGAGGCGAATTTCGGCCGTCTGATATGAAAAAATGGGGAAATTATGGGCGCAAAAAAGAGCGGTTATTGGACAGCAGTTGTTGGTTTTGGAAGCGTGCACACAATTAAGTTCTTGTTAAAGTGGCGGAAAAGCGCGTCTTTTCCTCGGCGGACTCGACGGGGACACAAAAGTGGGCGCCACAATCCCAGACCCTGACAGAGGCTCCCCCAAAAGTGGCCTTTGCTTGGTCACACTTGGGCTTGTCCAGGTCCTGCGCCGCGTCCGCCTCCACGTCCAGGAACATAGTGTTGTTCGTATGAGACAAATGGGTCGGTGGAAGAGCGGAAGAAGACGTCAATCTTGAACCTGTCGAGGGTTGGCTGTGTCGGCCCACCCACTTGACACTCCTCAGTGTAGCGAAGGGGTTCGTCCCCCCCCTCTCCCCGCCCATTCGTGGTCGTATGAACATCGCTGTGGAGCAGATTCCATGGGGCTGTTTCTGGTGCAGCAGCTGGAACTTCTTCTTCGTGCTCTTCACCCCTGGCCACTGTTGACGTGGAGGACAGAAGACATCATGCTGAAGCAGGAGGACTTCTTCTCCCAGGCGCTCCACGTGCGCCACCAACTCCCCCGCCAGCGTCAGGGCCAGGCCAAGGTTGCTGGTGCGGCATCTCGGCGAGTTCCACTGGCTCATGTTCACCAAGTTCCAAAACGTGATTCATCGCAATCGATTTTTCCGCGATTTTCTCCAATGTCCCCAGGCCATCCAGAGGCAACGATTCGTATCTTCATGGAAAAATCGTTCTCAACTTTTTCTGCTTCATACTGTACAGACGTGCTGATTTTGCATGCACAAACGCACACTGGGATGTCATTTAGGAGCATTCTGTCCCCCCAAAACACCTTCCAAACTGTCTAGCCGAGTTAGTGTCCAGCTAAGTGCACAGTTGAGCCCCACTGTACACACAATAATGGCCCTCATAAATCTGTTACTTCTCTCCGAGCGAGCACCCGACCTGCGCGCGCGCCTTCGGGGACGTCATCTTCACTTCCATCCTGATGCCAGACGTCAACCACTGGTTCGGCCAGCACAACAACACGTGTGGTCCTCGAGGTGCCTGCACCACCGCAGCCTGCTGAGAGGTGACATTTGCGCACTCTCAAGTGTCTGGTCGAGTGGCGTCGACTTGCAGGTGCAGCCCGCTCAGCCCCATCTGCCAATCAAAGGCTTGAGCTTTCAACCCTTTGGCTCATTCATTTTGACCACTTTTTTCTTGGTGAAAGCACGCGCGGGCGCAATTTCTCTCGCTCCCCTTTGAAATGCAAAGTAGCCACCTCTGCAGCATTTTTCATGGCAGATCCTTTGGTAATCCCAGGAGCTCTATCATTTTGGGGGGGATTCTTTTCGCTCCTGGCGTCATCTAAGGCATTGGTCACCTTGGGCTTCCTCCTGAACACGAGCCAGCCCAGCTGTCTCACCCCCAGCAGCAGCAGCAGCAGCAACAACAACAACAACAACAGCTGCTGGGCTAATCTGGCAGCGAAATCAAGCTATTTCGAAACGTGTCAAAGGATCAAAGCATACGCTCATGTACGTACAGACTACATCATGTTTCAAACAGTGTCAACGCCAGCCAGAGCCACGAGCACGAGGGGGGGGGGGAGGGGAAGCGGAACGTGCGAGCAGCAAAGAACGGCGACGTCGCACAGACGATTGGTGAGCGCTTCTTGGCGGCTCAGACGTCCCAGGGATGATGGATGGTATTTTGGGCACGCCTCTCTTTTATTTTTCGGCGTACAGTGAAAAAAATATTGAGAATTAAAAAGCAGAAAAGGCTTAGGATGACTGATGACAGGAGTCGAAAAAGGGATAGATGATTTCACAGATTTTTTGAATGAGACCGTTATTTTTTATGCTAAACCCCAGCACAGCACAATTTTGCCCCCCTTTTTTTCCCCTCATTGTTTTTCCATTGTTCCCCAACCTCTCTTGACCCATTGAAGAAGAAAACTCGGTAGGTGCCAATTTTCTTGTAAACATGGCTCATTTTTTTTCCACAGCCCTACGAGTCTCGACAATTACAAGGTGTGCGGCGAAAAAAAAATTAGCATACGAAGATGCTTCTTCAGTGTTCAAGAAAGAGGAGGAGCTGGAGCGGTCGTGTGAGGCGTCGAGAAGTCGACTGCACTGAGCTACGCGTCTCTTTGGCGGCTCACACGGGCGCGCCCGGCCGACCCCGGCGCAGCCCGGCGCAGCCTGGCGCAGGCCGCAACAGAAAGAAGAAGAGGAGATAAATTTTCCTGGGCGAAATCTTCCAGAAAAGGCTTTTTGAAAAATCTCTTCGACTTTTATGGAACCGGTTCTTTCCCCCAAAATATGAGTTAAAGTGGCCGATTTTGGGGCGTTTTCGCCCTCTGCCAGCAACCCTTTCTTTTCCGCCGCTCAGGTGTGATCGTCTTGCTCAGGTTGGTTCCAACCGATGCTGAGAGGAGTCATTGAAGAAGCTCTCAGCAAACAAGAGATTGACTCTTGAGCAGAGTTGGAGATGCCCTCAAGGCTCTTTGGTCTCCTCGAATGACCCAAAAACTTATTATAAGGCAGAGGCAATTGACTCTTTCTTTTTCAGGGAATGCTGCTGCTGCTGCTCAAAAGAAAAAGATAATTTACCTTCTTCTTCTTCTCCCACAAGAGTTGTTAAGGTACCCCCCTCAACCCCCCCCCCCTTCCTTCATCCTACCTGTGTTGTGTGTATGTGGGAAACCGACGTGATTCTAATGACCCAAGACCAATTGGAAGATGGAAATTTTCTCACAGTAGCAGCTTGCATGATGCATTCCTCTTTCAGGAAATTGACTACCCAAAAAGTTTTCTACGACCTCTGCTTTCCCACAAATTTGCAACACGACTGCCCCAAAAAAATTGCTCAACACGCAAGACAAAACGAGCAGAAAAGGGGAAAAACGTGGCCGGGGTCGCCCGGACTCCTACGGACCCCGAGGGACGTGAAGATGCACAAGGAAAATCGACGGTTTTTTTTATCGGCAAACATCATCGTAGGCGTGTCATAAGTGTCACGTTTTTGCTTCTTCCCTAAAAGCATTTTAGCAGATGGACAAAGGTCCTAATGGTTTAGTAAAATGTTGCAATTCATTCATCCCCCCCCCCCCCCAAAAAAAAAATATTCTTTTTCGTCACTTATTTATCGGATCCTGGAATCTCCCAGCATTCACAGTGCTTCGAATTAGGGAAACGATGATGTAGCAGATAAAAAAGGGAGCGGAAATGAGAGACACAGAGAGGTTTTTTGCCTCTCTTTATGACTCTTTTCTTCTCCACTCCATCAATCCTTCCCCGGTACGTGGGCCTGAGCAACAGTCTGGCCGAGTCCTTCATTAGGGAGGGCCTCGTGTTATCGGCCTGATCTGTGTCAAAGATCCGCTTCTCGATGTCATCATTCCGTGTAATAACAGACTTTTGTCGCCGCCTCCGCCCCCGCCGCCGTCGTCGCCGTCGTCGCCGTCGTCGCCGCCGCCGCCACCGCCGCCGCCGCCGCCAAGACATAAACATGATTTATCTCTTTATGCGATCAAACGAAATAAAGACGAAGAAAGGGGAAAGTCTTTGCTTGGCTCTCTCAAGATTTGGGAATTCATTTTCTTCTCCCATAATTTTCCCGGAGGAGGAGATGATGATGATGACTGTTTGGATCAGACGAGAGGGAAAAGGTCATTATTCTCTGTGCGTGCGTGCGCGCGGGCGCGCTCGGGCGCATGCGCAGATCATGATGATGACGACGACGACGACGACGACGACGACGACGTCCTAATGACTATAATGAGCATCAATGCAACATTCGGCGAGATTAAAGATACTTTCCTGAGTGCGCGCGCGCTGGCGCGCACACTCACACACACTTTTCCTGCTATTTTTGGCCCAGGTTTTGCTCGCTCGCACATATGAGCCCATCCAGAAATCTCATTTATCAGTTGTTTTTGTGAAACTCTAACTGACAGAGAGTAAGTGCTCTCCTCCTCTCCTTTTACCCCTCTGGGCTTCTTATCTGGGCCCCCCGTAGTTCCCCATTTCGGTTGAAAACACCTTACGCACACCCATGATATATTTGGACACGCCAAGAGCCTCTCCAGAGCCTCAGACTCTGATAAGCAACTCTTTATGTGGCAAAAAATATGATTAATGATGCTGAACTGGTTTCTTGATTTCAGAATCCTCAGGTAACTCTTTTTCCCTGGCATGACTGAGCAATATGACACGATGGAGGAGACCTTCGGCCCGGAGGAGGCGGACTCCGCCTTGCCAATCACACCGGTCGCGCGAGGAAATATGGCTCTTTTCTTTTCACTCTATTTTTGAGAGAAAAAAAAAAAAAAGCTCTGCGTGTGCATCGGCCCCAGCCAGCCGGCCCAGCTCTGGCTCGCTGCTCTGCTCTGGCTGCTGAACCCCCGCTGAGCGCCCAAAATGAACGCCAGATTTACATAGCGTTATGGCGCCCCAGATATCTCTAACCCTTTTCAGGCCTTCTCCGGTGTAGCAAAAAAAGGATGCTTTTCTGGGAGGAGAAATCGGGAAAACGCAGGCAGAGAGATTGATTTGCGTGTCAAGACTTTTGTTTGCTTCGTTAGGCACTGGAGAGGGAGAGAGAGAGAGAGAGAGAGGAAGGAAAGAAGGAAAGAATGAAAGAGGAGAGTGACTTTTCTTGATTAGTGAAGAGAGCGGTTTAATGTCGCAAAAATGGGCATATCTGTTCTCCGTGGAGGGAAAATTTGCACCAAATCCGCCAGCAAAACACAAAAAAGTCAATTTTTTTTTTTTGCTCTGGGGCCTCTCTTTGTTTTCCTACTCCAGAAGCAAAAAAGTCGGGAATTCCGCCAAAGCCCAGAAGAAAAGTGGAATTCTTTTTTTTCCCCCTGGAGGAAAGACCAGATCAATGCGGATGTGACCGCCCTGGCCAAATGGATCCGTGACCCGGACTGGTGTGTCTCACCGGGACTGGCCCTCACCGCACCCGAACTCACCCCGAGTGCAGCAGGGACCTTCGTCAACCCGACAGAAAGGAACTCAGATAGGCCGTTTAGTTCTCAATTTATAGGCCCATAAGACATGAACACTTGATTTTTTTACGACAAAAGATGTAGCTGCTTCTTCAAATAAAACAGTCCTATTATGCATCTCTCTCTTTTTCCTTGTACACACCCTGTAAATACTTCTACTCTGCCTCTAACGAAACCCCCTGGACCGAAAAATCTTCCGGAATAAGATCGCGGGGCAAAAAACGAGGGAAAAAGGGAGGAATTCTTTAGTCGAGAGAAGAAGAAGGGGTTGAATATGATAAATGACTTGCCATTTTCTGCCTTTGTGTACTCGGCGGCGGCGGCTGCGGCGGCTGCGGCGGCCGCAGGCGGCCGCAGGCGGCCAGAGGCAGCCAGAGGCGGCGGCGGCCAAAGACGGCAGCTTGGTGATCAGGAGGAAAAGAATTTGAGTCCAGGTATAGAGAAGCAACAGATTGGAAAGCTGAATGTGGCAGAAACAGATAAGAGACTTTTGTGTGTCGTCTCGGTCGTCTTGGTCGTCGTCGCCGTCGTCGTCGTCGTCGTCGTCGTCGTCGTCGTCGTCGGGGCAGACCAGACTTGTGTAGTCGATGGATGGGCGGCCGTGAAGGCCCTCACGTGGCTCCCGAAAGTCTTCACGTCCACTACGTCCATGTCAGCAGCACAAAGGTCGGCCTGCCCGTCTGTGCCCTGGCCCGCGCCCGCCCCTCCCCGCTCTCTCACTCTCTCGCCCGCTCGCTCGCTCGCTCGCTCAGCCTCTTCCCGTTGATTGCGCCACAATGAAGAGCGCCAAAAAGTTGGCTGACGTTTTAAAAGCGGCGCAAAAATGTTTAAAGTCGATCATTTGGCGCGATAAGCCATTAAGTGGGCTTTTAATCCTGCCAGCCTCGGGGGCGCTGCAAAAAAAAACCCCCTTGCTTTGCCTTTGCTTTGCCTTTGCTTTGCCTTTGCTTTGCCTCACCTCAGACTTCGTATTCTTCTTTAGGCAAAAAATGCGGCATTTGTTTGCCCAGAAAGTGAACGAACGCATCCATTAGCCCTGGCGCTATTTATTTGCTCCCCTTTTTACTATGATTGTTGCGGAGTAGTCGGCTGTGGACGAGTCTCTCCCGGACAAGAGAGAGAAAAGGCCAGGTCAGGCTTGTCTCGGCCAGACAAGTTGACTGTCAGTCCAGAAGGCACCACATTTGCCACTTTTTTTCAACCTGGTTGCCCAGGCATTGATGATGATCAGGCAGATGCAGTCAGGGCCTCTGTGGGCAATTGTTGCGGATGTGGGAAAAGCCATCAAAGACTCCTGGATGCCTTTGGCTGCCCGGGTCACAAACTTGCCGACACAGTCGAGTTGAGTCAGTCAAAAAAGCAGTTTTGCCAATGCAAGTCGAGTCAGACTCGAGCCTGTTCTACTCGAGCTGCAGCAAAGAATTGATCAACCCCTGGAGCACGACTGGTACAAATCAGTGATGAGGTCCAAATCTGCTGAAATCATCAAACATTGCAGGGTTTGAGTGAGGAACTGTGGTCATGACTGAGACTCGTAAGCCACCGCTGGTCTTGAACTGTGCGATTTTTCTACCAGAATCTCCTATTTAAACGGGTGACGAGACACAAATGTCTGGCAGAGCTCGAGTCTGAGCCTCCAAAGCTCGAGCATCCCCACAACAAATGTTCTTCCATGAAATATGTGGCATCGAAGGGGACGCGAATCAATTCCAGCATTTTCTCTCTCTCTCTCTCAAGAACAATTGATTGGGAGATGAAGATGCATTTTTTGCTCGACGAATTCTTCTTCTGCACGCACGCACGCGCGCACGCGCGCGCTCACACACACACACACACACGGAGAGAGAGTTGAAAATCGTCTCCCGCCGGCCCCAAAAATTGCATCCACAGAGAAAAGAGAAATTCTCAATCGAAGGAGAAAAGAAAAATGATCTCATTTGCTCCTTGGCGAGAGAGAAGAGAGAAGAAAGAGTTGAGATTTCTGCGCCCAAAACCAGCGGGAATTCGAGAGTAGAAGGAAGAAAGAGGGAGTTTTTTTCTTGCTTCTCGAGATGTTTCTCCTTATGATGGCTTCGCAGAAGAGGCTTTTTTTTTCCTAACTGGACGTTGGCCAGGGTTGCCACTGGGCGGCGGAGACCGGCCGGGGCGCCGTCGGGAGGGGGGCGGGAAGGTGCCCGGGAGGAGACCATCGTTCCTCCTCGGGTGGCAACCCTGTCTGCTGTCTCTGCGATCGGAAAAGAGCGTTAAACTCGACCATATTCATAATTTTCTCTCTCTCTCCCACTATGCAAAAGAGGTAAAAAAAAATTCCGGACCATTGAACCAACGCTCTCGTAACTTTTTCAAAATGGCAGCTTGGAAAAAAAAAATGAAAAAAATGGTCCAGCCTTGGTACAAAAGCGGGAAATTAAAAGGAGGAGGAGAAGCCTTAATGAGAGCTATTTTTTAACAGCTGCAATCAAGACACCTTTGCCAATTTTTCTTGGGCAGTAGCTGCAACAACATCAGTCAAAGAGGGGCAGGCCCATAATGGGGTTCTTTTAATGGCTGCTCGGCCGGACGAATCTCAACACCGCACAACAAGGTCAGTGAATACGTGGTGCAGGCAGTCGGAGCCTGTTTTTGTCCGGTCGAGGCAAACCTAATGCATATTTCCACAGTAATCCGAGTGCAAAATGTTCCATACTGTATATGTGCTTGTAATTAAGGTCCGGAGAGCCATGATGTTGCCAAAAAATGCAATCCAAGCCCAAAATCTCTTTTTTTTCCATGAAGACGCGTTCATCCGGGCCAAAGCTGGCCCGGTGGCGGCCCCACTCACGACGTTGCTGTCCAAACATTGGCGTGCGCCAGCGATTCTGCCCGAAATCGGGGCGAAAATCTGACTCGTTCAACGCTACCTTTTTGCTTCTGCTGCCTTTTTGGAAGGGTTTTCTTTCTTCTGGACATGTGAGGAGCTCTCAGTTGGTGGTCGAAGATTCAAATCGATACAATGTAGAACATCATCAGGCGCTGAATTTGACAGACGAGGAGGAAAAGCCACTGTGAGCAGCGGACGGACTCGGACAAGCGACCGCAGCTTTCACCCAGAAAAAGGCTCTGGTGTGGGCAATATTCAGTCGGCCCGTCGGCCTTCCTGCCTGCCTGCCTGCCGGTCTGCCTGCCTGACGTCTCCTCAGTCGGCCATATTCAGCCCATGCTGCTGCCATCACATGCGCCTACTGGCGGCTCCACCCGTTTTAATCCAAGCCATCCATAGCTCGCAAAAAACCCTCTTTTCCTTTTTCTCCTCCTCCCATATTTCTACGCCGTTTATAATTTTATGCCGTCAGATAAATGGCCCCTTAAGAGGCCTCCCCACATTTTTTGGGGAACCTTTTTGTACTCAGGCCTTAAGGGGGCCATCATCGTTATTAATTGGTGCGCCGGGAACGATATTTTCCGCGTATGCAAACAAGGGCGGCATGAAATTCAAAATTGCGACCCCCCTCAGGGGGGACTAGAAAGTTTAGGGGGGGGGGGAACCCCAGTGGGGGTCTCGAGCTACACAAAAAATGCGCCCTTCATTAATTCGAACCTGGTAACGAGCTTGCTTGACCTCCTTAGTAATTAAAAAACTTTTCTGTCTTTATCCACGTGCCTCTTTTTTACCCAGAAGAGAAAGAAGCCTCTGCCTGGATGTTTAAATCCCCCCTCCCAAGTCCGGGCTCTCTTTTTTCCAGCCAATAAAGGACTCTGGAGATTCCCCATAAAACTGCGGTCACATGCAGCTCAAGGGGGGGTCGGGCCCAAGGGGGCCGGGGGGGTCCACGTCCATGGAGGGGAAGACCAGGAAGGAGGGGAGGGGGGAGGAAGGCAGATGAATGGAGTTAGTGGCTGTTAATGGCCTCATAACTCCGGACTTTAGCACCTCTCTCCTTGTAGGGGGGGGGGGGGGGGCTGAAGGAGCACAGAGAAGAAATCTGGGTAAAACTTGATTGCGGCCACAACTTTGACAAATTGGGCGTTGGCCGTTAAAGTCTAAATAAATGGAGCTTTATTTATCTCCATGCTGAGGAAAATCCATTTGCATTTCTGTTCTTGACATCACTCATGTGTCCGATCGAGGTTTTGAGGTGCTTGGGCCGTCAGAAGGCCTCTTTTTTCATCTGGCCGAAGAGCTATCAATAATCTGGGGAGATGGAAAAGAGAAAACGCCGCCTAATGCGCAAAAAATCTAATGATTTCTCGAAAACGCTGAGGGAACGAACGAACAAACCCTTTTGTGGAGAGAGATTAATAGGCAGAGATTTAAAATTGAGAGAGCCCAGAAATGAGGCTCAAAAGGAGGAGACGATTTCAAATTCACTCGCAACCAACCAAGAGTTTTGATCAAACTTCAAGAGATAAAATTCTGTTGTTGTTTGGAATTGGAAGCCCTCCTTTTTGGCCCTGAAAAGATTTTGTGTGTAATTCAAGCTCTCTTTGTAGGAATAAATAGATCCAGTCAGATGCTATCTTCTCAAAGGATTCTCTACTGTTAGATGCCTTGATATGGCACATAATTTTTAACCCCTTTTTTGCTGCCCCCTCCCGTCCTCTATAGACTCTCATAATCTATCCAAGAAAGGACGACTCGACCAGACAAAAAGCCGGCACTGCGTACCTGGACGGAGCCTGACACTCGTCCCCACCGAGGCGAGGCTGGGATGTGTGTCTGGTCGAGGCAGCCGGAGAGTGCCAAATAAGACTGCCCCACCTCAGACCTTTGGGTAGGTCCAGTTTGCCAAAAAGAAAAAAAAAAGAGGCCCAAGTGAAAAGTCGATTCTGCGATAAAATTGAAATAATCCCGCTTTATTGACGTCTTTATTGACTTGGCACCATGGAACCGACAAACGGACGTTTGAGGGCATAATTATTGTGGGCTCCTTGCCAAGAATCGACTGCAAAGTCACCCGGTACCAATTATCAGAGGGAATAATGCAACGAGCAGGCATGACCACCTCTCAGAGATGATTTTCCGCTCAAAAAGCGTCTGGCTGGGTTCTTTGGGGGCCCCAAAAGATCCTCTTTTTGTGCGTCTGCCTCCTGCCCAAAGCTGCCCAATCAGTCAGCTCAAAAAGCCCCAAAAATCTTCTCTCTCTCTCTCTCTCTCTCTCTTTCCTCTGGGAGCAAAAAATGCAAGTTCCAGACCACATTTATCACTGAGGAGACGATCCCGCCCAATGCCTCTTCCTCTTCTTCTTCTTCTTCTTCTTCTTCTTCGTCGTCGTCGTCGTCGTCGTCGTCGTCGTCGTCGACGACGACGACGACGACGTCGCTGTTGTTGCATCAAGCGTACACAGGGAGTAAAGTCTGAAGTGAAGGCAAATTGAGCTTATTTGGCGCTGAAAAATAGCGTTGCTTGAACCGAACTTTTTGGGTACTTTTTGTCCTTATCGATCTAACCCATTCTTCCCTCTTCTTCTTCTCCTCCTCTGAAAAAAAAAGAATTCTCACAAAGAACTTAATCACGATCCCCCCAAGGTCATCAGCGGGACCCTCGAGGGCCTTCAACCCTCCTCTCTTTTTCTTTGATATCTGGGAAGTTGAACGACACCTGAGAATTTCTGTAATTGATGTCAGTTCATCGACTTAATCAAGCTGGAGAGGATAAAAAAATATGAAGTCCTGCCCAGGAAGTGACACCGGCCGCTTAGCAGCTCTGCTCTGCAGCCCTGACAGTTGTGTGCAGAATAAATTTATCACATAAAAGGAGCAGAGGCAGAAGTGCCAAACGTGGATTTTCTCTCCTTCTTTTCTCTCTGCCAAATTATTAAAGAGCACCACAACGACGCCGACGAGAACGACGAAGACGACGACGTCTCCTTCTTCTCCCCCCACATAAAGCCTCGCCAATGCTATACAAATAAAGCCTCTTGAGATAAGGCCGCGGAGGGCCTGAGATGGCACTTTATTGATCCTGCCACAGTCGTTTTTTCCCGCAAAATGGTTACGATCGGACAATAAAAAGAGAGAGAAAAGTTCAATAACATTCCTCTCTTTCTCTCTCTCCGATTGTGCGTGCGTGCGTGCGTGCGTGCGTGCGTGTGTGATACCAGGTGAAAAGAGATTTCAAAAATGCTTATTCCTGGGCTCTCCCGGATTTTACTTGTGGCCATCGCACAATAAAATAATTAGGGCCAGGCCTGTGGAGGCTCTTTTTGGGTGGTCTTTTCTCAGACACGCGCGCTCACGCACGCACACACGCACACACATATGTCTGAAAGAATCCTACGTAAAAAGGAGAGACTCTTTTTTGTCTCCGCACGCATTCTTGGGCAGCTATTCTTGAGTCTCTCTCTCTTTCACGCATTAAGTTCCGCGCAATTTCTTTCTCGAAATAAATAATTTTTCTTCTCCCGCCGGTCGTTTGAGGCTCCCTTTGTGAGGAGAGAGGAGACACATTAGATGTCAAAGCTCCAGGCCCTTCAGAGAGAGAGAGAGAGAGAGAATTTGTCATGTCAAAGTGGGATCTTTGCACATTTGGCTCTTTATCTGGCCAGGCCCAGACGTACCCAAGTGGTTATGCAACAGCCAACGTTTTTTGCAAGCAAAATCAGGCCTGAAGAGGGACGGGACAGGAAAAAAAGCTGTCATCAGGACCTCCGTTTCGTCACCAGTTTGGCACAAACAGCAGACGACGAAAAAAAACCGCCCCAAAAACAACAACCAAGAAGATGGAGTCATCATTGGGTGCTTTGGCTTCAGGGGAGAGGTTGATCCAACTTTTCCATATCACACTTTAGATGTCTCCTCTCTCTCTCTCTCTCTCTCTCCCCTCAACAACACACCCATTTTATTCTCTGGCACCAAAGAAACGCCTCGCATAACTCTTTTCCTCTCTTTCTTGCATCTGGGAAGATATATTTATACTTCTCCTCCTCCTCCTTCTCTCCTCCCAAGCAACAAGTTGGCTTCTTTTTCTAAGAGGCAATGACTTCTTGATATCACCTATTTGCGGCCGAGTTGGCCGCCGCGGCCGCCACCGTCGTCACCGGGCGGCGGCGGCGCGGCGGCGGCGGCGGCCGCCTTAAGCCACCAACACAAAACGAGTCTTATCGTCTGATCCAACCCATTTCTTCGGATTTAGGAGCCTGCTTTTGGGGCGCTCTCAAAAGATCGCAAAAAACAGAGACACACACGCGCGCACGCGGGGGCGCGCGCGCGCGCACACCGGAGAATATATCGCCGGTGTTTACTTTTTGGCCGTGGCGCTTGGTACGAGCGTTGGAGCGGGCGGGCACAAGAGAGATGGGGGTCCCCATTTTTAAGGGAAGAGAGAAGAGGTCGTTGAATCGAAAAAGATTCTGGCTTTAATCTCTCTCTCTCTGTGTGTGTCTACAAAGCTGAAATGGGGCCGAAACTGAGAGAAAAATCCGTGGAAAGGGCGTATGTGTGTAATTCTGTTGTAAACGAGGCCATTTGGAGAGTTGGAATGGGCAGATTTCGCCCCGAAAAAGGCTTCTTCTCGGCCTATCTGCCCGAGATCTGCCCATATTTCTTGCATGCGCGAAAAAAAAGTGACTCCCGCTGCCCACATTTTGCTTCTTTTCTTTCAATTAGCGCTGCAGTGGGCAGAGACAAAGAAGGGCCAGGTAGAGGCTGTTCTTCTTCTTCTCCTCCTCGCAGTGGCTGCCGGGCTTGGTTCTGGGGCCGTCTGTGCCGGCTTTTTCGGGTAAAAAGTGGTTGGGCAGGGGGGGGGGGGGGTTCAGCCTCGCTAGATACCAATTTCCACGTCTTACCCACTAAATCATCTGTCGGCCACCGTTTTGCTGGTGCGCGCGCGCGCCGCAATCAAATGAAGCTTTGTACGTACACTGACGCACCCGGGCGCGCGCGCGCACGCACGCACGCGTGGTCTCTGGTGTGCACGTACGCAGACTGCTGATGCCTGGGCAATGAGTGTGTGTAATAAGCGCCTGGTGCGTTGTCCACGCGCGTCGAGGACGTTGCAGCACGGACAGATCGGGAGGCAGTGGAGGCTGGAGAGGAGCCTCTCTGTCCTCTGGTCTCTGTCTGCCAGCTCGACGCCGGCCCTGCACACTTGAGAGACGATTCACTACTCACTCATTCACTCACCCCCCATCTGGGCGAGCTGAATATGACGACGACTCCGCTAATGGATTGGGGAAGAGGCCAATTATTGCATAATGGAGCAAGAAAGACTTCATTTTCCCAACTTTTCTTTGTTTTGAATATTCCCACGAGATGATAAAAGCAGACACACACATAATTAATTATGTGGGGAAGCAGGCACAAGAAGAGCGTCCAAGACTGACAATTTCCATGGAAAAAAAGGAGTCTCTGCACACACACAACTGGTGATTGGAGGAGTCGGAGGAGAGGGGGAAAAAGGGGGGGGGGGGAAAACCTCGTCAAAGCAACTTTTTTTGGCAACAGATGCTTTTCTGAGATTTGAATTTTTGATGGTCATTGCTTGCGCTGCCGTCGCTGCCGTTGCCGCCGCCGCTGCCGTTGCTGCCTCCGCTGCCGTTGCAGCCGCAGGTGCTGCCGCAGGTGCTGCCGCAGGTGCTGCCGCTGCTGCCCCCGCTGCTGCCGCTGATTCAATCCGAGAATGGGCACATTTTGGGCTCTGCCCAAGTGCAAAGAATGGGTTAGATTAGGAGGAGACATACATAAGGGCCAGGCAGACAGGTAAACCAGGCAGCCAAAGCCATTCTGGATTATCGTTTGGGCGTCCAGAAGAGAAATGCTTCTTTGTGGTTGGACTTCTGAAGCAAATCTGGGCCTTTCCGGCCGTTAGGGCGCAGTTACACTTGTCCGGCGACACTGAGTGCTACTCGCCCGTCTCGCAGTGGTCGGGCGGCCGCCTCTCGGCCAGGGGGACGACGGCCAAAGCGTCCCGTTCAAACCGTCCCTCACTGGTGAGCGCGTTGCTCACGTCACTTTCTGCTCGAGCAGCTCAGCTTAAGGGAGAGAGAGAGAAAAAGAGTTGGTTGTTGGGCTCAAAAACCGCGGAATGGCACTTTTGGGGTCTGAGCTCAAGATGGCAAAAACTGGTCCCCGATCGGATTCTTTTCTTTTGGGGTTAAGGCCGATCTTGGAGTTCATTCTCCCAGAAAAAGGGCAGCCTTAAGCTTCGATAAAACGTGTGGTGAACACTCGAAATTCAAGGACTGTGTTATCCCCGTTGTGTCCCCCCCTCCCGGGGTTGCGCCCGGACCCAGGACAGACATGCAGGCAGGCATGCATACATCCACGCACGCACGGACGCACGCACGCACACAAACAAGCAGACAGACAGACAGACAGACAGACAGAACGGGCTGACAAAGCTCGCCTTGGACAACAACAGGTTTCAGCATCTACTCCTGTCGGTCCTTTCTTGGGAGGGGGGAACCCTGGAGTGATTCCTGTTGGGAACCCTGTTGGGAGATGTATGTCTGGGTCGGGGTGACCAAGGCCAAGAGGCTGCCGGACACCTGCGGGTACTTAACCGTCGGACAGGGTGGCGATGTAGAAATAACTGTTCCGACTCTTCGCGTCTAATTGCTGCAAAGGGTGACAGCCTCGAGTGGGCCGCATGGATGCAGCCCCTGCCCTTGGTGGGTGCAGCCACAGAATGCACCGTGCCAGTGTTGCTATCCATCAAGTGGCCCTCTCTTCCTCTCAGCACTGCGCGGCCGAGCGTGACCGCTAAGGTCTACGAGCCCTTCACACAACGTAAAGACATGACCACCACTATCCCGAAAGGCTCAAGTCCGTCATAGGTGCGAAAACAGTGTCCCAAACGTGGACCAAGCTGCTGCTCCGCTTCTCCCTTCCAAAAGGCCTCCCTCCGCCATAATTTGGCAGCATCAATTGCTCTTGACTGAGCTGAACCCCCCCTCCAAGCAGACACATCAGTTTTCTCGCTCTTCTATTTCCCAAATGGGAGATCGACTTTTTTAGGCCAGGCTGAAGGCATCAGATTCTCTCTAACTACGGCCAAGCTTTTTTATTCCTCCTCAACTCCTTCTCTTTCTGACCTAGATTCCGAATCAAGTAGAGCACGCACGCACGCACGCACACACACACTCACACTCACACACTCACACATGGGCCTACTGCAGGCATCATTATTGGGCCCCCAGATAAGAAAAGTGGCGAATTCGTGGACAAAGGAGAAGTCGTGCAAATGTGGTTTTTTCTGCCATTTTTCCCACCATTACAGCACAGACGAACTGAGCATCTGATCCCCAATCTGCCCCAATAGCAGCAACTGCGTCCACTGCCCAAAAGTCGGCCCCTCAGGCCCTGCGAGCGCCCGTCCAACACTTGAAAGGCGCAGTCACTCCTGCCCCTAATTGAGCGTCATAATTCAGGTCAGTGCAAAAACTGAAAAGACTTTTGACTGAAATCTTCATTGATTGAGGCAGGTGAGGCCAGCCTTTCAGACTCAGGACTTCTTCTTAGGCCTGGCTGACAGCAACAGCAGGAGCGAAGACTTTTTTTCACCCTGACTTTAATATGGGAGGGAGACTTTTTGTGCACTTTTTAGTCTTTCATTCTCAGTGATAAAAAATGCCAAAAGAGTCATTTCTGTTATCTCCCACATCTTCCCAAGATCGCAAAGCTTCCCTCGGGCAATAAATTCTTCATTTTTTCCCACAAACCTTCCCCTCCCCAAAAATGTCTCCTCTGTTTGAGCCTACCTAACCTCACTTCCTTCCATTTCTGCACATTTTTCATCATGTTTCTCCTCAAAAAAAAGTCTGATAAGATCTCTTTTGCAAGCCCTTGAACGTTCCCATCCAGCAGAACTGTGTATGCATTATCTTTATTCAACTCAGCAGCAAATTCTCATGTCTCAAACTCATCCAGACACTCTTACAGTGAAGAAAACACATTTCATAGATTCACAATGTTGCAAAACCGTGTTTGCTAAGGGGAGAGGGGGGGGAGGAAAGGAGGGCGTTGTTTTTTTTTAAAGCTTTCATCCAAATTCTGTATAGCCGTTCACACATTTTGCAATTTAAAAAAAGCAGAAAAAGACAGTGCAAACAAAGTTGATGAAGTGGGTGGGTGGGTGGGTGGGTGGAGGCTCCACAGTTTTACTGCTTGGCAAAAACAGTTGCAAACCTTAGCAGAGGAGACAAATTTCTGCGGACAACGGGGGGAGAATTGCCATTTTTTTTGCCAAACTGGTTTTGGTCTCCTCATCTCCCATCTTTTTGATGGCACCGAGAGGCCTCTGGAGGGCCAAGAAAATGTGTCTTTTTCTGCTCAGAAAAGATAGGAAAAGAGAGAAAAGGTTTTCAGCTGAATAAAACAACAGCTTTTATTTTTCTTGTACGTATTCGTGCCCCAAAAGATCATCACAATTATCATCGAAAAAAAAAAATATACTGTGCATGGGCCCTCGAGGGGCATTTCCTTAACAAAAAAGGGGGAAAGAATGATGTGGGGAAGAAAAAGGAATGACATCTGTCTTTTGAAGACATTTTTCTCTGAAACTTTGGTCTTAGGTCTTGGCACTTGAAGCTGCCGTTTTTCAAACTGATCACTTCAAGTGCGGAGGCCATTTTTCAGGTGCAAAGTGTGCAAAAATTTTGTGCAAAATCCTGATTGCGTTTTGGCTTCTTTTCTCCATAGGGTGACGTCGAAAGATTACGTATGGGGTTTCTTAGTTTGGTTTGGGTCAATCACTTTACATGTGTGCGTGCGTGCGTGCGTGCGCGCGCGGGCTCGTGTGTGTGTACGTGCGTGTGTGTATGAACATATGTGTTTGTGCAAAAGGAGTGCAAAGGGCTTTCAATGTTCAATTTGGGCCAGTTTTTTTCTTCCTGTGTTAGCCTTGCATATACAGCAATATGTGAAGTGCTTCTAGCAAGAAAGTCTGGTTAGGCCTAAAGACGCGCTTGCACTAGCGCAGTTTGGCGGCACGCGCGCACCGCACGCGCCGCCAGGCTGCAAAAGCTGCCAGCTCAAACGCTCCTTAAGACACTCGTTAGCGAAAATGTGAAAAGACTTGTCTGTTTACTCAACAAATTGCAAGCGTGAATGAAAAGAAAGTTGCTTTTATCGTTCAAAAAAAAAGGGGGGGGGGAGGAAAATCGTTTGGCAAACAAGAATTCACGTGCGTCAAAGCGTCTGCTTTTTTCTGGGAAATGACGTCAGTAAAAAGAATCTTTCCAACTTTGTGGAATTTCCTTGTGGTGAGGCCAAACCCAGGCATTTCTGCTATGTGCTGATAAAAAAGAATCAGTCAAAATGTGAACAAATTTATGGCACTTTAAGGCACAAGAAGGCAGCAGGTTAGATTTTTTCACGTTGTGCTGAAGAGAAAAAGTTGTTCTTCTTCTTTTTTTTTGTTTCTTTTTTCTACTATAACATGTTCAGTTTCCTTCCTAAGTCAAAAAACACACACAGAGAATAATTTAGAGTGCAAAATTGCTGTGATGATATGAACTGACTCACTTAAGACGAGAGGGAATTACGTACATCAATTTCGTAGACTTTTCTTCTTTGATGGCAAAAAAGTTCTTTATACAGAGGCACTGAACAAGGGACGGCTTCATGTCTGTCTCTCTTTCGGAGGCTTTTTCAAAGCCCCATTTTGTCCCTTTGTCTTGGCACTGTTGAGAAAAAATGCCGCCATTTCGGCCACTACTACTAGTATAATACAGGGTGGTTCAGAACCAAAGAGGGGGAAAGAAATTCTTATCACAGATGGCATCGTATGAAGGAGGGGGGGGAGTGAGGGAATGCACAAAAGTGATGATGTCTTCTTTTTTGTTCTTTTTTTGTTCTTTTTTACCTCAAAGTCATTGTTGTTGTTGCATTGGAACTCTCACGTAAACAAAGTCACCTTGCTCGCGTTCTCTCTCAGGATATCATCCTCTCTTCTTCTTAGCTACCCTGTTCTTGCTCTTGCTGCCTCTCCTCGTTCATGTGTCTGTACTTGTGCGCCTCCATCTGGCTCAGTCCCAGGACTGCGTACTGGCAGACCCTGCAGTGGTAGTGAGTCTGCTTGCCATCGTGTGAGCACCCGCCCACCTCGCAGTTCTGCGTGGGCGTGTACTTCTCGAAGCCCGCGGCCATGATGGAGTCCAGCTTCTGGTGCTGGCGTCTGTGGGCCACCACCTTGTTGGTGTCAGTGCAGTAGTAGTCGCACTTGAGGCAGTGGAAGTGGCTGGAGCTCTTGGCGGGCTCTCCGGGGAGGGTCACTGTAAAGGAGAGAAGGAGATAGGGGTGAACTTGAGTCATCTAAGGCTCGCCTGCTGAGAACTGTGCTATCACCACGGTGTTTATTGCTCGGCTTGAAAAAATCACTACAGAGAGATTCCCAAAAGGTTTTGGGGCTTTTTTTTTCAGGAACTTTTTGAGCTCTCAAGTGGGGTGCAAGACCTCAAGAGGGCTCTAAAGGGAAGGAATGATGACAATTTTTTGCCATACACTTTGTTCCAGACTTTTGGAAGGTTGGAAAAATCTTTTCAGCTGAAGTGAAAACAATCAAAGAATTCGTAGAAGAAAGAATTTGGTGGTCCAAAGGAGACCCCTGGGTATAAAAAGGTGCAAAAACATTCCGGAATTCTGCGAAAAAGTTGTGTGCGTAAGGAAAAAAGTGACAATTCTTGGCTGCTGAATCACCCCTTTAATAAACCATGAAGGAATTCTTCTTCTTTTCCACTTTTCTCGGTAGCTCGAGAGACCCCTTGAAGTCCTCTCAAGTCATGAGAATAAAGTGGCATTCACAGAAATCGATTTTTTTTGGGGGGGGGGAGGGGGAACATATTTAGGCCCGTTATGTGAGGCCTTCATTGAGGCCTCCATTTCCAGCCGTTCCATTAATGATGATTTAGAATACTTTCCTCAATGGCCCCACAACAAAAGCATTTATGATTCCAGTTTTGTAGCTGATGCATTTCAGAGGTAGCTAATCTTAACGATTGATCTGCATGTAAATCACATCTTTTCACGTATCACGGCTCAAGAATCTACACTTGAGCTCATTTGTATATTAAAGTGTGTATTCCATACGATTGCAAACAAGTTGTGGGTGATCGATCGCAACTCTGGCTTTGTAGAACGCTTCAAGTCGTCATTTTTGTCTGGTCCAGCCTTTCCTGGGGGGCTTCAAATTAGCTCATGAAGCAGCAAAAGAGTGCAGATGACTCAACTTGGAGACAGACAAGAGAAAAGAGCTTCTCATGTGTGTGTGTGTGTGTGTGTGTGTGCGTGCTTGCGCGCGTGTGTGTGCGTGTGTGTGTGTGTGTGTGAGCACTCCCATTCATTCATTCAAAGGGAAGAGGAGAGGAGACCGAAGTGCATACACAACATGTGGGCATGTGTCTAGCACATGCTAATATGTGTGTGAATGCACGTCCGCTGTACGTAGGCTGAGTAGTCGTCGCACGGCTTGACATGACACCGCACACGTGCGGAGAAGGGAGGGGGAGGCAGGGGGGAGGCAGGGCGTGAAGCGTGGGGCGTGGAGGGTGGGAGTGACCGTGCGGGAGACGAGCCAAGGAGATTCTCGACTGGGGCCTCGCAACTGGGTTGGTATCATCGGGGTGCGGATTATTTGGCCAGATCCTGTCCTGCTCTGTATTGTCAGAGGGACAAAATATGGGGCAATATGTAACAGTATGAGCCGAACCATTGATGTCCATTGTGTGCGGAGGCCATCAGGTGTAATTTACGTCTCAACTGCACAAACTGACGCTGCTCTGTGAGCCGTAAACAGTGCAAACGGGGCTAGCCGACTTGGTCAGCGTAACAGCCACTTCAACACTCACCCCTGCAGTTGCCCACGTTAAGTTCGCACGCGTCCCTGCCGCAGGAGACTCCTCTGAAGCCCTCGAACTCCTGTCCACACAGGGTGTCGAGCCTCTCGTGTCTGGCCGTGTGCTGCACGAAGCGCGTCTTGTCGCAGAAGCGGTAGTTGCAGTCCTTGCGCATGCAGTGGAAATGTGTCTGGTGCTCGCGGTAGTTGCAGCTGGAGAAGCCGCAGTCCTCGTTGAAGCGGAATCGCATGTACCTGGCAAGATTGAAGGGGGGACTTTAGAAAATGGTGCTAAAGCAGATTTGCATTAGATTTGCATTCGGGTCGACACAATTGGCTTCTTTTGGTCAAAAGCACTGTGCAAAATATCATTGCTCACCCTGTAGGGACAGGCTCGTCCTTCAGTCCCCTCATGGAAGTCTGCAGCCTCAGCTTCTTCTCAGCCGAAGACCCCGAGGTGTCGTCGTCAAAGAAGAGCGGACTCGATTGCCTTTTGAGTCCTAGCAGAGCCGTCGGCATCCGGGTCAGCGGGTGCCTCGTTGGATCTAGTCCAGGCGGCGGCCCCGGATGCCTCGTCGGCGGCAGAAGGCCCGGGGGTGGGGCCAGAGGCAGCATAAACGGGAGTGTCGAAGGGTGCGGCCCAAAGGTCGTGCCGAAGGGGCCACCGGCGCCGCGCATGAGGCTGGCCAGGGGAGACGAGCTTAAGAACAGCGAGGTATGCGTGGACGAAGAGGGAAGAGGCAGAGATGAGGGAGGCGCAACCACCGGGGGCGGGATCGAGGGAGGAGGAGTGTCCGGCTTGGCCGGGGACAGCGAGGATTCACTCGGGGTCTGATCCTTCGGGATGCCGTCCCTTAGTAGAGAGGCCAGGCTCACCGAAGGGGGTGGAGGCGTGGTCTCTTCACCGGTGGAAGAAGAGGAGGCGTGGCGCTTCAGGTGAGCCTCAAGCTTGTCCTTCTCCGTGAAGCCCTGCAGAAGACAGTGGTTGCTGACTATCTCTGTTGCATTGACGTGGTCTAGGCGAGTATTTGCACGGACCAACTGTGCTGCAGGCTGGAAGTGCACCCACATTTACAAGATCTCAAGGGAGAACAAGTTCTCGTCCTAACGTAAGAACTTCGTTGCTAAGTCTGTGCGACCGTCTGAGTCGCGCAGCTGGCAATTGCATTGCATTTACATCAAATTACCTGGTTGCATCCGTTGCAATGATAATGAGCCCTCCTCTTGAGCTTGCAGAAGGGCCTCCCGCAGGACTCCTCCTCGGGCTCCGGCCCGAACACGGGGTGCGCCGACAGCTCGAGTCTGCGTGCACCAATCGGTGCAATCGGTGCCAGAGGAGAGGAGTTTTCCTCCTGGTTGCTGCTATTGTTCTGCATCATTTCCTGGCTGGCCTGGAGCAGCTTGGCGAGGGCGCCGTCTGCGCCGTCGCTGCCGCTCTGGCGTGCCACGGACACCAGGAAGTTGACGCCGAGCTTGGACTTGAGAGATACAGTTGGACTCGTCTCCTCGCCTATAAAATTCAAGAGATAAGGATCAGTTCAGCTGCTACCAGCAAAAAGGTGAAGAAGGAGGGGAAGAAGCTCAATATTCCCCTAAAAGTTATGGCTTCGCCCTCACACACCAGGCAAAGTCGGGCATGACTCAAAGCCTCCTCACATCAAAGATAATTTTGGCCACTGTTTTTCGGCCCACTTTTGGGTCGCTTTTGCGTGCACCTGAACAGGTGTAAAAAAAAGGTACTGATAGTTGACAAAAAAATCACCTCGTGACATTTCCCAGGACTCTCGGGTTGAAGGCTTGGTCCAAGCAGAGAATCTCTCACAGATGCCAGGGGTCACTTTGGTCCTCCCCCCAAAAAGCACCCTCTTTTTTTGTCCATTTATCAGGCCGCTAATGGGCCCCCTCTCAGTGTTGTCCATACACGAGTTCACGCATGTGTGCGTGTGCATATGCGTGTCAGTGTGTGTGTGTGTGTGTGCGTGTTCGAGGTGTGCGTGGCATTCCAAACACGTATTTATCAGAGCAGGCAACAAAAGCCCCCCCACTAATTAATGGTTTGTCGTACACGTCCGTTATCTGGGGTCCGTATCTTAACGGGGTTTCGCGACGCGAGCGCCCGTTCGATTTTCATTATCGCGGACGCCGATCGTCGAGAGGAGAGAGGCCATTATGGGGCCGGACCCTGACTTAAATGCCCTTTGGGACGGACACGGACACCCCCCCCCCTACACACACACCAAAAAAAAGTTTAATTGTAGCCGTATGCAAAAGAGGGTCCAAAAGAAGTTTTCCGTTCAACTACTGGCCAAAAAAAGACTCTTGTGAGTCACAAAAAACGCAACATGAAAAAACCATCTCTGAAGTGGTGGAAAATGGAACGTGATGGCTGAATGCGTCCTTTATGACACCTCCCAGCATTGGCGGCGTGAAGATTGTAAATGTCATTGCACGTAAGAGGCTGAGATATGATGTTTCTTTTCGTATTCTCCGCTACTTTTTGCCTCACACGATGGGTCTGAGTCGTGAACGCGTTGTGCAGAAGCTGTTTTCTTACCTGAACTTGACTCGTTGCTCTTTGCCACACTTTCCTCCTCCTTGCGCATGACCGGGCCCTGCGGCATGGTGGTCGGGAATGCCGTCAAGGGGTAGTAGGTGCCCCTGGCCTTGATCAAGCCTTGCTGTTGACTCCTGGGCGAGGACTCGTCGCTGCTGTTGAGGTCTTCCTTCTTGCTGGGAGACTCCTTCTTCTCCTCATGGTTCTTCTTGTTCTGCTCCTCCATGGCCGGGAGTCGACCCAAGGGAGCGCTCAGCACCGTCGTCGTCGTCGTTGTCAAGGGCCTGGTGGAGAACGCCGGAAACTTGGGCAGCGAGAAGTTTGGCATCAGGTTGTCACCGCCGTTGCCGGCGCCATTGTTGTTGCTGCTGCTGCTGCTGCCGCTGCCGCCGCCGGGTGGCGAAGTCGTCGTCGTCGTCGGTGGTAGTATGAGGCTGGAAGCGCCCGGTTTGGGCAGCTTGAAGCTGGTGAACACTGCCTGAGGAGACGAGTAGTGGAGCGGCGAGTGGGGGATGCCCTCGGAGGCGTGACCCATGGGACCGGGAGGCAGCTGAAACAAAAATGTTTGATATTAAAGCAAAAAAAAAGTTGTTAATCACAGCTCAGCAGGGTGTTTCTTTTTCCATTAGTGCAGTTCCCCATTGTTTGGAGGCTAATGAGTTGAATTACTGGCCGGAAAGAATTAGTTCTGTGAGCCCCACCAAGGCTTTTACCCCTTCTCTCCCGCGCTCTCCGCGGGGCGTCGAGCGTGTCAATGTGATTGAATGCGCGAAACCCCCGCGCGCTGGTTATGAATCGGTGGCAATTAGAGAAGAAGGTGATTAATTTGGTCAGCTGTGACCCAAGAGACCCCCTGTTATTATTATTACGGGCGTTTAATAATCGGTTATGTGATCGGGTTATTGGGCAAAGAAAGGAGAAGGGGGAAAGGAAAAAAACGGGCGCGTGAGCCGAGAAGAAGCCCTGGTGCGCGCGCCCGTCGCATCCTTGGCGGCTCACACGATCTCCTCCTTGGATAGATCAAAATGTGGGGCCATCACGGGCTTGTTGCAAGACACAGAGGAGCATCAGAACAAATCGAACACGAGAACAAAAGAATTTGAGGGAGAGTTGGGTGCGTGCAAAAACGCAATTAATTTTAACAACCATCATGCTGCTGCTGCTCCTCCCTATAAGTGCAGTGTGAGCCACAATAAGCGAGCAACTTTTTGGCAAGGTTAGCTGGAAACAGGTTATTGCTCAATGGAGCATTATGCAACCACCGCGGTGCCTTTTTTTGAGCCCAAAAAAGCCCAAAAAATTGGTTAATATCACACTGGACCCCCAAATGGGACACGAGATTATTGTGTGCTTACATGTTCGTTCCACACCTGAGGACGTCGTAGAAGGCGCAGGAATGAAAAGAAGAAAATACAGTTTGTCACTTGCCGATTTTTCAATAAGGAAGAGTTGGGGGAGGGGGGGAGGTGAAGGGGGCTTCCTGCCAAAACGTGGGCAGCACGAGGGCCATCAATTACTGGACTCCCTAACAGGTGTCCAATAATATTTATCTAGGCACTTTTTTCCAATAATGTTGTTTGGGGGCAAAAATAGGTGACAACGCGATTTCTCTCTCACTCTCCGAAACTCTTGACATGAGTCATTGTGACATTCAATGTGCGGAGCAATCATTAATCAGTGCTGCTGTAGGTCAACTTCTGGCTTACTTAGGAGGGGGCTTTTTTTTGAGAAAAAAAATGCGTTACCTCCACGACCCTGTTCTTGGGCGGCCTCCCCCTCTTCCTCTTGAACATGGCGTCGATGCTGGTGGTCTGCGTCATGGAGATGGGCTCCTTGTTGGAGAGGTGCCACTTGCGAGTGTACTCGTGCAGTTTGTGATGGTCCAGACGTTTGAACGGCGCCTCAGTGCCCAAAATCACCTCGTGGCAGCCCTCCTGAGAACAGAAAGCAGTGACGATGACAACACTAATTCTATTAGTGCTGTTGTACAATCTGGCAGTGCTGCTGCTGCTGCTGCTGCTGGAGGTGGGGAAGACATGAGCAAGCAGGTTTCATGGACAGAGGAGGGGGAAATGCGCTGTTCTCTAATGCCAACACCACTGTTTTCAATATTCGGTAATGAATATCTTAAAGAAATTTAGAGACAGAACAATAGTCCTGAATTTTGGCCATGTCATGAGGAATTTGAATGCAAAAGATGACAGCAATGCAGTGGCAGAAGCCGTCAAGTCCATTGGCAGCTTTGGCATGAATTTTTCCGACGGGACGAAGGGGGAGGTGTGGAGCCCCTTCAAGTACGTGCGTCTGACTCAGCGAGTGTGGACGCAGATGTGCCACATTAAATCTCTCTGACAGAGGCAAGAAGACATCTCTAAATGCTGCACGCACACGTACATAATGCACTTTTCTCCATGTGTGCCAAATGCTTCTCTGTCTCTCCTTTGTGCGTGGGCAGCAGAAGTGGCGCGTGCGCGTCCCGCCTGCGTCACACTTGGCGCACGAGAGAGAAGAAAGAGTCTACGCAGACACTCTGGAAATTTACGACATGCACAAATGCATTTATCACGCGCTTTGCGAAAATGGAGAAGACGAAGAAAAGGCTCGTTAGCACCAAGCATCTACCACTTCTTAAGCCCAGGCCAATAGATTTCTCTGCTGCTCCTTACCCAGAGACAGTGGTAGTGGATCTGCGCCTTCTTGTGAGGACAGAGGTCGGGGCACACGCTGTTCTTGCCGCTGCTCTCGTCGTCGTCGTCGTCCGGGTCCACCTTGGAGAAGAACTTCTCCGTGATCTGATCCTAGGAGGAGAGGAGAATAAGCCGTGAAATCGTGATAAGATTTGATTCGCAAATAACTGCGTGGGTCTCGCTTCAACCGACAGAGAGTGAGAACAGCCATAAACGGCCAATTCTTCTTAACATTTAAGAAGGCTGTTTGTCAGCATCTCCTCCAGACTGACGGACTACCTGGGCTACTCCATTGTGCAGAAAGACTCGGCGAACATAAAAAAAGAAGTCAATTGACTCCCTTTGAAGAGTCGGTGGTCCTTTAATGTGCCTCACCTGCATGAAGTGGTTCCTCCCGTGCTCCTTGACGCCGTCCTCGCTCCTGAAGACGGTCTCGCAGCCGTCGTCCTTGCAGTGGTAGTGCTCAGTCTCCTCCATCTCGCAACCCTGAGTCGAAAAGAGAAAGAAGAGGTCGTGGTGAAGAGCTACTTCTTCTTCTTGTTTTTCCGCTCCCCAAGTACCTGAAATCCGCATCCTTCTCCACTCTCAAAGTGCAGTAAATAGTCTCTCCAGGCGTCATCGGGTGTCTTTTCCCGGACCATTTCGGTCAGGGTCAGCACAGGGGGGTACCCTAAGAAGGGGGGACCCGGGGGAGCGACCCCGAGGCCGCCGCCTGGATGAGGAGGCAGGAAGGGATTGGTCGGAGGGGACGGCCTCATGTGAAGCAGGGTTGCCAGAGACGATTTCTGCTCGTTGTTCTGCAGATTTTAGTAAAGGGGGAAGTGGAAAGTTACTCTCTCACAACATTGTCGGCTACTGTGGAACTGACGACGCTTTGTCGGGGTCGCCGAATGGAAGAAGAGATTCATTGGAACCAATCATGCATCACAAATCATTGAGCGTTCAGCCACCTGTTGGTGGAGCTGACAAAGCTGATGGAGAAGCTCTGTTATGTAACTGGGCAGGAGCTCAGACTGGACCTCTCCTTGCTGTACAGCATTTTAATATGCTCGACTCTTCAATGGAGACAAAAATGCTCATCTAGAGAGAAGAAGTCTGGTGTTCCTGACTTGCAATGCAGGTTTCTGCCTCAACTTTGTCAGCTAATTGTGCTGCTCTTCATTGTTGGTTCCATAAAGAAACTTTTGAATCTCTCCTTCCATGGCACAGCAGCCAGAACACGATAGAGTCCGTGCTGAAAGCTTAATGCTTTCGTCCATGGACTTTCTGCTCACCTTGTACAGCGGTGGCGTCGAGCTGGACTCCGACGAGCCTTCGTTGGACTGCGGCCTGTCCTCGTCCCCGTTGGAGGCCTCGCTGTTCTGCTGTTTGTACTTTCTGTACGCGAATTCGCTGTCTTTTCTCTCGTGCTTCCTCTTGTGCGAGTAGAGCTGTCCGCTCGAGTGCAGGACGTAGTCGCAGTCAGGGCGGATGCAGTGGATGTGGTTGACGGTCTTGGAGAACCGACACGCGGCGAAGCCGCAGGGATCGTGCTTCATGAACTTCTTGAAGCCGTCCTTGTTTAACTGCTCATCCTATTGGAGGAAAAAAGCAAGTACTTCAAGCCCTTGATTCAGGACACACCTGCCAGACATGGGCATGTTGTGGACAGGTTAGATAGAACACTGGGGGATCTGGCTTTGGTGAGGAAGGTTGGCTGATGTGAGCCCACCTTGTGTTCTTGTAGAGCGACATGACCAAGGCCTAGCTCTGCCATTGTAAGAAATGACAACCAGGCTTGCCAACCGCAGCAGACAGACATGGTGGACAGCCAGTCTCTGGCAAGGTGGTGTCACAGAGTATGCTTCTTCTCACCAGGGGGCCCAGGAAGTGACTCCTGGGAACCCTGTTGGGAGGTGTGTGTGCATGGCGGGCACTGAAGCTCAGTTGGGGACTAGGGGTGACCAAGGTAAGGTTGCTTGGGACCTGCCGGCACTTGACAGTTTGCCGGGGTGAGATAACAAAAAATAACTGTTTGGGTGATGCCCATCTAATAACCACAGCTCAATGTCCCACCAACTGAGGCAGAGGACTTGTCTGGTGCAACGCGCATGGGCGGGAAGAAGGCAGTGATGACACCAGCTGACCCATGAGTCACAGGCTGCAGCTGTTTGTTGTCAACAGTGGGATGGGGAAAATGTGAGGGACAAAGGTGGGGAACTGGAACAAGTTTGCATCCCTTGTTCTTTTCAAGTCTGTACGTGCAAAGTCCACCAGAAAGAGATTTCTTATGCAATAATGGATATCGTCCCATCTCCCTTTGTGTGCTTGTGAGTCCCCCCCTCTTTATACTGTATATGCACGTATAGATGTTTAGATAAAGATACAACTTTTCTCTCTTTCTTCTCAGCACAAGCACCTCTCTCTCCACTGTTGTGCTCGGTGCTCGAACTCTACCAGACAGCGATGTACGTACCGAAGAGACACGGACTAACGGGCGCTTACCTTCATGTGGTAGTTCTTGTGCTTCTCCATGTCCGCCTTGTTCTTGAAGGTGAACTGGCAGCCAGAGCGGTTGCAGTGGAAATGAGTCGTCTTCTGGCCTCGGTAGGGACAGTACGAGGTGTTGCAATTCTCGCAGCCGCGAAACCTGGCGAAAGGAAACGTTGCAAATTTTCATTTCAAATCATTTATTATTAGGAAATGAAGGAGACACTTCTTTATCATATCTACATATCTCCATTCTCGTTTCCTCTCTCCTTTAGTCGTTTATACACGCACTAACTTTTTTTTTGCAGGTAGCAATATTTACACTTTCTGGAGGCCTCCAATGGGGCTCTCTCTATTAAGTAAAGTGTTTCAAAGTCACGCCAAATCGACGAAAGAATTTGCATTTCGCCAAATCTGCATATTGTGCTTGTATCTAAGCAGATTAACTTCTGCACACACAAGCACAGACGGGCTCTTTTTTAGACCCCTTCCCTTATGGAGGAAAGAAAAAGCATTCGAGTCCACGAGGAGGTCAGCGCTGTGACCAATCGTGACTCGGACTCGTCGGAGTTCGAATTGACCTGTTCAATGATTCGGCTCGAGTCGGAAAACGCCCGAATCGGCACATCCCTAGCACGGGGATCCGATTTCGTGACTGCTGAAGCATTGGACAATGTTGTTGTCACTATCTTTTAAACTCCCATAAATTTTGAGAAGTTACGGAAATTGCCTCCCGCCACCGAGTGCATCTTTGCCTACCTCAAGAATCCCTCCCTCTGGATGGCGTTGTCCTTCCTGTGGTAGTTGAAGTGCATTTGCACATCGCTCGTCGAGATGTAGACCTGCGACACCAGTGACGAGGAGAATTAGCGACATTTGCCAAATGAAGCGAAATTTGCCAGAAAAGTCACCTTGTCGCACCCCTCGGACTGGATGCAGTGATAATGGGTCTGCTTCTTGTTGTGTTGACACCCAGGGAATTGGTAGGAGCAGTCGTCCATGGGAGTGACTCTGCGGAAGCCGTACTTGTACGCCTCCTCCATCTTCTGATGCCACTTGGAGTGGCGGATCATCTCCTCCTTCTTGGCGAACACCTGGAGAAGATGGGCAGTTGGCTTTTCACTCTCTCTATCAAGGCCACTATGTAGTGTACAAGTGTTCCCAGGGCAACTGCACTCCCTCCCGTCTGTGTCGGGCACCACTGCCGCTTGCACCCTCCCCTTGCCCAACCTGGTCCCCTAGAAGTTCCTCACCTTGTCCTTGCACATGGGCACGGTGCAGTGGAAGTGCTCCCTGTAGTTCATGTCCTTGCAGATGATGCTGCCGCACTCTAAGGAAGAGCCGAAGCGCTTGAAGTAGCGCGTGTAATCGGTGGGAGCCTTATGAGGGCCGGGAAGGATCCCAGCACGCTGCGCGGCCAAAATATGCGGCGGAAGCGGTGGAGGCGGAGGCGCGGCCGACCCTCCCGGACCGGCGGCGGCCGCGGCTGCTGCTGCGGCCGCGGCTGCTGCGGCTGCTGCGGGAAAGCTGCCGGGGGCGCCAGGCAAGCCAGGGATCAATCCTGAGGACGAAAGGATTGTTTGAAGCACATGTAAAGTTGATCCTTGAGTTCGAGAACTCATGAATGACGTGCAAATAAAAAGGGGTGACAGTAAATATATATATATATGTATGTCGCTGTAGGGGAAAGAAGAGCTTACCAGGAATCATCATAGGCTGCTTGTTGAGATGCGCTGCCAAGATGTTTGCTTGCTGCTGCCTCTGCTCCTGTTGTGATCCTCCCTTGCCAATCACCTGGTCCTGGATGGCTGCCAAGGACAGTAGAGGGTTGGGAGGGGGCGTGGACTGCTGCTGAGGCTGCTGCTGTCCCGCCCCCTTGGCCGTTGCCTGCTCCAGTCGGGGCAAGAGATTGCCCAGATGTTGCAGCTCAGAAGTTGTGGTGGAAGGAGTCTTGGGCGTGCGTGGGGGCGTAGGCGGGTGCTGGCCACTCCCACTGCCCAGCAAGGCTGCGCTCAGCATCCCTGGAGGAGGAAATGCGGGAAAGTTGGGCAGGGACGCCGTGGATGTCGTCGTGGGAGGAGTGGCCTGAGAGGGAGTGGTCGAAGGAGGAGGGGAAGTCGTTGACGACGTAGCGGGAACGTTATTTCCACTTTCCTCTTCTGAAAAGAAGAACAGTAAGGGTGTGGTGTGATACCTTGACTTGCTTATTCTGAGAGAGGAAAAAAAGGGGTTCGGAGGTTAGGTAATATGGGAAGTTGTGGTGTAGTAAAAATAGGCTGTTAACAAGGGTCCGATAAGCATCTTTTGCCTGTTTTGAGCAGAAAGAGAACATTAATTGTTGCTGTTCAAGGGAAAGAGAAAGAAAGAGAGAGAGAGAGAGCGGAAGGAGAGAGAGGCTTAAATTATGGGAATATTTTGCCCATTTTTCAAGACTTTTTTTTTCACCTGCCTCTGGCAAAATGTGGGAACTCAGGTCACGACACCGAATCTTTCAATCACGCTCTCTTCTCCCGCAAAATGCGCCAAAGAAATCGTGAATCACAGAAAAAAAGCTCCTTTTGAGAGATTTTACAACTGCCTCCATTTGCCCGGGTTATGGCCCTTACAGGGCTTCCCACTTATGAGGTGGCGCCACAAGAATTCGTGAAAATGTGAGAGGAGGCAGAAGACAGAGGCTCTAATACAGTAGCAGCCGGAGAAGTTGCCTGGCCTGGGGTTAAACAAAGCTGTGAGAAAAAAGTCGTCTTCTCTATGCATTTGACCTGTCTTATTGTTGTTCTGCAGCAGGCTGAATGTGTGGGACTTGGTGAGCGCTGCTCTGCACTGCAGGGGCCACGGCAGAGCCGACTTTTCGGACAAATCCAGCCCGTCTGTCTGCCCTCCTCTCCCACCAGGTCGGAATTCAGTTCCCAGGTAATTTAACTATAATTAGGCTGCTGCTTCTGGCGCCAAAAGATCTTAAGAAAAGAGGAAATGGTTCAAAGTTCATAGATGACATGAGAAAGAAGAAAGAATTTCCACCTTTGCAGCAAAAGTTGGGAAGATCTCGCATGATATGCGTGAAGATTAAGATTTCCCCCCCTCCACGTAATTGCAGGCTACGCCACAAATGATTTCCTACTACTGTACAAGAGCAGAAAAGTTTCTGACTGACCCCAAGACAGCTACAGAAGTGGAATAAAAAGTTGGGGAATTGTTACTTTTTTGTTTCAAAGCAAGAAAATGGCGAACAAAGCGTGAAAAGAGCAATCATTCAGTCACTCCAACAAACGTTGGGAAGAACTTTTTGACTTGGAAAAGTTTGTGAATGTGAGAGGTGCACAAAACATGCAAACGTTTGTACTGAGGCAGCTTTTTTGTGCCTTGTGCATGCTAAAGTATCGTCTCCACTCACCTTTTACGCCTTGAGTATTCCTGGCAATGGTCTCGGCAACGTCCTTGGGGAAACCGTAGAGCTTGAGCACTTCCTGGAAGGCTTCCTTGACACCCTCCTGGCCTCCAATCAGGCTGGCCAATCCAAAGGGAAAGCCTGGATTCTCCTTGGCCCCTTCTTGGCCCAAGAGGCTGGCCAGTCCAAAAGGATGGCTCCTGTTTCCGGATGAAGCGGCAGCTGCTATCAATCCTGGAGCAAAGAAGGGAGGGAAAGGCAAGGGGGACGGTTGCTTGTCCTTGGATTCCTTGCAATCTTTGTTGTTGTCCTCCGCTGGGGATTGCTTGTCCTGACCGCCAAAGAGGATCTCTGGCCGGACCACTGAAAGACTTTTCGGTCTTGACTCTTCTGTTGATGACTCTTCTGGAGCTGAAGTCGTTGACAAATCCATAGGTGAGGAGGATCCAGCAGCGTCTGGATCCAGCTTCTTCCTGGGCATGAGGGACTTGCGCTGACTGTTGCTGAGGAGTGACAAGTTTTCTCCACTGCTCAGGTTGAGGGGCGAGTTTTCGTCATCATGGTTGTCCACCACCTCCTCGTTCTCCGCCTCGATGTTGTCCTGAGCAGAACCTTCTTCCTCCTCTTCGTTGCTGTAAACAATGTTCCTGGGCTTGAAGTTCTTCCTCTTGTTCCTCCTGCTGCTGGACTGTAAGTCGGGCGTCTTGGAGTCATCCTCGTTGAACGCATCCTTGAGTCGCGGACTGCCATAAGTGACATCAGTGGCTGGCATCGAAGTCTCATCAGCGAGGTTGTATCCCGAAGAGGAAGCTTGAGCACCCGAGTCCTCCTCCTCCTCTTCTTCCTCCTCTTCGTCATCGTCCAGCGACGTCGGGGGCTCCAGGAAGAGGTCGTCCTCGTCGTCAGAGTCATCATTTGAGACACTTCTGTGAACTATTCCATTGCTATTCTTCTCGGCTGATCCCGCCTTCTTCTTTCGGTCCTTGTTGTTTCTGGAATCAGCCGCTTCTTCAGCCTCCATGCCCACTTCTTCAGCTTCGTCAGCACCGTTGTTGTTTCCCAGATCTGCAGAGGAAGCAAAGTCAAATGTAGACAAACCCCTGTGGTGAGGACGCATTTGCACTTGCACATTTGTCTCTGGCTCGCCCGCCCGCCCGCCCGCTCCGACTGAGGCAGCTGACTGTGCACTACTTGCATCAGTCCGCCAGTGTGGACGCGCCCTAAGTGCTGCAGCAGCGGCAGCAGCGGCAGCAGCGGCAGCAGCAGTAATTAATTACTGGGAGACTTGATGCCTGTCGTCTTCCGTGTAAAATGTGCGTGCTGATATTTCACGGATGTGTGACACGTAAATAATTACAGGGGGGGTCTCGTATGGATCCAATGGAAAAAGCAAATATTTGCTGCTATATAAGGAAAGCCAAATATCGTGAAGGCCCCTTGCACTGTTGAAATTTTACCCCTCTCTCTCTCAGCTGGGACGGAGCCAAAAGTTTTGATATGAAAAAATCTTTTGTCCACCGGAATCTGATACTTTAAATTTTCTAGAAGAAACAATTCGTGTGTTGTTGTTGGCTTTGAAGGCTTTGAAGGAAGGTGAGTGCGGAGCAGCCAGGGACTCCCCTTCCTTCAATTCAAATGGCCGCAATTAAGAGTGTTTAAGTGATGATTATCTCACCTCTGCCCATAGCGGCAGCGGCGGCAGCAGCAGCGGCAGCAGGGGTCATGAGTCCAAAGGCTCCGGCTGTGGGAGGAAGGTGTTCAGGCTGTGGCGGGCCCAGAGGAGCGTCGGGATTCTCGGAGGCCGCGGTCAAGTTGACGCCCACAGCTGAAGACATGCTGGATCCGGTCAGTCGAGGACCCGGGAGACATGGCTTGGGCTCGGCATCGTCTGGAACAGTTGAAACATTGACTGAGACCAAGTTGAGGAAGTTGACCAAGTTGCTCATAGCGCTCAAGCTCTGGAAAGTTCGTTAACTTCTCTGCTTTTTGCCTGTCCGGGAATCTTTGCGTAAACCTCCTGATCGTAGATTCGAATCTTTTTTGAGTGTGTCAACCTCTCAGCCTCAGTCACATCCCTCACCCGTTTTTTCTCCCCTCAATTCTTAAGATTGCGATTTCCCAGAGAACAAAATAAAAAAGCTCTGAGGAGTTATGACAGGGGCCAAGAAGGCGGATAAATTAATGTCTGACTTCTTGCAGAGGCAACAGCAACAGCAGCAGACGCTCTTATTATGCGGAAGGAATTCGGGAAAACATATTTTCCGCCCAAGGTGACCCCAAATTTCTTGTTTGGGGTCTCAAAAAAGGGGGGAGGGAAGAAGTAGCAGCAGCAGAAGAAGCTCTTGAGTATCCACTTTTCATATTTTCATAGCTTGGCAGCGTCACGCATATGCATTCTTTTCTCGATTCAAATGCTTGGAGAAAGCAAATACGTTTTCCCACTTATTTCTGGAGGGAGAGAGAGTGGAAGGGGGCAAAAAATTGCTTGTTTAAATTACGATAATGCTGCCTTTCTGCTAAGCTGCTGCTGGCACACACCACATACTCGGTACAGACGGACGGACACGTGTTTGTCCGCGCAGCGGCGCAGCCGCGCAGCGTGAGCGGCGAAAAGGGGATCCGGAGGAGGCGTGCCGGGTCTTGGCGGCTCACACGGTAGAGCCCGTGCACTGCTCGTCCTGTGCATGCAAATGCCATCACCGGATGACCCGGAGGAGATTCCGCCAATGTGTCTATAAACAGCGCTAGCTCTTGTCTTCTGGCAACTCTGTCCTGATGAGACGGGCCAGAGAAGAGAAGGAAAAATGCTTTTAGTTTTATTTCTCCTCGGAAAGTTTGCACAGAAGGAAAAATTGATAACTGCTTTTAGTTTTATGGCGACAGAATTTATTCTCCAGGGTTTTTATATTCCTGATATGCCCAGAAAGCCCGGGCCAACCCCATCATGGTCCCAGACGGACTTCATCACACCCGCCGGCCCCCCGGGCACGCCAGAAAGTCTCGTCGTCAGTCGATCTAGCAAGATATGATCTAAAACATAGATTCAGTCACTTTTTCACGCTCTTTACTCCCAATTTACTTTTGCCAGCACCCTGCAATTTCCATAAAAAGAGGGGGAAAAGACGTTTATCAGACAAAGAGTCGAGTCTTTTGTCACCGTCAATTTCGGGCAATTACGGGGCTCAGAGAAAACGTCTTAATTCAAAGAATAGACAGAGCAGCAGAGCAGCAGAGCAGCAGAGCAGCAGAGCAACAGAGCAGCAGAGCAACAGAGCAACACCCTGTTTGTTGCCCGCAGAGACACAGACAGAGAAGAGGAGCTTCTTCTCGCAAGTCATCTTCCTTCCTGCTTCCTTTGAGTGCAGATAAAGAGAGAACAGAGAAATGCTCCGCTTGCGTTTGAGCAATTGAGGCAAATCCGGCGCGTTTTTTGCAAGAAATATTTGGGGGGCCAAGACTGAGGCGGAGGGGGGGGGGGAAACGAAGCTTTTCTCCTTCCCCCCTGGACTGAAATATGACTTGTTATTGGCTCCTTGGGTCAAATTGATGGTCGGTTGGGGTGCAATTAAACAGCAAGGGGCGCCTGGTTTGGGTGACTCTGCACATTTGCACACAATCTGCCACAAATTAATTTGTTTAGTGCACTGTTGATGGCGTCCGCCTAGACTGAGATGTTCTCTCTCTGCCAGGTGTTCTTCCTCGGCCTGTTCTCCCTCGTGCAGTACAAGAGGTCGGACCGTGTTGTGACAGGCAGGCGTTGCTCCCACACACACACACACACACACACACTCCTTTTCGACACTTGTGTTGCTTTGTACATATGTTTGCCTATGCGTGCGTGTCAACGACATGCGCGCGCACACGCACGTGGTCAAGAAAAAAATGTACGGTAAACAAAGAAAACGAAGGTTTTCTTCTCTGCTGTGTGTAGGCCTTCGCTTTAGACACTTGCGAAAAATGTGCCCGGGAGAGGAGGGCCTTCAACATGTGGGCCTCGGGGGCCTTCGAGGCCATTCCTCAAAAGTGAGAAATCGCCGCCGTTTAACATTGTTCGAGGTGGATGTGGGAAAAAATGTCACTGAAGTATTTTCTCCTTCTTCCGATGAGATCATCCTAAATCACTCACTCACCTGCACCGGTGTGCAGAGATTAATAGCTCTAATATCGGGTCTGTATTTGTGTGTGATAGCCATAACTCACTAATATATTTGTGTCAATTGAGAGAGACATTCTTTGTCTCTTTTTTCTCTCCCTCCCCTGAGCTCATGCAATTTTTTGGCAACCCATGGATTGACAAACTGCCCGTGTCAGCTTGATTTATTCTCTCTCTCTCTCCAGGACTGTCCAGAGAGGCCCCCGAGTCCCCTTACTTGTCTGCGCCTCGTGTATGATGATTGCATAATTACAGGGTCTTGCAATAATAGATTGACGAATTGAATAAGGCCCCGGGGAGGCCGACGAGGCCCAGCCCGGCGCTGTGGAGGAGGTGCATTTTCAGCCGTAAACATGGCAATTACCTTACCTGAAAATTTGCCTGAGAAGAAGTTGTCCAACACTTCACACTGTCACACTCACAGTAGAGAGACTTTTTGGCTAAAAAAAGGGGGTCTTGAGAACAAGACTGTTCTTTTTTTTCTTTCTATTTTCACACTTTATGCACAAACAGCCTGTGAGATTCTTGTATTAAAAATTATTCTTTCTTGGATGGATGTCTGGTTGCTGCAGCACTTTTCTAATGCTTCTTAAGGCACAGCTGATATGGACGAATTTTCCAAGGCACGGTCGCTCAAGGGCCTCTCCTTCAAGCTTCCCAGCAGGGGAGTGGGGAGGGAAACGCTAGATTTACCCCTGAACAGTGTTGTTTCTTCCGCGGGCCGTTGTTGCCCGCGCGACCGGCCCGAAGCCACTGAAACACTCTCCAAAAAAGATTTTTCCACGACGACGACGGCAAAAAAGAGGGGGGGGGGAGATTCAGCAGGCTGCGACGGCCGAATTTATTTTGCGCCCTCTTTTCTCCCAATTCGGCCGCGCGCGACGTCCGCGGCGGCGACGACGGCGGCGAGGGCGACGACGAGGGCGACGATGACGACGACGACGACGACGGTGGCGAGGACGGCGACCGAAGCAGCCGCGCATGCCCAAAAGATGCATACGAGCATAAACTCGGCAGCAAAGCCCAGGTGACATCAACGAACAATTCTTCTTCTTTTGGGGCATCTTTTGGGCGCGCGCGCGCGCGCCACACACACAAGAGAGCGCGCGCACGCTAATGATTTTTCAACCCTTTCTTCCAATATTCGGGCCGGCGCCCCAAAAATGATTGCGCGCGCTTCACGCCATAGACTACTGGACTGCTTAAGCGTGGCGTCCATGGGCTGCTTCAACGTGTCGTACGTGGACTGCCTGAGCGTGGTGTCCATGGGCTGCTTCAACGTGTCGTGCGTGGACTGCTTGGCGTCCGCAGACTCGTGTCGTACATGGACCTCTAGATCCTGGTCAACCTACTCGGCTTGATCGAGACGCCAATGAGAATCAGTCCGAGTTTGTGTCCCTCTTTTTGTTCTCCACCACTGACCCGTCCTGTCTTTGAGCGGATCTGGCACGAGCACAGTGAATGGGGCACAATTTGGCATGCAAGAGGACCAAAACAGAGGCTGAGCTGGCATTGGTCATTGGAGCTGAATGGACGCGGCACTTGTTTCGCCTCCTTTTGTTCATTCCCTAAGCTAAGTTGGGACTCTATGGAGATGACCAGGGAGTCCGCCACACGCTGTAGTCCCACTCGGAGGACTCCAAGGCGAGGTCCCTGGCGGGGTCGTCGGGATGGAGGCCCCTACACCTTTAGCAGTCTACGTTCGCACGCAGCCCCGATCACCAAAATGGTCGTCGTCATCATCGCTACCTTCGATGTCCGGGCTCAACGGTGCTTTGCTCGTCCATCGCCCGTTGGATTTCGAAAATCGGCCGAAATTCCTCGGAAAGGAAAGACATGAAAAAAAAGGTGAGGAGGAGGGAGCGCGCTCGGTCGCTCGTTCGGTCGCCCCTCTGCAACGGCGTTTCGCGGCGCAGACGACGGTTCAATTTTTTACTTTTTCGCACGCGATTTTCCGCCATTGTGGAAGTGAGAGGTCAACGCGTGGTCTACGCGGGTCTGTGGGCCGACGCCAACTTGTCTGTCCTACGCAGTCAGAGCAACTTCGCCACCTATGGGAGGGAAATCGGCGGCGCCGGCGGAGGTGGGACAGACTTGGGTTGCTCGTCGACAACGACGAGCAATGTTGAAACCATCTCCTTGGTCCAGGACCTCAATTCAGCTGAATCTCTGCTAAATTATGGAGCATGAGATTCGGCTGGAAGGAACTTCATATTGTGCGTACAAATATGGGGGTATAAAGATTAGGCTGGGTCGAAAACTTGAATTAAAGGTGGACATGTCTAATTATTTACTACATGACAAACTAAGACTTCATGGTCAAATGAAAATGAGGAAAATAGTGTTTTACCTTTGCCTCAAGTTGTTTGAAGATTTCTAGACCCAGTACTTAAGGATGTTAGGTCAACATTTTAAATTTGAGGTCGACCTGTCTAGTTAGGTTCTAGATGCTGTACTGAAGTGGTCTCAAACAATAAAATGGAAAAACAAAGTGTTTGCAGCTTTGTCCCACAGCCTGTAAAATCTCAACACCTCTTTATGAACTGAAGTTATGTAGTTAAACTTCATCTTGGGAGAGGCAAAGCTAAATGCAATTTTTTTCCAAGTCTATTTGACTAC